>Ga0080004_1189728_pt1 | contig 66791 bp, 54 predicted proteins | sample WasSprMetagenome_FD_69207 | JGI IMG/M metagenome (GOLD analysis project Ga0080004, IMG submission 69207) | Sulfidic aquatic microbial communities from Washburn Spring, Yellowstone National Park, USA - WS (SPADES assembly) (version 2) | ecosystem: Environmental > Aquatic > Thermal springs > Hot...
AGAAATGGAGGAAATTCAATATTATTCCTTAATTCATACCGATTTAATATGAAGAGTACGATTATCGAGTATTAAGCCACAAAACTCTAAAGGAGATATAAGAGTGCTATACTACTCACTATTCATTGTATACATTATATGGGCATGTATAGCGTTCTGGCTTGAACAGCCATTAGTTCTACTTCTACTAGGAGCTAATGCTGCAAATCTTGGTGGAGTATTTTCAGTACCGTTAACGATGTATATGAATAGACAGCTTCCTAAAGAGTTAAGACCTGCTGTATGGGAATATGTAATCCTAGTAATATTCTGGTTTAGCTGTATATTCTTCTTCACAGCAATGATACTAGGACAAGTATTCCGAATAAAAATATTCTAACCATTTTTCTAAATAAGTAAGCTCACCTATATGGAGGTCTCCTGGGAGGTTGGGTTTAGGAACTACATATTTTTAGGATAGCTCTTAATGACTTGTTAAGCATATAGCAGAATGATCTTAGCTCCTCCTACTCTTTATCTTTTTGGGATGGATAGTAGCTGTTTACGGCCTCATGCTAAAATCTACCTCCTAGCTTGGGGATGGTGGAGTGATTAAGGATGAGATGGTTGCATGATGTCATATTCGTAAAAGCCCATAGTAAACGTGACCTGGAGGATAACTTTCACGGCTAGAGCGAGCTAGGACTGAAGGGGCTGGGGAAACCTACAATCTCTATAAGCTTCACTTAGCTATTGACATAGCCTAGAGCTTCCATTAGTCTGTATATCTGCCTGTGAATGGTAATGGGGGGATGCTTTAAGGATTGGAGAAAGAGTTGAAGGCTTCAGGCTGGAAATTGGGGTTTGGTGCTGACCCATAATACTTGAAGGCTTAGAACATGCGTATCAAGCCATAGAGTAAAGTCTGTTATATTTTCAAACCAAAAGCCCATAGAGGAATTCTTACGTGTTGATAAGCTTTCAGAGTTCATGGACCTGAAAGCCTAAAGGCTTGCGTATTTGAGGCTTCAATTGAGGGATTACGTCAAGGCTTAAGAAATACTTAAATCTGAAAACTACAAGGTTAAAGCCTAAGAAACATCCTCATCCACGCCTTGCCATGCATAATAGCCATACTGCCCGTAGCTTTAACAGCCACAAAACTAGGAAACCAGAACAAATAAGAACAATAATAAAGCCTAACATAAAATTAATAAGAAACATCAGTTTAGTAATACTCTAGCATAGTGAAAATGCTTCTAAAATCAATAATAATCTAAACAAAAAAGCAAAGAATTCATGGGAAGGCAAAGAATTCATGGGAAGACGATGTCCATGATGGATGTGATGAAGCGTGCTTAAGTTTACAAGGTGTTCATGTTAATAGTTAAGTTTATATTTTATTCTGTTTAAAATATTTGGGTGTCTTTATGGAGTTTAAAGCTAAAGAAACAGCAATTATCCTTATAGAGTTTCAAAACGATTTTTGTAAGCCCGGTTTCCCATTATATCCTGGAGTTGAAAAAATTCTTACTGAGAATAGAGTTATAGAGAATACTGTTGAGCTTGTTAAGGAAGCTAGGGGGAGGGGTGTTTTAATTATTGGATGCCCAATAACGTTTGAGCCTGACTACAGGGATTTAGGGCAGGAGTTTGGAATTAAGGCGAACGCTAAAAAAGTAGGGGCATTCAGGAAGGGGACGAAGGGGGCTGAATTCATTGATGAGTTAAAGCCCTATGTGGATATATATGTTGAGGGGAAGAGGGGGCTTGATGGTTTCCACGGTACAAATCTTGACGTTATTTTAAGATACTGCGGAATTAAAAATGTAGCAATAGCAGGATTTCTAACAAATGTATGTGTAGAATCAACAGCTCGAACAGCCTTCGATTTAAACTATAAAGTAATAATTTTAAAGAACTGTACAGCAGCATTATCGTGGGAGGAGCAGCGATACGCTGAAACTAAGCTATTTCCACTAATTGCTGAAGTAATGACACATAGGGAGTTTCTAGAAAAATTAAAATAAAATTAGTTTTGTGGCTTAATACTCGATAATCGTACTCTTCATATTAAATCGGTATGAATTAAGGAATAATATTGAATTTCCTCCGTTTCTATTATACGTGTAAATTTACGAGATTCGAAATTAAGCCACAAAGCTTAAAATTTTATTTTTAAATTATGCTGTAAACTTAGGTATTGTTAATAGCCTTTTAGGTAAGATCTAGGTTTACAAGACGTAGCTAACAGTGGAAGAAAATATATTGCAGTATGAAATATTTTCTAGGTGGTTAAAATGGGGGTTAAAGCAATTGTTATAAATCCTAAAGATAATGTTGCAACCGCTATTTCAGATATAAAGCCTAATGAGGAGGTTTTGGTAAGAATTGGTAATGAAGTAAGGAAGTTTATAGTTAAGCAGGAAATACCGTTTGGACACAAGTTTGCTTTAACCAAGATATGTAAAGGGGAGAAAGTCATTAAGTATGGTGAAACAATAGGTGTAGCTACGTCAGATATTGATGTTGGAGAGCACGTACACATTCATAATGTGGAGAGCACACGTGGAAAAGCTAGGTGAATAGATGAAGGCAGTTATTAAGCCTGATGAGGAGCCGCGTAGCCTACTGATCGGTGATGTTGAAAATCCAGGGATAGGGGTTAACGATGTTTTAATTAGGGTTAAAGCAGGCTCAATATGTGGAAGTGATCTAAGCGTATATCTAATGAAGGCGGGGTTTAAGGGATATGCTAAAGTCCCGCTGGTAATGGGTCATGAGGTTTCAGGCATTATAGAGGATGTTGGGGGAAACGTTAAAAACCTAGGTAGGGGGGATAGGGTAATATCCGAATCCCTAATTTACTGTGGTGAATGCTTCTACTGTAGGAGCGGTATGACAAATATATGTTTAAACTTTAAGGTTTTAGGAGTGCATAGAAATGGAGGATTTGCAGAGTATCTAGCTGTAAATAGTAGACATATACATAAAGTCCCGGATGAAATATCAATTCATGAAGCAGCCCTCCTAGAGCCTACAGCAGTTTCAGTACATGCAGTTATAGATAGAGCGAGAATTAAGCCTGAAGACTTCGTTGTTGTTACAGGACCAGGACCTATTGGGCTAATATCAGCTCAAATAGCTAAAGCAATAGGTGCAAACGTAATAGTTACAGGACCGGAAACAAGTATTGGAAGACTTGAAATAGCTAGAAGCCTAGGTCTTGAAGCCGTAAACGTTAATGAGGAAAACCCTGTAGAAAGAGTTTTAAAGGAGACAGGAGGGGTTGGAGCTGACGTAGTTATTGAGTGTTCTGGAAGCGTTAAGGCTGCTTCAGAAGCCTACGACATGCTTAAAAAGAATGGGCAGCTAGTAGTGGTAGCTATATTCCCAGAGCCTGGACAAGTAAACTATACCCAGATAGTTCGAAGAGAAGTTAGGATAAAGGGCTCATTCTGCCATAAATGGATCGACTATGAAGTAGGTATAAACCTGGTTAAGTCAGGGAAGGTAAGGCTTAAACCAATTATTACACATCAATTCCCAATAGATGAAGCTAAAGAAGCATTTGAAACAGCACTGATTAGAAACCCTAACGTAAAGGTGGGTAAGGTCCAAATACTAATTTAACTTATGCCTACCACAGCTACGGTGGAGAAAACCAATCAGCTATAGTTAAGCTCCCTAGGTTTATGATGTACAGCTACTATTTAGCTATTTAAAAGTAATCTAGGAGGGTTTACGGTTGCTGGATATCAAGGCTTTGGGGAATACATTATTTTCTCAGCTTACTCAATATATACCATCTTGCAGTTATTACTAGCTCAGCTACATCAATACCTGCTGGACAGTCTAGAAGGCATCGTCTACAGGTATTGCATGAATATATGGATTCAACAACATCTTCAATCCTCACATCGCCATTCAATATACTACCCATAAGTATTACTCTACCTCTAGGGCTGTAGTATTCGAATTTCCCATGTGCAAGCCAGCTGGGACAGCAGTAAACACAGAATCCGCATCTAATACATCTCTCCACTTCATTCTTTAGGGTTTGAAGACTCATGTAGACACCTAGGGGATTAAGTCTACAATATCGTATACTTCAACGTTAAGGGATGAAGTAAGGCTTCCAGCTCTGAACAGCATAATACATACGGGGCATGCTGTAACTATTCTGTTTTGACCTGTTGAGAGAAGCTCATTAAGCCTAATTCTAGCCTGCATCATAGATCCTAGGGGATCCTGATACTCAATAGCTCCACCATCACATCTCGTCTTCTCCCTCGAGTTAGGTGGGTCAATAACCTTAATTCCCGCAGCTTCTAGAAGGCTTCGAGGCTCATTTATTGTTTTCCAATACCTTACTAGAAGGCATGGATCATGATATACGAAGCTTCCTACATACTCACTCCTAGCAGCTTTAGGCTTGAGGATATGGGTAATATGGTTTACCTCAATATCAAATCCATCTACAAATTTTGGATAGTGGAACTTGAAAGCAGCTCCACTAATAGGATCCATCGTTATAATTCTCTTCACACCATAGCTTTTCAACCTCTCATATACGTTTCCAGCATGCTTCCTAAAATCTTCAAGAAGACCGAACGTGTGAAGAACAATACCTGAATCAGGCTCATCAGGGCCTAAATATGCAAAATCAACTCCATAACTTCTTAAAAGCTTAACACCCTTAACAAGCTTAGCATAGTATACCCTACTCCTATCATCAACACCCCTAGCTACATCCCTCAAATGTGAAAGAAGCTCTCCAGATATGCCTATTAATCTACCTAGTAGTGATAGTGGGGAGGATAGGAGCTTAACAATACCCTTCATACTTCTCTCATATCCAAGCTTGGATGCTTTATCAACCCATTTTAGAAGATCCGAGATCTTCATCCCCCTACTCTTCAGGGAATACTCCAGCATGAGAGCTGTTTCAGCATAACCCATATACGTATACATACCAGCATAGAAAATAGTTTCCCCCCTCCTCTTTAGATCAAGGTCTCTACTCCATGCTGAAAGCTCATCACCGGATAAACCTACAGGATTACCGTACCTAGACATAGATTCCCTTACAAACTCTATTACCGCCATTATATCCTCATACTCGTAGGGCATACTACCACCTTAATGCACATACACCTGGGTTAAGTATGTTTTTAGGATCAAATATCTTCTTTATCTCCTTCATGAGGCTATACGCTGCTAGCTGATTTTTAGCTTCAAACTGCTTTAATAGAAGATCCGCCTTCAACCTTCCAATTCCATGCTCAGCAGCAATAGATCCGCCAAGCCTTACTGCAAGCATATTAAGCTCGTAAGCCGCCTTCTCAGCTCTCTCCCACTCATCCCTATTGTTTGGGTTAACACCTATATTAGGATGTAGATTCCCATCCCCTACATGGCCTGCTACGGTTATGAATACATTATATTTCCTCCTTATCTCATCAATTCCAGCTAGAGCATCCCCTATCTTTGAGAGGGGGACAACTATATCTCCATCAATAAATCCGGGGTATAGTCTTGCAGGAGCTGTAAACGCAATTCTCCTAACATCCATTATGTTCTCCATCTCTTCAGGAGTGTTTGGCTTAAGAATTGTTGACGCATTCTCCTCCTTAAATATCTTCACAACCTTCTCAGCAATATAGTCAACACCGATTTTAGGACCGTCAACATCGACAAGAACCATTCCACCATCAGCTTCAGGATAGTTAAACTTTTTAATTCTATTTGCAGCAATTATCCCCTCCTTATCCGCATACTCCAATATGAGGGGGTTCACCCCCTCCCTTCTTACCCTAAATATTGCTCTACCAGCATCCTCAACCCTATCGAAGAAGCCGGCTATCCTCACTATCTTCTCCGGGAGGGGCATTATTTTAAGCCATGCCCTAGTTATTATGCCTAGGGTTCCCTCACTTCCAACCATAAGCCCAACCAGGTCGTAGCCTGCCGTATTCTTATATACAGCCTCCCCGAAGTATGTTAGTGTACCATCAGCTAATACAACCTCAAGCTTTAAAACCCAATCCCTCATCACACCATACCTAGCTCCACGCATCCCACCAGCATTCTCAGCTATCGAGCCTCCTACAGTAGCTATCCTAGCACTAGCAGGATCCGGGGGGAAGAAGAAGCCATACTTTCTACATTCATTATCTACATCAAGTATTGTTGCACCAGCTTCAGCCTCAACAACGCCATTATCGACATCAACAACAATCTTATCTAGAGCTTTAAGGTCAAGCACTATTCCACCATTGATGGGGGCAACCACACCCGTAACGCTAGATCCCCCACCTCTAGGTATTACAGGCACCCCATACTTGTAGGCTACCTTCATGATTTCAGGAACCTGATCCCTACTTGTAACGTGGACGATAGCATCAGCCCTACCCCTACATGAAAGATCAGCTGCACCAGCTCTAAAAATATAGAGGTTAGCAGTATCACGTAAAAGATTCCTCGACCCAACAATCCCCTCAATTTCCCTTAACGCATACTCAATCATTCAGCAACACCTCAACAAACCAGCTGAGACAAATAACATGAAATAAATAGCTTTAAACAAACAAACCACCAACTACTCTAATATTACATATATTTAAAGCTTGCTCATATAGAGCAGCTTTGATTCTCTTATTGATTATAGTATTTCGCGCGTAACATATAGTGGACTCATTAAGCCTAAGGCTTAACTTGACAGTATCCATCACTTTTAGCGCAAAGTTTATATGTATTAAATATAGACTTACTGGGACTAATTGTATGTCTGGAGAAACTTTTAAGTTCGGTATTGAGCCTATAGAGGTTATTGATAAGCTTCCAACACCTGAAGAGGTTTTCGGAGTTCCAAAGCTGACAACAGGTAATTTAATAACTAAGGTTCTTGGACCTGCCGCTATTGTTTTAGGAGTATCTATAGGTAGTGGGGAGTGGCTTATGGGGCCTAGTGTTGCAGCTGCTTATGGACTATACCTATTCTGGCTGGTGTGGCTTGGAGCACTTCTACAAACAATATGGAATTGTAGCTTTGCAAGAATAACGATAGCTACAGGAGAATCTGCTACAAGATATCTTAATAGAGTACCTCCAGGAGCATGGTTCTGGTCCTCCCTCATCATAATACTTGCCTGGCTTGGATGGGCTTGGCCCGGGTGGGCTTCAGCTTCAGCAACAGCCGTAATGGCGATGGTTCTTGGGAGAATACCTGGACCTGAGCATGCCAATCTAGTAAGATATACGGGTGTAGTTCTCTTCCTAATATGTTTGTTAGTTTTAGCTGTTGGACGTAAAATTGAGAGAACTCTTGAAATATTTAACTGGGTTTTCGGTGTTGGATTCACCCTTTTCTCAATGATATTCATCATAGCACCTCTTACAGTAACGTGGGAGGCTTTAAGTGAGGCTGCTATAGGTGTTGTAAGTGTGGGATATATACCGAAGGGTGTTGATGCCCTTCTCCTAGGTGGATGGTGGGGATATATAGGCTATGCAACAGGTCTCAACATTCTTACGAGCGGCTACTATAGGGATAAGGGATACGGTGTAGGTAGCTTAGTTGGATACATACCTGCAGCTATTGGAGGTAAGAAGATGCCGATATCACCATCAGGTAAAATGTTTAAAATAACGAGGGAAAATCTTGAAACATGGAGGAAATGGGTTAAATTGCTTAAATACGATCAATGGGGCATATTCTTCATAGGAGCCCTACTTGGAATGTTTCTACCATCGCTTGCAGTACGCTCAGTTACAAAGATCGGTACATCACTGCCTGCATGGGGTATAGCTGCACATATAGCTACCCAGTTTGCAGCTAAGGTTGGTCCATGGGGATTCTACTTCATATCGCTTGTAGGTATTGCATGTCTAATGCCGACACAGCTTGGAGTACTTGATATACTTATTAGAACAACTACAGATACTGCATGGATACATGGGGGGGTTAGGAAATTCTTTAAGGACGATATAAGAATTCTATACTACACGCTTAACATAGTCTACATTATATTCGCTTCATGGGCGATGTGGCAGGCAGCCCCACTAATTCTACTACTGATAGCTGCTAACATGGCCAATATAGCAGCCATATTCTACGTACCTGCAGTCCTATACTTAAACACCAAGCTTCCTAAGGAGCTGAAGCCTGGAGCATGGGAATACGTAGCCCTAATAATATTCTGGATACTCTGCATATTCTTCGCAGCAGCAATGATATCCCAGCAATTCTTCGGAGTAAAGATACTTTAAATCTTAATTTTTATTTATGGCTGCATTCTTTAAGTACTATTGTTTTCTCAGCTTCACCCTCTACGTATTTGATGGTTAAGGTTTTTGCCCTACATAGAATTCTTCTACACCTAGTAACTGTTATGTTTATGTTTAGCTTCTTCATCTGCTCATACGTTAATGCTTCCAGATTCCTTATTACTCCATGCTTATCTATCTTATATACCTTCATTATGTTCTCCCTCATTCCATCATAGTCTCCACGCTGTGCTAGAATTAGGGCTTTAATAAGTATTGACTCGTAGTTTCTAGGATTTATTTTAAGAATCTTCTCAATATAGCTTTCAGCCTCATCATATTCGCTAAGCATAAATGATGCTACAGCAGCTCCATATAGTGCTCTTTCACTGCATCTACCTATTTTAACCGCTTTTAGGAAACATTCCTTCGCATCACCATACCTTTCACAGCTTACAAGTATTTCCCCCTTATGTATTAGTGAAGCTATATCCTTAGGCTTTATTCTTAATACCTCATCAAAACATTTCAATGCTTCATTTATTTCCCCCATGTATAAAAGAATTGTTCCCTTTAATCTCCACGCAAATGGGAGGTGAGGTCTTAAATCTATTACTTTAACAGACTTTTTTAAGGCTGACTTGTAGTTGCCCCTACTGAGAAGACTATATATTTTAGAGACTATCTTCATAATCCTCCCAATTTCTTCAGCATCCCCCTCCCTACCCAGCTTTCTTAGGGTTGAGGCTACCTTCACCCATCCCATAATGTACGCCGGGTTTTCATCAACAGCTCTCTCATAGCATTTAAGAGCATCCTCCAATACGTTTTTCTCCAGGAGAATATCCCCCTTATGAATCCATGCTGAAACAATTCTCGGATCTAAATCTATAATTTCATCATAGCATTTAATAGCTTCCTCCAGCCTTCCAAGCTTACGGAGGGCTTCAGCCTTATTTATCATGATAACAGTGCTTAGAGGGTTTAGCTCTGAGGCTTTAGTAAGGTGTTCCAACGCTTCCTCATACCTACCGGTTTGAAGTAGAGCTACACCCTTATTATTCCATGCTTCAGCTATACTTGAATCCATTTCTAAAGCTTTATCATAGCATTTTAAAGCATCCTCATATCTGTTAAGACATGCATAAACATAACCCCTCGTAAGCCAAAGCTCAGCTGAATCTATTTTTCCCGAGGCTTCATCAATATATCTTAATGCAGTACGATACCTCCCCCTCTGCAGAGCATCCCTTATCTTATCAGCAAGATCCTCTATCTCTTCACTATGCATTACTAAATAGTATATAGCTACCTTATATGCTTAACGCTAAGATATGCGACTAAGCTTATCCCCTTAAATAGTTGATGGCGTGAATAGTTATTAGGCTCTATGTTGCTGATATTTCCGCTTTTATTGAGTTTGATGCTACGAGGAGTACCTGCTCCCACTTACGATGGATATATGACTCTTAGGCTTCCATCTAATACTGATTCTACTTAAGCCTACCTCTCTAATACATGTAGCCACCACATCATCAATAATGAGTGCCTGTCCACCAACACATTAGCTTAAAACCTACAATCGGTAAGAGTATCTCTAATCCTAACAACATATCTAACTGGCATGATAATCGATTAACAGGAATTATCATCTAAGTTTATAAGCCTGGAGACTATAGGAAGATTTTAATTCTACTGTATACTTTACTATTATGAGCTCTATCGTTAAGGATCTTAGTCTTAAACCGATCGGTATGGACCTTATTGAGTGGGCTGAGGATTGGATGCCTATACTAAGGATTGTGAGGAAGGAGCTTATAAGTGAGCAGGTTCTCAAGGATGTTAGAATCGGTGCCTGCCTACATATTGAGGGTAAAACAGCCGTACTAGTTAAAACACTTACTGATGCTGGAGCCAAAGTTTATGTTTGCGCTTCAAATCCTGAAAGTACACAGGATGCTGTTGCAGCTGCATTATCAGATTACGCATACGTATATGCGTGGAGGGGGGAGACTGAGGAGGAGTATATGGAGAATATTAGGAGGGTAATAGATAAGTCTCCTAACATAATTATTGATGATGGAGCTGATCTAACCATAACCCTACATAGAGAATATCCTGAGAAGATAAGCTATGTATATGGTGTATGTGAGGAAACAACAACAGGTGTTAGGAGGTTGAAGGGGCTTGAGAGGGATGGCTTACTAAAGTTTCCAGCTATAGCTGTCAATAATGCTATGATGAAGTATCTATTCGATAATAGATACGGTACTGGTGAATCAGCAGTATTCGGATTCCTAAACGCTACAAACACGGTTATAGCTGGGAAAACGGTTGTTGTTGCTGGATATGGATGGGTCGGTAGAGGAGTTGCCCAGAGATTTAGGGGTATGGGCGCAAACGTAATAGTTACTGAGGTTAATCCGGTTAGAGCTGTGGAGGCATGTATGGATGGGTTTAGGGTTATGAAGATGATTGAAGCCGTTAAGATAGCTGACATAGTGATAACAGCTACTGGAAATATAGATGTAGTTACTGTGGAGCATTTAAGGAATATGAAGGATAAATGCATACTTGCAAATGCTGGACATTTCGATGTTGAGGTTTCAGTAAGAGACCTGGAGATGGAGGCTGTGGAGAAGAAGGATATGAGATTCTTCCAAACACCATACAATACATACATGGTTAGAAAGTATAGGCTTAAAAACGGTAAAACCATATATCTCCTAGGTAAGGGTAGACTTGTAAATTTAGCATGTGGACAGGGACATGCAGCTGAAATAATGGATTTAAGCTTCTCACTACAGGCTGAATGTGTAAGATACCTGGTTAAGAATAGGGGAAGGCTTGAAAGAAAAGTCTACAAGGTTCCTCATGAAATCGATGCTAAAATAGCGGAGTTAAAGCTGAAAACACTTGGAGTAGAAATAGATAAACTAACAGAGAAGCAGAAAAAATACATTGAATCCTGGTATTAACCCCCTACCTAAATGATGAAAGCCTCCAAACACGTAGATCTCTTCAACAGCATTAAGACCACATTATCTATTCCAATCACCATAAATCTTAAAGACAGCTACTTAGCAGCATATTAAAGCTTATGATGTTTAAGATTGAAGCTAGGTATTAAGATTCTAAAATTATTGGTTTGAGGCTAACTTACTTTATAACCACAAACTTTTTTAAAAAGTTTGCGGATACTGCATTTTGAATCTAGAGGAGATTAAGAGGGTAATTATATCTCAAAGGGAGGAGGTGGAGGAAAAGTTTAGGAATGAAAGAATAATAGATCGAGAACCTGAAATAAATAGTTTAAAAAGATTTCTCACACATCCCAATATCCTAGCTATCTTAGGAATAAGGAGAAGTGGGAAATCTGTTTTTTCATGGCAGATTTCTAAAGGTGAATGTTCGGATACATTAATTTCGATGATGAACGATTATACGGTGTTAAAGCTAAAGATTTAGATTTGGTTCTTCAAGCTTTTTACGAGCTCTACGGAGATGTAGATTATATCATCCTGGATGAGCCGCAGAACGTTGAAGGATGGGAGCTTTTCGCAAACAGGTTAAGAAGAACTAAAAGAGTTATAATTATTGGAAGCAACTCGAAGCTTTTAAGTGGGGAGCTTGCAACTCATCTAACTGGAAGACATATCGACTTTACATTAACACCCTTCAGCTTTAGAGAATATCTCAGCTTTAAGGGTGTAGACTTATCTAAGGAGGATTTCTACTCAACAAGAAAGACGGCGGAGATTAAGAGGTTCTTTGAGGAATACATGAAAATCGGCGGAATGCCTGAAGCATACATGTTTGGAAGAGGAATTCTCGTAAGGATATATAGTGATATAATTGAAAAAGATGTGTTGAGGAGAATTAAAATACGGATGAAAGAAACATTTAAAGAGTTTACAAAGTACTCAATATCCAATATTGCTTCAGAATTTACTATAAGAAAGCTCTCACATATTTTTGAGGTTAAAGATGTTCATACAGTTAAAAACTGGATCGATGCTTTAGAAAGCTCATACCTATTCTTCATCCTTGAAAGATACTCACCAAAACTAAAACAACAAATTATTGCACCAAAGAAAATTTACTGTATAGATAATGGCTTAGTTAACACCATATCGTTTAAAACTACTGAAAGGCATGGTAAATTAATGGAGAATCTAGTTGCTATTGAACTATTAAGAAAGAAAAATTACTGGTATAATGACCTAGAATTTTTCTACTGGAAAGACCATCAACAAAACGAGGTTGACTTTGTTTTAAAAGAAGGCCTACAAGTAAAACAACTAATACAGGTTACATACATTTCCAGTAAGAGGGAAATTGATAGGAGGGAAATTAAGGCATTAGTAAAGGCAAGCGATGAATTAAAATGTAAAAACCTAATAGTGATTACATGGAATTATGAGGATAAGCTAAATATCAACAATAAAACAATTAAATACATACCTTTATGGAAATGGCTTTTGAATAAAGATATCTTGCAGAGTTCAACTTAAAACTTACCATATTAAGGGCTGTCCAACTATTATTTTAGTTTTTGATATTTCTCCTTATGCTTAAGAGGTGGGATGTTAGGGTTTATGATGTTGGCTTCTTGATGTTTAGATTATGTTTTGGATTTTATGGATCTTGACTCAAGGATTAGTAGGAGGTTTTGGAGGTTTCCTAGGCTTTATGTGGAGGCATTGGTTTTGAAGGAGATTTTTAAGGCAAGCTTAAGGCATGCTGGGGAATTATCCCTCATCGATGTTAGAATTCCTAAATCCACACTACACTACTGGGGGCATGGAGGTATTGTGGGGGAGGTTTTGAAAATAATCTTCAGGCTCCTTAACCTCATAGAGTACTCAGTAGTAGACTCAACAAGCTCTCTGACTGGTTGGGAGGCTTCATGAGCTATTCATTGATGTGAGGGTGAGGAGTGGAAGCACAATATTCCCAGTACATGCAGAACTAAAAGCTCTGAGGTGGAGTTTGTTAGGAGTATACCTGATGGTTTAGGATTCATGATTGGTGATGGAGTATTCGACGCTAAGCCTGTGCTGAACACAATAGCGTCTAAGGGATACCCATTATAAAGAGGGGATTAACAAGCCCAAGGGGATATGGAGCAGAATAAGGGATAAAATGTATGATGAATCCCTATACTCGTATAGGTTGGGGAGGGGGTATTCGAAGCATTAACAGTATTTGGGATAGAGTAGAGACGAGGAGGATGGAGTCGGCAAGAACAGAATAATCCTAGAATCATAGTATGCTGCTAAAATACTGTAAGATGGCTCTACGATAATTACTGAATACTAGAGTCCAAATTAGAGTTAATAGTTAAGATACTGTACATTATCTAGCTAAAAGCCATCACAAAAGTTTTTAAAAAAGATACCACATAGATTTAATGAGGTTTTAAAAATGCAGTATGTTAACCTATTCACATCATAAACCCAACAACACCACACATCAACTTCTAAGCTACCGTATCCAAGATTATGCTAGAAAAACTTATAAGTAGTTGGACACACCCCATATTAAAGCATTATACCTAGTTTATTTATGAACTAACTATAATAATAGACTTAATAAGCTGAAGCATATTAGTATTCTCATCCATGAGAATCCTTATTAAGAGTAAAGTATTTAATCTAGCTATTATTTTTGATTTGTGGTTTTATGGGTTTAAGATTTGGATGTCAAATAATTACTTATGGAGATATTTGGAGGACAATTCAATATGCTGTTTTGGCTGAGAAGGCTGGATTTAACATTATATCGCTTCCAGACCATTTATTCCATCCATTGGATGAAAGATTTCTTAAGGATCCGCCGTGGGATGTCTATACATTACTTACAGCTATAGGTTTAAACACTAGTAGGGTTAAGCTTACACCTGGGGTTTCAGATGTTTTAAGAAGACATCCTGCCACGATAGCTCATATAATAGCTACGTTAGACCAGTTAACGAAGGGTAGAGCTGTACTTGCGTTAGGTGCTGGTGAAGCGTTTAATCTAGATCCAATTCCGGATGTTAAATGGGATAAGCCAGCATCAATACTTGAGGAGGGGGTAAGAGTAATAAGGATGCTGTGGGATTCAACAAGGGAGAAGCCAGCATCATTTAACGGCAGATACTTTAAGCTTAAAGATGCATTTCTAAGCTTTAAGCCGATATGTAGACCCCCAATATATATTGGGGGTTATGGGCCTAGGATGAGGAGACTTATAGGGGAGCTTGGCGATGGATGGATACCATGGGTGGAGTCTCCTAAAACATATAGGAGAAGCATAGAGGATATATATCTCCACGCTAGGAAGGCTGGTAGAAACCCTGAGGATATAGATGCTGCAGTAATGGTTTTTACAAGTATATCGAGAGATGGTGAGAAGGCTAAGCAGGTACTTGTAGAAAGAACTAGAGTTGCGCTTGCACTCCGCAGCAGGCTTCTTAGAGATCTTGGATATGGAAAACTTGCTGATGAAGCCTTCGACATATGGAATACAAACTTTACGAGGGAGCAGCTGGATAAGCTTTACAGCATTGCTGATAAAATACCGCTAGAAGCAGTTGAAGCAGTTACAGTTGCGGGAACACCTGATGAAGCTATAGATAAGATTGAGGAGTACCTTAAAGCTGGAGTTAAACTATTCATAGCACTACCGTTTCCAGTAAACTTTGAGGAGACAATATCACATCTTGAGAAGCAGGTAATACCCTACTTTAAAAGCTATGAAGCCTAGGGAGAGAGTACTGCTAGCTATTGAGCGTAGAGAGCCTGATAGGGTACCGTTAGACTTCTGGATAACACCATCAGCATATAGGAAGCTTAAGAATTATCTTGGGATAAGCGAGGATGATGATGTTAACTGGTCATGGGCTGAACCGTTAAAAGTATCTGAGAAGGTATTGAAGGCTTTAAACATAGATTTTAGAAGGGTATATTTAAAACGTCCTAAAAGATGGGTTTCAAAAAAGCTTCCTGACGGAACCATCATAGATGAGTGGGGTAGAGGATTTAAATGGATTGGGGAATACTTAGAGTATGTTAAGCCACCTCTTGAAAACATATCTGAAGCTGAGGAGCTTGAAGAATATAGCTGGCCAGATCCGTATGCGGAGGGTAGGATGGATGGTGTTATGAATGCAGCTAGAAAGCTATGTGAGGAGACAGAATATGCAGTAATGGGGTTTCCAACACCCCCATCAGTGGATTTAGATCCGGCATTAAGCCTAATAGGATTTAGAAACTTTCTAAAATACATAGTTACAAATCCTAAACTTATTGAGGCATACCTAGATAAGGTATGCAGTATAATAGTAGGGTTTTACGATGTATTTCTCGACGAGGTAAAGGACTATATTCAGATAGTATATGCTCCGGCATGTGATGTAGCTCATCAGCATGGAATGCTGATATCACCAAATACATGGAGGAAAATAATAAAGCCTAGATATGCTAAAATAGTTAGCTTCATAAAGAGTAAAGCTCCAAGCGTTAAAGTATTTCATCATAGCTGCGGAGCCTTAAGACCCATAATACATGACCTTATCGAGATAGGTATAGATATACTAAACCCAATACAGCCACTAGCTCGCGGAATGAATTCAAAAGAGCTAAAGACAGAATACGGTAGCAAAATATGCTTCCATGGAGGGATAGATCTGCAGAAAGTTATGTCGTTTAGAGGAGGCATTGAGGAGGTTAAGGAGGAGGTTAAAAATAGGATTAGAGATTTAGCTCCTGGAGGAGGATACATTCTAGCTCCAGCACACAACCTACAGCCAGACACAACCCCTGAAAAAATATATGTAATGTATAAATACGCGGCTAAATATGGAGTATATCCTATAAGTATAAATTGACAGTACGATCAGCTAAATACTAATTTCAAAATCTTAAATCCACCCTACATTTAGATCTTAACTAATACAGCATCAACATCCATTAAAATTCTACTGATAAGGGTTAAGATAACCATGATAAAATAGATGTATTACCTCCACTAATTGAAGGCTTACATATTGAAGAACGAGAGTAAAATGATAAGATCAAGCAATCCTTAGATATAGCTTTACCGTAAGTAGGGGCTGGATAATGTTGAATTTATAAGTCGATCAGGATTCCAATCATTACATGCAACACTATACTTACAGCATAAATTAGAAGCTTATGAAGTAAGTTAGCTATAGATTTTAAGCTTGCTTTCTACTTATAATTATTTCAGCAACCATTCGGGCAGCTTTACCGCAAAGTCTTGAGCATTTCTCCCATCCACCTGAGTCAAGCCATTTCTGTCTTTCACTGGGGTTATTAAGATCATAGCCGATAATAGCAATACAATACCTACTTCCAAACTCTTTTTCAAATCTTCTATAGTAATCCTTAATGGGCTCGTAGGACTTTACTAATGCATCAAAGTCATCAAGCTTCTCAGAGCCGAAAAACATACCTAAAGCAATAGCACCACCTATAAGAGCCCCGCATAGAGAATATATTCTACTTCCACCAGCTAATGGTCCAACAGCCTTAACCATCAAATCATCCCTAACACCAAAAACCTCCTGAATAGTTAATAACACAGTTTGCGAGCAGGAGAGGGTTTTACGGGTTGAAAGATAATTATAAGCTCTTCTCTCAGCCTCATCAGCAATATCTGCTGAAACCATACTAGACACAATAAAGTTAATCTAATAAACTTTTCCATTAATAAATATGCTTTGTAAACTTAAGCATGCTTCATCACCTTTATTATGGGTATTATATTATCTATGTTCTCTGCTTTAATTCTTCCATTCATCCATTTGTTTAGCATAATCATTACTGATTAGAAGAGTTTCCGCGTTTTCCTCCATCGCATTCATCCTTAATACATGTAGTTATCGAACATCTATCCTTAACTCTACTATCCTCTTCATTAAGCTCCTAATTTCAAGGCTTTATAATCCATGCCTTAAGTTAAAAATCCTACATGAAGCCCTGTAATAGGGGCTCCATCAGTCAATATAGTTATTTTTGAGCCACAAATAGCCCTAACCCTCTTAATGAATATTAAGATGTTAGTATGTTAGCAGCATCAAATGTCATCATGCATACAATCTTCCTAAGTAGGGCTCGAAGCAATATACAACACCCCTCCCTAGAACCTATCTAATCAGTATCATCAACCAACAAGACTCTAGCATTCCTACGAACATCAGGAAATAGAAAAACATAAACCATGATAGAATAGATGTATGATCTACATATTATAAGCTTAAAATATCTGAAGAAGCTCTTGAAGAATATGAGCGAAATATATTAAGCATCATAAACAACTAAGATAAATGGGGTTCCCTCCCTAACAAACTTAACAACCTTAAATATGGTTTCACCATAGATAAGGAGAGAAACCCCAGATAAAGCCTAAGTTTACAAGACGATTCATCCCACGGTTAAAAACCGTAGGCTTTCTTGTCGATTTCATGTAGCTAGTGGAGTTCTGGAAAAGTATTAATGCTAATGTAGCTGTTTATGTGCTTCTAATATTAGGAGGGTTTACTGAGTAACTTTCTCTAGAAGGTTTTTAAACTCGTCGATTGTTAATGGTCCCCTCTTTTTAACGGAGTATTCCTTAATGTTTGTTAGTAACTGCATGATTTTCTCTTCAGATATATTTACTCCAATCTTATTCAGCATGTACTGTACATTTCCAACGCCGCTCTTCTTACCTAAAACTATTTCCGGAGGCTTTTGCCCTATTAGACTCCAATGGTAGGGAAACATGATGAGGGGGTTGTTATTCATTACTTGAAGCCACCATGAAGCAACAATTCCGGACTCTATCCAATATATTCTCTCCCCAACTACTGGAGCGTTTGGTGGTAGTTTAACGCCTGATAGCTCCTCTACAAGTCTAGATAGCTCGTAAAGCTTTTCAAATCTTAGATTTATGTTTAAGCCGTACAATGCCTTTAACGCTAACGCTGTCTGGGCAAGATCAGCATTCCCCATCCTCTCACCTATACCGTTAATAGTTGTATGCACTACCTCAACTCCCTCACTTACAGCAGCTAAGGTGTTCGCAACAGCTAGCCCGAAATCGTTGTGGCAATGTACCTCAATAGGTTTATCCGGAACCTCTTTCTTAACCCTTCTCACATAGTACTTTATGGCCTCAGGCGTACATACGCCGAACGTATCAACTACAACAAGGGAATCCATATGTCCTTCAGCTGCAACTCTATTGATGATTTTAAACCACCAATCCATATCAGCTCTCGTACCGTCAATGGTGAAGAAGGCAACCTTTAACCCATGGTCTGCAGCATACCTTGTCGCCTCTATAGAGAGCTCCAACGCCTTCTCTAAAGGCCACTTATAGGCATTCTCTATAAGATGAATGCTGGATGGAATCTCCATTTCAACACCTTCAACATCACACTTCAAAGCTATATCAACGTCCGACTTCATACATCTGGCGAAGCAGTAAACATTAGCCTTCAATCCTTCATGAGCGATCTCCCTAGCAGCCTCCATATCCTCTCTTGAAACAGCAGGCATACCAGCCTCAATCCTATCAACACCAGCCTCATCAAGCATTCTAGCAATCCTCACCTTATCCTTCCTCCTAAAAACAATACCAGCTTGCTGCTCACCATCCCTCAACGTCACGTCATGAATCTGTACAGAGCCGGGAAGCCTATAGCTCCCCCTAACCTCATCGATAAAGTTTAAATAACTAACCCACCACTTATCAGTTTTCCACCTACTCATAAACAACGAGCTAAAAACCCACTTATAAAATTTACTATCAGCTCAGGAGAGGCTGCTAAGCCCAGTTTAGAAATCATATTTGGAGGCTGTTTCTATGGTTTCTAGGAGCTTAGAAATACTAGCTACTGCTGGATATTCTATTCAGAGCAAACCTTAAATAATCCAGCTATGAGGTTACCGAGTATGGTAAGTGTAGAGATGTTGAATCTGGTGGAGGTTGTTGGAAACAATCGATTCTGACGTATTAGTAATTGGCTCTGGGGGAGCTGGTCTTAGAGCTGCTATTGAAGCACAAAAATATGGTGTGAAAACAGTTATAGTATGTAAGGGAGGCTTCCCATCAGGATGTAGTCTCTACGCTATGGGAGCTATGCAGGCAGCTTTTAAACCTCAAGACTTTGAAACATATTTAAGAGATACTGTAGTTGGTGGACGCTTTATAAATAGTCAAGTTCTTGTAAGGAAAATGGTTGAAGAATCTGTTGAGGCTGTTAAGGATCTTGAGGATTTCGGAACATCCTTCGAGAAGGGGGATGAGGGATATAGATTATTTGCTTTTGGAGGATATAGCCATCCACGAGCTATAGTTTCCAGTAGGCCGTATTCTGGAGGATGGATAGAGGGCTTAGTTAAGAGGGTACGTGAGCTCAACATTGAAGTAATAGATTACACAATGATTACACGTCTACTAACTAACGGCGGGAGGGTGGTAGGAGCGGTAGGGCTAAATCTTAAAACTGGAGGGTTTATTGTTTTAAGATCAAAATCAACAATACTAGCTACTGGTGGTGCAGGTCATCTATACCCAATCACCACCAACTCTCCAGGTACTACAGGAGACGGATATGCCATGGCTTACCAGGTAGGGGCTGAATTAACCGATATGGAGTTTATTCAGTTTAGAGCATGCATAGTTTATCCCCCAATACTTAGAGGGCAACCTCCTCCAGCAGATGGAATGATAAGTGTTGGCGGTAGATTCTATAATGTTCTCTGCGAGAGATATATGAAAAAAATACGATCCTATTAATGGTGAAAATGTTACACGAGATTTAATAGCGATCTATACATATAAGGAGATAAAGGAGGGGAGGGGAACTAGTCATGGCGGTGTATACAATGATCTTTCAGGTGTTCCTGAGGAGGAGTTGAAACGTTTTAAATCATTTCTACAAGCCTGTAAAAACGCAGGTATAGATCCTAGATGGCAGCCGATTGAGTGGGCTCCCGGCGCACATCACTTCATGGGTGGAGTTATAATTGATGAATACGCTCAAACAAGTATTAATGGTCTATTTGCTTGCGGTGAGGTTACAGCTGGAATTCATGGTGCAAACAGGCTTGCAGGTAATGCATTAACCGATGCTTTAGTATTTGGAAAGATAGCAGGCATATCAGCAGCTAGAAAAGCTCTATCAGAAACCCTACCTGAAATCCCTAAGGGTCAGGCTGAATCTGAGATGAATAGACTCTACAATATTTACGAGAGAGAGGATGGGGTAGATTATAGATTAATCAGGATGGAGGTGCAAAACATAATGAATAGCTATGTAGGGGTTATTAGAAGAGGAGATGAACTTGTAAAAGCAGTAAATGAGCTAAATAGAATAGGTGAAAAAGCTCAAAACCTCTACATTGCAAGTGAAAAGAAAACCTATAGGGAGCTAGGTGAGCTATTAGAAACCATAAACCTAATTACTGTAGGCTGGATCGTAGCTAAAGCTGCACTACTAAGAACAGAAAGCCGAGGAGCACATTATAGAGAGATTTCCCTAAAGAAAATAATAGTGAATGGCTAAAAAATATAGTGTTCTCCCACCATAATGGAGAAACACTAATAAAAACTAAGCCAGTAAATCTAACCTACATAAAACCCGCAGCCTAATAGCAAATACAATAAAATACTACGTGCAATCCTTAATTCTTCCAACCTTTCCCTATTATGTTTATCTATCAATTCAAGACCTAACACAACGGAGAGATTCTAGGTAGGTCTATACTGATATTACTAATCAAAAGTATCTTCCAGCTCAACTCCCCAATACTTCCTCAAAGCCTTAGATACATCATTCGAATCGGGAGAAACAACCCTAAAACCCTCATAAGAATACAGGATACTTAATCAGTAGTGTAACGTTTAGTGAGGCGTAATAGATGAGTTGAAGCTGAATTTTAGAGAGCAATACCTATAATAGAGGTATGGATATGCTTAAGTTTGCAACGCCTTACTGCTTGCGTTAGATTTATAAGTATGTACGCGCGCGCGTTTTGGGAGTTGTTATGGCTACCTCTGAGCAGATAATGCTTGGAGCTAGACCTGTTCTTGTTGCTGATAGGATTCCAACTCCTGAGGAGGTTTTTAAAGTATCTAGGCTGGACGCTAAGTCATTGATTACTAAGGTTCTTGGTCCAGCAACCATACCTCTAGGTATGGCTATTGGTAGTGGAGAGTGGCTTATGGGTCCTAGTGTTGCAGCTAGCTACGGCTTAATACTTTTCTGGATGGTGTGGATTGGATGTGTATTACAGACAATTTACAATATTTCATGGGCTAGGCTTTCCGTAGCTGTAGGTGAGCCTCCAATAGTTCTACTGAATAGAATACCTCCAGGACCTAAGTTTTGGGGCTGGTTTGTACCGTTAAATGTTTTCCTAAGAATGTTTATACCTGGATGGGCTTCAGCAGCTGCTACCGGGCTTGTAGCAATAATGCTTGGCAGAATTCCTGGAGCTGCTGAAGCTGAGTTTATCCGATGGGTTGCTGTAGGATTATTCCTAATATGCATATTGATAACTTTGTTTGGAGCTAAAATAGAGTCAACACTAGAAATTGTTATGAAGATATTGATCATATTCATATTAGCATCCCTAATTCTTATCGTAGCCCCACTTACAGTTACTGGTGAAGCCTTATCTGAGGCTGCTAGAGGATTTGTTAGTGTTGGTGTAACAGTTGCTGGAATGGATGTTCTTCTTATAGGTGGATGGTGGGCTTACATCGGTGATGCTGCAGCAGCCAACTTTGACGGTATGAATTACTATAGGGATAAAGGATACGGTATGGGCAGTGTTGTAGGATACATTCCTGCAGTTATCGGTGGTAAAAAGGTTGCTTTAAGTCCACTAGGCAGTATATTTAAGATAACAAAGGAGAACCTAGAAGTCTTCAAGAAGTGGGAGAGAGTAGTATTTACGGATCAGTGGGGCATATTCTTCGTAGGGGCAATGCTTGGAATGATTTTACCAGCTCTATGTGTCCGGTCAGTTGTACCCATAGGTACAAAGCTGCCTGCATGGGGTATTGCTGGACATATGGCTACCCAGTTTGCAGCTAGGGTTGGTCCATGGGGATTCTACTTCATATGCCTCATAGGATTCGCAATCCTCTTCTCAACACAGCTTGGAGTTGTAGATAGGATAGTTAGGAATATTGTGGATTGTGGATGGGGTGTAACTAGGAAGGTTTCAGAATGGGCTAAGGGAGACCCTAGAAAGTTCTACTATCCAATCCTAGTATTGTATGCGGTCTTCGGATGTGCTGCTTTATGGATTTCATTCCCATTAATGCTTCTACTAATAAATGCTAATATATGCCACTTCATCGGTTTATGGGTTATTCCAGCACTTATATACATAGATAGGAAGATTATGCCTAAAGAGCTTAGAGCACCAATATGGATGCATATAAACAACATAATACTAATGGCGACACATCTATTCTTCTTCATAGCAATAATTCTATACTACGGATTTGGAGTAAAAATATTCTAAACCTTATTTTTAATAAATAGATGTAAGTCGTTAGGGCAAGAGTTTAAAGCATTATGATGTAGATGTAATGTTAGATCATGAGTTTAAATATATTGAGTCCACCTACTTGAAAACTGTAGCATTAAGTAGCTTGCCATTAAACTTCTATAACAGTAAGCATTACCCTACTAGTTTACCACTATAGCTTACTTCATACAGCCTTAAGCATTTATTACTAATTCATAACCAAACACTATTAATTAAGATATAACTAAGCCAGCTAATGAATTGACTAAGCTACACCACAACTAATTTTACTAGTTCCAGAAGGCATAACTATACTTTAAGACTTATACTCCATGAGCTAACATATACTGGATGGTTATGCTTAAATTTAAATATTTACAGGTTAAATCCATTTATGTGGAGAAGTGTAGCTGAAGAAGTTAGGAGGGCTGTTCCCGTTCTTCAAGGTGTTGTGCATAGAACACCTCTAGACAGCTCCAATACGTTAAGCAGAATGACTGGGGGTAGGGTTTACCTTAAGCTTGAAAACCTACAGAAAACAGGATCGTTTAAGGTTCGTGGAGCATACTACAAGATATCTAAGCTTAGCCCTGAGGAGAAACGTAGAGGTGTTGTAACAGCCTCCGCCGGTAATCATGCTCAGGGAGTAGCATATGCAGCAATGGTGTCAGGAGTTAAAGCAACAGTTGTTATGCCTGAAGCAGCATCACCATCAAAAATATCTGCAGCTAGAAGCTACGGTGCTAACATCATTCTCCACGGCTCCTTCTACGATGATGCGTACAGGAAGGCGAAGATGGTGGAGGAGGAGACCGGAGCCGTATTTATACATCCGTTTAACGATTTCCACGTCATATCCGGTAATGGAACTGTAGGTCTTGAAATAGTTAACGACCTACCAGATGTAGATGTTGTTATAGTACCTCTGGGTGGTGGAGGATTAGCTTCAGGAACAGCATCAATAATTAAATACTTGAAAAGCAATACTAAAATTATAGGTGTTGAAGCAGAGGCAGCTCCAAAATTTAAGGAATCAATTAAGCATGGAGGAATCGTAGAGGTAAATATTAGGCAAAGCCTAGCTGATGGACTTATAACTAGAAAACCTGGAGATTTAACGTTCACCATAGCTTCAGAAGTTCTCGACGATGTTGTAACAGTTAGTGAGGATGAAATAGCTATGAGTATGACTCTACTAATGGAGAGAGCGAAAATAGTTACTGAAGGAGCTGGAGCTGCCTCAGTAGCTGCTTTACTAAGCGGTAAGATAGATGTTAAAGGTAGGAAGACCGCTGCAATAATAAGTGGAGGAAATGTTGACTTAACAACTCTATACAGGGTATTGATGAGGGGGCTTTCAAAAATGAGACGGATAATAATAGCTAAATGCATCCTACCAGATACTCCTGGAACACTAAAATCAGTTCTGGAAGCTATAGCTGAGGAAAGAGGGAATATAGTTGACATAATACATAACAGAATCCAACCATACCTAGAGCCTGGAACAGCTGAAGTACAGCTAATAATAGAAGTTCAGGAGGAGAAAATAGAGAAGGTGGAGGAAAAGGTTAGAAAACTCGGCTACAACATACTTATCCAAACGTAGAAGATACCCTACAACATCTAGAGTTGATGAAGTATCAATAATCACATTGTAAACTTAAGCTTTATCCGAAGCCTCCTCCTTAACTATGATGGCTCCATGCCTAGAGCTGTTAGGAGAGAAGACACTCATCAATTATTTATAAATATTTTCATTATGTTCTTCGAGAACAGCTTCAAATATTCCAGGTATAGTATTTAGGTAATAAATCTATTCCATCATGGTCTTTAAGCCCTTATTTCCTGATAGGTATTCATAGAAATGCTGGAGTCTTACTGTTAATGATGCTGATTAGGATGGTTCCGGGAGAATATTGTACATTGTTCAAGCCGTATTTAAGAGGGATTACATACACAACGACTCCGATACTGCTAATATATTAGCATAATTAGGGTTAAAGCTATCCACAGCTTAACATAATTGTACTAGCTGATGAAGCATACCGTAAAGCTTCATAAATTCTTAACCTAAAGCATGAATTCATTCTGAAGTTGGGAGCTTGATGGAGAATAATACAGTTAAGAATAGCTACTCGATAACTACATATAGGGATGAATGAGGTGAAGGATATGCAAAACTTCAAAATCAACAATAATAAACAAATTAGATAATAGAGAGGTTAGAGCAAAATCATAGAGAAACAATATCAATGATGAAACATGCTAAGTTTGTAAGGCTCAATAGCTCCAGTAAAATATTTAAAGGAGTACTGTTTCCCTAATTGGTGTCTACATGCCTTTCGATTTAAAGTTTTCTGAAGAACAGGAGGTTTTCAGGAAGACATGTAGGGAGTTCTATGAGAAAAACGTTCTCCCCAAGTCTAAGGAGATGTTTAAGAGTAGAATGTTGATTCCTGAAGTCCATTCGGAGCTTGTAAGGCAGGGGTTACTTAGCCTCCTCATCCCTACAAGCTATGGCGGTCAGGGAGCTGACTTCATCTCCTTCATCATAGCTATCGAGGAATTCGGTAAAGCCGACTTAAGCGTTAACGGCTCCTTCGCATTAGGATACCATAATACATGTGCCTTAACACTATATCGTTTCGGAAATGATAGGTTGAGGGAGGAAGTTATACCTAGAATAGTTAAGGATGGATGGATGATTGATATACATTCAACAGAGCCTGGATGCGGTACGGACTTTACAGCTATAACTACAAGAGCTGAGAAGAAGGGTGGAGGATACGTTATTAACGGCGAGAAGCAATGTGTAAGCCTAATACCTGAAATAATGACCTACGGCGGAGGTTTCATGGTAACAACGAAGACAGCTCCCGAGCTTGGAGGTAGGGGGATGACTGTTTTCTTCGTACCATACAATGCTAAGGGAATAACAACAACAAGGTTTGAGGGTATGGGGGTGGATATTGGTGGGGCGAAGTATGAGAATGTCGAGGTTCCAGAACACTACATCGTGGGGAGGGAGAATGGCGGATATACTGTTACAAATGAAAGCTTCATATTCTCAAGAATACCTGTAACTATGTGTATGGTTGCAGCAGCTATGAAGTGTTTAGAGATAGGTATGGATTATGTTAAGAGGAGGGAGGCTTTCGGAAGACCTATAGGGGCTTTTGAAGGTATACAGTTTGAGCTTGCGGATGATTTAGCTCATCTAGAGGCAGCTAGGCTATTAACGTATAGAGCTGCATGGATGGCTGATAAATACCTTAAGGGGGAGGCTAAAATAGATGATTTAGCATATGCCGTAGCTGAAGCAAAGCTTTTCGCAAGTAAGCATTGTATTGAGGCAATACATCACACGCTTGAATGGTGTGGAGCACTTGGATTAACTACAGAGTTTGATTTACAGATGGCTTATAGAGGAGCTAGAATGATGACTGTTGCTGAGGGAACGATGAATGCTATGAGAATAATTATTGCTCTACAAGCATTAGGAAGAGAATACGTACCGTGGAGATGGGGACCACCTAAAAAGTAACATTTATATATCTGAAACCTATCTCTCTAGGGGTTTGTATGCCGTTCGACTTTACGTTCACCCCGGAGCAGGAAATGCTCCGTAAAGCAGCTATGGAGTTTGCTGAGAGGGATGTTGCTCCCAAAGTTGAGTGGATGGATGAAACAGGTGAAACCCCTACTGAGCTTGTTAAGAAGATGATGGAGCTAGGTTTTGGAGCTATTGTTATACCTAGAGAGTATGGTGGAGCCGGGCTTGGACATATAGCTAGAATAGCTGTACTTGAGGAAATATCAAGAATATCCCCTGCACTTGGCTTCTGCCTCCAAATAGTTCATCTAGGCCAGGCGCCAGTAATATATTTCGGCAGTGAGGAGCAGAAGAAGAAGTGGCTTCCAGGAATGGCTAAGGGAGAACTGATAGCTACATGCGCAGTAACTGAGCCAACAGGAGGATCTGATGTTTTAGGTATTCAGACAACAGCTAAACGTGAAGGGGAACACTACGTTTTAAACGGTAGGAAATGCTTCATAACAAATGTTCACATATCAAATATGCATGGAGTACTTGCAAAAACAGGTGAGGGACCTAAGGGATTAAGCTTCTTCATGATAGAGCCGAATACGCCGGGAGTAAAGCCTGGAAGAAGGGAGAATAAGAGTGGTCTTAGAGGGCTGAATACAGGTGAGCTAATTCTAGAAAACGTTAGGGTACCTAGAGAAAACATGATAGGCGGCGAGGGAGATGGGTTAAGAGTAGCGTTAACAGCTATAAGCAATATTGGAAGACCTGGTGTAAATGGTGTTGCTTTAGGTATTGTCCGTAGATGTCTTGAGGAAGCAGCTAAATACTCAAAACAGAGAGCACTATACGGTAAACCAATAAGCGAGCTTCAAGCCATCCAGTGGTATCTTGCCGAAATGTATGTAGACTATGAAACAACAAGACTTCTAACATACTATGCTGCATGGCTGAGGGATAAGGGGGCTAGATGCGATGCTGAAAACGCTGCTGGCAAATACTACAGTGTTGAGGCAGCTGTTCGATGCGCACATAGGCTAATACAGATATTTGGAGGATATGGAGTGATGAAGGAGATAATACCTCAACGATTACTGAGGGATGCTGAAGTATTATGCCCAGCAGCGGGAACACAGGAGATAATGAAGCTGGTAATGTTTAGGAAAGCATTAGAATACTCAAAATAACTTTTTTATTTATGGCTTATGAATATTATAGTATGTATTAAGCAGGTTCCGGATCCTAGAGAGTTTTCAAAGATAACAATAGACCCAGTAAGGAAAACCATCGTGAGGGAGGGTATACAGGCAGTAATAAACCCCCTTGATAGGCATGCTTTAGAGGAGGCTTTAAGGATTAGGGAGAAATACGGTGGAAAAGTAACAGTAGTGAGTATGGGGCCACCCCAAGCATTAGAAGCCTGCAAGGAGGCTTTAGCCTTCGGAGCTGATGAAGCAGTTCTCCTATGCGATAAGCTTCTAGCAGGGTCAGATACGCTTGCAACAGCCTACGCTCTATCCAAAGCAATAAGGAGGCTGAAGCCCTACAACCTAATACTTTGCGGTAATGAAACTGTTGATGGAAGTACAGGTCAAGTACCACCTCAACTTGCAGAGTTCCTAGAGCTACCCCACGTTACACGTGTAAGAAGAATTGAGCTTGTAGATGATGGGAAAGCTATTGTTGAAAGCGTGTTGGAGCATGGATGTAGAGTTGTTGAAGTTAAGCTTCCAGCAGTTTTAGCGGTTGTTAAGGAGATAAATACTCCAAGAATTCTATCAGTATTTGGGATAGTTGCTGCTGCAAGTAAGAAGATAATTCAATGGAGTGTATCAGATATTGAAGCCGACATAGGCATGATAGGGCTTGAAGGATCACCGACAAGAGTTACTGATGTATTCACCCCTGAGATTAAGCGTAGATGCGAGATATTTAAGGGACCTGTGGAGGATGCTGTTAAGCAAGCTGTAAGAAGACTCCGTGAAATTGGAGCGTTCTAGGTGGTTAAATGCCAGGTGAAGTATGGGTTTACGCTGAATGTAGGGATGGGAGGCTGATGGATGTAAGCATTGAGTTACTTGGTGGAGGTAGGAGGCTGGCCGATAAGGCTAAGGCTTCCCTAGCATCAATAATCCTTACGGATAATGTAGGCAGCCTAGCTAATGAACTTATATCCTACGGTGCAGATAAAGTATACGTTGTAGAGCATCCCCTACTGAAGACCTATCAAAGCGACCTATACACCGATGCATTGTCTGAAGCAGTATCAAAATACAATCCTGAAATCCTACTTATAGGTGCTACAAGCATAGGTATGGATTTAGCTCCAAGAGTAGCTGCAAGACTTAAAACCGGGTTATCAGCGCATGTTGTAGGATTGGATATTGATGAGTATGGAATACTGAAACAGGTTGTTCCAGGATTCGGGGGTGGAGTAATGGCTGTAGTAACATGTCCAAAAGCAAGACCGCAGATGGCTACCGTAAGACCGGGAGTTTTACCGAAGTCTGAAAAGACAGATAGAAGAGGGGAAATCATCGCTGTCGATGTTAAAATCAGCGAGGATAGAATAAAAGCTAAAACCTTAAAGATTATTGAGGAAAAGCCGTTAGGGAAACCTCTTGAGGAGGCTGAAATCGTAGTTGGAGTTGGTCTCGGGGGATGTAAGCCGGATACATTTAACCTCATTAAGGAGCTGGCTGAAACACTAGGGGCAGCTATAGGCGGTACAAGACCTGCTGTTGATGAAGGCTACATTACGGAGAACCAGATGATAGGGCAAAGCGGTAAAACTGTAAGACCTAAAATACACATAGCGCTAGGAGCATCGGGAGCTATGCAGTACATGGTTGGAGTTATGGATTCAAAAACAATAGTAGCTGTAAACAAGGATCCGAACGCACCAATATTCAAAATGTGCGATATAGGAATAGTTGGAGACCTAAACGACGTGCTACCAATACTAATTGAGGAAATTAAACAGTTAAGAAAAACTTAATAAACATAAAGCTCCGGTCTTCTATCCGTAATTAATGGTAGAGAACTTCTTACCTTCTCAACAAGATCCAGATCTAAATCACATACAAGAACAGTCTCAACACCGTCCCCAGCCTCCACAAGTATCTGTCCATTAGGATCAACAATCATCGAATGCCCCCCATAAACGTTCCTCCCATCAGCTCCAACCCTATTCGAAGCCACCACATACACTTGATTCTCAATAGCTCTAGCAACAATTAAGCTTCTCCAATGATGAATACGTTGAATAGGCCACTCTGAAGGTATAAATATTATCTTCGCACCCTTCAACACCAATCCACGAATAAACTCCGGAAACCTTAAATCGTAACATATAGCAACACCAATACAGCCAACATCAGTATTAAAAACCCCATAACTATTACCGGGCTTAAAGTATAGGTGTTCATCTAGAAGCTTTATTAGATGAGCTTTACGGTAGTATCCGATAAGACCGTTCGAGCCAATAACATGAGCAGTATTATATAAGTATCCATTACTACGCTCAACGATTGAGCCTATAATATAGGTATTATAAGGCTTCACCATCCCGGTAAGTCTTAATACTGTTTCACCATCTAAAGACTCGGCAAGCTCACCAATATTACTGTACGAGTAGCCGGTAGTCCACAGCTCAGGTAGTAAAATAAACTTTGATCCAGCATCTAAAGAATACTTTATGTAGTCAGCAGCTTTACTCATATTCCTCCCCTTATCTCCGAGAACAATATCCATTTGAATAGTGGAAACCTTAAACCTCACACAGAACTAAAAGATAAACCTCTTAAAAACCTTTCCAGCAACTATAGTTTAGCAAACAATCCTAAATTCAGTTTGTTTCTAAATAGTTGGCTTGAAGCGTAGTGAAGCCATATTGCCTAATACTAAATCTTTACCTCTTCAATTCTTCTCTTCCACCCGGCAATAAAGTGTATAGTTGCTGTTAGAGCTGTAAGTATTATGATGTATGCTACTATAAGCCATCCGGTTGGGCTGGATTTAATCCAGCTATAATGGACTAATCCTGCGAGAACAAGTATAAACGTGATGAAGCCTAGGAGAAGCTCGGTAAATCTTAGGATTCTGCTTGATACCGGTATGTTAGCTATGAATCTTAGTGGCTTAAACCTACTCTTAACGGTATATGCTTCAGGCTTTGGGAGCTTATTGGTTGGCATACCGCTCCATTCAAGAACTATCTTTAATAAATCCTCAACATACTTCCTACACTCATTATTTATGGTGTAGAGTCTTGGATCAAGCTTAACCACTATACCAGCCTCTACAAGCTCCTCAATCTTCCTATAAACAGTACTCTTACTTGCAAGATGTAGAAACTCTGAAAATGTTCTCGGTCTCTCTAAAATCATTGAAACCATTTTTAACGATACTGGATCTATTAGCCTACTCATTCTCTCCAGAACTGCCTCCACCCTCCTATCTTCAAACTCCATCATTAACCCCCAACGTATTCAGATCGTAATACCTACTCTAAAACCATCCATTACAGCATCAATTATCTTTCCAGGCTTTACAGCATCGCCTATAATATGTAGCTCACCAACTCTACCCTTAAGCCTCCACCATAGCTGGTCCACCTTCCCCCTACCTATCGATAGAATTATGCTATTAGCTTTCAGATTCTCCCTAACACCGTTAACCTCAACAACTAGGAAGCCGTCCCTAACCTCAACAGGCTTAGCTCTTAAGACAATTCTTACATTAGCCTCCCTTAAAAGCTTTAGGAGAGCCATCTTGTTCTGTATTGGGGTATCTCTCGCGATATCGTCCTGAGCCTCAACGATAGTTACTCTTAACCCCTTACCTGCTAGATGAACTGCAAGCTCACATCCTATAAGTCCTCCACCTACAACAATTACATCATCCTTAACATCAACTTTTCCAGCTAACACATCGTCAACAACATGCATAAACTGGGAGCCAGGTATGTTTATTGTTAAGGGCTTAGACCCTAAAGCAAGAATAACGGCATCAGGCTTAATGCTTAACACATAGTTCTCATCAGCTTCAACCCCTGTTAAAACCTTAACGTTTAAACTCTTCAACTGAGCCCTATACCAATCTATAAGTTCACCAAGCTCACTTTTAAATCTAAATTTTAAAGCTAGCTTTAAAGAGCCTCCAATATCTCCATCCCTATCAACAACCATTACTTCATGACCTCTTAAAGCTAGTATACGGGCAGCTTCAAGACCAGCTGGTCCTGCACCAACTACAAGAACCCTCTTAGGCCTTACTGCTTTCTCCACATTTATGAATCCCTCTAAACCCTTTAATGGATTAATCGAGCATCCAACCTGGAAGCCGTATACTAATCTACCTATACATCCATCCATACATGCAATACACTTCCTAACATCATCAAGCCTACCCTCAAAAGCCTTTCTCGGAAGTTCAGGATCAGCTATTAATGCTCTACCCATTGCAACCATATCCACTCTTCCACTGGATATCGCCTCATCAGCTAGCTTAGGATCATTTATCCTTCCAACAGCTATAACAGGTATTGAAACCTCCCTCCTAATTCTTTCAGCTAGCGGTATAAGTAGCCCTCTAGGAAAATACATTGGCTGAACTATATACTCCCTAGACTCATAGATTCCTGCTGAAACATGAATAACATCAACCCCAGCATCATCAAGCATCTTGGCGATCTTAATGCTTTCATCGATTGTTAATCCACCATCAACAAAATCTGAACAGTTAATTCTAAACCCTACAGTAAATGATGAACCGCATTTCTCCCTAATCCTCTCAACAATCTCCAACGCGAATCTAGCTCTACCCTCAACCCCTCCGCCATAGCCATCACTTCTACGGTTAGTATATGGTGAGAGAAACTCACTTACAAGATATCCGTGAGCTCCATGAACCTCAACACCGTCGAAACCGCATGTTTTAGCTCTGTAAGCAGCTTTGGCAAACGAGTCTTCAATATCTTCAATATCCTCCAACGTCATCTCCCTAGGCATCTCCCTAACTATTCTGCAAGGTATAGGTGAAGGAGCGATAGGCTGAGAACCCGATATCGCTGATGTTGTCTGCCTACCAGCATGGAAAAGCTGTAGGAGAACAGCTACATCGTAGGATTTAATAGCGCTAGCAAGCCTAGCTAATCCAGGCTTAAACCCATCATTAAAAGCTCCAAGCTGACAGTGGAAGGCTTTTCCATATTTATGGATTGAGCAGGCCTCAACAATAATCATTCCAACCCCGCCCCTAGCCCTCTCAACGTAGTGCCTCACCAATAGGTCGGATACCTCCCCACTCGTAGAGGCATAGTTTGTCGTTATTGGAGGCATTACAATCCTATTCTTAACCCTAATAGATCCAACATCTATAGGCTCAAAAAGACTGCTTAAAGCCATAGCAATAAATAAAAAACAAGCTTAAAAACTTTCACATTAAGATGTAGCAGCTTAAGCTACTATAGATTGACGGTCAGATACCTGATGGGTTGAGCTTTCTTAACTGTTGAGGTAGGCTTGATGCAGCATTGAAGGATCGAGGCTTGACGGGAGCTAGCCTGCAGGAAGCCGATGAGGGAATGGATTGTGTTTGACGTCAATCACAGCTGCTTAGCCAAGCCCATCAGTAGTAAGTTTATATACTGCTACTATAGCTATCTATGTGGTTGAAATGGATGAATCTGAATTTTTAAATAAGATTAGGGAGGCTGTTGTGAAGGGGGATATTGATGGAGCGAGGGAGATAGCTGGGGAGGCTATTAAAGCCGGGGTTCCAGCATTGAAGCTTGTTAACGCTATGTCCAGCGGAATGGTTGAGGTTGGGAAGCTTCTTGAGAGTAGAGTATACTTTGTGGCTGAGGTGCTTGTATCAGCTGAGGCTATGAGTCAAGCTCTAGAGGTTTTGAAGCCGTACCTAAGCGTGGAGGGGACTAAAAAGTATCGTGGCAGGGTTGTCTTAGGAACTGTTGAGGGGGATATTCACGACATAGGTAAGAGCATAGTAGCAACCCTACTTCAAACAGCCGGCTTTGAGGTTGTGGATTTAGGAGTTGATGTTCCGGCTGAGAGGTTTATTGAGAAGATTAGGGAGGCTAAGCCGGATATACTGGGATTATCAAGCCTACTTACCACATCCCTACCTGAAATCAAAAAGATTGTTGAAAAGCTTAAGGAGGAAGGCCTTAGAGATAAGGTTAAGGTTATAGTGGGTGGAGCAGCAGTTACTAGAGAATTTGCTGATGAGGCTGGTGTTGACGCATACTGTCTAGATGCTGTTGAGGGTGTTGAAATATGTAAGAAGTATGTGGGTGGTTAGATGAGTAGTGAAGCTGATGAATGGATGTCTCCACGTAAGAGGTTCCTATCAGCAGTTCTTGGCGGAAGAGTTGATAGACCAGCTGCAGGAAGCGCTACAAGCGTAGCTACCGTTGAGCAGATGGAGCAGACAGGATGCTTCTTCCCTGAAGCACACTACATACCTGGAAAAATGGCTGAGCTAGCTTCAGCAGCCTACGAAATCATAGGCTTCGACTGCATAATGCCCTACTTCAGCGTATGGCTTGAAGCAGCAGCGCTCGGATGCCGGGTTAACTGGGGTGATAAATACAGGATGCCTGATGGAGTAAGCCGTGAGGGGCTTGGAATAACCGATCCTAGCCAGTTTAGAGTTCCTGAAGACTTCCTATACAAGCCAACTACAAGCGCTCTTCTTGAAGCTATAGAAATATTAAGGAGGAGGTATCCTAACGTAGCAATAGTTGGGAAAACCATGGGTCCATGGACGCTATGCCTCCACATACTTGGCGTTAAACGTACACTTATATGGAGTAAGATAAGGAAGGAGCTGCTTAAGGAATGGATTAAACTGCTAAAGGAGGTAAGTATTGAATTTGCTAAAGCACAGGTTAAAGCCGGAGCTGATGCTATATGCTGGCCAGATCATGCAACAGGAGATCTTGTCAGTGCTGAAACCTATAGGGAGTTTCTGCTTGAAGTCCATAGGGAGGCTGTAAGAAGAGTTGGAGCACCACTCATACTACATATATGCGGCGATACTGTTGATCGATTACCATACATACGTGAAACAGGATTTGACTGCTTCCACTTCGACTCTAAATGCGGAGACCCATTAAAGGTTAGGGTTATTGCTGGAGATAGGATTTCACTCATGGGGAACATAAACAATCCGAAAACCCTACTCTACGGTAAGCCTGAAGACGTTATGAGGGAGGCTGAACACGCTCTAGAAGCTGGTGTAAATATTGTAGGGCCTGAATGCGCCATACCGACAAGGGTAACTAATGAAAACCTTAAAGCAATAGTTAAAGCAGCTAAACAATTTAGAAACAAACTTAGCCGCTAAACCTTTTCTCCACAATAAATCTACAGCACTCATCACCTTTAGCAATACATTTAACCTCAACAGCACCCATAGAGGTATTAAACATTACTGATGAGAATCCGGCCAGAAACCCTCTAAAGAAGTGGCTTTGAGAATCCGTTAAACCACTATAAAGACTACACTCCCATAAACCCCTAACGCTCAGCTCAACCCTTACTTTTTCAACATCAACCCTAACATCCATCACAACACCCCACCCCCATGCAACTATCAAATACTTCATCAGGGTAAATACCTTCACCAAGTCCTTAATACCGTACTTCTCAATATAGTACTTAGCTACCTCACTACCCATGAATGAACCTATATGGAAAAGTATAGCAGCACCTCCTGAACCCATTTCACGTCTTAAGGTTTCAACCATGCCCTTCAAGGCAGGCTCAGTTAGTAGAATACATCTTACATCATGAACTGTAAGAGGGAAATGGGCAGTATCAAATATTCCCCCCTCAACCTCCTCCACAGCTATACTGGCATTTAAAACCACATCAAGCTTCCGCAGCTCACTAAGAATACCTCCTGGACTAGCGCCGGAACCCGTAAAGTCGGTAATAAAGAAAAGCATCGTCTCACCAACCTCAGGTGTAAGAGTTGGAATTGCAGCTCCTAAAATGTTAACGTTAAAATCGCTGAAAACCTTAGATACACGCCACAATACACCAGGCTTATTAGCCACCCTAACAATAAATCCGAAAATAGCTCTACCTGGAGCATATATACCACGAGCTAAATCAAGAGAATTCATACGGTAACTATATCAAGAAGAATATAAATATTTCTAAGCTTACAATGATGCTTCCACATAAACCCTACCGGATTCCACTTACCCACAAACTTAAGTCAACTAATCCCCAATAATCCTACTACTTTTCTTTACAAATTCGTAAGCCTAACATTCTACCCATCATGTTTCATCAGCATTACCATTACTGATTCTAAAAGGCTCCCACAATCACGCTCAATCATGCATGCATCGAAAAATACCTATCCTGCATTCTTGGCTTTTAAGTCGTATACTTCATGCTTAAAGGATTCCATAGTAAGGAGGCGGCTAAGCATAATAGTATGATAATAAACCTAGAAAGCTAAAACGGGCTGTTTCGTAGTTGATGTTTAGGAGTTGGGTTTATAAGCTCTGATTCTGTTATTATAACTGGCGTTGACGAGGGGCAATACCCCGATAAATCACTATGGCAACTCTCGAGGGGCTTGTGCCGTCGGCCCGATGCCTAGCGAACCCGTTCCAGATGTAGCAGTGCTACCAATGAAGGAGTGGGCGAGGAGGAAGCCCCCAGATGCAACGAATGAAAATAAACTAATGAGGATAAACATCTAGGGACAAACGGAAGTATTCAACTAGGAGGAGGGTATAAACTGAGGAGTTAGGCTGCAGAGCTAAATAAGATGCTGATTCCCCATTCTAGGTTAACACTCCCCACGCTTTAGCTGTGGATTCCTGCTCCGGAATACTTATCAGTTCACAGTTCTTCTAGGCTTAACCCTTACCTGGATCGGAAAGCGTGCAGAAGCTTTAAGCTATCCTCCTCCCAGTCTGGATTCCGAAGGGGTTACTGTATGATTTAAGGCTTTCAATAACGTTGATGAATGGTGGAGGTATATATCCTGCCTTCAGTAGCCTGCTTCGAAGCTTAACGATCATCGATGGTGTATCTATCTCCATTGGGCATACGGCTTTACATCTTGCACATGTAGTACATGTAAACGCTATTGGGGCTGCCTTATCAAGTCCATGTGTAAACATAGTCCATATAGCTCCTATTCCACCCATATATCTGTATCCCCATACATGTCCACCTATTTCACGATATACTGGACATTCGTTTAGGCATGCACCACACCTAATACAGTAGGAGGCCTCCTTGAAGTCGGGATCATTAATCATTTTCGATCTTCCATTATCTATAAGTACAAGGTAGAATTCCTTGGGGCCGTGAACTCCGAGAGATAAACTCAACTCAATATCCCCTGTTCTGCTTGGACCTGAAATTAATGATACGTATACAGGCATTAGCTGACCTGTAGCGTTTGGAGTGATGACGCGGGAGATAAGCATAGCATCCTCAACTGTTGGAACCAGCTTCTCAATTCCTGATACACATATATGTACTGGTGGAGCGTTTGTTGCAAATCTTGCATTACCCTCGTTTTCAAGAATAAACACAGTTCCTGTTTCAGCTGCAATAACGTTTGCCCCGCTTATACCGACATCAGCATTTATAAACTTCTCTCTAAGCTTTTCACGAGCAACAGCTGTTAGAAGTGGGATGTTATCGGGTGGAAGAGGCTTACCAACAATCTCTGAGAAGAGCTTAGCAACCTCCTCTCTAGGTACGTGTAGAGCTGGACCAACTATATGTGATGGCTTTTCACCTCTAAGCTGAACTATCCATTCACCAAGATCTGTTTCAACAACTTCAATTCCCCTACTTATCAGTAAATCATTAAGAAATATTTCCTCAGTAACCATCGACTTCGACTTAACAATAAGCTTCGCCCCATGCTCCAAGCATATCTTTAATATGTAGTTCCTACATTCCTCAGCATCCCTAGCTAGATAGAATACGCCGCTTAAAGACTCAACAGCTTCCTTAACGGATTTTATGAGTTCTGGAAGATGATCTATAGACCAGGATTTAACTTCTCTAGCTCTCTTCCTATAGTATTGGTAGTATGGAAGCCTTCTAATAGCTGCTATACGTGCAGATGAGAATGTTGATGTAAGCCTACTTAACGCTACATGTAGGGTATTGTTTTCTAAGGCTTTAGAAATGTTTTCCTTATACTCCTCAAACCAGCTGGACATCAACCTACCCGAGAGCATTGTTAACAAGCTCAACTAGATCGAGAACATCAACCTTCCTAACATCATAGATGGCTTCAGCTATTGTAACACCATCCTTAAGGTTTCTCACGCATGTTGGACATGCTGTAACTATAGCTTCAACATCTAGGGGAGCAACATCAAGCTTAATTCTTGTAGTTGCAATATTGGTTGATACCTCCGGGAAGGCTAGTCTTAAAGCACCTCCAGCACCACAGCATCTAGCATCAGCTTTACTTCTCTCCATCTCGACAAGATTAACGCCTGGAATTGATGATATAACGTTTCTAGGAGGATCATAGATGCCCGCATGCCTACCTAGATCGCATGGATCATGGTAGGTAACCCTTAAATTCATAGGCTTACTGAACTTAATCCTACCATCCCTAATTAGGCTATCGATAAACTGGGATGAATGTAGGGTCTTGAAGGGTGGGGAGCCCACATATTTGGGGTAGAGCTCAGTAAATGTTCTGTAGCATCCAGGACAGTTCACTACAACAGTATCAACACCCTCCCTAGAGATCTGTTCAACAACCTCTTTAGCGTTTTCCTTAAAGGATTCTTCATCACCTATCAGCAAATACGGGTATCCGCAGCATTTTTCAGAGGCTCCAAGAGTCTTGAAGCTAATACCTGCTTTGCTAAAGATTTCGGCCATGGATGAAGCTATGTTCGGAGCAATATATGATGTAGTGCATCCAACCCAATACAGTATGCTAGATTCAGGCATCGTACCAGCCAATCCACCTAAACTCCTCATCCATTTATTTCTTTCGCTTCTCAACTCGCCGAACGGGTTTTCATTAGATTTTAGGCTTGACAATACTTTTAAATGCCCTTCAGGTATGGGTACCCCTAAACTAAATAGATCTCTTCTAGCAGCTAAAACTATATTGTCGACCTCTAGCCCCGGCGGGCATTTTAAACGGCAGTAGGCACATCCAGTACACATATACATCTTATCAGCAACCCTAATACTTGGCTTAACATCCCCTGTTATTAATCCCCTAATAAGAATCATTCTACCTCTAGGCCCCACAGTTTCCTCCATATCCTTCTCTGAGACAACAGGACATACGGACCTGCAGAAGCCGCATCGTATACAGAAATATATATCATTCCTAAGCTTCTTTAAGCTTGGAAGAAACATATAACCACCTAAACCCACTTATCCGGATTCATGATGTTGTTAGGATCAAAAACCCTCTTGATGGCCCTCATGATCTCCATAGCTTTACCGCCGCATTCCTCCTCAATAAGCTTACTCTTCACAATACCTATACCATGCTCGGCAGCAATAGTTCCGCCAAGACTTAAAACCATTCTACATATCTCCTCATAGCATTTCAATGCTTTATCAATCTCCTTAGGATCAGCTACATCAACGCAGAAGACTGGATGCATATTTCCATCACCGATGTGACCTATAAATATTGTGTAGACACCCCACTTATCAGATATTTCCTTAGCTCTCCTAAGAGCTTCAGGAAGCTTACTTATCGGTACACATGTATCATCAGGTATAGCTGTCTTCTTGAAAACCCTGAACAGTGATGGATAAGCGGATCTACGCGCCAAATATAGTTTATCCATCTCTTCCTTTGTCGATGCGATTCTAACATCAAATGCTCCAGCCTCCATTAAGATCTTCTCAACCCTACTAGCCTGCTTCTCAACTTCACCCTTAACTCCATCTACATCTATTATAACCATAGCCTCAACATCTGGAAGCCCAAGGTTAAGATAGCTATTAACAGATCTTATTGCTCCCCTATCGAGAAGCTCCATTATCAATGGAACAACCCCAGCCTCCCATATCTTACCTACAGCAACACCTACATCCTCAAGCCTATTGAAGAAGGCAGTCATTCTAACAATCGCTTCAGGAAGTGGTCTAAGCTTTAAAATAGCTTTAGTAATTACTCCTAGAGTCCCCTCAGACCTAATGAATAGCCTGGTTAGGTCGTATCCTGTAGACCATTTAAGAGTTGCTGAACCCGTATTTATAATATCACCTGTTGGGAGAACAACTTCAAGTCCAAGAACCCAATCCCTCGTAGTACCGTACTTAGCCCCCCTAAGCCCACCAGCACCCTCAGCAAGAATACCTCCAATAGTAGCTGAATCAGTACTAGCAGGATCCGGAGGCCAGAATAAGCCGTGTTTAGCAAGCTCCTTCTCAAGAACGCCGAGAACAACCCCAGCCTCAACAATACAAATCATGTTTATCCTACTAATCTCAATAATTCTATTCATTCCAGTCATATCTATAACAATACCGCCCCTAATAGGGATAGCGCCACCAGTTAAATTTGTTCTACCACCCTGAGGTACAACAGGAATCTTCAAGCTATTTGCTAGCTTTAAAATCTTCGAAACCTCCTCGGTGGAGTGTGGACGAACAACAACTTCAGGCATACCACTATACCAGGATGCATCACGGGAATAGCAGTAAAGATCCTCGTAAGATGTTAAAACATTATCTGAACCAACAATCTTTCTAAGCTCCTCAACAACATCATCTGTAATCATAATCTCCAAAACCACTAAAAAATATTATATAAAAACTTTTTGGCTGGATAAGACGTCTTGTAAACCTAAGCTTTACCTAGAAGTTAATCAGCAAGCTCAAGTTTACAGAGCCGGATAAGGCATATCCACAATTCATAAACCTCCTCAACATAATCTTCAAGTATAGTTTATGAAGCTAAACAACGCTAGATTCGGTTAGATGGATGGGTAGCTTAAGGATTAACCATGACTATAGTGTTTCACGTAGCTCCCACCACCTTCCTAAATATGTTATGTTGATCCTGGAGCTTTGAGGATGTGGGAATTACCAAACCCAGATGAATATGGAACAGTAGTGGAAGAGCTTAGCGAAACACTATAGTTGATGGTAATCACTTACCGTCACATCCAGATAGATGGCTTATAAACCTAAGCTTTATCCGGATTTCCTCATCTACGGTGAGGCTACCAAATTATCATAAACCATTATTTAGTTCCCGACGTGTTTCAGAAGATAATCCGGGAACTTGTAGATAATTGGCTACAGCATGCTTTGTGAGGTTTGAGGTAGTAGGGGTTTATGAGTTGCTGGATAAATCTCCAGCTAGTAATGTTTAAATATTAAGTTAAGTTTTGGAGATATGGTTGGCGGGAAGCTATTTGGGGATGATGTGTTTAGGAATGATTTAAAACGTTTATGGGGTGATTGGGGATTATGCTCGGAGGCTTCAAGACTTGAAGCTGTTCTACTTAGGGAGCCTGGTAGGGAGATAGAGAATGTTGATCCTGTTGAGGCAAGGTTTAGGGAGGCTATTACAAACCCTGAAAAAGCTAGGGAGCAGCATAGAAGGCTTGCTGAGGTTTTTAAGTCTAATAATGTAAGGGTTTACTATATTGAGGATATGGATGTAAACTGCCCTAATGGATACTTCGTCCACGACCAGTTCGCAATGACTCCTGAGGGAGCTATTCTGTCACGTCCAGCCTTAAGGATTAGGAGGGGGGAGATTAAGTATACAGCTAAGACATTAATAAGCCTTAACATACCTATTATTAGGACAATTCATGGGCATGGACTGTTTGAGGGGGCTGATTTAAAATGGATAAATGAGGAGGCGGTAGTTATAGGTATTGGTGAGAGAACAAATATTGAGGGGGCTAGACAAGTCATGGAGACTCTTCAAGCAATAGGTGTTAAAGAATTCATTAAGCTTCCAGTACCTGAAAGCCAAGTGCATGTTGATGGATTGTTCAACATTATATCGCATGATTTAGCTATACTTTCACCATGGCATGTACCCCACGAATTCGTTAAGAAGATTAGGGAATACGGATTTGAAGTAGTTGAGGTTAAGTCGCTTAAGGAGGCTACGATCGATCTTGCTGCTAACATCGTTGCTTTAGAGCCGAACAAGATAGTAATGGCTCTTAACGGCGGTGAGGAGACGAAGAAGTATCTGAGGGAGATTGGGGTTAAGATAGTGGAGGTTGATGTTAGCGAGTTGATGAAGGGGGGTGGATCAATATCCTGCATGACTGGAAGACTTAAAAGAGCAGGTGATTGAATGTTTCTAACAAGGGAGGAGGAGGATATGCTTAACGGTGTTTACGGTGATGGATTAGGGAAAGCTATGAGGATCGTTGTAGGACTTGGGAAAATAGAGAATGCAAGCCGTCTTATAGAGGTTAAAAGCGCACACATATCCGGTGTTTCATACAGCAATATCGGTGATGAGGGGCTTGAATTCCTTGAGGAGCTAGCATCACTAAACGTTAAAGTTAGGATTCCGACAACACTAAATCCATGCGGAATAGATCTTGTTAAGTGGAGGCTTATGGGTGTAGATGATGAATACTACAGTAAACAGGTTAAGGTTATTAAAGCATATGAGGCTTTAGGGGTTAAAGCTACATGTACATGTACGCCATATCTACAAGATAATGTACCGATGAGTGGAGACCATATAGCATGGTCTGAATCATCAGCAGTGATATATGCCAATACATTCATCAATGCATACACAAATAGGGAGAGTGGAATATCCGCATTAGCATCAGCGCTAACCGGTAAGACAGCATACTACGGTCTACATGACGATGAAAAACGTAAGCCGGAAATAGCTGTGAGAGCTAGGTTTAAGGTTAGGGGAGCATTAGAGTTTAGCGTTCTAGGATACTTTACAGGAGAAGTTTCAGGAGTAAGAATACCTCTTATTCTAGGAGCATACCCCAGAACCATACCTGAAAAGAAGCAGTTTTCAGCAGGGCTATCAGCTTCAGGATCTGTGGGGATGGCTCTATTTAAGGAGTGGGGGAAGCTGGAGACTGTGGATTTCGATAGGGATATGTTTAGGAGGGTTGTTGATGATTTAAGTGTTGAGGATGATTTTAACATACTATTTCTAGGATGCCCACACCTATGCCTCGAGGAGATAGAGGAGATAGCTAGGGTGGTTAAGGGGAGGAGGATAGTTAGGGGGAAGGAGGGGTGGCTATGTACTTCAAGATCGGTCTATGCTCAAGCCTTCAATAGAGGACTTGTAAAAATAGTTGAGGAGGCCGGATTTAAAGTATTTGTGGATACATGCCTTATAGTTTCACCGTTAAAACCCATACGTACAGTTGGCACAAACGCCGTTAAGACAGCCCACTACATAAGGTCAATGCATAAAGCTAACGTGAGGATAGCGGAAACAATAGCGTTGCTTAAAGGTGTTTTGGAGTAGTGAGGCTTAGGGGAAGAGTTATATCTGAGGGGGAGGCTAGAGGGGAGGCTCTCGTTTCATATAGGCCATTATCGTTCTACGGAGACATCGATAAGGAAACAGGATTAGTTATAGGGAGGGATAGCGATATATACGGCTGTAAAGTAGCGGATAAAATACTTATACTACCGTACACTAGAGGATCAACAGTTAGTGCTTGGATAATATATGCCTTAAAGAGGAGGAAACTATCACCTAAAGCAATAATACTATGGGGGCCAGCAGACCCAGTTATAGCTTCAGGATGCCTAATATCAAATATACCGCTGATAGATATGGTTAGACCGAAGCCCCAGCTATACATAAAGAGCGGGGATGAAGTTGAAGTACTAAAAACAGGGGAGATAATTACCTGCTAAAACTATCCAGAAAGCTTGAATCTACATAAAGCATCCCGCCTACACTCCTCCTATAGCTTACTGTTTTCAGAAACTGCTCTACGAGGCTGAAGTCAGACTCATAAATATGGTAGCTGGCTGAGTAATCCACATACAAACCAGACTCAACACCCAGCTCCTCAGCCACCCTTCTCTGAAGCTCAGTAAATGCATACATATTCGCGAACGCTGCGTTAAACGCATCCCTACTCCTCCAGAATGTTTCCATGTTAAGCTTCCCATCAACAATCTTAAGCCATAAAGCAATATTGCATGGCGGAGCTTCAGAATCCTCATCAACCCACGGCTTCCAAGTTACTGAAATACATCTATTAGAGAAGGGCTTAGATCTTAATCGTTTAACTATGTATTCTATTTGGTCTATGGGTTTCAGACCTGGAACCGAATAGTTGAAGTGCCTCTCATGATATGTATACGTTAACGTTTTACCAATAAGATAATCCTCTAAGCCGTTAAGCACAGCATCAACATACCTCCTCAACCCTGAAAGCCCGGAATATCCAAGATGGATTCTAGGCTCCTCCAACGGCTTCTCAACAACCATAAGCATAGAGCACTCCCTAATAGAATCCCTATCAACACCATACCTATAAGACTCCTTAAAGCTTGAGACCCCACTACTCCAAAGCCTAAAAATACTTTCCTCCCATACTGTAGGGAGGCTGGAGCCCCTAACAACTATAACTGGAAGCATGCTTAACCTAATCCTTAAAGTTTTTATAGCTTCCCCTACTCAAAACCTCATAAACCTCCCATCTATGCGGTAAAGGCTTCACAGCACCCCACACTTTAACGCTGCAGCTACATTAGCGAAGTAGGCTATTCTCTGCAGAGCATGTTTTCAAGAACCCCAACTATGAAGACAGAATCAAAAGAATCACCAGCAGTATCTATGATCTCCACTCTACGTGCTGGAGACTTAAAAATTTCATCATCACTAACTATAATGCAGCCCTCCACACTCAGCTTTAAAGCAACTATTTTAGGGCTTCCCCCAATATTCTTAAAGCTGTATTCCCAACATCATCTATACCGGTAATTAGCTTCATCCCTAGTTAAAAGCACGAAGTCAACCATACCTATAGTGTAGGAGATAACGGCTTTAGCTAAGTTTAAAGACCACAGCTTTAACCTAATATTCGGATCATAAGATACTAAACACCACTTCCCCTAGCTGCTTCGATAGCCTTAGAAACAGCTTCCCTACTGAACTACTTACTGCTTGAGTTATCCCACTAACATGGAGAATTCTTGCTTCAAATATATAGCTTAAATCTATATCCTATAGCTTAAATCTATATCCTCAGTGAGAAATGGCTTGCAGCTGGGTTTGCTCTATAATATGTAAAGTCATGTCCCCATCATCCCTTACTGAGATAAAGTATACAGCAGTAAAGACCCTCTCCACAATAGCACGGCTAGTATCAACCACCCCTCCCTCCTCCACATTTACGGAAGGCATTCCCAAACTCATCATCCCCAACCAGACACATAATACCTGATTTATGCCTAAGCCTTGAAACAGCAACAACATTCGATACATCACCACCCCAACCCCTCTCAAAAACTTAACGGATTTAAGAGGATCTTAGACATTGCGCAGAACTCAACCATAGACTCCCCTAAAGAGATAGCTTCAGGCATAAGGTAAAATACTAAACCCTGCTTAAATCTAATCTAGACACCTACATATAGGCTTAAATGGGGAATCTATATGTAACTATGGGGTAAGAGTACTCATTACTCCCTTAATTATCTCTAGAAGCTTACTGGGCTCTGAAGTGTATAGTCTTAGTATTTCACCTCTACGGGGATGATGTATTGAAACATAATTTCTACCCTCATTGATTTTAACCTTAAACCAGCCCTGAATAGGAATCTCCCTCCTATCATCACAGATAATGCTTCTACCAATAATCCTATATCTATTCGGAACAATAGCGAATGGTGTTGGTAAAAGGAAGATGATTAGAAATGCTATGATTAAACCTATAATTCCAAAAATATACATTATGGCTAGAATTACAATAAGCTCTAAAACCCATAAACCTAACGAGTGGAGAACTCTTCTAGCTCTATCAGAGGACTTAAGAGCTGAAGCATCAAACTCATAAAGTATTTCAGACAACCAAACACCAACTAATATATTGCAAGCTAATTAATAAATTTAACTCTAAAAGCCTTGTAATCCATATCTGGGATTCTCCCCTATCTATGTGATTCCATGTCTAGAGTTAGAGAGAACTCGTTTATCTTAATTATTTATTGCTTAATTAATTCATATTCTCAAGAGCTGCTTTAAACATTCTAAGCCTATAATATTTAGGTCATAAACCCATTCCATCATGGTCTTTAAGTTTTCTATTTCTGATAGAGGTATTTGTAGAAATGTTGGTTTTGCTGGTTGATGATTAGGATAGGCTCCAGTGGAGGGGTTGTATATTGCCTTCAAGCCCTTTAGGAGGATTGTATACGTGATGAGCTTTGATGCTGCTAACATACTAATCTTAATAATTCATTGGGAAGACTGGGCTATCAATAACTTATTGACTGATAATACTATACTATAAGGCTTCATGGAATTCTTAACCTAAAATGGATTATAAAGTCTTGAAGTTAGAGGCTTGATGGGGAGAATAGTAAAGTTAAGGATGGATAGCTATTCGATAACTACATGCATTAAGGATGAATGAGATTACGATGTTCATAATAAAGGTGATGAGGCTTGCTTAAGTTTGCAGTGCGACAACAATTATGTGGAGGCTTACTAATAGGATGTGAAATCTAGATTACAGTAGCGGATTTGAAACATTATGAGTATAGAATCCTGTCCAATCTAGCTCTAACATATTCAGTATTTATCCTGCTCTAGCCATATACATGGTGCTGATAGTATAGCTTAAATCCTAGAGTGTTTAAGCTACTGGGGGTTGGAGTGTTAAGCTATGGCTGAAAAGCTATGTAGAGATGCTGTAGGATATGTGAAGAAGCCTGTTAGATCAATTAGTGGTGTTACTGTAGTTGCTGTTATGACGAAGCCTTATCCATGTCCCCATGGGAGATGCATCTACTGTCCTGGTGGAGTTCACTGGATTGAAGCTACACCTCAAAGCTACGTTCCTGAAAGCCCTGTTGTGATGAGAGCTAAGCCTCTAAACTATGATCCCTTCGAGCAGGTTAAGGCAAGATTACTTAACTATAGGGATATGGGGCATATTCCAAGTAAGGTTGAGCTTATAGTTATGGGGGGAACATTCCCAGCCATGCCTTTAAGCTATCAGGAGTGGTTTATAGCTGAATGCTTTGAGGCTCTTAACAGCTACCCCTTCTTCGAGAGGACCAACAATCAGGTTAGCGTTAGGGAAGCTCATAGGAGGAATGAGCATGCTAAAGTTAGATGTGTTGGACTTACAATAGAGACTAGACCTGATTGGGCTAAGGAGAAGCAAGCAGATTTAATGCTTTATCTTGGAGCTACAAGATGTGAGATAGGGGTTCAAGCAATAGATGATGATATCCTCGCAAGAGTGAGGAGAGGACATAAAGTTGAAGATATCGTGGAGGCTACGAGAATATTGAAGGATTCAGGGTTTAAAGTCTGCTACCACATAATGCCTGGACTTCCCGGCTCAAATCCAAGCAAAGATCTCGAAATGTTTAAAGCTTTATTCAGCGACTCAAGATTTAAACCAGACCAACTAAAAATATATCCAACACTAGTAGTACCTGGAACTGAGCTTTACGAAATGTGGAGAAGAGGGGAGTATAGGGAGTACACCATTGATGAAACTGTTAAACTCATAGCGGAGATGAAGAAGATAGTGCCTAAATACGTTAGGATTGTTAGAGTTGGTAGGGATATTCCACTACAATGGGTTGCAGCCGGACCTAAAACAGGTAATTTAAGACAGCTGATTCTAGACTACATGGAGAAAATGGGATGGAAATGTAGATGTATTAGATGCCGTGAAGTTGGGCATTACGTATTGAAAACGATGAAGATCCCGAAACCTAATGAGCTAAAACTATCTAGAATAGACTATGAGGCTAGCGGGGGATATGAGGTTTTCCTATCCTATGAGGATGAAAACAGCATCCTATACTCAATACTAAGACTCAGAATACCCTCAATCAAAGCCCATAGATGGGAGTTTAAATCAGGTAAATGCTCAATAGTTAGGGAGCTGCACGTATACGGATATCAAGTACCGATAGGGGCTAGGTATGAGGGGGAGTTATGGTGGCAGCATAAAAACCTAGGTAGAAAACTGTTAGCTGAAGCTGAGAAAATATCATTGGAGGAATTTAACTGCAGCCATATCTACATAATTTCAGGAGTAGGAGCTAGGGAATACTATAGATCACTAGGATACACAATGCTGAACAACTCACCATACATGTATAAGAATCTATCTAACAATTAACGTTAACAGCTTCAAATCCAATCTACGATGATTCCGGTTTATTATGCTTCAATCTATCTTAGCGGTTATCGATATAGCTGCTTATAGCTTCAACACCTAGCTCGAAAGCCTTAATGTTCTCGTCCACAAGTCTTCTTAAAACTTTAGGAATAATACTCCTATAGCTATCTATCCCTATTGGCGTTAGTTTAGAGCCTGCAAGTGCTCCCAGCATAACCATGTTTAGAGCTGCTGGGTTTCCGGCCTTAGCTGAGAGGTTGGAGGCATCGATAACCCATAGGTTCCTACATAGCCTACCGGCTTTATCAATAATATAGCTTAAATCGGGATATCTTGACTTCCCAGTTAAAACATCTATTGGATATATTGGTTTTGAATTCATTATTACTGTGCATTCCTGGTTTGAATATTTAATACATGCCCTTAAGGCTTCCAGAGGCTCAAAGCCCAATATTATGTTAGCCTTATAGTATGGTATTTGGGGGGATATTACATCTCCAACGTCTATTGTGATGTGGGATTGTACTGATCCACCTCTTTGAGCAGCTCCGAAGACATCACCTATACCTACATGGTATCCGCTCTCAATAGCTGCCCATCCAATTATTCTTGAAGCTAACACATTACCCTGCCCTCCAACCCCAGCTATGAGAATTCTAATAGGTGGATAATACATTTAATCACCTAGCTTACGTATAGCTTGGAATGGACATATTTGAGCACATACACCACATCCATTACATAGAGTTGAATCTATACTTGCTGATCCATCTACTCTATGTATTGCTGGACAGTTAAACTCGAGGCAGAGCCTACATCCCCTACTACCCCTACATTTATCGCTGTCAACAATGTACTTAACGATTTCTAAACCCCTATCCATAGCTTCCCTTACTGTAAGCATCATGCATTTACGTCTAAATATTAGTATGTGGCTTTCATGGGATGTTATGGCTTTATATACTGCCTCAGTAGATTCAGCTATTTTGAACGGATCTAGAATACTGATATTCCTAAATCCAACCGCTCTAGCTATATCCTCAATTCTTACAGGTGGTGAAGTATCACCTAAAGCATTAATACCTGTTCCTGGATGAGGCTGGAAACCGGTCATCGCCGTAGTGCCGTTATCCAGTATGCATATTGTAGCTTTCGATTTATTGTATAGGATGTTTATTAGTGCAGGTATACCTGCATGGTAGAATGTTGAATCCCCAATTACAGCTATTATAGGCTCATCAAGCCCAAACCTTCCAAGCACTCCGAAGCCGCTAGCTAACCCAATGCTTGCCCCCATGCAGTGTAGGGTTTTCATTACCCTATGGTAGTTTCTACCAAGCCCGTAGCATCCAATATCCCCAGTAACATATCCCCTATTACTGTTCCTCCTTATAGCTCTTAAAATACACCAGTATGTAGCTCTATGCGGACATCCTGGACAGAACGTTAATGTACGGCTAGGTATAGCATTACTGATCTCCTTTACAGCTTCCACATAGGATTGGGGTATGGGGGTATAGCTATGCTTCAATATGTTTACAACTGAGTTTATAACTATATCTGGATTGATCTCGCCCACCATGGGGATGTGGTTTGTGGATTTACCGAAGAACCTTACATCAACTCCAATATCTACACTTAAGGCTTTAACGTACTCTTCAAGATATGGATCTATCTCCTCAACAAACAATACCTTATCAGCTATGCTTAAGTATTTTCCAATCAATCCTCTAGGTAGCGGGTAGAGCGTACCTATTTTTAGAATTCCAACCCTTCCGTTAAGACCCAATACTCTACATGCCTCAATAGAGTAGGAGTATCCAGCGCCGGACGTTATAATTAGCAACTCAGGATTTTCCGGTCCAACATATCTATTCCACTGAGATCTTTCAAACTCATCCTCCACCCTAGATATTTTCCTATGCTTCTCCTCATGAAGTATAGGTGAGAAGCCGCTTCCACCAGCATGAAATAAAACATCTTTATTGATGGATGCTACCTTATCTATCCTCCTAATCTCCCCTAAAACAACATCTCCACTACAGTGGCCAAGCCTAGTATACCCCCTCATCAATACTGGTAGATTAAACTTTTCGGAGAGATTGAAGGCATAGGGAACCATATCTTTAGCCTCCTGCGGGTTTGAGGGCTCTAATGTAGGTATTTCAGCATACCTTCCCAGAAATCTAGTATCCTGCTCGTATGGTGAGCTATGTGATTGAGGATCATCAGCTGATACTATGATAAGCCCACCCTCACCACTACCGGATAGGGATAAAGCTATGAGGAAATCCATTACGGTATTTAAACCATTATGCTTCATAGCTGTTAAAGCCCTTAATCCAGACCAGGATGCTGAAGCAGCTACCTCAAGAGAAACAATCTCATTCACACTCCACTCAACATGTAGATTAAATCTTTTAGCAGCTAAAGCTAGGGTTTCCAAAATCTCGGTTGATGGTGTTCCAGGATATGCTGAAGCAACATGCAAACCGGATTCAATAGCTCCTCTTGCAATAGCCTCATTCCCAGTAAGTAAAACCCTTAAACCAGGAGAATCCGTGAAGATGTCAAACATAACATAATATCCACAGCAAAAATATAAGTCTTCCCATCAATACTAAAGCTGATACAGCTTACTGCTAAATCATACTACATTAAGCTAACCACTTCTACCATCAGGATTTAGTTATTAGGAGGCTTTAGGCTAAGCTTAGAGCTGATTGTTGATATGAATTCATAATCTTAATAGGCTTATACTCTATCAGCCTCCAGCAAATGGTGGGAATATAGCTACTACATCACCATTCCTTATTTCAATCTTTCCCTTAATATCCTTTATGTTTCTTCCATTTATCATGAAGATCAAATCATCCCTTACATTCTCCATATTCTTATCCAGGACGTCGCTGATGAAGCTTCCCCCAATTATCTTAGCAGCATTCTCAATAAGGCTTCGAATAGTTCCATTACATCTAACATTTAACTCCTTAACTCCATACTTCTCACGTAATGTAGCGAATAGAAGGATTTTAGCGGATACCTCCATGTAGGCTACCCCACCTTAAAGATAGGGCTTCCAACGTTTAAGATGGATTTCACATGCATCCCTAATCTACCGGTTTTAAAGCTTACCAGCTCTTGAAGACAATAATTACTGCTTAATCTACAACAGGACCTCAATATTTCAACAGCTTTACCACATACTGCTTTAATTAATGCTACGTTAAGCATATTTTCCCCTCTTCTCCAATTTATGGTGTGAAGCACTATACTGGAGATAAGCCTACTTAACGCTAAAACCCTATCCTCGCCTATACCTGAATGAAAGCTACCTACCATAGTACGTAATTTACACTGCAAGGAGTACCCCTAAATTAAGGTTTACTGCAAGAATTTAAACTTTCCTCATTCTATTATAGGAGGAATTCTAGAAGTTTACGGATTATTTAAGGCTAGGTTATCATTAGTATTTCGCTAAGCCCCTCCACTATTGTTTCCATTTAGGTCCAGCCCCACGTTAAATCCGTAATCTCCCTAAGCAAATACTATAGTTAAATAAGAGGGGCAAACATAAGCTTAAGTTTACAAGGACGTTATTCTGCATGGTTAAATTTATTAGGGGGAGTATTGCTAAATATACTGCTGGGTGGTTTAAATTCCAAATGGTTATATGGGTAAGATTTTAAGGGCGGATTTAACTACAAGAAGCTTGAAGATTGAGCCTACCTCTGAGGAGATAGCTAGAAAATATCTTGGCGGTAAAGGCTACTCCGTGTTTCTACTCTATAAGTATCTGAAGGAGTATGAGGCTAAGGGTATATCTCCAAGAGATATTGATGCTCTCAGCCCAAGAAATGTTTTAATATTCTCCACAGGTCCGGGAACAGGTATACCTGGCTTCCCATCCTCAGGTAGATATCACGTTATGGCTCTTAAATCCCCTCTTACAGGATCTATTGGAAGCGCTAATTCAGGTGGGGAGTGGGGCGCATTTCTAAAGTTTGCAGGCTTTGATGCTGTAGTGATTGAGGGAGCATCCACAACTCCTGTATATCTAGCTATTGTTAATGGGGAGGCTGAGATAAGGGATGCGGGCGATATTTGGGGTAGGAATGTTTTTGAGACATGCAGGATTCTGAAAAGAGCTGTAGGAGGTAGGAATACAAGTGTTGCATGTATAGGTCCAGCTGGGGAGAACTTGGTATATATGGCTTGCATAATGAATGATGAGCATAGGGCAGCTGGAAGAACTGGTTTAGGAGCTGTTATGGGTTCTAAGAAGCTTAAAGCTATTGTTGTTTCAGGAGATGAAAAAGTTCCAGTAGCTAATCCTGAAAGGTTTAGGGAGGTTTCAATGAGGTGTTTGGAGGCTATGAGGAAGAACGCCGTTACTGGTCAGGGGCTTCCAACATATGGTACATCAATCCTCATAAACATAATCAATGCTGCTGGAGGACTTCCATACAGGAATTGGCAGACAGGAGTAAATCCTGAAGCTGATAGGATAAGTGGGGAGACGCTTGCTAAAACCTATTTAACTGATAGGAGGGCTTGCTGGGGATGCACTATAGGATGTGGAAGAGTTACAAGCGTTAAGTCAGGTCCATTCCAGGTTCTTAGCTCCGAAGGCCCTGAGTACGAGTCTATATGGGCTCTCGGAAACAGTACCGGAGTTATGGATTTAGATGCTGTTGTTAAGGCTAACCACTACTGCGACGAGCTTGGAATGGATCCTATAAGCCTAGGCTCAACAATAGCTGCAGCCATGGAGCTTAATGAGAAGGGATATATTCCGGCAGAGGATCTTCAAGGACTAGATCTCCGCTTCGGAAATCCTGTAGCGTTAATCGATGCTGTATGGCGTACAGCCTATAAAGTAGGGTTTGGTAAATATCTTGCGTTAGGCTCCAGAAGACTATGTGAAATCTACGGCCACCCCGAGATTTCGATGAGCGTTAAGGGGCTTGAGATGCCTGCCTACGATCCTAGAGCAATTAAGGGAATAGGGTTAAACTATGCAACAGCAAATAGGGGTGGATGCCATGTAACAGGGTATACCGTATCTCCTGAAATAATAGGGATACCTAAAAAGATAGATCCACTAACCCCTGAGGGTAAGGCTGAATGGGTTAAGGTCTTCCAGGACTTTACATGCGTAGTTAACTCTACCGTAAACTGTCTCTTCGTAACGTTTGCCTTAGGAGCTAAAGACTACGCCGACCTCCTCTCAGCAGTTACTGGCTGGGATTTAACTGAGGATGGGATTATGAAGATTGGGGAGAGAATATATAATCTTGAGAGGGTAATTATTAACAAGCTTGGATTTGATGGAAAGGACGATACATTACCTCCACGTCTACTTCATGAGCCTATGCCTGACGGTCCTGCTAAGGGACATGTTGTTGAGCTTGAGAAGATGAAGGAGGAATACTATAGGCTACGCGGATGGGTTAATGGAGTACCGACAATTGAGAAGCTTAAAGAGCTTGAAATAGAGCTTTAACATAATTTATTTTTATGGATTTCCCTAAAGCCCTACAGGTAGAGGTTACAAATAGATGTAATTTTAACTGTTTAATGTGTGTTAGGAGGGTTTGGAAAGCTAAGCCTACCGATTTAAGCCTGGACCTACTCAAGAAGATATCCTCAAGCTTTAACCGTCTAGATAGGCTTATCCTATACGGTCAGGGGGAACCCTTCACTAATCCTAACTTCCTCCAAATACTTAAGATTTCAAGGGAGAATCTTCCCAGGGATGGGGAGATAATTCTCAGCACTAATGGCTCCCTACTCTACCCACACATAGCTGAGAAGATAATCATGGATGTAGGAGTGGACTCCATATCATTCTCCATAGATACTGTAGATACTGTGAAGCTGAGCAGTATTCGTGAAGGCTTTGATCCTAATGTAGTGAAGAACTTCCAATACGTAGCTGGGATGAAGGGGAAGGCTACTAGAGATTTTAAACTGGGTGTAGAGGCTGTCTCGATGAGGTGGAATCTTAAGGATTTACCTAGACTAGTTGAGGAGTTGGCTGGAAGTGTTGACTATATTCTTGTCTCGCATGCCATACCCTATACATACAATGTTTTCAGGGAGTTAACATATACTACGTTAAGCAAGGTCTCTATAGAAATCATAAAGCCATCCCTAAGCTATGGCTGGAATTTGATAAGGGAAGCATCCTACAGGCTTCTAGGAGTAGCTTATGGAGTAGATATGGGGGTTAAAGCCTTAGAGATCATTGGTGAACTATGGAGGAAGGCTGAGGAAAACGGCTACTGGATTAATTTACCGTTAATGCTTGAATCCATGGATAATATTGAAGTAATCAGGGATGTTGAAAAATGCTTTCATGAATGTAGGAGGATAGCCTACGAGTATCAAATAGATCTAAAACTTCCAAACCTATACCCTGATGCTAGGGCGAGAAGATGCCCATACGTTGATAAGAATGTAGCTTTTATTAGAGCTGATGGAAAGGTTACTCCATGCTTAGAGTTTACATACCCACATCCAGTATACATCAACATGCACTTAAAAGAAGTTAAAGAAGTTATCTTCGGAGACTTAAGGCTGGAGGAGATGGAGAATATTTGGAATAAGAACTCATATGTAAAGTTTAGGGATACTAGAAGAGACTTCGCTAATAAAATCCCCTGGTGCGGGAACTGCCCATACTCCAGCATGGGCTGCTTCTTTACGAAAACAAACGATATGGATTGCTACACCAACGAGCCTGGATGTAGTGAGTGCATATATAGCGTTAACCTAGCACAATGCAACATTTAGCTTACAGTTTAGCGAAGCATCACAGCCAGTTAAACTTAAATCTGTGGTTTATTCTCCGCCTTGTAAGCTTATCCGGGCTCTACAGCAGTTCCTAAATAGTTAACTTTATTCCCTCAGCATTACTGCTCGATGTGTGGCGTATTGAGTAAGCTGAATAAATATTGGAAATGGTAGCTTCCAATATACCTTCCCCATTATAGGTTGAAAGGATAGCTATAAATGTTAACTACCCGACAACGGTTAGGGCAGAGAATTCGTAGAGATACGATATCATAATAAAGATGATGAATATGCTTAAGTTTACAAGGCTAGAATGAATCCTAACCGCAAGACTTCATATTAGCAGGGAGATACATACGGATACCGTAATATCTGTAGAGGTTCTGAACTGTAGTCGTAGATGTGTAGCTTAAGCTCTACTTACTCTTCCTCCTTTTCTTCGGCTTCTCCAAGTATTCAGCTATATCCTCCATCATAGTATACATCATATCGGCTACGGATGGAGCTATAATGCAAAAAACCCTATATTTCTCATCTCTGCTAAGATTTGGAAACTGCTTATCAATCTCCTCCCAAACAGTTTTAAACATGAAAACCATATCCCTAATAACCTCTCTTAAATCCTCAACCTCACCACTAGAAACTGACATTACTAAACCCTCTAATTAAGGGACATACATGAATTTATACTTTTCGATAGTTTCTTAGCGTCTGAAAACTTAAGCTTTGCGGCTTAATTCCCTGCTGACTACGGTGTTTCGCATAACTTTCCACCGTTCCCTAAGTATATGTTATGTTGATCTACTAAGGCTTTGAGGGGGATTAAAATTCAGCATAGACAAGCAGATACAGCATGGAGGCAGTAGTGGAGGAATTTAATTTATCATACCTCTTAAATATGTGGTAGCTTAAGAAGTAGGATGCTTCTATACTATATGGGGCTTAAGGATAATATTTAAATGGTTGAATCTGTTCAATGAGTATTAGGTTATTAGTATCCTAGCGTTGACTTAGCTTTTTCTTAAGTAGGGGGATAATCCCCCCAGCCTTTAATATTTCAATCATTTGTTTGGATAGTATCTTGGTTTTAATGGTTTGACCAGTGTTTAGGTTTTTTATCTCACCTGTTTCAAGATTAACCTCTAGAAATTCCCCCTCTTTAACTTTTTCGCTTATTCCATCACATATCATTACCGGTAATCCTAGGCTTACAGCGTTTCTGAAGAAGATTCTTGCAAAGCTTTCAGCTATAACTACCGAGATCCCTAACGCCTTTAATGCTGCAGGAGCCTGCTCCCTACTTGATCCACATCCAAAGTTTTTACCGGCTACCAGGATATCTCCGGGCTTTACCTTTCTAGGAAATTCCGGATCTATAGGCTCTAGTACGTATTTCTTCAACTCATTCATTGGTAGTATAAGGTACTTGCCCGGTGTAATTACATCCGTATCTACATTATCTCCAAGCTTCCAAACCCTACCCCTAAACACAAGCTGGGACATAGCTTCACCTACAGCCTTCTAGGATCTGTTATCTCCCCCTTCACGGCTGATGCTGCTACTGTTGCTGGGGAGGCTAAATATATTTCCGACTCCGGACTCCCCATACGTCCCTTAAAGTTCCTGTTTGCACTACTAATACATCTCTCACCTGAAGCTAGAAGACCTAAATGGCTTCCGAAGCAGGGACCACATGCTGGGAAGCAGATGTTTGCTCCTGCCTCAAGAAGCGTATTGATTACTCCTGTGTTTAGGGCTTTTTCATATACTTCCCTTGAGGCTGGAACCACTATCATCCGGACATCTGGATGGATCTTCCTATTCTTTAAGATTTCAGCAGCTATGCTTAAATCTTCAAATCTACCGTTTGTACATGATCCTAGAAATGCCTGATCTATTCTTATCCCTTCAACCTCGGATATTGGCTTAACGTTAGCTACGCTATGTGGGCATGCAACTTGGGGCTCCAGCTCATCTACATCTATATAGTATGTTTTCTCATAGATAGCTTCAGGATCGCTTCTAACCGGTGTAAATGGCTTACTGGATCTAGCCTTTACGTAATCTATTGTTTTCTCATCTGGAGCTATGAAGGAGAATTTAGCTCCAATCTCAACAGACATGTTTGTAAGAGTCATTCTTGAATCTATGCTTAACTCATCTATTACTGAGCCTGTAAACTCTACTGATTTATATTGGGCAACATCAACTCCATACTTTCCAGCGATGTATAGAATTATATCCTTAGACATAACTCTGTAGGGAAGCTTTCCTGAAACTATGAATCTTACCGTTTCAGGAACTTTAAACCATAACTCGCCAGTAGCCCAAACAGCAGCCATCTCAACAGCTCCAATACCTGTCCCAGCAGCTCCAAACGCGCCGTACGTTATTGTATGGGAGTCTGTTCCAACAATTAATTCTCCAGGTCTTACATGCCCCTTCTCAGGCATGACCTGGTGGCATATACCCTCCCTAACATCGTAGAAATACTTTATCCCCTGCCTCCTCACGAACTCCCTGATTGCTTTATGAGCTTCAGCAGCGGATACTGTTGGTGGAGGATTGTAGTGGTCGAATAGTATTACGATTCTTTCACTATCCCAAACCCTTTCAACTCCAGCCTCTTTAAGATGTGCTATAACCTCTCTTGAGGTTTCATGAGACATAGCTACATCAATCCTAGCAGTAACGTAGTCCCCAGCGTAAGCCTCCCTTAAGCCTGAAGCTCTAGCTAATATTTTCTCAGCTATCGTCATAGCCATTTAAGCCACCTGCTTCACCATGCTTGCTACAGCATCCCCAACCTCACTAGTTCTAGATGTTCCTCCTAGATCAGGTGTTCTAACCCTCCCCTCAGCTAAAACCCTTCTAACAGCCTCCTCTATCCTGGAGGCACCTATCTTAGCGGAGCTGTCTCCATACTTATCCCCAAGCCATTCAAGCATCATCTTAGCTGATAGGATAGTAGCTATAGGGTTTGCAATTCCCTTACCGGCTATGTCTGGAGCTGTGCCATGTACCGGTTCAAACATAGCCTTCCCATCACCGATCTCCCCTGATGGAGCCATACCCATACCTCCCTGTAGTACGGAGGTTAAATCCGTAACTATATCTCCAAACATGTTTGTTGTAACGCAGACATCATACCTCTCAGGCTTCGTAATAATCCATTGGGTAAACGCATCTACATAAGCATAATCCCTCTCAATATCAGGATAGTTTCCAGCTACCTCATTAAATACTTGCCTGAAGAATAGGCATCCTCTTAAAACATTACTCTTATCAATACATGTTACCCTCCTCCTCCCATCAATAGGGGCTCCCCTCCTCCTTCTACATAGCTCAAAAGCATACCTAATAACTCTTTCAGCACCCTTCCTCGTAACTACCCTTACATCAATAGCCAGCTCCCTAGCCTCACCACGCTCAAGAAATCCTCTAATAGGCACGTAGAGGTCCTCAGTATTCTCCCTAACTATGACGAAGTCCACATCTCCAGGCCTCCTCCCAACCAATGGGCAGGGAACACCTTCATAAAGCTTTACAGGTCTTACATTAGCATAGAGGTCAAGCCCAAACCTAAGACCAAAAATAACTTTATTACCGACAGAAGTACCGTCAGGATAGCATACTCCAGGAATACCTACAGCACCAAACAATACAGCATCAGACTCCCTACATATAGAGTAGGCTTCAGGAGGCCATTCCTCCCTCCTCCCAGTCTTCAACCAGTAGGTTGCCCCACCATCAACATTTATAAATTCAAAGTTTAAACTTGAAACCTCCTCAACAGCCCTCAACACCTTTAAAGCCTCCGGAACAACCTCACAGCCAACACCATCCCCAGCTAAAACAGCTATCCTATACTTCCTAGCCATAACGTGAAGCCACAGCAAACTATTTAAATCTTACTCTAATACTAACCGATAAGGATGAATCTAACTATTATTTAGCTATCATCAGCTAAAGCTACTTAAGATTAATCTAGGAGGCATGTCCAACAATTCATAAACTTTCTAATATGATCTTGGATGTAGTAGCTTAGAAGTTAAGTATGTGATGTTGGGTTTTGATTAAATAAAAGAAAACTCATAGTGAAACTACTAATCTATGTAATGCATTTAAACTAAAGTTGTAGAGTAAGCTAATATGATACTGTCAGCTTTGAGTTTTACGAGTTTACTACATGTTAATTTGACAGTATCTATCCTTTTGGACGTGGCAACTTAAGGTTTATATATTCTTGTTAGTTATTTCATGTTTGTTATTAGGTTTCTGGTTGAGGGTTTAGTTTTTGGGAGGAGTAGGGTTCCGTTGGAGCTTAAGATTCTTTAGTATTCTATATTCAGCTTAAGTTTAGGAGGTGGAGCATTATCTGAGGTTATAGGGTCTATAAACAGCTTGGAAGTGGATTAGGAGGATTAGTATTAAATATAGATTGTCGGAGGCTTATAGTATTGGGTGATATATGCGTTAAGGTTAATGGATTGGTTGAGTTTATGCTGGATGTTGATTGAGTGAGATCTATGATAGTTCATCATCAAAATACTCTTACAAACAATTCATAGATGTTAAATTACTGTATTGGAGGACCAGCATTCATCGTTGATAATGTTTATGGCTTAACATACACTAGAGGAACTGGGATTAACATACAATACAAAGTCCTTCAGATAGAAGCCTAGTAGAATCGTATACTCATCATTCAAGAGAGCAAAGCATTCTCAACAGCATCAAACCCACCAACAAAGCGAGAAGATCAGGAGATCAACACTATACTGGAACCTACCAATAAACTATTCATACTATACTACAACCACCTAGGAGGTGAGCTTAAGTTGCCACGTTCGATGTGTTGATACTGTCAAGTTAAGCCTTAGGCTTTGAGTCTATCGTATATTAACCTGACGGTGCCGATGTGTTATCCATTATTTAGCTACCTCATTTACCAGCTCTTAAGCTATGCTGAAAGCAGAGTATAAATCAAAGAACAAATGTAAAGTGTCTATCCATTCCGGAGGATGTTTCACTTAAATATGATAAGGTTAATAAACCAAACTTAAACATCTAAGTTTAGAATACTTCCTGCAGTTAAAGTTCTAGTTTTCTAGAAGCCTAAATCCATTACCATAATGCAGAACAGATGCTTCTAACCTCATCTATGTGTTCCAATTCTCTAATGATTTAGATAATTTATTTCAGTAACTTATGTAGATTTATTCTTTAACTGTAATGATTAGTGGGATAGCTATGCTAGCTATGAATCCAGCAAATAGGAATGCTGAGTTGAAGCCGTAGTTATCTGTTAGTAATCCGAATATGTATGGACCTATCGAGCTTCCTAGGAAACCGATAGCGTTATACCATCCGAGAGCTGTTCCAACAATGGAGGGGGGAGACGTATCCGCAACGAAGACTGAGAGAACAGTTAGTACAGATCTAATCATGAAGCCTGCTACTATAAGACCGGTAAGGAACAGTATTGGTGACTTAACTAGGGGGAGAATGCTGGATATGAATGCTACCGTTATGATTCCGGTAATAGATACGTATTTCTTCCCAATTTTATCAGCTAGAAATCCTCCAATAGGCCCAGCTGGAATCTCAAATAGTGGTAAAGCTGTAAATATGATGTTTGCAATGAGGATGCTTAGCTTAGCCTCTACTGTAAGGTATGTTGGTATAAAGGTGGTTAGGCAGAAGTATGTAGCTAAAATGAGGAAATGTATTACTGTAAGATTGATTAATGACTTGCTTCTAAAAACATCCTTATAGGGAACTCTACAATTTCTACTATCCCTACTATATACTCTACCCTCATTAACTAGTCTCCAGAAAACTATGATGCCTACCAATCCAGGTATTGTAAAAACATAGAAGACTAAACGCCAGCCAGTAAGCTCAGCAATCAATCCACCTAGAAAAACAGCAGTTACTGTACCGACACCAATACCGGATGATGTTAAGCCTATAGCTTTACCACGTCTACCGGATGGGAAGCTATCTGAGATTAGGGAGGTGCTTGCGGAGAAGTAGGTTCCAGCCCCTAGGCCGGTTAGGAAACGGCAGAAAACAATGCTGATAAAGCTACTGCTTAAACCAATAAAAACATTAGCTAGAGAGGAGAGGAGGAGGCCGAGAATAATTATATGCTTCCTCCCAAACCTATCACTAAACATACCTGCCGGAATCTGCATTATAGCGTAAGCTATAAGATAGCTGGACATTAATAAGCCAGCTTCAGAATGCATTATGTTAAGCTCATTTTCAATAAGGGGTAGAATAGGCGAAATGGAGAAACGAGTAAGAAAAACTATAAACCAGCCAAGCCAACACGCAATCAGTAATGACTTAAAACCCATCCGACTACCAACTATAGTAGCTGCTGAAAAATTTAAAGTTTACCTATCGATGGGCGTGCCCAACTACTTAGCAGTTCATCAACTCCAAATCAGATTACTTATAAAAATTGCGAAGTTTATAGATATTTGGACAACCCCTCTATCGATTCAGATAAGCCGAATCCGAACGTATTTAAATACTTGATTCTACTGTACCTCCCTAACCTCACTCCAGAATTCTAAAGCTGCTTTAAGGCTTACCGGCTCATGCCCCCCCTCCTCCTTAGCTTTTTCAAGATACCTCCATAGGAGATCCTTAAATTTGGGATGTGAACACCTATCTATGATTTTCTGCGCTCTCTCCACAGGCGGTAAGCCTCTTAAGTCAATCCATCCATGCTCAGTAACGAGAACATCAACATCGTGTTCAGGTATATCAACATGGGAAACTACTGGAACTATTCTAGGTGTTTTAAGATCTCCTGTTGTTGAGGGCATTGCTACGATTGTTAGGTAGGCTGATCTCGTAAACTCTATAGATCCGCCTATACCTAAATACATGTTGCCCCCTATATGGGATACATTAACATGGCCGTATATATCAACCTCTATAGCTTGCTGTATTGAGACCGTGTTGAATCTTGATATTAGCTCAGGATTGTTTGTTACCTCGTAAGGTCTTAATACAACACTCTTCTTAACATCCTCGATTTCCCCATATAGCTTATCCCTATACTCAGCCTCTCCAGGTAATGTATATAGGACTGATGATGAAGCATCTCTAACAATACCGTTTAGAATTGGAGGTATCCATGTAGTTGATAGGGCTTCAGCCCATATGCTTAATCTGGTAGGTAGCTCCGAAATCCTTCTTGCAAGAGCGCTTGACATAGGTCCAGCTCCAGGCTGAAGAACAGCATACTCACCCCTAAGATTAGGGTCTCTACCAAGCTCGTATGTGAGGAAGTTGATTATGTTCTCAGCTATACGTAGATCGTTTTGAGTAATACCGCTATATATTGGTATACTGTCTTCTGAGCTGCTTAAAACTATGGCAGCTATCTTTGACTGGGGGCATTTAATAAATGGATGCCCAATCCTATCCAGAGTTCTCGATATGGGGATGGGTTGACCTGCTGTAGGGAGGTAGATGTCGTGAAGCCCTGTTAAGTCAGGTCTTAACGTATTCACTTCAACAATAAGCTTGCTGCATGACTCTATAAATGCAGGTGCTGCATCAACAGATAGTGATGGAATAATTCCATCCTCAGTTATGCCTACAGCCTCCACCACAGCTACATCTATCCTACCTATAGACCTTAAGTAAACCCCCCTCCTAACCCATCGTGAATGTTCGTAAAGCCCCATATCAAATGTTCCGAGTTTACGGGTATTTACGGCTTCACGTAGCTTCCTGGAGACACCGCCGAGCGGAATTCTCATAGGCATAGCTATTGAGGAGATCCAATCATCAAAATCGGGGGTTGTACTACCCCCCTGAAAAACTATTAGGGAAAACCTCTCACCAGTCTTGGAGATATAGTTGGATAAGGCTTTAGGAATCTCCTTAGGTAATGCTGTTCCAGCCATCCCTGCGAAAGCTATAATTCCAGTTCTTGGAATAATCTTCTCAACAACCTCATAGGGATCCTGAACCCTAGACATCAATGATTCAGATTTCACTCTAGAGGATATATCAACCATACGTTCCACCACGCAATATCTGCCCATGAATTATTTAAACTTTATATTCCCTTAAGCAGGCAGCATACTAATTAATGAAGACTACTATAAAAAGTATTATTTTTTGGCAAGCATTAGTATTTTCCTCGCCTTCTTCACTACAGCTTCATCAATCATCTTCCCCTCCAACGCTACTGCTCCTAACCCCTTTCTAATAGCTTCCTCATACGTATCTATAACTTTCCTAGCATATTCAACCTCGCTTTCAGATGGTGTGAAAACCCTGTTTATAACATCGATCTGTATGGGGTGTATAGCGAACTTCCCAGTATATCCCATCGCTTTACTTGCCCTAGCCTCCTTCTCCAATCCCTCAACATCCTTAAAGTTAAGATATACTGTATCGAGTGCCTGAATACCTGCACTTGCAGCAGCGAATGATGTAACTATTTTAGGTATGAACAGTATATCCTCCCTATCCTCACATCCAACATCAGCTGTAAAGTCCGCCCTCCCAAAACCTATACTAATAATTCTATCGCTTGCCCTCACAATATCGTAAATGTTCTTTAACCCTTCAGAATCCTCTATAGCTATTGAGAGGTATGTTCTCCCTACGTTATAGTAGCTTTCAAGAGATGTTAAAACCCTATCTACAGCCACTACGTCAACCGGGCTTCTAACCTTCGGAATCACTATGAAGTTTGGGGAGCCCTTAATAACCTCACATAGATCGAGAACCCAATACTTCGTGTCGAGACCGTTTATTCTTACACCTCTATCCTTACCTCCCCAATTCAACTCTTTTAAAGCCTTTAAGACAATACCTCTAGCCTCATCCTTCTGCTCAACAGGTACTGAATCCTCCAAATCTAGGAGTACAGCATCAGGATTTAGCGTAGTAGCCTTCTCAATCCTACTCCACTGGTTCCCTGGGGTGAAGAGTATGCTTCTATAAAGCTTCTTCATAATCCCACTATATCTTCTGTATCTTCCATCTGGGTAGGTAATCTCTCTTATATACTAGAATCTCCCTCTCAACCTCCATAACTAGCTGGCTGAAATTGTTCTTGTATGTACGATGCTTTAATACAACTACTCCAACATCCCTTCTTTCAGGATGCTCCCTCACATCGATAATCTCAGTCTCAACATGTAGGGTATCACCATCAAATACTGGAGCAAGCATTCTTAAATTCCTAACCTCAACCTCTCCAGCTATGTTTTTCAACTCCTCAGAAGCAATACCGTACGTAATTCCGAAGGTCATAGTCATAACTAGGAGGGGCTGCTTAAACTCTGTAAGCTCCATATACTCCTTATCGAAGTGTAGTGGAGCTGTGTTAAGGAGGAAGTGGGTGAAGAATAGATTATCCTGATAGGTTACTGTACGTCCATATCTATGTATTATCTTCTCCCCCTTAACGAAGTCCTCAAAACATTTTCCAGGATAGCCTGAAACAACACTCATATCTTACCAACCCTCTTCAAATATTCCCTCCACGGTGAGTATCCCCTCTTATACATGAGGTTTGTTCTCTTAACCTCAGCTACAAGCTCCCCCCTCTGATTGTATCCTCTATGAATCCAGGTTACTATTCCAGCTTCAGGTCTAGACTTAGACTCCCTCTTCAAAACCACTTCAGCCTCAGCATACACCGTATCTCCAGGATATACTGGTCTATAAATTCTCTGATACTCCGCCCCGAGGAAGGCAACGGAGTTCTGGCTTGTATCCTTTACGCTCATAGCCACTATTGAGCTGAGAACTATGATTGGATGTATAATAACTCTACCGTACTCAGTATGTTTTGCATATTCCTCATCTATATATAGTGGGGTGCAGTCGCCAGTATAGGCTAGCCACATTAAGTTATCGGTTATGGTGAATGTTCTTCCAGGCCAGGATTTTATCTTCATTCCAACCTCAAAATCCTCAAAGTAGGGTCCTTCAGCACCCCATGGACATTTAGGCTTCTCCCCAACCATAACTACTCACCGTAGGATCTAGGCATACCGAGTATGCTTGTAGCTACATAGTTTAGAATCATGTGTGGAGATATTTGTCCCGGACCTGCTCCAAGCTCAGCACCTCTCCAAAGCCTTTCAATATCCATTTCGCATGAGTATCCATACCCTCCAAGAGTCCACATAGCCATTCTACATGCATTATATCCAGCCTCACCAGCTAGATACTTAGCTATGTTTGCATAGTAGCCTACCTCTCTCGGCGGAGCTCCCTTCTCAAGAAGCTCAAGAGCCTTCCACTTAACCCAGTCAGCAGCTTCAAGCCTAATCCATGCCTCAGCTAGTGGGAACTGTATTCCCTGATACTTAGCTATAGGATCTGGCGGGAATACAACTCTCTGCTTAGCATACTCAACAGCCTTCCTAATAGCGTATCTACCTACAGCTACGCTTTGACCTGCTATCAATGTCCTCTCAACATTAGCCTCCTCTAAAAGATGGTAGAAGCCCCTCATCTTATCTCCGAGAATGTTCTCAGCCGGAACTGGAAGATCCTCAATATACATTGTGTTGGTATCTATGCATCTCCTAACGTTATTCGGGATTTCCTCAAGCTTTATGTATTTGCCCTTAGCCTCCCTAAGATCTATTAGGAATAGGGCTATTCCGAGAGTTTTCTTCTCAACCTTATCGTATGGAACAACTCTAGCAGCCAATACTCCAAGGTCTGAATGTCTAACACGTGATATAAATGTTTTCTGACCGTTTATTATGTAGTAGTCGCCCTCCTGGCGGGCGAATGTACTGATTCTTGTAGTGTTGAATCCTGCATGAGGCTCAGTAACAGCAAATACTTGGGCTCTAAGCCTCCCCTTAGCTATCTCCGGTAAATACTTCTGCTTAACACCCTCACCTCCATACTTCACAATTATATGATTATTGAAGAATGCTGCATGAACAGTGTTTGAAGCAGTAATACCTCCTGGAGATGCAGCTATCTCCTCAAGGATTATGTCACCTTCAACAAGTCCATATCCTGAACCACCATAATCCTCAGGAATATTAGCCCCCATCAACTCATGCTTCTCCAAATCCTGAATAAAATCTAGAGGATACTCCCTACGCTCATCCTTATCAATCCAGTAGCGGGAATCATACTTATCAACAATACTCCTTACAGTTTTCCTAATAACCTCAATCGCCTTCCTCCTCTCCTCAGAAACCCACCACATAAAACCTCCCGAGAAGCATAAATACTAAGGTATTTAAATATTTCTCTTTATGGGGCGTGTCCAACTACTTATAAACTTTTCTAGCATAATGGGCGTGTCCAACAATTTATAAACTTTTCTAGTATAATCTTGAATGTGGTAGCTTAGAAGTTGATATGTAGTGTTGTTGGGTTTATGATGTGAATAGGTTAACATACTGCATATTTAAAATCCCATTTTTAAAATCTCATTAAATCTATGTAGCATCTTTTTTTTTAAAACTTTTTATGATAGCTGTTGGCTAATAGATAATGTACAGTAGCTTAACTATTAACTCTAAGCTACGTTATGATATTGTCAACTTTGGGTTTTATGAATTTACTACATGTTAACTTGACAGTATCTAAATAATTACAAGTTAGGTTTATAAGTATGCTTTAGAAAACTTTAGGGGTAATAGAATGCATTCTAAAGGAGCTTTTAAAACTTCACATATAGCTATTGCAGTTATTATAATAATAGTTATTGCTGCCATCGCCATATACTTCACAACAATGCCAGCACCAACCCCTACGCCAACACCAACACCTGCAACTCCTACTACTCCTAAACCAACTCCTACACCAACAACACCTGCAATGATGGTGTGGAGATGGGCTGTTCCTGATCCTGGAAGTATGGGGTACAGGATTACTACTTGGCCAACCTATATATTGATGCAGAAAATGCCTAAATATACTTTCATCATTCTTCCCTATTCCGCTACAGCAGCATCTATAAAGGGGTTCTGTAAGGGGGAGTCTGAAACTGTTTGGGCGGGATGTTTCGGGATGTTTCAGCTTTATACGTTTACAGGTCCTTATGAGGGCTTTAAGCCTGAGGTTAAGAAGATGCCTGCTGCATCCTGGTTTGCTACTACAACCGTTATATTCTTCCTAACAACTCCTGAGAAGGCTAGGGAGATACGTTCATGGAGGGATCTGAATGGGAGGAATGTTTTCCTAGGACCATCAGGATATATTACTCACCAAACAATTAAGTATGTATTGGAGAAGATGGGTATTAAGGTAAACCATATTGAGATGAGTACAGGTATGGCTGCTG
>Ga0080004_1128754_pt1 | contig 66683 bp, 67 predicted proteins | sample WasSprMetagenome_FD_69207 | JGI IMG/M metagenome (GOLD analysis project Ga0080004, IMG submission 69207) | Sulfidic aquatic microbial communities from Washburn Spring, Yellowstone National Park, USA - WS (SPADES assembly) (version 2) | ecosystem: Environmental > Aquatic > Thermal springs > Hot...
CCGGTGAGGATGCCCGTGGCCATGGCCCGCCGGCGCCTGGCAAACCAGGCGGAGGCAAGCCCCATAACCGCAATATTGGCCCCCGCGCTGCCCACCCCCGTGAGGAACTGGAGAAGGGCAGCTACCAGGAAGGGCCCTCCGAGCCCGAGCAGGGCCAGGCTTACCCCGGCGAGCAACATCGAGAGGCCCACCACCAGCCTGGCTCCGTAGCGGGAGGCCAATAGGCCACCCAGGGCGGAAAAAAGCATGTAGCCAACCAGGCCGGCAGAACCTATGAGGCCGGCCTGGGCGTTGGACAAACCCAGGCCCTGCCGCATATAGGGCATGACCACGTTATAGCCGAACCTGGCCAGGCCGATGCAACCGACAACCGTGATCACGCCCGCGGCCAGAATAACGTAGCCGTAGTGAAGGCGAGCACCCTTGGCCGCGAAAACTTCCTCGCCCGTGCCGGATAGGCTCATGTCCAGTCCTTACCTCCCGCAATGGCTGGGATTCTGTTCTCCTCCTGGCCGGTGCTAGGAGGCCTTGATGACGTTCAGTCCTTCAGGCCTGCGGCCCCCGCTTCCGGTTCAGGCTGAGGGCGGCGTAGCAACAGCGAGCCTACCAGACCGCCAAGGGAGACTACCGCTGCCAGGACAAAGGCCCAGGTAAAGGTCTGGACGGTATCGGCCAGGTAACCCCCCACATACGGCCCCAGGGCCTGACCGACGCCGAAAAAAAGGGTAACAAAGCCCAACCCGGCCGGCGCCAGTTCCCGGCCCACGTAATCTCCCGAGGCGGCGGCCATAATCGTGGGAATGCTCCAGGCGCTGAGACCGAACAGGGTGGCCGATAGATAAAAGGCGGGAGCAGACCTAAATAAGGCAAAGAGCAGGTAAGAGACCGCGAGGGTAAGGTAGACTAAAGCGGCGCCGTTCCTGCGGCCCACCCTGTCCGACACCCACCCCCACAGGACGCCGCACAGGCCGGCACCAAAGGAGAAAATGGGATGATGGGGCCGGTAGACCGCCGCCAGGAAAAAGGAAGCCGCCTGATTGTTCACCGCATGCAGGAAGGCCGCCAGCCACACGCTCCCCGACTTCAACACCGCATAGCCCAGGACGACCGCCAGCCCTATGCAGTAGGCGGTCATGAGCAGGATGCCGGCGGCCGGATAGCCGGGGTAATTGTGCCCCATGGCAATCACCGGCGCATGCCACAGCCCCCAGATGACGCCGATGACCAGCATGGCGCGCACCTTCCCCAGCCGGAGCAGTTCCGACTGCAGGTATCCTCGCCAGCCGAACTCCTCGCCAAAAGCGAACAGGAGGCCGAGGAACGGCCCCAGCACCACCGACTGCAGTGCGACGATGAGCCACAGTAAGGGCGCCGGCAGTGATACGCCGCTCCCCACCAGCGCCGTGATATCCACCGTCTCTCCCAGGCGGAAGAGCATATTCAGCACGGTCTGCAGGCCGTAGAACGCGACAAAGCCGGCCCCGAAGATGAGCCAGTAGCGCGGCCGGCCGCCGGCCAGCCCCACGCGCGCGAACGCCTCCTTCCCCATCACCAGGCGCATGACCAGCACCGCCAGCAGTGCCGCAAGCCCCACTGCCTGGCTGACGATGGCATTGATGTTCAGCACGATGAAATCATAGCTGAACAGCGCGATCAGCGTGGTCGCGGTGTGGGTCAACATGTAGGCAATGAATAGGTAGAAAACCCAGCAAGCTCGTTCACCGCGCCGGCGCGCCTGAAAAAGCGGATGATCGCGGAAGAGGAACAGCGCGCAGAGGATGGCGGAGAGCGCCGGCAGGAGCATCTGAAGCTGGAGCATCATGATGGCCGGCTGGCTGGCCCCATACCCGACCGTCTGCCACAACAGGAGGTTCAGTCCCCAGGTCAGCGCAAAGGTCAGGCCCAGGAATATCCCCACCTGGCGCCAGCGCACCCCACTCCCAACGGACGACGTTTCCATGAGAAACCCCCTATGGTTCAAGCGCGAAGAACCCTGAACCCCCTGCCCACTGCGGAGGTTCAGGGTATGGATGCCAGAGCCGCAGACAGCCGATCGCTCAGCGCCAGACCTGCAGTGCCAGCAGGAGGCCGGCGAGGTTGAGCACCACCATGCCGACGAGGGCGGCGGTGCCGAAAGCCCGGCGGAGCGGGTGCCCACCGCCGGCAAACTCCTCGCCGGCCATCAACACCTCGATCTCGCTCTCCCCCAGGGTGATCACGTCCCCGTGGCGAAGCACGGTCGGCCCGCTGACGCGCCGGCCGTTCACGCAGGTGCCGTTGGTGCTCCCGACATCCACCAATATCCAGTGCCAGCCCTGGCGCAGGATTTCGCAGTGCCGGCGAGATACCCGCCAATCGCCCAGCAGAGGGATATCGTTTGCACGCGAGCGCCCGATGGAAAAGCGGACCCGTTCACATTCGATAGTGGTGCCGGCGCCTGGTCCTCTGCGAATGCGCAGACGCATCTTCTCCGCCCCTGTCGCCCAGGTTTCGTCCCAGAGCCTTACCCCATTCCCATCGCCTCGGCAGTACTATATACTGCCGGCCCATTCTCGCATCTCCAGCCCGATTGTAACATCCGCACCCCACCCTGTCAATAGGCACAATGGTACTATTCGAAACAGGCCGAAGATTTTTAATGTAATCTTTCGTGCTTTTCCGCCCGCCCTCTTGACGGCCATCTGAACAACATGGTATAGTTTGCATGAGGAGACTTGACAATAATCCCCACGGGAAGGGGTTGCCAGCACGCGGCATCACAATCAATATAGGAAATAAGGACTACCCGAACCAGCGCATTTTCACTTGCTATTCCGCCCCATATCGTGTTACAATAATACGGGATAGGTGGGATAGATAATGAAACCCCTGATAACACAGCATAACACTGCGCAACATCATGCAGGGTGCGTTCGACTGTCCCACATCATGCTGTGATCGCGCTGCGCCCGGAGGAGGCACGCATGAAACGGGGAAGGATACTGGTCCTGATCGGCATCATCCTTGGTCTGGTGACGACGGTCGCCGTCTTCATGATTCTGCGCAGTCCGGAAAAAGAGGCCGCCGGCCCTGCAGAGACGCCCAAACAAAAGGTGCTGGTCGCCATCCAGAACATCGGCCAGGCCCAGCCCATTGACCCGGCCGCCGTCGAGCTCCGCGAGATGGAGCAGAGCCAGGTGCCTCCTGACGCAGTCATGAGCACCACCGACATCGTCGGCAAGCTGGCCGCCGTGGACATCGTGCAGGGCCAGATCATCCGGCGCGATATGATCACCGACGAAAAATCCATCGTGGAAAAGGGCATCAACGCCTCCTTCCTGATCCCGCCCGGCAAGGTGGCGGTGGCCTTCCCCATTGATGAGCTGAGCAGTGTGGCCTATGCCCTGGAGCCAGGCGATACCGTGGATATGCTCATCACCTTCAACATGGTGAGCGTGGACCCCGAGACGCAGATCAAGCTCCCGCTCCCCAAGACCACGGAAGAGGGCCAGATGAGCGAACCCATGGGACAGCAAATCCCCCGCATGGTCACCCAGCTCACCCTGCAGGATATCACCGTGTTGAAGGTAGGGCCGTGGGGACAAGCGGCAGTGGCGCCGGCCGCTACCCCGGAGGCTCAGCAACAGCAGGGCGCCTCGCAACAGCAAGGGCAGGCCGGCGAACAGGCCGCGCCGCCGGCCCCCACCATCATCACTCTGTTGGTCAGCCAGCAGGACGCGCTGGTGCTGAAATTCGCCCGCGAGGCCGGCGCTTCCATTGACTTCGCCCTGCGCAGTAAGAACGATCACGACATCGTGGAGACCGAACCGGTCACCCTGGATTATATGATCCGGCGCTTCAACATCCGCCCGCCGGAACGCCTGCCCTTCGCGGTCGAACCCCTTGGGGTAGGCGTGGGGACCGCGCCGGCCAGGTAACCCTGCTGGTCCATTATCTTCGGCTGGGAGGCGTGTACAGCTAACAATCACTACCACACGTGGATATGGGATGGGTGAAGGGACATGACAGATGGCGAAGCCCGACGCATTCGCGTCCTCATCGTGGATGATATCCCGGAGACGCGAGAGAACCTGAAAAAACTGCTCTACTTCGAATCCGACATCGAGGTAATCGGCGCGGCCGCCAGCGGCGAAGAGGCGGTCTCCATGGCGCGTCAACTGACCCCCGATATCGTCCTGATGGACATCAACATGCCCGGCCTGGATGGCATCACCGCCAGCGAGATGATCACCCAGGAGGTGCCGCAGGCCCAGATCATCATGATGTCCGTCCAGGGGGAAGCGGATTACCTGCGCCGCTCCATGCTCGCCGGCGCCCGTGAGTTCCTTATCAAGCCCTTCTCCACCGAAGAGCTGGTGTCCTCCATCCGCCGGGTGTACGAGCTGGGGGCCGCCAAGCGCCAACTGCTCACGCAGGCGGTGGCCGCGGCCACCGGCCCGCTGGGCGTGCCCGCCGGCCCTCCGCCGGCGCCCCAGAACCTGGGCAAGGTCGTCGCCGTGTACGCCCCGAAAGGCGGGGTCGGGTGCAGTACCATCGCCGTGAACCTGGCGGTGGCCTTTAAGTCCATCCTCCCGGACAGCAAGGTGCTCCTCATCGACGCCGGCGTCCAGTTCGGCGGAGTGGATGTCCTGATGAACCTGCAGGCCTCGCGCACCATCGTGGACGTGGCCCAGAAAGTCACGGACCTGGACGCCGATTTCATTAACAGCGTCGTCACCAGCCACACCTCCGGCGTGAAGGTCCTGCTGGCCCCGCCGCGGCCCGAAATGGGGGACCTGGTCAGCGCTTCGCACATGGAGAAAATCCTCGCGGAAGTCAAAAAATACTACGATATCATCGTGGTGGATACCCGCAACGTCCTCCACGATATGGAGCTGACCATCCTGGACGGGGCCGATCGCGTCGTGCTCCTCACCACACCCGACATCCCGGCCATCAAGAACGTCAAGCTCTTCTTTGATGTGATCAGCGCCCTGGAATATCCGGAGGACAAGGTCTTGCTGGTGGTCAATCAGGCCGACCAGCGCAGTGCCATCCGTCCGGAGGACATTGAGCAGAGCCTGCGGCACCCCATCGCCGGCACCATCCCCGACGATGAGCGCCTGGCATCCATCGCTGTCAATCAGGGGGTGCCGTTCGTCATGACGCACCGCAACAGCCCCCTGGCCCATGCGGTGCTCGAGCTGGCCCAGCGCCTGGTGAATGAGCTTCAGCCGGCCGCGGTTCCCGCGCCGGCGCCGGCCGCCCCACCGCGCGGCAGTACCGGTCTGCTGGGCAAATTCTTCAAACCATCCTGATGAAGGCCGAGGGAGCATATGTCCCTTCTCAAGCGCATCGAACAGCAGTCCCAACAGCAGAAAGCGGAGAGCACCACCTCCAAGCTGGAAGAACTGCGCATTAAGCGCCAGCCGGTGCCCACCGCGCCGGAAGCCCGACTCTCTGACATCAAAGCGCGCATCCAGGAACGGCTTGTGGCGGAGCTGGACCCGCGCGCAGACATCCTCTCCAACACCGAGGAGGTCAAGCAGACCATTGAAGAGCTGTTCCAGTCCATCCTGGAACAGGAGAACATCGTCCTGAGCCGGACAGAGCGCATGCGGCTCTTCGACCAGATTGTGGATGAAATCCTCGGCTACGGTCCTCTGGAGCCGCTCCTGGAAGACCCGACCATCAACGAAGTCATGGTCAACGGGCCGAAGAAGGTCTATATCGAGCGCAACGGCAAGATCGAGCGCACCAACATCGAGTTCGAGGATGAGGACCACCTGCGGCGCATCATTGACCGCATCGTGTCGCCGTTGGGCCGGCGCGTCGACGAAAGCTCTCCCATGGTCAACGCCCGCCTGCCCGACGGCTCGCGCGTCAACGCCGTCATCCCACCCATCTCGCTCATTGGCCCGGTGTTGACCATCCGCAAGTTCGCCAAGACGCCCCTGCAGGTCGAGGACCTCATCCGCTTCGGCACCATCACACCCGAAGCGGTGGAATTCCTGCGCGCCTGCATCCTGGCGCGGCTCAACATTATCATCTCCGGCGGCACGGGCTCCGGCAAAACCACCTTGTTGAACGTGCTCTCGGGCTTCATCCCCAACGATGAGCGCATCATCACCATTGAGGACGCCGCCGAGCTTCAACTGCGCCAGGAACATGTGGTCACGCTGGAGGCCCGCCCGCCCAACATCGAGGGCAAGGGCCAGGTCACCATTCGCGATCTGGTCATCAACAGCCTGCGCATGCGCCCTGACCGCATCATCGTGGGCGAGGTGCGCGGCGGCGAGGCGCTGGACATGCTCCAGGCCATGAACACCGGCCACGACGGCAGTTTGACGACCTGCCACTCCAACAGCCCGCGCGATACGCTGGCCCGCATCGAGACGATGTGTCTGATGGCCGGCATGGAACTGCCCCTGCGCGCCATCCGCCAGCAAATCGCCTCCGCCATTGATCTCATCGTCCACCAGGAGCGCATGCGCGACGGCACCCGCAAGGTCGTCAGCATTACCGAGGTGCAGGGCATGGAAGGGGACGTGATCGTCCTCTCCGACATCTTCACCTTTGAGCAAACGGGTATTGAGAACGGTAAGATCATCGGCCGGCTGAAGCCCACCGGCATCCGGCCGAAATTCATGGATCGCATTGAAGCCGCTGGCATCAAACTGCCGCCGGATATCTTCGGAGTCTCGGTGCGCTTCCGCTAGGCAGGCAGGCCAGCCGGCGCGGAGCAGGTGCTATGAACATGACGCTTCTGATTCCCATATTGGCAGGGCTCTCGGTAACCCTGATTGTGCTGGGGTTCGCCCTCAGCCGGCGCGCCGAACCCTCCCTTGAGGAACGGCTCGACCGCTACGCGGCGCGCGAGGTCGAGCTGATGGAAGAGCGCAAAAAGGGCAAGCTCTCCGAAGAGGACAGCACGATCGCCGGCCGGCTCAACCGCGTCATCGTCAAAAAAGAATCGGCCGACAAGATCGCCGCGGAGCTGGCGCGCGCCGACCTGAAGCTGAAGGTCTCCGAATACATCCTCATCAACATCGCCAGCATCATCCTCTTTGCCCTGCTTGGCCAGCTTATCTTTCGCTCCCTACTGCTGGCGCTGGCCTCGGGGGTGTTCGGGTACTTCGCGCCGCGGCTGTACGTCAAGCGCCGGCAGGCCCAGCGCCTGAACGCCTTCAACGATCAGCTTGGCGATGCCATCAACCTGCTGGCCAACTCCCTGCGCTCGGGCTACAGCCTGCTCCAATCCCTGGAAACCGTCTCCCGGGAGATGGCGCCGCCCCTCGCCACGGAATTCGCCCGCGTCGTCCAGGAGGTAGGGCTGGGGCTTTCCATCGAGCAGGCCCTGGCCAATATGCTTCGGCGCGTGCGCAGTGACGACCTGGACATGATGGTCACCGCCATCAATATCCAGCACGAGGTCGGCGGCAACCTGGCGGAGATCCTGGAGACCATCAGCTTCACCATCCGGGAGCGGGTGCGCATCAAGGGCGAGATCCGGGTGCTCACCGCCCAGCAGATGCTGACCGCCTATATCATCAGTTTCCTGCCCGTCGGCCTGGGGTTGATCCTGTACGCTATCAACCACGAGTACATCGGCCTGCTCTTCAGTGAGCCGTGCGGCTGGATCATGGTGGTGGTCGGCGTGATTATCATCACCGCCGGCTATCTCGTCATCCGCAAAATCGTGGCCATTGAAGTGTAGGCCGGAGGAGGAATTGTCATGGCAGGGCTGTTGCCGCTCATCATCGCCATGGCCATCGGATTGAGCATTGTGCTCATATTCATCGGCATCTCCATGCCGCGCCCGGCCGACCAGATCCAGGAGCGCCTGGTGGAATACGGCGGCCGGCCGCTCCCCCTGGAGGAAATCGAGCTTTCCCAGCCCTTCTCGGAGCGCATCATCAAACCGCTGATACGGGGCATGGCCAACCTCGTACTGCGCCTGGCCCCCTCCCGCAACATGGAAGCGCTCCAGCGGAAGCTGGAGATGGCCGGCCGGCCTAATAACTGGTCACCGGCCGAATTCATGGGGGTGCGCGGCCTGGCCGGCATCCTGCTCGGCGTCATGGGCTTCATGCTGATGACCCTCGCCAAGGCAGACATCGGCCCCAAGATGATGATTGGCCTGGCCATGGCCGGCCTTGGCTACTACCTCCCCACCGCCTGGCTGGGGAGCAAGATCAAACAGCGCCAGCACAACATCATCAAGGCCCTGCCCGACGCGCTGGACCTGCTGACCATCAGCGTGGAGGCCGGCCTGGGCTTCGATGCCGCCCTGGCCAAGGTCACCGAGAAATGGGACAACGAGCTGACCCGCGAGTTCATGCGCGTCATCGCCGAAATGCGCGTGGGCAAGAAGCGCCGCGATGCCCTGCGGGACATGGCGGCGCGCGTGGACATTCCGGACGTCACCACCTTCGTGGCGGCCATTGTGCAGGCCGAACAACTGGGCGTGAGCATCGCCAAGGTCCTGCGCATCCAGTCCGAGCAGATGCGCATCAAGCGCCGGCAGCGCGCCGAGGAGCTGGCCCGCAAAGCCCCCCTCAAGATGATGTTCCCGCTGGTGTTCCTGATCTTCCCGGCCATCTGGATCGTCCTGATGGGGCCGGCCATCCTCATCGTCAAGAACTCCGGCGTCATCGGCAACCTCTGACGCCGGCGGAGCGGCTCCCTTGGACCGCACTGACCCACCGCGCCGGCCGGCCCACCAGGGCCTGGCCGGTGTCTGGCATGCCCTGCTGGACTGGCTCTTTCCCATCCACTGCGTGGGCTGTCATGCGCCCGGCGTCGCCATCTGCCCGACCTGCGCCGCCGGCATCCGCTATCCTACTCGGGCGCTCTGCGCCTCCTGCGGTCAGCCGGCGGTGCTGGCCCGGCCGGGGGAAATCTGCCGGCGCTGTCTGGCAAAGCTTTCCGCACTGGATGGGGACTATGCCGCCGCCTTCGCCGTCGGCGTCCTGCGCCAGGCCATCCACCAGTTCAAATATGGCGGCCAAACCCACCTGGCCGGCCCCCTGGCCGAGATCCTGCTGACGTGGTGGCGCGAATTCGCCTTCCCGGTGGACCTGGTGATCCCTGTGCCGCTCCATCCCCTGCGGGAGCGCGAGCGGGGGTACAATCAGGCGCTCCTGCTGTCGCGCCGCTTCTGCGCCGGCACCGGCCTGCCCCACAGCGAGCACTCGCTCCAGCGCCACCGCCCCACCCGACCGCAGGTGGGGCTGAACGCCAGCCAGCGGCGCGAGAACGTCGCCGGCGCCTTCATCTGCGTCGAACCCGCCCTGGTAGCCGGCAGACGCATCCTGCTCATGGACGACGTGACCACCACCGGCGCCACCCTGTGCGCCGCGGCCGAGGCACTGCGCCAGGCCGGCGCGGGAGCCGTCTTCTCCTTCACCATCGCCCGTCCAATGCCTGGGTTGACAGACTTCACGTTTCATGGTATATAACCCTTGCAGACGGGGACGTCTGGCCCTCAAGGTCGAGCAGTACTTCCCTCAGGAGAATGGTATGTCTGTTTGGTTTACCCGCGCGCGACGAAACCGATTTCGCCGGCCAGACCACCCGTCTGGGTAAATCGCGCGCGAGCATATCTCAAGGCGCTGTACCCCTCACCCAGCACGGGTGAGGGGTTTTATTTTATCCTCTCTCAGAATCCAAAAAGAAGGAGGCTCAGTAGTACGTATGGGGTTGAAAGGTGAGGTAAAGAAAGTGGTCCTGGCCTACTCGGGGGGCCTGGACACGTCCATCATCGTCCCCTGGCTGAAGGAGAATTACGGCTGTGAGGTCATCACCTTCACGGCCGATGTCGGCCAGGGCCCCGAGGAGCTGGAGGGTCTGGAAGAGAAGGCTAGGCGGAGCGGCGCCAGCAAGGTCTACATCGAGGACCTGCGGCGGGAGTTCCTGGAGGAGTACGTCTTCCCGACCATGATGGCCGGCGCAGTCTATGAGCGGCAGTACCTGCTGGGCACATCCTTCGCCCGTCCGCTCATGGCCAAGAAGCTTGTGGAGGTCGCGCACAAAGAGGGCGCGGACGCCGTCGCGCACGGATGCACCGGCAAGGGCAACGACCAGGTGCGGTTTGAACTGGGAGTCAAGGCCTTCGATCCCCGGCTCAAGATCATCGCGCCCTGGCGCGAGTGGCACATCCGCTCGCGCGAAGATGCCCTGGAATACGCTCATGCGCACGGCATCCCCGTCAAGCAGACGAAGAAGTCTATTTACAGCCGCGACCGCAACATCTGGCACATCAGCCACGAGGGCGGCCCGCTGGAGAATCCCTGGAACGAGCCGGAAGAGGACATGTTCATGCTGACGGTGGCGCCGGAGAAGGCCCCCGACACGCCCACCTATCTGGAAATTGATTTCGAGCGCGGCCGGCCCGTCGCCATCGACGGCCAGCGCATGGACCCGGTGACCTTGGTCGAGACGCTCAACAAGATCGCCGGCGCCAACGGCGTCGGGCGCGTCGACATGGTCGAGAACCGCCTGGTCGGCATGAAGTCGCGCGGCGTCTACGAGACCCCCGGCGGCACCGTCCTCTACACCGCCCATCGCGGCCTGGAGACCCTCTGTCTGGACCGCGATACCATGCACTTCAAGGACATGCTGGCGGTGCGCTATGCCGAGCTGGTCTACTACGGCCAGTGGTTCACCCCGCTCAAGCGCGCCCTGGACGCCTTCGTCGAGAAGACGCAGGAGCGCGTCACCGGCACCGCCCGCGTCAAGCTGTATAAGGGGAGCTGTACCATCGCCGGCGTCAAATCCCCCTACAGCCTGTACCGCGAGGACCTGGCCACCTTCGGCGCCGACCAGGTCTACAATCAGCGCGATGCCGAGGGCTTCATCAACCTGTTCGGCCTGCCCATCCAGGTCGAGGCCCTGCTGAACCTGGGGCCGGGCGCCGCGCCGGCCAAGCCCGAAGAAGCACAGTACATGCGCGATTGACGTCCGCAGGAGATACCGCCATGAGCAAATTGTGGGGAGGACGGTTTCGGGGCGCGCTGGACCCGTTGATGGCACGCCTGAACCGCTCCGTGGATTTCGACCGCCGGCTTTGGCGCGCCGATATCCGCGGCAGTCAGGCCTACGCCCAGGCGCTGGCCAAGGCCGGCGTCATTACAGCCGAAGAAGCACAGCTTCTGCAGGAAGGCCTGGAAAAGGTCCGGCAGGAGTTCGAGGCCGGCCAGTTCCAGTTCCTGGAATCCGACGAGGACATCCATACCGCCGTCGAGCGCCGGCTCAAGGAGCTTATCGGCGAGACGGCCGGCAAACTGCACACCGGCCGCAGTCGCAACGACCAGGTCGCCACCGACATGCGCCTCTTCCTCCTGGAGGCCACTGCTGAGCTGGAGGCCGCCCTGACCGCCCTGCAGTCCGCCCTGCTGGAGCGGGCGGAGGAGCACCTCCATACCATTATGCCCGGGTATACCCATCTCCAGCGCGCCCAGCCGGTCACCCTCGCCCACTGGCTCCTGGCCTACTTCTGGATGTTTGAGCGCGATCATGAGCGGCTGATGGACCTGCGCCGGCGCACCGCCGTCCTGCCCCTGGGGAGCGGTGCGCTGGCCGGCCATCCCTTCGGCATCGACCGCCAGTACCTGGCAGAACTGCTGAGCTTCGACGCCGTCGCGTCCAACAGCATGGACGCCGTGGCCGACAGGGATTTCGCCGCCGAACTGCTCTTCTGGGGGGCGATGGCGCAGATGCATATGAGCCGGCTGGCCGAGGACCTCATCATCTGGTGCACGGCGGAGTTCGGCTTCGTGCGCCTCAGCGACGCCTATTCGACCGGCTCCAGCCTGATGCCGCAGAAGCGTAACCCCGATTCCCTGGAGCTGATCCGAGGAAAGAGCGGGCGCGTCTTCGGCAACCTGATGACGCTCCTGACGGTGCTCAAGGGCCTGCCCATGACCTACAACAAGGACATGCAGGAGGACAAGGAGCCGCTGTTCGACACGATCGACACAGTGCGGGACTGCCTGGAGCTGGCCGCCGGCGTGATCCGCACCATGTCCTTTGACACGGAAGCCATGCGCCGCGCCTGCGGCGAAGAACTGCTGGCTACCGACCTGGCGGATTACCTGGTGCGCAAAGGAGTGCCGTTCCGCACCGCCCATGAGCTGGTCGGGCGCGCGGTGCAGAAGGCGGAGGAGCGGGGCGTCACCCTGCGGGGGCTTTCCATAGAGGAATACCGGGCCATTTCGCCGGCCTTTGACCCCGACCTGTACGACGCGCTGTCGCTGGAGGCCAGCGTTGCGGCGCGGGACGCGGAGGGGGGCACGGCGCCGGCGGCAGTACGCCGGCAGTTGGAGGAGGCACGCCGGCGGCTGGCCGGCCGTGCTGCCGCCCGAGAGGCGGAAATTTGACGAAAGGGGCGCTTCCTGATATAAATAACGATGCAGTGATGCATGCCCCCATCGTCTAGTGGCCTAGGACACAGCCCTTTCAAGGCTGCGACAGGGATTCGAATTCCCTTGGGGGCACCAAACGATGGGCGCGGCAGTTGTTGCCGCGCCCATTGTTGTTTTTTGACGGCACAGGTTCCCCTTCCCCGCAGGCGGGGAAGGGGTCAGGGGATGGGGGTTCCCCTTCCCTGCCCGCGGGGAAGGGGGCAGGGGGATGGGGCCCCCAACCAAGGGAACGCCGGCCCCCTAAATCAAATCACCAATTTCTCCGCGCTGGGCCGGCCGGCCCCTTCCGCAAAGCGCGTATACCGGAACGGGCATTCCTCCACCTTCATCCGCCCCAGCATCATATCCACCACCATGCGGCTCCCTTCCGGCGAGCCCATCACACCGTGGCCGCTGTACCCCAGGTTGAAATGCAGGCCGGCGATCTCGGGATGCGGCCCCAGGATGGGCTTGGAATCAGGCGTGATGGTATATTGGCCGGCGCTGATGTACACATTATCGCGGGTCAGCCGGGCGATGACCTGCTCCCAGAAGGGCGCCAACTGCTTCACCTGATTGAGCACGATGGCGGCGAACTCCCAGTCCACCGGCACCGTATCCATCGGCGGCGTCGGGTCCTCGTCAATCGCCCAGCCCAGCGCCGCACCGCCCACCTCCGGCCGCCAGTAGGCGCCGCTGTTGATGTCAATGGTCATGGGCGCATCCTGCGGGATCAGATCGTCGTGGCCAATCACCGCCTTCTGCCGGCGCACGATCAGCAGAGGAAGCTCCACGCCGGCCATGCGCGCTACCACCCCGGAGAATGGGCCGGCGGCGATGACCACATTGCGCGTCGTGATCAGGCCGCGGCTGGTCTGCACACCGCACACCCCCTGCGCGTCCAGCAGGATGCCGGTCGCCTCCGTGCGCAGGAGGAAAATGGCCGAACTCCCTTTGGCAAAGCCATAGGTCAGCTCGTGCGCGGACAGCCATCCATCACGGGCGCGAAAGGTCGCCGCCGTAACGTCTTCGGAGACCCAGGGGAAGCGCTTGCGCACCTCCCGTTCGTCCAACAGCTCCACATCATCCAGGCCGGCCTGGCGGTAGCGTTCCACCAGCCGGCGCAGGGTCACCGGACCGTCCGGCCGGTTGGTCAAAAAGAGATAGCCCTGCTGGTGCAGGCTGATATCATACCCCGGAATGCCGATATGCTCGGCAAAATGCTCGAACACCTCGATGCTGGCCTTCATCATGGCCACATTTTCCGGCTCGGTGAACTGCGCTCGAAAACATTCCTCGGAGGCCGTGGTCGTCAGCGTCGCCAGACCATCGCGCTTTTCCACCACCAGGGTCTTCAGGCCGGCGCGGGAGGCGTAAAACGCCGTCGCCGTGCCCAGGATTCCCCCGCCGATGACCACCACATCCGCTGTGCGCGGTACATCCTCCTCGCTAGGAATAATGATACGGCCCATGGTTCCCCCTCCCTTGGATCACGCTTCCTCGCGAAATGGGCGGTTTATTCCGCCACCAGCAGTCTGCCGCACTGCGAACAGTACACCAGCTCATCCGTATCGCGCGCCCGCTGGACCTCCGCCACCGGCAGGCGAATGCCGCAGGCCTGACAAATGCCGTTCTGCAAGCGAGCCAGCGGCGTGCTTTTCCGCTGGCACAACTCATCGTACAGCCGCAGATGCTCCGGCGCCAGCATCGAGGCCCAGTCCTCCCGCCGGCGCTCCAACTTCCCCAGCCGGCGCTCCAACTGCTCCAACTCTTGCGCCAAAGCACCCTGGGAAGCCCGCCATTCCTGCTCCACCGATGCCAGCAGTTCCTGCGCACGTTGATACTCCTGGCGGGCCTCCTCCAGCCCTTCCATTACCTCCAGCAGGGATTCCTGCAGTCGGCTGGAACGCCTCGACAAATAGGTCACCTCCTCTTGCAGGCTCTGCAGTTCCTTCGGGTGACGCCCCTGCCCCTCATAGAGGGCTTTTTCCGAAGCGGCGAGCTTCTGGGTAACCTGTGCCAGTTCGTCATCCAGCTCCGACTGCTGTTGCTGGGCGCGCTTCAGCCGGCGCTCCGCCTCCGCTAACCTTTCACGCGCTTCCTGCACCGGCCGGCTGACGCCCAATTTCGACCGCACCTCGCCGATGGCCTGCTGAACGCTCTGAATCTCCTGATCCATCTCGAAGAGACGCCATAACAACTGCGCGGGCTTCATCCAGTCCCTCCCAACTTCCAGGTTTCCGGCGCCGGCCAAAAATAAAGCGTCCGACGCACAAACTTGCGTCGGACGCCAGCGCGCGAGCGCGTGGACGGGTCGGTCATACAATCCCCGCCCATCGCGCCACAGTTGGCACCACATGTCCATGCGGAAAACAAGGAACTATCCATCCGCTCCACCTGATACCGGTTTGGACGTACACAAATTATAGCATGTCCTCCCATGCGCTTCAAATTTGCCGCCGGCCCCGTTCCCGGCCCAATTGACGCGCCATCCTTCCCGTGCTATACTGTCCCCAGCACTGCACCCGCATATCCGCATATCATGGAAAGGAGCGCACTATGATTGCGGAACTGCCGGCCGAAGCCCTTCGCAACATCTGTGACCCCAACACCCTGGAATGCGAGACCAGCGCCGATATCCCCCCGCTCAGCACCATCGTCGGACAGGCCAGAGCCGTCAGGGCACTGCAGTTTGGCCTTGGCATCCAGTCCCTGGGCTTCAACATCTATATCGCCGGCCTGCCCGGCACTGGCCGCACCACCGCCGCCCGCCGCTTCCTCGAAGATATCGCCAAAGATCAGCCCACGCCGGATGATTGGTGTTATGTCAATAATTTCCAGGACCCCTATCGGCCGAACGCCCTGCGCCTGCCGGCCGGCCGCGCCCGCCAGCTCCAGGCGGACATGCAGGACCTCATCTTGGACGCGCGCAAGGCCATCCGAGCCGCGTTCGAAAGCGACGAATATGCCGCCAAGCGCGACGAGACCATGCGTCAGTTCCAGGAACAGCGCAACGCCCTCTTCACCGCCATCCAGGAAAAGGCCGCCCGCATGGGCTTCTATATCCAGGCCACGCCCATGGGCTTTCTGACCATCCCAATCCGCGAGGGCAAACCGCTGACGGAAGAGCTGTTCATGGTCCTGCCGCCGGAGGAACAGGAACAAATCCGCCAGGCCCAGGCCCAGCTTCAGGAAGAGCTGAAAGGGGTGATCCGCCAGGCCCGCAGCCTGGAGAAGCTGGCCAACGAGGCGCTCCAAAAGCTGGACCGGGAAGTCACCACGTTCGCCCTGACCCCGCTTATCGAGGAAGTTCGCGAGAAGTATGAGGACTGTCCGGAGGTGGTGCAGTACCTCCACGACGTGCAAAACGACATTCTGGACAACCTGGCCCTGTTCCGCGAGGAACAGCCGGCCCAGGCCTCGCCGGCCGGCATGCCGGCGGACCCCTTCCGCAAATACCAGGTCAACGTCCTGGTGGATAACTCCTCGCTCAAAGGCGCACCGGTCATCATCGAGCTGAACCCCACCTACAACAACCTCTTTGGCCGCATCGAGAAAGAGGCACAGTTCGGCGCGCTGTTCACCGACTTCACCCTCATTCGAGAGGGTTCCCTGCATCGCGCCAACGGCGGCTACCTGGTCCTACCGGTGGAGGAGGTGCTCCGCAACCTCTTCTCCTGGGAGAGCCTGAAGCGCGCCCTCCGCAATGCCCAGATCGTCATCGAGGAACCCAGCGAGCGCCTCGGCTTCATCACCACCAAGACCCTGCGCCCGGAGCCGATCCCGCTCAATATCAAGGTCATCCTTATTGGCCAGCCCTATATTTACTACCTGCTGTATAACCTGGATGAGGACTTCAAAGAGCTGTTCAAGGTCAAGGCCGACTTCGACTACCGCATGGACCGCACCCCGGAGGCGGTGCGGGAATATATCTCGTTCGTCTGCACATTGTGCCAGGAGGAAAACCTGCGGCATCTCGACCGCACGGCCCTGGCCAAGATCATCGAACACGGCTCCCGCCTGGCCGAGGATCAGGAGAAGCTCTCCACCCTGTTCGGCGACCTCTCCGATGTGATCCGCGAGGCGCACCACTACGCGGTGCGCGACCAATCCCCGCTCGTGACGGCGGCCCACGTCACACAGGCTATCAACGAGCGGTATTATCGCTCCAACCTGGTGGAACAGCGCGTGCAGGAGGCCATCGCCCGCGGCATCATCCAGATTGATGTCGCCGGCGCCGAGGTCGGCCAGGTCAATGGCCTCTCCATCATTGACCTGGGGGATATCACCTTCGGCCGGCCCAACCGCATCACCGCCAGCGTTGGCCTCGGCACCGAGGGCCTCATTGATATCGAACGGGAAGCCAAGCTGGGCGGCCCCATTCACACCAAAGGCGTGCTCATCCTGGCCGGCTACCTCTCCCAGCAGTACGCCCAGGACAAACCCCTCAGCCTCTCTGCCCGCCTGGTCTTCGAGCAAAGCTATTCCGGCGTGGAAGGGGACAGCGCCTCGAGCACCGAACTCTATGCCCTGCTCTCCGCCCTGTCCGGGCTTCCCATCCAGCAGGGCATCGCGGTCACCGGTTCCGTGAACCAGAAGGGCGAGGTGCAGGCCATCGGCGGGGGGAACGAGAAGATCGAGGGCTTCTTCGCTGTGTGCAAGGCCATGGGGCTGAACGGCCGGCAGGGCGTCATCATCCCCGCCAGCAACGTCAAGCACCTCATGCTGAAGGATGAAGTGGTGGAGGCGGTGCGCCAGGGCCAGTTCCACATCTGGGCGGTCCACACGGTGGACGAGGGGATCGAGATATTGACGGGGGTCCCCGCCGGCAAGCGCCTGCCCGACGGCACATTCGAGCCGGGCACCGTGCACTACCTGGTGGATCAGCGTCTGCGCCAGTTCTCCGAGAAGATGCGCGAGTTCGGCAAAGAGGGCGCCGGCGAGGAAGAGGAGGAAGAGGAACAGCCTCCCGCACAGACTTAAGGGGTGGTCATCCGATCGTTCACTGCACGATCGTCAGCCGGCCGTCGCATCGGGCGCCGGCCGCCGGCGTGATGCCTCCCACCTCCCGGATATAGGCCACCAGCTCGCGCCGCACGAACAGGCCGGCCGGCGCCGGAGATAGGCGCGCCCCCGGGAAGCATGCCATCCCGTACCGCTCCCCTACCACTCGCTCCCACGGCGCGGCCAGGTGCCGGAAAAACCCCGGGAACGCGATGGTCATCGTTCGTTCCGCGTCCGCGCGCAGTGGCTTTCCTCGGAAGGTCACATCGCAGACCTGGTGTTCCTGCCGGCCGCCGCCCAACCGGATCGTATAGCGCAGGCCTCCGCTGAAATGCGCGAATCCCCGTTCAACCCGCGGCTCCCCCGGCCGGTCCACGCGCCGCGCGTTGTCCTGCAGAAACTCGAGGAAATCGGCCCAGGAAAGGGTGCCGATATACAGCGGGTCTTCATAAGGCTGTACCCGGAACCAGTCGCCGTAGCGCACGACATCCCCCTCGGGAAGCCCGCCGCATAGGCAGGAGGCATCTATCATGCCCAGGTCCACGGGGAAGCCGGCGCGCCGGCACCGCTGTACCAGCGCATCCGCGATGAAGTTCGCCAGCGCATTCTCGCCGGCGGCAAAGTCACTGCGCACCGCCTCATCGCGGTAATCCGGTTCGCATGCCAGCGTCCCCAGCACCTGCCCCAGGATTTTCGCGGCGCGCGCCGTCAGCGGCGCGACAAACCGCTGTTCCAGGTCCTCCCGTATCGGCAGATACGGGACGCTCCACAGCCGGGCATCGGTCACTGCCGGCCTTGGGCGCAGGGTGATGGTGACCTCCCCCAGATACTTCCCGCCGGCGCCCGCCTGCACGATGGGAATGCCGTTGACCACGTTCTCCACATGCAGGCCGGCTTCGTTCAGCGGTTGATGGGAATGTGCCCCGACGATGAGGTCCACCGCCGACGCCGGCAGAAGCTCCGCCAGCTCCCTGTCGCCGATATCCTGGACCGCGCACGTCCCAATCCCCAGGCTGCCCCCCAGATGGCTGAGGATAATCAGGACATCGCAGTACGGTCGGAGCGCCGGCACCAAGTTCTGCGCCGCCTCGAGCGGGTCAAGGAGCGTCCAGCGCGCCCCTTCGACAAGCTTGAGCTCTGCTCGGGTGGTCAGCCCGATGATTCCTACCCGCACGCCGCGCAGGACGAACAGCACTGCCGGATAGACGGGCAGTGACACATCCCCGGCTGGGCGCAGGTTCGCGCTCAACACAGGGAACGGGGCCTGGGAGATGGCCCTCGCCAGCGGCTCCAGCCCCCGGTCAAAATCGTGATTGCCAAGCACAGCGGCATCTACGCCGGCCTCCGCGTACAGCGTGTACGCCGGGTGACAGGCCGCGCCGGCTCCATCCTCCGGGGTCAGCAGTTCATCAAAGGCGGAATCTCCGATGTCATCCCCACCCGAAAGCACCAGAAGCCCGACATGATCTGAACGGCTGACCTCGTCGCGCGCCTGGCGGATGCGCCACGCCATGCGCGAGAAGACCGGTTGGACGCCCTCCGGGGTAAACCGCGCGATATGCCCATGCAGGTCATTGAAATGCAGTATCCGCAGGCGGAAAGGGGATTGGGGGGAGGGGGCCCGCCGCGCCGGCAGTATCGCATCGGGGTCGGGGAGAATGCGCGCAACAGGCACGGATGCGTCGCCGGCAATCAGGAACAGCTCTGCCTCCCTGGCACCGTTGGGATTGGGGGCGCCTCGTCGGATGGTCAGCGTTCCCGGCAGTGCACCTGCGGCGCCGTTCATGGCAGGCCCTGGGCTAGGCCACCCTATCGAGGGCATCGCGGGTAATGGGATTCAGCGGGGGTTCGCCGGCGAAGAAGCGCCGCAGTTCCTCCACCGCCCGCTCGCCCATGCGGGTGCAGTTCTCGATACAGCCGGCAATGTGCGGTGTTACCACCACGTTGGGGAGCCGGCGCAGGGGACTGTCAGGCGCCGGCGGCTCCGGGTCGGTCACGTCGAGGAAGGCAAAGAAGCGCCCCTTTTCCAGCTCGCGAATCAGCGCCTCTTCGTCAATCAGGCTCCCCCGCGCGGTGTTGATGATCAGGGCATCGTCCTTCATCATGGACAGCCGGCGCGCGTCGATCATGTGATAGGTGGCCGGCAGGGCCGGCGCATGCAGGGAAATGACATCCGCCTCCTGCACCAGCTCGTCCAGCTCCACTTTGACAACGCCCATGCTCCTGGCCTGTTCCTCACTGACATAGGGGTCGTACAGCAAGATGTGCACATGGAACGGCTGGAGCAGTCGGATGACATGCCGGCCGACGTTGCTGGCCCCAACGATCCCGACCTTTTTATCGTACAGCTCACGCGAAGGCCAGTAGGGGGAATCCCGCCATCCCCCTTCCCTCACCCGCTGGGCCAGCGGCCAGACCCGCTTCATCCCCACAATCATCAGCCCCAGGGTCGTCTCCGCCACATGCTCGGCCAGCACCGGCGCCGCGGAGACCACCAGTATGCCGCGCTCCCACACCGCGTCGGAGACGATACGCTTCACACTGCCGCCCATGTGGACAATGGCGCGCAGTTTCGGCGCCGCGGCGATGACATCGGCGTCGAGCCGGGCAACATCCCAGCTCGTCAGACAGGCGTCCGCCGGGGGCAGTAAGGCCAGCAGGTCCTCTTTTGCCGCCGGCGCGTCCCCCGGATGGTGCAGTATCTCGGCAAACCGCGCCAGCTCTTCCCAGGCATGGGGGCTCATCATGCGGGCGTAATGTGCCCTGCCGATAGTCACGGCAACAACCGGCTTTGTCATACATGGTGCTCCTGTTCAAGGGGTCGCTGGCCGAGCCTGGCCGGCCTTGCGCCCAGGCCCACCAGGGCAGGCGGCCGCGCAAGGCCGGCAGTCCGTTCGCAGTGCATCAACCTTTGATGGCGCCTTCCACCATGGCCATGAAGAAGTATCGGCGTGCGGCCTGGAAAATGATGACCACTGGCAGGGCGATAAGGATGCAGGAGGCGGCGATCATCTGAAAGTTGATGATATTAGGGCCGAGAAACTCGTACAGGCCGAACATGACCGGCTTCAGATCGTTCTTCGTGACTAGCAGATAGCCGGCCAGGAACTCGTTCCACACATTGACGAAGGTCAGCAGGAAGATGGCCGCCAGGCCGGGCAGAGCCGCCGGCATGGTGACATGCCGCAGTGCTCCCAGTGGCGTCGCCCCATCAATCATCGCCGCCTCTTCCAGGTCTCGCGGGATGGTATCGAAGAACCCTTTGGCGATCCAGATACTCAGGGGCAAATAGAACCCGAAGTAGACGAAGATCAGATACGCCCGATCGTTGAAGGGGATGGGCGTTTTGCGCAGTATCACCCCCAGTTGATACAGGGCGAGTAGGTTCGTCAGCAGGGGGACACCGGTGATGGCCAGGATGGCGATCATCATCGCCCGGCGGATGCGAAACCGGAAGCGGGAGAAGGCGAAGCCGGCCATGCCGGCCATAATGGTCACCCCAATGGCCGTGCTCGTGGCGTACAGCAAGGTGTTCGGGATATAGATGCGGAACATGCGGCCGGTCAATTGGATAAAGGGAAATGAGTTGGTCAGCTTGGGCACCAGAACGCGCTCATAGCCCTCCACCGACCAGCGGCATGCCCGTATGTCAAAGGCCGAGGTGGGCGTATCGCAGGGGAAAATCACTGGCGGTTTGCGGATGATATCCTTATGGGTTTTCAAGGAGATGACAATGGTCAGGAAAATCGGGATCATGATCACCACCAGAAAGGTGACCATAAAGCCGTTGAGGAGGATGGAACGCAGTGCTTTGGGCGAAAGAAATGATGCACGAGCCATCTCACGCCGTCCTTTCGTCCACACGGGTCACCCGCATCGTTCCAGCAATCAGCGACCAGTTCACGATCGCCATCATGACCGCCAGCGCCGCGGCCTGGCCAAAGCGCAGTCTTCCCCATCCCAGGTTGTACAAGAGATAACTGAGCACAAACGTGGCGGTGCCGGGGCCGCCGGCGGTCAGGCTGAAGACCATGCCCACACTGTTCACGCCCGTCAGGATGAGATTAAAGAGGGCCACCACCAGGGTCGGGAGAATCAGGGGTATCGTAATGTAGCGGGCAATCGCCCATGTGTTGGCGCCGTCAATGCGCGCGCTCTCAATGACCTCTTGAGAGATGGTCTGCAGGGAAGCGAGCAGGAGCAGGGTGATGAACGGCAGGGCGCGCCAGACGGAAGCCAGGATCAAGTAGACCATTGCCGGCGCCGGCGGGAAGGGAAAATTGTCGAACATCGGCGCCGGGCGCGCGGCGGTCAGGACCGATAGCCCTTTCGGCGGAAACAGCTCCGGATTCCCCAATATGCCGGACAATATGCCGTAATCGGGATACACCAGCAGGCGGAAGACCATGCCGACCAGGACATCCGCCAGCGTCCAGGGGATGAACAGCAGGGCGAGGTACAGGCCGGACAGCCGCAGACGTGCATTCAAGACGGATGCCAGGACAAAACCCACCGAGAGCGTCAGCACGACGTAGCCGACCAGGAACACGATGGTATGCCCGATGGATTCGCGAAACAGGCTGGTGTTCACCAGCAGGCGGTAATTATCCAGGCCGACAAACTGCCATCCAGTGGGGAAGCGCTCCTGGAGGCTCAGCCAGATGGTGTAAAAGGCCGGGAAGAACTGAACGACCAACAGGACCAGGAGCGCCGGCAGGAGCAACAGCACGGGCAGGGTTTCGTCTGTACGGCTCTGCTTCCGCCGCAAACTGAGCGATTTGATCATGTGCGCACTCCCATCACGCGTCCAGCGTGTATTACCGCATCACATCATGCTGGGGCTGATACAATCGGTTCATCGGGGCCGGGAGCCGGCCCCGATGAACCGCATCGCGAACTCGCTCAATACACTACGTTACCCGTCCGGCGCGCTGCATTATTTGCCGGCGTTGTACTCATCCTCAGCCTGCTTGAGCACCGTCGGGATGTCCGCGGTCACATCCTCTTTGACGAGCTTGTACACCGCGTTCATGATGATCATCTGCGCCTCGGCCGTCCGTTCCAGAGTACCCTTCCACGGACGCAGGGCGCTGGCCTGCACCACCGCTTTTGCCTGCTGATACAGCTTGCCCTGGAACTGCGGCTGGTCATACGCGGCAAACAGCACCGGCAGACCGGATTCGCCCCGCAGAGCATAGTCCGCGGCAACATCCGCATGGGTCAGAACCCAGTTGATGAAGGCCTCCGCGGCCTCGCGATTCTTGGCGCCCTTGGGGATGCCTACGCCGCGCACCGACAGGCCGCCGCCGGGCTTTTTGCCAGGTGGAGCAGCAAAGGGACGCAGGACGACCTTTCCATCTTCGATGGCTTTCAGCATGTCCTGTTCTGTCTGCGTCTCATACTTGGTGCCGTCCGGAGCGGTGAGCGGGCGCAGGTAGCGGTAGCCGAACAGGCCCGTGGGGATCGAGCCAGCGGAAGAATCCTTGAACGCCTCTTCCTCCTGGAAGCCGCCGGCGAAGGTCACCTCCGGCACATATCCCTTCACCGTCAGCGTGCGCAGGAACTCGATGGCGGCGACGTTCTCCGGCGTGTTCAACAACATATGGCCCTTGCCATCATCATACGTGCCGCCGAAGCTGGAGATAACGGTCCAGACGCCGCGGGTGGCCCCACTGCCGTTCTTGTCGGTGGAGCCGAAGTAGGTCATGATGTAGCGGCCCTCGCCCTTCAGACGCTCCGCTTCGGCCAGGAACTGGTCAATCGTCTTGGGGTAATCGTTCGGGAAGAGGTCCGCCCAGACAAAGACGACGTAAGGGATCTCGGCGAAGGGGATGCAGTACAACCCGCCGTCGGGCCCCATACAGGCCTTGAGGGCCTGCGGGTCCATGCCGGCGTACCAGGGCTGTGCTTCCGCCCAGGCACGCAGGTCCTGCAGGGAGCCGTTCTTGGCATGCATGGGGATGTTGAAGTCGGTGAGCTGAACGATGTCGGGGACCTCCCCGCCGGCCTGCACGGCCGCGATCAGCTCCGCGTCCATTTTGTCCCAGGCCTTGGGGGTGCTGACCCATTTGTACTTGCCGGCGAAGGCCTCGTTGAACTTGGCCATATTCTCGCGGAGCCAGGCATTGCCCACGGCTTCATCGCTGGCGGGGTCTGTGTTCTCCTGGTCGAACTGGTACCAGGTGACGAAGTCCTTGGCCTGCGGAGCCGGGGTGGGTTGGGCCGGCGCCTGCGTGGGCTGGGATGGAGCAGGGGTTGTAGCCGGCGCCTGCGTGGGCTGGGATGGGGCAGGGGTTGCGGCCGGCGCACACGCGCTCAGAATGAGCGCCAGAACCATCACGAGGGAAACGGCGAGCCACATCCAACCGGACTTACTGCGCGCGTTCATCTCTTGCTGTACCTCCTTCTTGCTCGTTCACGAGGGTAGGGGAAAACCTCTGCGGACAGTTCAGCACGGTAAGGGACTCATCACCTCCTTTCTCTGTCGACAGCAACAGCGCCAGCCCAGCAAACGAAGGGATGTGCCAATGAACAACATTATATCATGTCACCCGAAAACCCGCAAACCGCTTTTTCGATAGGCAAATTTTGTTTCGTAGAAAGAAAGCTCTCGCGGTCGGAATGATGCCGGCATACACGGAAGCGCGTCCTGCAGAGGTAAGGGAGGCAGTGGGACAGTGAAAGCACCCATCATCCAGCAAAGTTCCCATGGGACGTCCAAACCCTGCGCGCCTGAATTCTGGCGGCGCCGCCGCTCCCGTCCCTTCCGGGCCGGCGGAGATAGCGGCGCCTGCTCCAAGTTTCAGGAAGCCCGTTCTCGGATCCAGGCCGGCTCCTCTGGAAGCCGGCGCCATGGTCGGGGCCATAGCCACTTGTTCGTACACCATTATATCAGGTTTTGTCGCATTTGTCAAGCGTTGATAAACATAGATGAAACACCGTATTGTTCCCTACATTGAGTCAAGTTTCTTCACAATTTTCTATGGTACCCAGCGGTTGGGAATATGCCCCGCACGATGCAGATTTCGCCCGGCCGGCCCGGGGAACATTTTCCCGGCCGCCGGCGTCTTGAAAATAGCCCGCAACAATAATCATCGGTGACGAAACGCTCGGATGATACATTCATGGAACTTGCGCCAAAGCTGTTTCGTTTATATATATGAGCATATGCGCACATGTTGCGCATATAACACACCATGAAAAACTGACAGGAGGAGGCAAGCGATGAAAGGTCACGTGACATCCCGGTATGCGCGTGCCCTTGCCTCCCTGTTCTTCGGTACAGCCCTGATCTTGATGTTGGCATTACCATACGCGGCCAAGGCTGAGAGCGCAGGGTGGCAGGGCGAGTATTTCAACAACCCGTACCTGTGGGGCCAGCCGGCCCTGGTGCGCACGGACAGCTCCATCAACTTCTATTGGGGCCTTGGCTCGCCCGATTACCGCATCGTGCCGGATGGATTCTCCGTCCGCTGGACGCGCACGCTGTACTTTGACGCCGGCCAGTATCAGTTCTTCACTGAGACGGATGACGGCGTCCGCCTGTATATTGACGGCTATCCGGTCATCAACCAGTGGAAGGACCAGATCCCGACCGTCTACTCGGCGGTGGTGACGCTCTCGGCCGGCAACCATACCATCATCATGGAATACTACGAGAACACCGGCGCGGCGACGGCCCGGCTGTGGTGGCAGAGGCTGGGTGCCCCGGCACCGACGCCCACGCCGGCCCCCTCCGTGGATGCCTGGCGCGGCGAGTACTACGCCAACCGCTGGCTGAGCGGATCGCCGGCGCTGGTGCGCTACGATGCCGACATCAAGTTCGACTGGGGCATCGGCTCGCCCGACCCGCGCCTGCCGGCGGATGACTTCTCCGTCCGCTGGACGCGCGACGTCACCTTCGAGAGCGGTTATTACCGCTTCACCGTCCAGTCCGATGACGGTGTGCGGCTCTACATTGACGGCCGGCCCATCATCGACCGCTGGTTCGATCAGCCGCCCACCTCGTACACGGTGGAGAAACAGATGACTGCCGGCGTGCACACCGTCATGCTGGAATACTACGAGCGCGGCGGCGGTGCTTCCATCTTCCTGTGGTACTGGAAGATCCAGCCGCCTCAGCCCATCACCGCCTGGCGCGGTGAGTATTACAACAACCGCTGGCTGTATGGGCCGCCGGCCGTGGTGCGCAACGACAACGAGATCAAGTTCAATTGGGGCATGGGCTCTCCCGACCCGCGCATCAACCCGGACAACTTCGCCGTGCGCTGGACGCGGGAGATGACCTTCCAAGAGGGCCGCTACGAGTTCACCACCAAGACCGACGACGGTGTGCGGCTCTGGATCGATGACCGACTGGTCATTGACCAGTGGCGGGATATGGGTCCCGGCATCTTCACCTACACCATCTGGCTGTCGGGCGGCACGCACCGCATCCGCATGGAGTATTATGAGAACGCCGGCGCCGCCCAGGCCGAGCTGACCATCCGCGGGCCTCTGCCCGTGCCCAGCGGCGGCAACCTCATCACCTGCGTCGGCCGCTACAACTCCTGGGTGAAGGTGTACCAGCGGACGGCGGACGGCAGGTGGCTGGACATCAACCCGCGCGGCTGGGGGCCGGTTGACCCATCCGGCTACCTGAAGATCGACGGCCTGCCGGTGGATTACTTCCGCTACGGCATGCAGGGCCATCCGTACAAGGTGGAGCTGTGGGTCAACGGCCGGCTTGTCCAGCAGGTGGGCAACACCGACGTCGGCCAGCCGGAGTTCCGCATCCGGCCGAATGCGGACAATTACACGCCGTGGCGCTGTCCGGTGCAGTGATCGCCGGCGGCCCGGAAACAAAACGGGAGGGGATGCACATCCCCTCCCGTTGTTCTTTGCCCATTTACTCCGCCGGCAGAAAAATTGCCCGCCCAATGCGCACCATCGTAGCGCCCTCCTCCACTGCCGGCTCAAAATCGTCCGTCATCCCCATCGAAAGCTCATCCCAGCAGGCCTGCGGGAACTGCCGCGCCAGCGCATCGCGCAGTTCGCGCAGCCGGCGGAAATACGGCCGGGCTTCCTCCGCATGTGACACCACCGGCGCCATGGTCATCAACCCGCGGATGCGCAGATGGGGCAGTTCCAGAATCCTGCCGACCGCCTCCGGCGCTTCCTCCGGCGCGAAGCCCCATTTCGTCTCCTCGTAGCTCAGCTTGATCTCCAGCAGGACGGGCATTACCTTTCCGATGGCGCTCAGGCGCTTCTCCATCTCTTCGGCCAGCGCCAACCTGTCCACCGAGTGCACCAGGTCGAACGCCGGCATGGCATCCCGCACCTTGCGCCTCTGCAAATGGCCGATCATATGCCAGGCCGGCGCCGGCGCATCCCCCAACAGCCCCTGCACGGCGGCTATCTTGGGCAGAGCCTCCTCCACCCGGTTCTCCCCGAAGTCTCGTACCCCATAGGCATAGGCCGCCGCCACCGCTTCCGCCGGCATGTTCTTGCTCACCGCAACCAGCCGCACCGCGTCTGGGTCCCGGCCGGCGCGTGCACACGCTCGCGCGATCCGCTCATGCACCCGCTGAAGGTTGTCCGCAATGTATGCCCACCGGGACATATCTACCCCTCCGAAGCCTTTCTCGACTACTTCAACACCGCTACCATAGGGAAACGCCCGGTCAATCCCCCGCTGGCGCGGTGGGAGAAGAAGCGATGGGAATGGCAGGCAGTGCAGATGCCGGCCACCTCGATCTGCCCTACCCCCAGCCCGGCCAACTGCCGGTAATTGGCCTGCCATAAATCGAGATGGAAGCGCCCGTTCACCTGGCGAAAGAGCTGGTTCGCCTCGCCCTCTTCCCAAGCCTGGTGCGCCGCCCGCACGACATCTTCGCCCACCGCGTAACAACACGGCCCGATGGAAGGCCCGATGCCGGCGCGGATGCCCCCCGGGCGCGAGCCGAATTCCCGCATCATGGCCAGCACCAGCGCACGCGCCATGCCGGCCACCGTCCCCCGCCAGCCGGCATGCGCCGCCCCCAGCACACCCCGGCGCGCGTCATAGGCCAGGATGGGCACACAGTCGGCGAAGCGCAGGATGAGCGGCACTCCCGGCTCATCCGTGATCATCCCGTCCAGCTCCCCCACTTTCTGCCCGCGGTGCGCCCTCCCGACCCGCATGACCCGATTGCTGTGCACCTGACGCACCGTGACCAGCTCTGCCGGCGCCACGCCCAGCGCCTCGCAGGCGATCTCCACGTTTCGGCGCACATTCGCCGGGTCGTCCGCCACATCCGCCCCCACGTTGAGGGTGTCATAGGGCGCCGGGCTGACGCCTCCCTGCCGGCCGAATATGCCGTGCTCCAGCTCTGGCACATCCTGCAGGATCGCAAAGCGGAAAATGTCAAGGGACATCAGGCCTCTCCTGCTCCAGCGGTCTCGCACACGCCGCAGGCGGTACAGCCGGCTCCTGGACAGCCGGCCGGCAGTTTCCCCTCCTCCGCCCGCTCGGCCATGCGCTGGAGAAACCGCCGGCTGACCCCATGGTCAATATGGTCCCACGGCAGTGCTTCTTCATATCCCCTGGCCCTCAGCCACTCCGCCGGCTCCAGGCCCTGTTCCTCCAGGCTCTGCCGCCAGGCGGCCAGCGTGGGCCGGCGCAGTCCGACCAGCGCCGGCGCCAGGCGTTGGTCGCCGCGCGCCAGCACCGCCTGCACCTGCGACCATTCCGGGCTTTCGGCGCGCACCTGCATCCGTTTGCCCCGCAGGCCCTGGCGGATCCGCTCCAGCCGGGCCTTGACCACATCCACCGCCGGCGCGGACAGCCACTGGAACGGCGTATGCGGCTTAGGCACGAAGGGGGTCACATTCACCACGATCTGATGAGGGAACTGGCCGGCAGTGCGCTGTACCAGCTCGATCAGCGCATCCACATCCGCCTCTCCCTCCCCCGGCAGGCCCAGCATGAAATACAGCTTCAATTGGGTGAAGCGGCGCTCTGCCGCCATGGCGGCAGAGCGCAAGATATCCTCTTCGGAAATGCCCTTGCCGATGGCGTCGCGCAGTCGCTGAGAGCCGGCCTCCGGCGCCAGCGTCACCGTACGGGTTTGACTGCGCGCCAGGGCATCCAGCACTTTGGGCGACAGGGTATCCGCCCGCAAGGAGGAAACCGAAACCTCGACCTTGCGCGCCATCAGCTCATCCATGAGGGCGTCAATATGGGCATAATCGGAGACGGCGGCGCTGATGAGGCCCACCCGCCGGCGGTGATGAAACCCTTCCTCAATCGCCTGCATCACCACGGGGAAAGAGCGTTGCCGCCACGGCCGGCTGGTATAGCCGGCCAGGCAGAAATGACACCCCCACCGACACCCGCGTGCCAGCTCCACCAGATGCATGAAGCCGAACTCGGCCGCCGGCGTCCATAGCACGGAACGCGTGGGGAAGCGGTCCACATCCTTCAGCCACAGCCGGCGCACACGAGACCCCCGCCCGTGCACTTGGGGCACATAAACCCCCTCCAGCCGGCTCAGCCGTTCCAGCAGGCGGGCGCGATTCCCCATCTCCGCATTCAGCACCTCCACCAATGGCCCGATGACTTCCTCCGCCTCGCCAATGACGAAGGCGTCGAAAATCGGTGCCAGGGGCATGGGGTTGGCGCTCACCGCCGGCCCGCCGGCGATGAGAATGGGATCCTCATCGCCGCGCTCTTCTGCCCAAATGCTGGTCAGCGCACAGCGGCGGAGCAGGTTCACCGCCCGCAAATAATCCAGCTCGAACGAGAGGGAGAAGGCCAGGACGGCGAACTCGTCCAGCCGGCGCTGGCTCTCCATGGAAAGCGGGGGCGGGGAGTCATCCCACCGCTCATCATCAAACACCCGCTCGCAGACCACGTCATCGCGGAGGTTCAGAAGGTGATAAATGGTCTGAAAACCCAGGCTCGCCATACCGACGGCGTAGGTGTTGGCATAGACCAGCGCGACAGGCAGTCGGCCGCCCCAATCCTTCACCACCGCGCCGATCTCCCGCTGGAGAAGCCGCCGGCGAGCCTCAATCTCTTTCCACATGTCGTTCACCCGATGGAGCGCCAGAGACGCGCGATATATCCCGGCAGGCCGGTGGACTCCAGCCAGTACCACAGCCGGTATGCCCAGACGCCGATCTCCCCTTCGGGATAGATGACGTCCAGGATAATCAGGCCGGCTTCGCGCGCCGCATAATACGCCCGCCAGTGCAGGGGAATGCTCCGCACATCCGTCGAAGTGGGGCTGGAAAAGGCCTGTACGCCGGCGCGGCGGAAGAGCAGGACGCCCCGCAGGAGATGCAGGGGATGGCTGACCACCAGCGCGCTCTTCCAGCCGCGCTCGCGCATCACGCTCACCGCCCGCCGCACATCTTCACGCGTATTATTGGAGCCGCCGGCGACCAGGATGGCTTCCTCCGGCACCCCCATGGCGACAGCGGTGCGGCCGGCCACCGCCGCCGCCGAGAAGGGATCGCCGGCCACACCGCCGGTGGTGATGATGGCCGGCGCCCAGCCCTCCTGATACAGCCGCACCGCCTTTTCCGTGCGCGGCAGGAGGTTCGGGCCTGGTTCCCCGCTCGGCAGGACCTGCGCGCCGAGAATGACAATGGCATCCGCCGGCCGGGTCTGGTCCACGCGGCCGAAGCGGTCCACCGCCAGGCACAGGATGGCAAAGCCCACGCCGGCCAGTATAATGACCAGCAGAACTGCCCGGACCAGCCATTTTCCGAGCTTACTCAGGAAATGGCGCACGCCGCGCACGGTCGGTATACTCTCCTGGATAATTTCCCCCGCATTATAGCACCCGCCGGCAGGAATGCCAAGGACGCGAAAGGCCTTCCGCCGGCGCCGGCGGAAGGCCTCACGGCGATTCCTACGCGAGGATTACGCGCACTGGGAATAGCCGCAGTTGCGGCACACCGCGCACCCCTCGCCAATCTCCAGCAGGTTCCCGCACTCCGGGCACTCGGGCGACAGGTCCAGCTTGGTATGGATGCGCACGGTAGAAGTGCCGTTGCCGCCGTGGGTTTCCACATAGCGCTCCAGCGCCTTGCCGATGGCATCCGCGCAGGAGAGGATGGAGCTGCCGTTGTGCCAGGAAGGCGAGGGACAGCGGATGCCCTTGAGCTGGTCGTAGATTTCCTCGGTGGCGACGCCGGAGCGCAGGGCCAGGGAGATCAGCCGGCCGATGGCCTCCGACTGCGAAGCGGTGCACCCGCCCGATTTGCCCATCTGGATGAAGACCTCGCACAGGCCGGCCTCATCCTCGTTGATGGTCACGTACAAGTTGCGCCCGCATCCCAGCGGGATTTTCTCCGTGATGCCGCGGGTGACCGCCGGCCGCGGCCGCGGTACGCGCTTCTCGGGACGCTCCCTCTCCGCCGGCGGCTTCTCCGTCACCTTGGCGCCCACATTGAGCACCTGTGTCTCACGGCTCCCATCACGGTAAATGGTCAGCCCCTTGCATCCCAGCCGGTAAGCCAGCAGATACGCCTCCTCGATCTCCTTCGGCGTCGTCTCAAAGGGGAAGTTGATCGTCTTGGAGACGGCATTGTCCACCCACTGCTGGAACGCCGCCTGCATGCGGATATGCCACTCGCCGGCGATGTCCCGCGCCGTCACGAAGATGCGCTGGAACTCGCGCGGCACGTCTGGGTCGCCCTGCACGGAGCCGGTCTCCGCCACCCGCCGCACCAGCGCCGGCGAGTAGAAGCCCTCCTGTCGGGCGATCTCCTCAAACAGCGCGTTCATCTCCGGCAGTTCGTCGGCATCCAGGACATTCTTGCGGGTATATGCCAGGGCGAAGAGCGGCTCGATGCCGCTGGAGACGCCGGCGATGATGCTGATGGAGCCGGTCGGGGCGATGGTGGTCGTCGTGGCGTTGCGGATGCCGCGCCGGGCGATCTCGCGCCGCAGTGCCTCCCAATCGAAGGTCGGCGCATCGGACAGCACCAGCGGCATGGTGGCCGGCTGTCCCTCCGCCCCGCGGAACGGCAAGCGCCCCTGCGACAGCACCGATTCCTTGAAGGCCGGGAAGCTCCCCCGGTTCACCGCCAATTCCATTGATTTCTCATGGCTCCAGTAGGCGATGGCCTCCATCACCTTGGCGCCGACAGCCGCCGCTTCCTCAGAATCATACGGGATGCCCAGCTTTATGAGCATATCCGCGAAGCCCATCACCCCCAGCCCGATCTTGCGGGTCAGCTTGGTAGCCTCTTCAATCTGCGGCAGGGGGAAGCGGTTGACCGTGATCACATTATCCAGGAAGTGCACCGCGGCATAGGCCACCTCGCGCAGGCGCTCCCAGTCAATGCGACGGTCGGGTGTCACCATGCGCAGCAGGTTGATGGAACCCAGGTTACAGCTCTCATTGGGCAGGAGCGGCTGTTCGCCGCAGGGGTTGGTGCTCTCGATGGCGCCGAGATGGGGCGTGGGGTTGTACTGGTTCATGCGGTCAATGAAGATGACGCCCGGCTCGCCGTTGGTCCATGCCGCCTCGACGATGGCGTTGAAGACCTCGCGGGCGTTGAGATGCCCGACGACTTCGCCGTTGCGCGGGTTGATCAGGGGATAGTCCTCGCCGGCCTCCAGCGCCCGCATGAACGCATCGGTCACCGCAACGGAGATGTTGAAGTTGGCCAGCACCCCCTCCGTGCTCTTACAGCGGATGAAGCTCATGATATCAGGATGGTCGACGCGCAGGATGCCCATGTTGGCACCCCGCCGGCGCCCGCCCTGCTTGATCACGTCGGTGGCGGTATCAAACACCCGCATGAACGAAATGGGGCCGCTGGCCACCCCGCCGGTCGAGCCCACGATATCGCCGGCCGGCCGCAGGCGCGAGAACGAGAAGCCTGTCCCGCCGCCGGATTTGTGGATCAGCGCGGTGGCTTTGATGGCATCAAAGATGCTGTGCATGTCGTCTTCCACCGGCAGGACGAAGCAGGCGGAAAGCTGGCCCAGCTCCGTGCCGGCGTTCATCAATGTGGGGCTGTTGGGGAGGAAGTCCGTGCTCGCCATCAGGGCGAAGAACTCCTCCGCCCGTCGGGTCACATCCGCGGCCATATCATACAGGCGGTCCGCCGCAGCCACAGTATTCGCAACCCGCGCGAACATTTCCTCGGGCGTCTCACACGGTTCTCCGCGCGCATCCTTGCGGAGGTAGCGGTGCTTCAGCACCTTCAACGCATTGGCGGAAAGCTGTACAGTGGTGATCGTTTTCATGTTCCCCCCTATTTCCATCCCATTTCATCAATGTCGTACAGCAGAGACAGGAATCCCAACCGCAGACGAGCCGGCTCCCGCCGGCGGCTGTCCACCCGGCAGTCTAATCCAGGGGCGGTATTGGATGGGCGAAGTTATTCGAGGAGGCGGTCGATTTCCCGACGCAAACTTGCCGCGTCAGCAATCGGAAGATATACGGACGCAAATCGGATATACGCCACTTCATCCAGCTCGCGCAGACGGTCCATGACCATCTGCCCGATCTGTTCGCTGGTGACCTCGGTCTTGCCGCTGTTCAGCAGTTCCGCCTCGACCTGATTGACGATATTCTCGATGGCCTCGCTGGAGACCGGCCGTTTGGTGCACGCTTTGCGCAGGCCCAGCAGTATCTTCTCCCGGCTGAAATCTTCCCGCCGGCCGTCCCGCTTCACCACCTGCAGGGCATGCACCATCACCCGCTCATAGGTGGTGAACCTCTGCTGGCACTTCTTGCACTCCCGCCGGCGGCGGATGCCCCCGCTCGTCTCCCGGGTGTCCACCACCCGCGAATCCTCATAGCCGCAGTACGGACACTGCATCTGTCAGCTTCTCCATCTTCGAGACTCTGCCCTTCCTTGCGGCAACTCCATATCTACCACTATATATAGTAGCTTGCATTTCCTGATGGGCTACCTGTAACGCCACAGCAACTCCATAATACCACAAGTCGCCAGATATTTCAAGGGGGAAAAGCTTAAAAAACGAGGCGTCTGACAATTTTTTAATGCAAAGCGCCCCTCCCCGGATACACACCCGGGGAGGGGCGCCTGCCGGCAAATGGGCGCGAACACCTTACCATGATGGGGCGAGCATGGGAACCCTGCAAGACAGGCCGGGGGCGGACGGCCTGTTTGTCAGGAGTCGCGAAACAAACCGCCTTTCAATACGGCGCCGGCTCAGTCACCCCGGAACCGCTTCTGCAGGAAGGGCGGCAGTTCATCACCGTCGCCGGAAGCGCGCCACATATCCTCAGGGAACTTGATGACCGGGGCGCGCTGTTTGGTCTTGTCCGCCGGCGCGCCGGCGCTCTGCCGCTTCTGCGCCGCGTCAAAACCGGTGGCGATGACCGTGATCTGTATCTCATCGCCCATGTCCGGCTCGATGGCGGCTCCGAAGATGATGTTCGCCTCCGGGTCCGCTGTCCGCCGGATAATGTCTGCCGCCTCCCGCACCTCATGGATGCCCAGGTCCGGGCCGCCGCGCACATTGATGAGGATGCCGCGGGCGCCGTCAATGGCCACATCCAGCAGGGTGTTACCAATGGCCTTCTCCGCGGCCTGGACGGCGCGGTTCTCGCCGCTGGCCCGGCCCACCGCCATCAGCGCCGAGCCGCCCTCCGCCATAATGGCGCGCACATCAGCGAAGTCCACGTTGATGAGGCCCGGCAGGGTGATTATCTCCGAAATGCCCTGAATGCCCTGCCGCAGGACGTCATCGGCGACCTTGAAGGCGACCGCGATGGGCGCGCGGCGGTCCACAATCTGGAGCAGGCGCTCATTGGGGATGACGATGAGGGTGTCCACGTTGCTCTTGAGCTTCTCCAGCCCCTCTTCCGCGACCTTCATGCGGCGCTTGCCCTCGAACTCGAAGGGCTTGGTCACCACGCCGATGGTGAGCGCGCCGGCCTCTTTGGCCAGCTTGGCGATGATGGGCGCGGCGCCGGTGCCGGTGCCGCCGCCCAGGCCGGCGGTGATGAACACCATGTCGGTGCCGTTCACCAGCTCGCGCAGTACCTCCGTGGACTCCTCCGCCGCCTTGGCGCCGATGACCGGGTCACCGCCGGAACCCAACCCTTTGGTGAGCTTCTCACCGATGCGCACCTGGGTCGGCGCCAGGGACTGCTGGAGCGCCTGGGCATCGGTATTGATGGCGACGAACTCGACGCCGTGGATGCCCTCCTCAATCATGCGGTTGACAGCGTTGCATCCGCCTCCACCTACGCCCAGCACCTTGATGCGGGCAAAATGTTCCAGGTGCCGGCCTGCCTGAGTCAAATCGTCTCTCGGTTTCATGTCGCCCCCCATTGTGCTGCGTATTTTGCATCATTTTGTACTGTACGACGTCCCACCATCCACCGTTGGGAAAACTGCCTCAGCCTAGCTGGGCAAAAGCCTGCTCACCCACTCTCTCAGCCATCCCCTCCACGTGCCCTCATCTCCCGGCCTTCTCCTCCCATCCACATGCACTCCATACCGGTTCGCCCACTGCAGTAACCCTACTCCACATGCATAGGCCGGGTTCGTCACTACATCCATCAAGCCGCGCACCCCGCGCGGGGTCCCCACCCTGACCGGCATATGTAACACTCGACGGGCCACTGCCCGAATTCCCCCCAATTGGGCCGTGCCGCCGCACAGCACTACGCCTGCCGGCAGGAGGCCGGCATAGCCCGAACGCGTGATCTCCTCCCCCACACGGGTGAAGATCTGCTCCACGCGGTCGCCGATGATCTCCGCCAGCAGTTTGCGGGGAATACTGCGCCGCGGCTGGTCGCCGAAGCCCTCAATCTCCACCGTCTCCCCTTCCATCACATCAGACGGGTCGGCATAGCCACAGCGCAGTTTGAGCTCCTCCGCCGCCGGCGCCGGCATCTGCAGACAAATCACCAGGTCACGCGTGATGAGCTGGCCGCCGATGCCGATCACCGCGCTGTGCCACACGCTCCCCTCCAGGAAGATAGCCACGTCGGTCGTGCCGCCGCCGATATCCACCACCACCACGCCGCTCTCGCGCTCTTCGGGGGTGAGGATGGCCTCGCCGGCCGCCAGCGCCTGGAAGATGACCCCCTCCACCTGCACGCCGGCCGCCCGCACACATTTCATCAGGTTCGCCATGGCGCTGGCCGGCGCCGTTACCAGGTGCGCCTCCACCTCCAACCGATGCCCGAACATCCCGATGGGGTTGCGGATGCCGTCCTGCCCATCCACCGTGAAACTGCGCGGCACCGAATGCACCAGCTCATGCGAGGCCGAAAGGGCGATCCCCAGCGCGGCTTCCATCGCCCGGTCCACATCATCCTTGCCGATGCCGCGCGCCGAGCGGGAAACGATGGTGGAACCGCGGCTGTTGACGCTGGCGATCTGCACCCCGGAAAGGCTCACCACCGCCTGCTCGATCTTGACCCCGCTCATGCGCTCTGCCTCAGCCAGCGAGGCCTGGATGGCCTGCGAGGCTTCCTCGACGTTCACCACGGAGCCTTTCTGCATGCCCCGCGCCGGCACAGTGCCTATGCCCACGACGCGCAGCTCTTCACCTGACAGCGCCTCTGCCACCAGCGTGCACACCTTTGTGGTTCCCACGTCGATTGCAAAGAGCATGCGTTCCAACGGCCCCTCTCCCATGCGGTCTAATGCAAAACAGCGTTAAATATCCTATTTCATCCCTATTTTATACAATTATACCAATATCAGCCAGCTACCGCCAGTATGCGCGCGATTCGTACCGCAGATCCAGCACTCGCGCCGAAATCCCTTCCCTGGACAGCTTGTCCAACAGGGCCTGCAGTGCGGCCGCGACCGCCTCCATATCGCGCTCGGGGCGCGTCAGCACGCGGTACCCCTGCGGGATATCGAAGAACAGCCCGTCGGCGGAGCTGTAGCCCACAATCCGCACCCCCGGTATCAGTTCGGCCAGCCGGCCAGCCGCCTCCACCACGCGCGCCTCCACCCGGTCGCCGGCGGCGCGCGCCGGCCCATCCTGCTCCACGATGATCAGCGGGTTCTCCAGCTCCCCCAACCGGGGGAACAACACCCCCTCCTGATCCACCCAGTACTGCACCCCATGATTCTGCCAGACGGCCGCCGGCGTGCGCTCCGTCACCAGCACCTGCACCCGCGCCGGCAGGTCACAGGTCACCTCAGCGCGTGCAATCTGCGGCAGGGACTCCAGCCGGCGGGTGATGACCACCGGGTCCGCGTAGAAAATGCTCAATCCCTCCAGGCCGGCCGCCTGCAGAAGGTCCTGCCCCCGCACCCAGCGCGCCCCCTCCACCTCCACATCCCAGACATAAAAGTCCGCGCTGATGAACATATATGCCAGCAGGCCGGCCGCCGCCAACAGCAGGACCCAGGCGCAGACCTTCGGCAAGAGGAACCGCCAGCGCGCCCTGGTAAGCCGGTGTACCCGCAGATGCCCGGTGCCGGCCGCGGTAGCGCTGTAGCTCCGCATGGCCCCGCGCGCCTGCGAGCGCGAGGTGCGGCGAGCGCCGGCGCGCGGCCGGCGGCCGGCGCTCGCGGCCGCTGTCCTTGTCCTGTGCCCGGTCCCTCGCGCGGCGGTCATTCCCCAGGCTCACTCCTCCAGCTCGGGCGCATAGCGCGTCAGCGAGCGGTTCTTATCGGCATGGCGCTCCAGCGCCAGGTCAATCAGCCGGTCAATCAGCTCTGTGTACGAAATGCCTGATGCCTCCCACAGTTTGGGATACATCGAGATGGAGGTGAATCCCGGGATGGTGTTCACCTCATTCACATACGGCTCGATCGTCTCTCGGTCCAACAGGAAATCGACACGCGCCATGCCGGCGCAGTCAATGGCGGTGTACGCCCGAACAGCCAGCTCGCGGATGCGCTCCGCCAGCGCATCCGACAGCGGCGCCGGAATCAGCAGCTCGGAGCGCCCCTCGACGTATTTCGCCCGATAATCGTAGAACTCCCGGCAGGGCACGATTTCGCCGGGCACCGAGGCGATGGGGTCATCATTCCCCAGCACCGAGACCTCGATCTCGCGGGCCGGCACCGCCTTCTCCACGATGATCTTGCGGTCATAGGCGGCCGCCACCCGCAGGGCCTTTTCCAGCTCCGCCCGATGATGGGCCTTGGTGATACCCACGCTGGAACCGAGGCAGGCCGGCTTGACGAAACAATCGTAGCCGATGACACGTTCGATTTCCGCCGCCATGCCGGCCGGGTCCGCTTCCCAGGCCCGCCGCTTGACCACCAGATACGGCGCGACAGGAAGACCATGCGCCCGAAACACCGCCTTGGCCACCGCCTTGTCCATCGCCACCGCCGAGGCCAGCACGCCGGCGCCCACGTACGGCAGGTTCGCCAGCTCCAGCAGTCCCTGGATCGTCCCATCCTCGCCGTACGGGCCGTGCAGTACCGGGAACACCACATCCAGCGGCAGGCTCTGCAGGACGCACTCCCTCTCTCCCGCCGGCGCCAGCTCCAGCAGGGCCTGGCGGGAGGGATCCGCCAGCAGAGCCGCCGGCCGCTCGCGGTCCGCCTGTCCGCCGTTCAGCAGAGCCAGCGCGCTCTCCCCCATCACCCAGCGGCCATCCTGCGTGATGCCGATGGGGACAATCTCATAACGCTCCGGGTTCATAGCGCCCATCACGGAACGCGCCGAGATCAGGCTGATCTCATGCTCCCCCGAGCGCCCCCCGAAGATCACGCCCACGCGCAGTTTCGCTCGCCGCTCCGCCATCCGTTCGGTCGCTCCACTCATGCGAACTCACCCACCAGTTCGATTTCCAGCTCCAGCTCCACGCCGTGCGTCCTCCGCACGCTCTCGCGCGCCAGCTCGATCAGCCGCAGGATATCCTGGGCGGTCGCGCCGGCATCATTCACGATAAAATTGGCATGGCGTTCGGAAATATGCGCTCCCCCGATGCGCCGGCCCTTCAGCCCAGCCTCCTCAATCAGCTTGCCGGCATATCCGCCGGCGGGATTGCGAAAAACCGAACCGGCGCTCGGGCCGGCCGGCTGACGGGAACGCCGCAGTGCCGCCAGCTCCGCATGCCGCGCCCGCAGTTCCGCCGGCTCCCGGCGTTCCACCTGCATTCGAAGCCCCAGCACAATGATATCTCGCCGGCCGCGCAGCCGGCTGGAGCGGTAGCCAAAGCCGCACTCCTCCCGCGGCCATGCGCTGAGCCGGCCGGCAGGGTCCATCCACTCCACCTCAATGACCCGGTCGGCCAGGCACTCTCCGAAGGCGCCGGCGTTCTGCACCACGGCGCCGCCGATCGTCCCCGGGATATCCGCCGCCCAGGTCAGCCCGTCCCAGCCCAACTCGATGAGCCGGCGGGCCGCCGCCGGCAGGGCGGCGCCGCTCTCCAGGTACAGCACTGCCTCCTGCATATCCGCCGGCGCCTTTTCCAGCGGGAAGCGCTGGCCGGCGATCTCAACGCTCATCGCGCCGGCGCGGTTGTGCACCACCAGCCCGCGGATGCCCCCATCCCCGACCAGGATATTGGAGCCGCCGCCCAGCACAAAGCAGGGCAGTTCATACGTCCAGGCCAGCTCGACGGCATGGATCAGGTCATCTATGCTCTGCACGGTCACAAACAGGTCGGCCGGCCCCCCGACACGCCAGGTGGTATGCCGCGCCAGCGGTTCATCGCGGCGCACCGCCAGGCCCAGGGTCTGCAGTCTTGCCTCCAACTCCAACAGGCCGGCCGGCTCAGCCCTGACCATGCCCCACCTCGCGTTCGCGCAGAGCGGCCAACAGTTCCTCGCCCACGCGGTATCCGTCGCCGGCGCCCAGCGTGATGACCACATCCCCCGGCGCCGCATGCTCTGCCAGATAGCGCCGCACATCCGCCAGCGCGCCGATATACTGCGCCCGCTCGCTCTGCATCATCTCGACCAACTGCGAGGCATGCACACTGCCGTCGTCCGCCTCGCGCGCCGCGTAAATATCGGTCACGATGACCCTATCCGCATCGCCGAAGCTCTGAGCGAATTCCGCCAGCAGGGCCTTGGTGCGCGAATACGTGTGCGGCTGGAAGACCGCCCAGATGCGCCGGCCCGGGAAGCGCCCTCGCGCCGCGCTCAGCGTGGCGCGGATCTCGGTGGGATGATGCGCATAATCGTCAATGACGGTCACCCCGCCGGCCTCCCCCTTCAGCTCGAACCGGCGCCCCACGCCGGCGTAACTACCCAGCGCCGTCAGGATGCATCCCTCATCCAGGCCCACCTGCATTCCGACAGCAAATGCCGCCAGCGCGTTCAACACGTTGTGATTCCCCGGCACCTGCAGTTCAATCGGCCCGAAGGAACGTCCCTGCCAGTGCGCCCAGAACCGCTGGCCGCCGGCCGGACTCCCGCCCGCCAGCTCGGCGCGCCAGTCCGCCGCCCCCCAGCCGTACGTGAGCATGTGCGGCCGGCCCTGGGCGCACCGCTTTTCCGCCTCCAATGCCGCTTCCATGGCTGTCCGGCTCTCCGCGCAGATCAGCCAGACACCGTCCTCTTGCGTCCGCGCCAGGAACGCGGCGTACGCCTGGCGCACATCCGCTAATGTCGGATAGCAGTCCACATGGTCCAGCTCAATGTTGGTCACCACCGCCAGCCAGGGGGTCAGGCCCCAGAACATGCGGTCGTACTCATCCGCCTCGATGACGAAATACGCACTGCGGCCGGCCCGTGCATTGGTCCCCAGGTTGGCCATCACTCCGCCGACGATGAAGCCGGGTTCCAGGCCGGCGTTCGTCAGCATCCAGGCGATCATGGCGGTTGTGGTGGTCTTGCCGTGGGTGCCGGCCACCGCGATGACGCGCCGGCCGGCCAGCAGTTCGCCCAGGAACTCCGCTCGCTTTCGCACCGGGATGCCCAGCCGGCGGGCCTCCTGGACCTCGGGGTTGTCGGCATGCACCGCTGATGAAACGACTACTATATCCGCCCCGTGCACGTTCTCGGCGCGGTGCCCGATGGTGACCTTGGCGCCCAAGGATTCCAGGCCGGCCGTCAGCGCGCTGGCCTGCAGGTCCGAGCCGCTCACCTGCTCCCCCTGCTCCAGCAGGACCTTGGCGATGGCCGAAAGGCCGGCGCCCCCGATGCCGACGAAGTGCACTCTTCCCATGCGCATCACTTCAACTGCCACTTAAAGATTCTGCTCAACACCACCAACCCCAGGATGGCGGCCATCAAGATAATCACCCAGGGAGCGACGCTCTGTAGAAAAGGCTGTTGGGGCACGTTCTGGATGGCCACGGAAATGCCCTGCGGCGGAGGGGCGCCGGCCTGCAGGGACGCCATCGCCGCCCGCTGTTCCATCGTCAGGCCCTGGAAATAGCGCACCAAGAACTCCCGGAACAGCGAGACAGCGATGAAGCCGTTGAAGGCGCCCAGCACCCCGCCCAGGATCCGGCTCAACGGCGAAAGCCCCTCATCTTTGAAAGCCACCTTACTTCCCAAATAGGACAGCCCGATAAGGAACAGCAGGGTCCAGAGCAGAAAGTTGTACGGATTTTCCGGCGTGAAGATATCCTTCAGCCCCGCCTGCGCGCCGGCGGCCGGCTTGGGCCCTCCCGGCAGGTTGATCCACACCGCCTTCAGGAGCTTCACGATCTGATTCGCGACTACCAGCAGGGGCGTCACCAGCTCCGGCTTGAACACCACCGCCACCAGCAGGATGAGCAGTACGGTGGTGACGGCCTCCTTCAACCACCCGCGCATGAAGCCCACCAATGCGAACATCAGCACGGCGATCAGGGAGATGGTTTGATAATCAATGGTGATGATTCCCATCTAGCCCTCCCCGCCGGCGGCCAGCCGGCGCAGTTCCGCCGCAATGCGCTCCGCCGCCCCGGGCTGGGCCAGGGCCGCGGCCTTCCGTCCCATTTCCAGGCGCCGGCTCTCATCCGCCAGCAGTCGGCGCACGGCCGGCACCAGCTCCCGCGGCAGGTCCTTATCCTCCACCATCACCGCCGCGCCGCGCTCCACCAGAAACCGCGCGTTGGCGTACTGATGCTGGCCCGAATACGGATAGGGCACCAGCACGCTGGGCAGGCCGAAGGCGGGAAACTCCCCCAAGGTGGAGGCGCCGGCGCGCGACACCACCAGGTCCGCCGCCGCCAGCGCGCATCCCATCTCCTCCTCCAGATACTCGAACACGAGATAATGCGCCTGGAGCTCCGCCGGCATTTTGGCCCGCGCCTCCGCCACCCAGGGATAATCCAGACTGCCCGTGATATGCACCACATCCGCCATTTCCAGCAGGCTGGCCGCCCCCTGTACCACTGCCCGGTTGATACTGCGCGCGCCCTTGCTCCCGCCAAAGGCCAGCAGTACCGGGCGGTTGCCCTTCAGCCCCAGCCGGCGGAGCGCTTCTTCCCTCCCCACTTTCAGCAGTTCCGGCCGCACAGGATAGCCGGTCACCACGGTCTTGCCCGGCGGGAAAAAGGCCTGCACCTCCGGGAAGGTCACCGCCACCTTCGGCACCAGCCGGCCGAGGAACTTGACCGTCAGGCCCGGCTCTGCATCCGGCAGGAAGATCAGCGCCGGCACCGCCTCCAGGCGGGCGGCGATGAGCACTGGCGCCGCGCCATAACCTCCCGTCGTGAAGATCACATGCGGGCGGAACCCCTTCAGGAACCGGCGCGCCTGCCCAATGCCGCGCGCCAGCCGCACCAGGCTCCGAGCGACGTCCCACGGCGCCCGCCCCCGCATCTGGCCGCTCTCCACGATCTCGAACGGGATATCGGCGCGCGCCGCAAGGCGGGCTTCTACACTGCCTGGCATGCCGGTATACACCAGGTTCAGCCCGTCCCCTTCCTGCCGGCGCAGTGCCTCAACGACGGCCAGGATGGGATAGACGTGTCCGCCGGTTCCGCCACCACACAGCACCACTCGCATTTCCGGGATCTTCCTCGCCGGTCGCATATCGCGATATATTCAGCAAAACTCCTACGCCGGCCAGCGCGCTGATCAGCGAAGAACCGCCGTAGCTCAGGAACGGGAGCGGCATGCCGGTCACCGGCACCGCGCCGACCGCTACCGCAATGTTAATGAACGCCTGCAGGGTCAGCCACACCGTAATGCCCAGCGCCATCAGCATGCCCATCATATCCGGCGCGCGGCGCGCGATCTCCAGCCCTTTGCGCGCGATCCACATGTACACGCCCAGCACCACCAACGCCCCCACCAGGCCAAACTCTTCGCCGATCACGGCGAAGATACCGTCCGAATGGGGCAGGATCACGTTGGCTTTGACCTCACCGCCGGCCAGCCCCTTGCCGAAGATGCCGCCGGCCCGCAGGCTCTGGATGAACCAGTACGCCTGGTCATCGGGGTCCGCCCAAGATGGCTGGCTCCACCGATTGATAAAGCTCTCCGTGCGATCCCGGGCATAGCCGGCAGAGAAAAAGGTGACTACCGCCACCAGCGCGATCACCAGCAGGATAACCACCACTTCCTTCGGGTGCGCGCCGGCGATGATGAACATCACGACCGCCACCACCAGCAGGAGCAGTGCCGTGCTCTTATCCGGCTCGGCGAAAATCAAACCACCTACCACACCAAACATGAAACCGTAGGGTATCAGCCCAAAGCTGAAACTCTGCAGTTTATCCTTTTTCGATGACAGCCAAATGGCCGCGTACAGTATCATCGCCAGCTTGACGAACTCGCTCGGCTGCAAGGAACCGTTGAAGAGCGTCCGGGTAGCGTTATACCGTTTGTCGCCCACCAACAGCACCAGGAGGAGCACGCCGATGGAGCCGATCAGAAGCTCAACGCTCCACTCTCTCCAGAACGAATAGCGCACCGTCCAGAACAAGCCCATCGCCGCCAGGCCGATGGCCATCCAGAGGATCTGCCGGACGGCGTAATAGTTCAGCGGTTCGTTCAGCGGGACAAAGCGGCCGGGGAGCGAGGCGCTGTAAATCATCAGGACGCCCAGGCACGAAAGCCCCAGCACCGCCACCAGCAGTGCCCAATCTGTGCCGGCAAAATTGCTCAGGTCCAATGCATCGTCCCAGCGCTTGCTCTCCAGCCAGCGCCGCAGGCCGGCCAGGGAACTGCCCCAAGGCCGGCGCTCGACCCGCCCCAATTCTTCCGCCGGCACAGCAAAGGTGTACGCGGTGCGCTCTTTCATAGCATCTTCACCAATTTGCGGAAGTGTTCGCCCCGTTCCACGAAATCCGTATAGGCATCATAGCTCGTCCCGCCGGGGGAAAGCAGTACCACGTCGCCCGGTTCCGCCATCTCGGATGCGATCTGCACTGCCCGCTCCAGCGTCACCGCCGGCCGCACGTTTTCCGGGGACAGCCGGCACCGGCACCCCGATTCCGCCGCTCGCTCAAACGCCCTCTGTAGTGCCCGCTCGATGAGGCCGGCGGCCTCACCGAACAGGATGACGCCGCGCGCCTTGCGGAGCACCAGGTCCGCCCATTCCTCCCACGGCAGATGCTTATCCCGTCCGCCGGCCAGCAGGATGATCGGCTCGTCAAACGAACGCAGGGCCGCCATGGAGCGCTCCGGCGAGGTGGCGATGGAATCGTTCACGAACTGCACCCCGTTCCACTCGCGCACCAGCTCCAGGCGGTGAGGGACCCCCTGGAACGAGCTGATGGCCACCCGCATGGCATCTGCCGGCGCGCCGGCCGCGCCGGCGATCGCGCAGGCCGCCAGCACGTTCAGCAGATTATGAGCGCCGCGCAGGCGAATATCCTCCAGCCCGCACACCCTCTGCGCCGGCCCGACGACCTCCAGCAGTACCGCACCTTGCTCGGCCCACGCGCCCGGGCGCCTCGGCTCGGCCGCGCTGAACCACATCGCCCGGCCGGCGGAATACCCTTCCCCCAGCCGGCGCGCCGCCGGGTCATCCCAGCCGAACACCGCCGTATCGCCGGCGCCCTGATGCGCGACGATCTGACGCTTGGCGTTGATATAGGCCTCCATGCTCTCGTGGCGGTCCAGGTGATTGGGCGTGATGTTCAGGATGGCCGCGATATGCGGGCTGACCCGCAGATGCTCAAGCTGGAAGCTGGACAGCTCCATCACCACCCGGTCGTGCGGCCCGATCTCGTCCAGATAGTTCAACAGCGGGTCGCCGATATTGCCGCCGACCCAGGTACGTTCGCCGGCGGTTTTCAGTATCTCCCCCACCAATGTGGTGGTGGTCGTCTTGCCGCTGGAGCCGGTGATGCCGATGATGGGCGCCGGGCACAGGCTGAAGAACAACTCCGTCTCACTGCTGAGGCGAATGCCGCGCCGCGCTGCCTCGACCAGGAGCGGGATGGTGCGCGGTACACCGGGGCTGACGAAAATAATGTCCGCGTCCAGCACCCAGTCAGGATGTCCGCCCAGCGCATAGCGGATGGGAAATGAGCGAAGCATGGACAGCGCGCCGGCCAGCGCCTCCGCCGGCTTCATGTCCGTGGCGGTCACCTCTGCTCCGCGCGCCGCCAGGAAGCGCGCCACCGCCGTGCCCTCGCGCGCCAGACCGACCACGGTTACGCGCACCCCCTGCCACGACATATGCGGTTGGAACGGCCGGCCGCTTTCCGCTTCGGTCATCTCCCGTCCCTCACCACAACGCCAGCGCCACGCCCAACATGCCGGCGAGCACCGAAATCAGCCAAAACCGCTGAGTGATATGCGTCTCGGACCAGCCCAGCAGTTCAAAATGGTGATGGAGCGGCGCCATCTTGAACAGCCGCTTACCGCCGGTAAGCTTGAAATAGGCCACCTGCAGGATATCGGACATGGCCTCCGCCACGAAGACGATGCCGATGATCGGCAGTAGCAGCCACTGTCCCGTCATCAGCGCCACCACCGCCAGCGTCGCTCCCAGCGCCAGCGCTCCCACATCCCCCATAAACATCTGCGCCGGATAGGCGTTGAACCACAGGAACGCCATGATCGCGCCGGTGACGGTGAAGCAGAACGCGGCCAGCCATGTCTGCCCTTGCAGATTGGCGATCACGCCGTAGGCGACGAAGGCGACCGCCGCGGTACTGCCGGCCAGCCCATCCAGCCCATCCGTCAGGTTGACGGCGTTGGAAAACCCGACGATGAGCAGGGTTGCCACGGGGATGTACCACAGCCCCATGTCGATCTTCTGCGGCACCCTCGGCAGAGCCACGCTGTGAATATCCAACAGGAAATAGAACACCAGCGCCGTGGGTACCGCGATCACGAACTGCCACAGGAACTTGGTGCGGGCCATCAGGCCCTGGCCCTTTCTCCCCCGCACGCCGGCCAGGTCGTCCACAAACCCCAGCGCCCCAAAGGCCAGCATCACAAAAATGGGCACCAGGATGGAGCGCCCGATCAGCGTCCGACCGAAGAGATTGGCAATGTTCAGCGCCACCGTGATGAGCACCACCGGCACGATGATCATCAGGCCGCCCATGGTGGGAGTGCCCATCTTCACCTGATGCGAACTCGGTCCGTCAATGCGGATCTGCTTGCCGATCGAATACTTGCGCAGTATCGCCAGCAGTGGGTTGCCCCATATCACTGCCAGCAGAAACGCCACTGTTCCCAGGGTCAGCGCGTAGGCCATGCCGGCCTCCCCAACGCGGCCACAATCTCTTCCATCTTCATCCCTCGTGAACCCTTGACCAGGATGATATCCCCTGGCTGGATAATCGTGCGGAGAAGCTCCACTGCCTCCTGATTCGTATCCACAGAATAGACATCCGCCGCCGGCATACCGGCTTTCAGCGCCTCCTCAGCGATCAGCCGGGCGCGCCGGCCCACGGTGATGAGCTTGGCCGCCACATCCCGGGCACGCAGTCCCACTTTGCGGTGCCCCACTTCCTCGTAATCCCCCAGCTCCAGCATATCCCCCAGCACGGCGATGCGCCGGCCGTCCAGCTCAGCCAGCAGGTTCAGCGCCGCCAGCGAGGACGCCGGGCTGGCGTTATACGTGTCATCCAGGATGGTGGAACCGTGGATGCCGGGCGTTGCCACCAGCCGGATATGGGCGGAGGTATCCTGCAGGCCGGCGACAATCTCTTCCCATGACTCCCCCTCAATGAGGCCCACCGCCGTGGCGGCCAGCGCGGTGTGGACGCTGTGCCGGCCCAACAGGGGCACGCGGAGATGCAGGGTCTCGCCGCGATAATGCAGGCGGAAGAGGATGCCCTCCAGCCCCCGGCTCTCGATATCGCTCGCCCACACGTCGGCGCTGGGGTCCAGCCCGTAGTAGAACACCCGCGCTGGCGTATGCTCCGCCATGGCGCAGACCAGCGGGTCATCCTTGTTCAGCACGGCGAAACCATCTGCCGGCAGGGACTCCACCAGCTCCCGCTTCGCCTGCGCGATGCGCTCGATGCTCCCCAGCCGCTCCAGATGGGTTGGGCCGACATTGGTCACCACCCCAATCACCGGGCGCGCAATCTCGGCGAGCTGGCGGATCTCCCCCAGGGCATACATGCCCATCTCCAGCACAACCCGCTCATAGGTGTCGTTCAGGCGCAGAAGCGTCAGCGGCAGGCCGATTTCGTTGTTATAATTTCCCTCACTGCGCAGGGTGTGGAACCGCCGGCGCAGTACCGACCAGACCATCTCCTTGGTCGTGGACTTCCCCACACTGCCGGTGATGCCCACCACGCGCACGTCGAACTGGGACCGCCAGTACGCCGCCAGCCGCTGGAGACCCGCCAGCGTATTGTCCACCAGCAGACAGCAGGGCATGGGCAGTTCGGCAACCTCCGCCGGCGCCCGCAAGTCCACCACCGGCGCCTCGACTTCCACCGCATGGTCAATCAGGGCCATGACCGCCCCTTTTGCAAACGCATCGTTGACATAGCGGTGCCCATCATCCCGCTCGCCCTTCAGCGCCACGAACAGCGAGCCGGCCCCGGCCAGGCGCGAATCGATGACCACGCCGGCAACCGGCTGGTCCTTCAGACGCGCCGAATCGGGGAGCATGCCCCCCAATCCCTTGATCACATCCGATATCATCAACGCTCGTGTCACATCCTCACCTCGACCTATCCCTCACGGTGTCCCGCCTCCTGGCGGTATGCCGAATATCTGCACCAGTTGGCTGGCGACCCGGCTGAATACCGGGCCGGCCACCTGCGCTCCCAGTGTCTCACCCTTCGGTTCGTCGATCTTCACCAGGATGGCAAGCCGGGGATTCTCCGCCGGCAGGTATCCCACGAAGCTGGCGATCACCCGATCCGCGGCGTAGCCTCCCCCTTCCGGTATCTGTGCCGTGCCGCTCTTGCCGGCCACCCGATAGCCCGGCACTCCCGCCTGCGGCGCGCCCTGCTCCACCGCTTTGACCAGCATATCGGTCAGCGTCCGAGCCACCGCCGGCTGAATGACCTGCCGCACGGCATACGGCTGTATCTCCATCACCCGCCCCTGATAGATGATGCCTTTCGCCACATGCGGATGCATCAGCACGCCGTCGTTCGCCACCGCGCTGATCGCTGTGAGCATCTGCAGTGGCGTGACTGCGATACCCTGGCCGAAAGAGTTAGTCCCCAGGTCTGACTCATGAAACTTCGGCGTGCCGTACCAGTGGACATCGCCGGCGACCTCCTGCGCCAGGTCCACCTCGGTTCGCTCCCCAAAGCCGAACAGCCGCACGTACTCGTAGAAATCTTTGGGCCCCAGGCGCGTGCTGACAAAGGTGGAGCCAAGGTTCAGGGAATATACCAGCACGTCCTGCATGTCGACGAGGCCGTACGGTACCTTTCGCATATTGCAGATCGGCTCGCCGCCCAGCTCGATACAACCGCTGTCAATATATGTGCTTTGGGGGGTGATGACGCCGGCGTTCAGGCCGGCGGCCAGGGTCACGACCTTGAAGACCGAGCCTGGCTCGTACTGGCGGGAGATGGCTGGATCCGCCCAGACCTCAGGAGATACTTCGGTATAGCGCGCCGGCGCATAGGCCGGATAGCTGGCCGATGCCAGGATCTCCCCGTTCCGGGGATTCATCACCAGGACCGTCCCACCCACTGCGCCGGCGCTCACAACCGCAGAACGCAGTTCCTGTTCCACCAGGTATTGCGCGGCACGGTCAATGGTCAGGATAATATCACACACGGGCTCCGGCGAGGCGTTCTGCACAAAGCGCCAGCCCAGGTCCGCCAGGTATGTATCCGTCGGTTCCAGCTTCGGGATATCCTCCCCCCTCAAATAGCGCTCATACGCCTTTTCCACGCCATAATACGCCTTTCCCTCCGCATTTACAAATCCCAGCAGGTGACCTGCCAGGGAGCCTTCGGGGTAGACGCGGAAAGGAACCGGGGTCAGGGTGACACGGTAGCGGTGCAGTCCTTCCTCTTTCAGCTTCTGATACAGTTCGACGCCGGCCGGATAGTCCAGGTTCCCGAGATACACGTATTGCCGATCGCCTTGCAGTATCTCGCGGAGCTTATCCTCTCCCCATTCGGGGAAATACGGGGAGATGATCCTGGCCAGGGTATCGACTTCGCTGTTCCGCACGGCGGAGGGAGATACGCCCACCTGCCAGCGGTATTCGATGCCGGCGAGCAGGGCGCCGTCGCGATCCAGGATGTTCCCGCGCACATCCTGCGCCGGACCGTGCACCACTGCCTCTGGCTTCCAGCGGCGGGCATCCTCTCCCCCGGCGAAGACCACCCGCAGGGACTGGAAGCCCAGCACTATGCAGAGCAGGAGCGCCAGAAGCAAAATAGAGACGTCCACACCCCGCAGTCTGTGCCGGGCCTGTCGGTCAAATTCATCGCCCATGCTCATCCGCCCCCTGGAAGCCGCGGCTCCACCCGCTCAACGGGCCTGCGCCAGATTTTCGCTCCTCACCAACGGCCCTACGACCAGGATGTCCACCCGATCTTCCGGCTGAAGCCTGAGGGCCTGGGCATAGCGGAACACCTGCTCCATGGAGGTCTGCTGTGCCACCTGCACCTGCAGATAACGGATGTCGCGCTCCTGGGCCTTCTGCATCTCTTGCAGAAGGCCTATGGATTGATGCGCTTCCTTAATAACAGCGGTCTGTTCCAGGTACAGCCAGCCGGCGGCGGACAGCAACAGGATAATCAGCACCAGGCCCAGGGCAGTGCGGGGCCGCAGGCGCGCGCCCGTCCGCACCGCAGAGGGACTACGCCAGAAAGGCCGGCTCACCAGCGCAATGGGGGACTGCCAGGACAGCGAATCAGCGAAAGACCTCTGCCACATGGAGCGTACAGATGTGCGCATTTCCCCCTCCATTGAGATGTTCACACCGTACTGTGCCCGCCCACAGAACGCGGGGCACCATCAGGTGGCAATCGGCGCGCCGCCCGCAGTTTCGCACTGCGCGCCCGAGGATTGGCCGCCACTTCCGCCGGCGTCGGCACGACCGGCTTACGGTACATCAGCTCCAGCCGGGGCACATGCCCACACGTGCAGATCGGGGCCTCCGGCGGACAGATGCACGCCGACGCTTCCCTTTGCATGAACTGCTTGACAATGCGGTCCTCCAGGGAATGGAAGGTGATGACCACCAGCACACCCCCCGGCGCCAGCAAATCGGGTAGTTGCTCGAGCGTGCGCTGGAGCACCCCCAGCTCGTCGTTGACCCGGATGCGCAGGGCTTGGAACGTGCGCGTGGCCGGATGGATCTTTTCCCGCCGGCCCACCGTCCGCTCGATCAATTCCGCCAGCTCGCGGGTGCGCGTGATCGGCCGATGCGCCACGATGGCCCGTGCGATCCGCCGCGCATACCGCTCTTCACCGTATTCCCACAGCAAGTCCGCCAGCTCCCGCTCGCTCAATGAGTTCACCAGGTCGGCGGCGGTGATGCCGCCCGATGGGTCATAGCGCATGTCCAGCGGACCATCCACCATGAACGAGAAGCCGCGCGCCGGGTCCTCGACCTGTGCGCTGGACCATCCCAGGTCCAACAGGATGCCATCCACCGGCGCAAACTGATAGGCATAGGCAATCGAAGACACATGTACAAAATTGCTGTGTACCAGAATGACCCGATCGCGCCAGGGGGCGAGGTTCTGGCCGGCAACCGCTATTGCCTGTGGGTCTGCATCCAATCCCAGTAACCGCCCGTCTGGAGAGGAATGCTCCAGAATCGCTCGGGCGTGACCGCCTTGTCCTACCGTGCAGTCAATATAACGGCCGCCTGACCGGGGGGCGAGCGCCTGGATGACCTCGGCGCATAATACCGGTACATGGGAGGCGGGAACTATTGAACCTAGAGCTTCTCCAGGCTGGATATCCTCTCGATCAGCCCTTCGGGGTCTTGCTCCATCAGCGCTTCCTGTTCCTCCCATCGCTGTGCGCTCCAGATCTCCACCCGTGAATTCAGCCCCACCACCACGACTTCGGATTTGGGTTCGATGCCGGCGTATTGTGCGAGATGGTCAGGAAGGCGGATCCTCCCCTGCTGGTCGGGCAAATCATCGGATGCGCTGGAGAAGAAAAAGCGGCTGGCCAGCCGGCCGTCCTTGGTGGACATCTTCACGTCTTCCTCGAAGCTCGCGGAAAGCTGAGCCCATTTCTCCTGCGTGAAGACCCACAGACAGCGGTCCGGCCCACGCGTCACCACCGCCCCGTTGCGGAACTCCTCCCGGAAACGGGCCGGCAGTGCCACCCGCAATTTCTCGTCGACGCGGTGCCGGTACTGGCCGAGGAACATGAGCGCCTTTCTTTCCTACCAGCCTGGACGTCGGGGGACCTTGCTCCCCACTTTTCCCCATTTCTTTTCTCACCTTCCCCATTATACACCATTTTCCTGTTTTGCGCTACTCTTTTTGCGGCCAAAAACCTTAAAATTTCGCGCCCTCCTGAGAAAGCTTGCAGCCATCGGTCGGGTGGGGAACCGATGGCTGCTCGCCGTGGATGGGATGGGAAATGGTGGGACTTCAGATGAAAGCCTATCAAGCTGTTAAGGCGCTCTTTTCCCCCAGGCTGTGCAACCGCGTGAACCTGTGTCCGCCTCCCGTACTGCTGTGCCCGACCCTTCGTTATCGTCAACTACATTATAATGCAGTCGGGCACGAAAATCCAGAGGTTTTCCACTCTATCCGGGACATTTAACATAAAAAACCGCCTGCCGCGCATACTGCGGCAGGCGGAAACAAGGTGCGTGGAACGGGCTAATAGCCCAGCCGGCTCACCTCATTGCCGGCAGAATCGTACAGCACCGCGGTATCCCCTTTATCATGCCAGATATTTTTGCGCGTCCAGCGGAGATGCACGGGTGGGTTGCTGGTCGCCATCAATCCGCTGTGCACGTACACTGCCCCGCCCGGCGATAGGACATAGCCGGCAGGGAAGGTATACCACTGGTTGCCTTTGACGCTGAGGAGCCGCCAGCCAGTCATATCCTGCGGCGCAGTGCCGTCGTTCACTATTTTGACATATTCATCCGACGACCAGTATTTCAGCTCGGCAAGCACGAGCTGTGGGCGCGGCTCCGGGGTGGGCGTGGGAGTCGGAGTGGGAACGGGGGTTGTGGTGGCCTGAGACGTCGGCGTGGACGGAGGAAGCGTCCCCGCCGGCCCGCTTGGCCGGCCGCGCACCGCCACCTGAATGCTCCCCTGCCAGCTTCCAGCTTCCCCCACCAGACTGTTAAAAGTCACTCGCAACAGCTCCACGCCGTCCAGCCAGGCATCGAGTTCCGCGCCGCCCATGGCATCCGGGCCGGTATATGCCGGCTGACCGCTGGAAGACTGCCGGCCGCGAAACACATGAGAAGCCCCACCGGAAAGCACCGTGACCAGATGATCATCCGGCGGAACGCCCTCCAGAGAGATCTCGCCTGAGATCAGCTCCGAAAACGACTTCCCCAGATTGCACTCCACCATTAGGGTGCCGGCGCCCGAAAACGAGACCGGCGCCGAGCAGGTCGCCGTCTCGACGATAGGCGTAGGGCTGGCCTGCGGTGTCCCCGATGGGGTCGGCTGGACCACCAGCGCGTGGGAGGAACGGCGGAACACATCCCCCACACTGGTCCCTGTGGCCGCCAGCACCCCGACCACCACCAGCGCCAGTGTGCCAAGGAGAACAGCATACTCTACCAGGCCCTGGCCGGCCCTCTGCCTATCCCTTCCCCCCGCCATCATGTCGCACCTCCGCGCGAGTCATCCGTATTTGCCCATCCACACCGCCAATATACATGCAAACACATATTTTTGTCAATCACCTTTTCATCCTATCCGCCCTGTGGCCTCACACCGCACTCCCCTTGGCCCAACACTTCAGCCCGGCACGCCTTGACGAATCGCACATCCTCGGATATCATGGAGGCCGTGCCGGCCCCGCCGCGGAGCCGGCGGAATCTCTTGCACGTCGGAGAGCTGGTTCATGCTCATCGGTCTGCTCAAAACCATGCGTCCCAAACAGTGGACGAAAAACGTCTTTGTCTTCGCCGCGCTCATCTTCGACAAGAAACTGTTCCACCCGGTCTGGTTCGCCCGCACGCTGGCCGCCTTTCTCCTCTTCTGCTTGATCTCCGGCACCGTGTACCTGATCAACGATGTGGTGGACCTGGAAAAGGACCGCCGGCACCCTGAGAAGCGCAAGCGGCCCCTGCCGTCCGGCCAGCTCTCCCCCCAGGCCGCCATCGCGGCGGCGGTCGTCTTTGGCGCGGCCGGCATCGGGCTGAGCTTCCTGCTGGACCCGCGCTTCGGCGTCATCGCCCTGCTGTACCTGGCCAGCATGGTGCTCTACTCGTTCGTGCTCAAGCACCTGGTCATCATTGACATCATGACCATCGCCGCCGGCTTTGTCCTGCGGGTCGCCGCCGGCGTGGTCGTCATCCCGGTCGAGCGCTTCTCCCCGTGGCTCTACGTCTGCACCACCCTGCTGGCGTTGTTCATGGCCGCCAGCAAACGCCGGCATGAGCTGGTGCTCCTGGCCGAGAGCGCCAACAATCACCGCCGCATCCTGGACGAGTACAACATCGAGTTCCTGGATGATATCATCGCCCTGGTGACCTCGACCACGGTCATCGCGTATTCGCTGTACACCTTCTCGGCGCCCAACCTGCCGGCCAATCACGCCATGATGCTCACCATCCCCTTCGTCCTGTACGGCCTGTTCCGCTACCTGTACCTTGTGCGGGTCAAAGGCCTGGGCGGGGCGCCGGAGGATCTCCTGCTGAAGGATATCCCCCTCTTGCTGGATGTCGTCGGCTTTGGCCTGGCGGCCGTGCTGATCCTCTATATTTTCTAAGGGTCACGCCGGCCGGGCGGCCGGCGTTCTGCGGTATGGCGCGCAAAGCAGGGATGCGGACCGCATCCCTGCTTTGTTCGTTGCTGTACGGAGTAATCGAATTGGCCGGCCGCAGGCCTTAGCGCTTGGTGTACTGCGGGGCCTTGCGGGCGCGCTTGAGACCGGGCTTTTTGCGCTCTTTCTCGCGCGGATCGCGGGTCAGGAAGCCGCCCTGCCGCAGGATGGGCCGCAGTTCCGGGTTCACCTGCAGGAGCGCCCGTGCCAGGCCGTGGGCGACCGCGCCGGCCTGCCCGCTCACACCGCCGCCTTCGACCTTGATGGATACGCCGAAGGCGTGGCGCATGCGCACCGCCTCCAGCGGGGCCAGGGCGATCTTCTGATCGCGCAGGCGCGGGAAATACTCCTCGAAGGGGCGATCGTTGACGATGACCTCCCCATCGCCGGGATAGAGGCGCACGCGCGCGGTGGCGGTTTTCCGCCGGCCTATCCCCTCAAAATATCTGCCGCTCAAATCAATGACCATGCTTTCCTCCACGTCTCTCGTTCACCAGGGATTGCCATCGCCCGAATGTCACAGTTCCAGCGGCTTGGGCTGTTGGGCCTGATGCGGATGTTCTGGCGAAGCGTAGACTTTCAGCTTCTTGAACATCTTGCGGCCCAGCCGGTTCTTCGGCAGCATGCCCCGCACCGCGGCCTGCAGAACCCGCTCCGGGTGCGTCTGCAACTGCCGGCGCAGGGTGACCGATTTCAGCCCTCCGGGATACCCGGAATGCCAGTAATACATCTTCTGGTCCAGCTTGCGGCCAGTGACGCGGATCTTGTCCGCGTTAATGACGATGACGTAATCCCCGCAGTCCATGTGCGGCGTGTAATAAGGTTTGTGCTTGCCGCGCAGGATTTTGGCGATTTCCGTGGCAAGCCGGCCCAGCGTCTTGCCGGCGGCATCCACCACGTACCACTCGCGTTGAATGTCTTTCTCTTTCAGCGTATAGGTTCTCACTTCACCCTAACTCCTTCGAAGTGTTCTGGCGCGTATCCATCGGCATACCGCACGGCCACCAGACACAACCCCTGTGCGGGCGCCGGCGGGCTGGTCTGCGAGCGGTCTCGCGACGCAAAGCGCCGCGCAAACTCCTCCCCGCTCATATTCCCCAGCCCCACCTGCAGGGCCGTGCCAACGATACAGCGCACCATCGTTCGCAAAAACCCGTTGGCCTCGATATCCATCCACACCAGGGAGCCCTCGCGGTGCCACTCGATGTGGTAGACCTGGCGCACCGTGGACTCCCCCTGCGTGGGCGTGCCGAAGGTGGCAAAATCGTGCGCTCCCACCAGCAAACGGGTCACTTCCGCCATCGCCTGCACGTCCAGTGCCTGCGGGACGTGCCAGGCATAGCGACAGCGGAGCGGCGAGCGAATCGGCTCGTTCCAGATTTGGTAACGATACAGCCGGCTCAGCGCATCATAGCGCGGGTGAAACCCCGCCGGTGCCTCATCCAGCCGCCGCACCGCGATGTCCTCCGGCAGGAGGGCGTTCATCCCCTGGTGCAGTTCCTGAAGCGAGTGGGACCAGTTCGTATCGAACGTGATCACCTGCCCCAGGGCGTGCACGCCGGCGTCGGTGCGGCCGGCGGCCAGAATCCGCACATCTTCTTGTGTTAACCGCCGTAAAACGGCCTCGATCTCTCCCTGAACCGTCAGCGCATTCGCCTGGCGCTGGAATCCCGCGTACCGTGTGCCGTCATACTCCACGATGGCCCGCAATCGGAGCGCCATCGCCTGCCTCGACCTTATTCGACCAGCTCCAGCAGGACCATCTCAGCGCCGTCCCCCTGCCGGCGGCCCAGCTTCAGGACCCGCGTGTAGCCGCCCGGCCGCTCCAGGTAGCGCGGCGCAATCTCCTCAAACACCTTCTTCACCACCTGCGGGTCATTCAGGCGGGCCGCCACCAGCCGGCGGGCATGAAGCGCATAGCTCTCATCCTTCAGGCCCTTCTTGGCAATGGTGATCAGCTTCTCCGCCGAGGGACGGATGGCCTCCGCCTTCGCCTCGGTGGTGCGGATCTTGCCATGCCGGAGCAGTTCCGTCGTCAGGTTGCGGAACAGCGCTTGTCTATGTCCAGTCGAACGACTCAGCTTTTTTCCTGCGACTCGATGCCTCATTGGTCATTCCCCCCATGACGTCATAAATCCACGCCAGACCTGATGGACAGGCCTACTCCAGCTCCTCGTCCTCGATGTAGTCCTCGTCCTCTTCCAGCTCTTCCTCTTCTTCTTCCGATGCGGCCCGAGCGGAGGCCGAGGGCGTATAATCGATGTAGGACAGGAACCCCTTGGACTGCAAGATGGTGAGCAGTTCGCTGAGCGACTTCCGCCCAAAGTTGCGGATAGCCAGCAGTTCATCCTCGCCCTGCTCCAGCATGTGCAGGATTTCCCCGACGGTGGAGATGCCGGCGCGCTTCAGGCAGTTGAACGCCCGCACCGACAGCCCCAGGTCCTCGATGGGCATGCGCGCCACCTTGCTGGGGATGCGCTCCTTCTTCTCTTCCGGCTCGACCACGCTCACCGGTACTTCCTGAAGGCGCGCGATGCGGGAGAACTGCTCCACCAGGATGCGCGCGCTTTCGATCAGGGCCGCCTCTGGCGTGATGGTGCCGTCGGTCCAGATTTCCATGACCAGGCGGTCATAGTTGGTCATCTGTCCGACGCGGGTGCGGGTGACCTGGAAGTTCGCCTTGCGCACGGGGCTGAAGATGGCGTCCACCGGGATCTCCCCGATGGGCAGTTTGCCCCGCTCCTCCGCCGGCGAATACCCCCGCCCCCGGCTGACCACCATCTCGATATCCAGATTGACTTCGTTGGAATCCGCCGTCAGCAAATGCAGTTCCGGATTCACCACCTCCACCTGGGAAGGGCACTGCAGATCCGCCGCGGTCACCTCCCCTTCCTGCGTGACGCTCAGGTAAATCCGGTACGATTCATCGGTATCCGAGTGAATCTTGAAGCGCAGTTGCTTCACGTTCAAAATAAACGCGGTCATATCCTCTTTCACGTGAGGGATGGTCGCGAACTCGTGCGGCACATCGCTCACGCGAATGGAAGTCACTGCAGCCCCGGGTAAAGACGAGAGCAGGACGCGGCGCAGGGCGTTTCCCAGCGTGATCCCATAGCCGCTCTCCAATGGGCTGATGACAAAGCGCCCATACTGCTGAGAGCTCGCTTCACACTCGATTTGGGGCAGTACTTGCGTTAACAAAGAACTATCCTCCTTATGCACAGCTCATGCTTGCAGGCGGGTGGGGCCGGCGCACTGCCGGCGCCGTCCCACCACCTATCAAGGCTTAACGGCTGTAGTACTCCACGATGAGCTGTTCGTTGAGACGCACGTCGATCTGCTCGCGCCGCGGCACCTCGAGCACCTTGGCCGCCACCCGCTGGGGGTCCAGCGACAGCCACTCGGGCGGCTGGTGCTTCATGAGATGATCCATGCGCTCGCGGAAGTAGGTCAGCCGGCGCGCACGCTCCGTGATGGAAACCACATCCCCGGGCTTCACCAGCGCCGACGGGATGTTGGTCTTCCGCCCGTTCAGCGTGATATGTCCGTGCAGGACAAGCTGGCGCGCCTGGGCGCGCGAATCCGCCAGCCCCATGCGGAAGACGACGTTATCCAGCCGCGATTCCAGCAGGGCCAGCAGGTTTGCACCCGTCAGGCCCGGCATGCGCTCGGCCTCTTCGAAGTAGCGCCGGAACTGCCGCTCCAGCACGCCGTAGATGCGGCGGGCGCGCTGTTTCTCGCGAAGCTGAATGGCGAAGTCCGATTCCTTCCGGCGCCAGCGCTGGCTGGGGCCGTGCTGGCCGGCCGGATAATTCCGCCGCTCAAAGGCGCATTTCGACGTATAGCACCGTTCGCCTTTCAAGTATAACTTCTGACCCTCTCGGCGACACAGCTTGCAGACTGGTCCCGTATACCTAGCCATTTTGCCTCCTGCTTGTCAACAAATCCCCTGCCGATAACAGAATACGCGGAATCATTACACGCGCCGCTTCTTCGGCGGCCGACAGCCGTTGTGCGGGATGGGCGTCACATCGGTGATGGAGCGCACCCGCAGGCCGGCGCTCTGGATGGAGCGGATGGCCGCCTCGCGCCCAGGACCCGGTCCCTTGACAAAGACGTCCACTTCCTGCATGCCCATATCCTGGGCCAGCTTGGCCGCCTCCACCGCCGCCTGCTGGGCGGCAAAGGGCGTGCTCTTGCGCGAGCCCTTGAAGCCCACGGAGCCGGCGCTCTTCCAGCCCAACACGTTCCCCTTCGGGTCCGTGATGGTCACAATCGTATTGTTGAACGATGCCTGGATATGCACCTGCCCGACGGGCACAATCCGCTTTTCCCGGCGAGCTGTCTTTTTTCGCCTGACTGGTGACATTGTTCCTCCTGCGTCAAACCGCTGTTCTGCTGAACATCCAGATGGTGATGCGTACCAACATCTCATGCCGGGCGGCCAGGGCCGCGCCGGCATGCCCAGGGCCCGCGGGGAGCCCCCAGGGCTTACTTCTTGGCCCGCGAGCGCTTGCGGCCGGCGACCGTCTTGCGCGGACCGCGCTTCGTGCGCGCATTGGTGCGGGTGCGCTGGCCGCGCACGGGCAGGTTGCGCCGATGCCGCAGTCCACGATAACAGCCGATTTCCATCAGCCGCTTGATGTTCATGGACACTTCGCGGCGCAGGTCGCCCTCCACCTTATATTCCCGGTCGATGATCTCGCGGATGCGGCCGATCTCCGCCTCCGTCAAGTCCTTCACCCGGGTGTCCGGATTGACGTTCGCCTTCTGCAAAATCTTGTTGCTGGAGGTTCGCCCGATGCCGTAGATGTAGGTCAGGGCAATCTCCACCCGCTTATCTCGAGGTAAGTCTACCCCAGCAATACGTGCCATTCCTTTTTTCCTCCACTAACTGGCCATTGACAAGATTAAGGTACGCTCCTCGCAGGAAGCCGGCCGAAACCCCTTCCGCCTTCCCTGGCCAACTTATCCCTGGCGCTGTTTGTGCTTCGGGTTGGTGCAGATCACCCGCACGATACCCCGCCGGCGGATGATCTTGCAGTTGGCACAGCGTCTCTTGACTGATGGTCGCACTTTCATCGTCGTATCTCCTTCGTTCGCCTGCTGTCTATAAACGTGTCAATATTTCCGCTTCGCCATCGCGCACCACGATGGTGTGCTCGAAATGTGCCGACAGGCTCCCATCATACGTCACGACGGTCCAGCCATCGGCCAGCACCCGGGTGCGCCAATCCCCGACGTTCACCATCGGCTCCAGGGCGAGGGTCATGCCGGCCCTCAGCCGCACACCGCGGCCCGGCTCCCCGAAATTGAGCACCTGAAGCCCCTCGTGCATCTCCCGGCCGATGCCGTGGCCGGTGTATTCCCGCACGACAGAGAAGCCGCGCGACTCGACATAGCTCTGAATGGCGTGGGAGATATCTCCCAGCCGGTTGCCGGCCCGCGCTGCGGCGATGCCGGCGTACAGCGCCCCTTCCGTGACCTCCATCAGCCGCCGGGCAAGGTCCGAAACCTTCCCCACCGGCACCGTGATGGCCGCGTCGCCATGATAGCCCTGGTAAATGGCACCCACATCCACCGAGAGAATCTGCCCCTCTTCCAGCACCCGCTGGTGGGATGGGATGCCGTGCACTACCTCATTGTCCACGGAGGCGCAGATGGTCGCCGGAAAGGGCGGACGGTCACTGCCGCCGTCGTATCCCTTGAAGGAGGGAATGCCCCCCTCTGCCCGGATGATGCGCTCCGCCAGCTCATCCAGCTCGCCCGTGGTGATACCGGGACGCACCTGCTCGCGGATCGCCTCCAGCACCTTGGCGACGATCTGGCCGGCCCGCCGCATGAGAGCGATCTCTCGCTCCGACTTGATGACAATGCCGGCCACGTTCACGCATGGCCTCCGAGCACCGGCTCCAGCGCTGCCTCCACTGCCTGGCGAACCGATTCGACATCCTGCTCGCCGTCAATCTCGACCAGCAGGCCCCGCTCCTTGAAGTACTCGATGAGCGGTGCGGTCTGTTCCAGGTAAACCCGGATGCGCCGGCGTTGGGTCTCCGGCTGGTCGTCGGGGCGCTGATACAGCTCCCCGCCGCAGACATCGCAGATGCCGGGCTGTTTGGGCGGGTTAAAGCGCTCATGGTACACCGCGCCGCACTGCCGGCAGGTCCAGCGCCCGCCCAACCGCTCCAGCAAAGTCGCCTCGCTCGCCCGGATGTACAGCACCAGGGCCAGCCGGGAGCCGCGCTCCGCCAGCGCCTTCTCCAGAGCCTTCGCCTGCTCGATGGTCCGCGGGAAGCCGTCCAACAGGGCGCCGCCGGCGCAGTCCGGCTGGGACAGGCGCTCCATGACCATGGCGATGGTCACATCGTCCGGCACCAGCTCGCCCCGGTCCATATAGCTCTTGGCCAGCTTGCCCAGTTCCGTCTGGTTGGCGATGGCCGCCCGGAACAGGTCGCCCGACGCCACATGAGGGATGCCCAGCTTTTCGGTCAGGAACGCCGCCTGGGTGCCCTTGCCGGCGCCCGGCGCCCCTAACAGCAAGATGTACAGCGGATCATGTGAGCCAGCCATGTGCGCCCCCGCGAGACCAGCGGATATTTATTTCTTAATGAACCCTTCATAGTGGCGCATCAACAACTGCGCCTCCAACTGCTTCAGGGTATCCAACACCACGCCCACCACGATCAGCAGGCCGGTGCTGGTGATCAACATGGTGCCCGTTTCCGTCACGTCCCGCACCAGCCAGGGCAGGATGGCCACGCCGGCCAGGAACAGCGCGCCCACCAGGGTGATGCGCTGGAGCACGCCGTTGAGATACTCTTCCGTCTGCTTGCCGGGGCGAATGCCCGGGATAAAGCCGCCCTGCCGCTGAAGCACTTCCGGCAGGTTCTGCTGTCGGAAGACCACGTCGGTATAGAAGTACGTGAACCCGATCACCAGGAAGAAGTACAGGATCCAGTACAGGTTGCCGTTCGGGCTGAAAGCACTGCTGATGGCCGTCGCCACCTTCGATACGAACTGCGACTGCGAGTTGACGAAGTAGCTGGCGATGGTGCCCGGGAAGAGCATCAGGCTCTGGGCGAAGATGAGCGGGATCATGCCGGCCGTGTTCACCCGGATGGGAATATGGGTGCTCTGGCCGCCGGCGATCCGCAGGCGGTTGCCGCGCATCGCCATGACCCGCTTGCCGTACTGCACCGGGATGCGGCGCTGTCCCTCCTGCACCACCACGATGACCGCCACGGTGATGACCGTCACCACCACAAACACCAGCAGAGACCATGGGTTGGCGATCAGGTTCGCCGCGATGCGCTGGGGGATGCGGGCCACGATGCCGCCAAAGATGATGATGGACACACCGTTCCCCACGCCGCGCTCGGTGATCAGATCGCCCAGCCAGACGGCCACCATGGTGCCGGCGGTCAGCGTGGCGATGGTCGAAAGCGTCGCCAGCCAGTGCTCTGCCGTGAACCCGAACGCCGGCATCAGCCCCTGCTGTTTCAGGATCGAAGACTGCCCAAAGGCCTGCAGGGCCGCTAACGGCACCGTCAGGTAATATGTATACCGATTGAGTTTGTTGCGCCCTTCCTCGCCCTCTTTGGCGAGCTTCTCCAACTGCGGGATGAGCGGCATCAGCAACTGCAGGATGATGGACGCTGTGATGTACGGGTAGACGCCCATGGCCATGACAGAAAAGTTGGCCATGGCGCCGCCGGAGAACAGGTCCAGCATGCCTAACAGTTGGTTGCTCTCAAACAGCCGGGCCAGGCCGGCCGCATCCACACCCGGCACCGGCACATGCGATGCCAGCCGATAGATGACCAGGATCCCCAGGGTGAAGAGGATCTTTTTGCGCAGATCCGGCAGTCGAAACGCGTTCGCAACCGCTTGTAGCATCCTGATGGGCCTCCATTCCCCATCTCCGCCGGCGCTTCCGCCGGCGAGAGCACTCCATTACTCCAGCGGCAGGACCTCCACCGTGCCGCCGGCGGCCTCGATCTTCGCCCGCGCGCTCTCCGAGAAGCGGTGCGCCTTGACCGTCAGCGGGCGGTCCACCTCGCCGCGGCCCAGGATGACCACCGGCTTCTTGGCCGATTTGATGACGCCGGCCGCCGCCAGGGTCTCGGGCGTGACCACACTGCCGGCCTCGAAAACATCCAGCCGCTCCAGGTTCACCGGCGTGTACTCGACCCGGAAGATATTGACGAAGCCGCGCTTGAAGGGAAGCCGGCGCACCAGGGGGAGCTGACCGCCCTCGAAGTACGGCGGCTTCACCCCACCACTGCGGGCGCGCTGGCCTTTCGTGCCCCGGCCGGCGGTCTTGCCGTGGCCGGAGGAAATGCCGCGTCCCACGCGCTTTCGATTTTTCTTGGAGCCCGGCAAGGGCCGCAGTTCATGCAGTTTCATAATGTCTCCACCTCACGTACGCCCAACTCGCTTGCCCGTTATTCGGCAACTTCCACTTCTTCCACCGTCACCAGATGGCTGACCTTGGCAATCATGCCGCGAATCACCGGGGTATCGTCATGCTCGACGGTCTGGCCCCGCCGCTTCAGACCCAGGGCGCGGATAGTGCCGCGCTGGGGCTGTTTGGCGCCGATCAGGCTTTTCACCCAGGTGATGCGGAGCCGCTTCTTCGTCGCAACCGTGTTAGCCATTGGCCTTCCTCCGCTTCCAGTGTGGCAGGACACGGGAGACCGGCACCTTGCGCCGGCGGGCCACTTCCTCCACATCCTGAAGCTGGCACAGCCCGTTCCAGGTGGCAAAGGCCACGTTCAGGATGTTGGAACAGCCCAGCGACTTGCTCAGGATGTCGCGATAGCCGGCGGCCTCCAGGACGGCGCGCACCGCGCCGCCGGCGATGATGCCGGTACCGGGCGAGGCCGGCTTCAGCAGAACCACCGCCGCATCCTGGCGGCCGATCACCTCATGCGGGATGGTGGTGTCCACCATGGCCACCTTGCGCATATTCTTGCGGGCGCGCTCCGTCGCCTTGCGGATGGCATCGGGCACTTCCGCCGCCCGGCCGATGCCCAGGCCCACGCGCCCTTTGTTATCGCCAACCACCACCACCGCACGGATGCGGAAGCGCCGGCCGCCCTTGATGACCTTGGCTGTGCGCGTGATATGGATCACCCGCTCGTCAAGACCCTCTTCTTCGCCGTACGCCTGTTCTTCAGTCCAATCCTGCATTGATATTCCTCCAACTTGGCTCCCGCCGTGTTGCAGGGTGATGCTCACCCGGCTAGAATTCGAGACCAGCCTCGCGCGAGCCTTCGGCCAGCGCCTTCACCCGACCGTGGTAGGGGTAGCCGCCGCGATCGAACACCACCTGCTTGATGCCGGCGGCCAGCGCCCGCTCCGCCACCACCTTCCCCACCAGGCGGGCCTGCTCGGTCTTCGGCAGTCCCTTGATCAGCTCGCGCACCTTCGGATCGATGGTGGACGCGGACACCAGCGTATGGCCGCGCGTGTCATCGATGATCTGCGCATAAATATGATTGAGGCTGCGAAAGACGTTCAAACGCGGGCGCTCTGGCGTGCCAAATACTTTCTTGCGCACGCGTTCATGACGCCGTTTGCGAGCTGCGTGTGCCTTCAATTCCTTTCCCATTCTTGACCTCCGCAGTGCCGGCGGCCCACTGCCGCCTGCACATCTCCAAGTCCTGACTTCCGTCTCGAGAACGCCGCTTACTTCTTGCCGCCCTTGCCGCCTTTGCCGCCCTTACCAGCTTTGCCGGCCTTCAGGCGCACCACCTCGTCGGCATAGCGCACGCCCTTGCCCTTGTACGGCTCCGGCGGACGCACCGCCCGGATCTTCGCCGCGACCTGGCCAACCAGCTCTTTGTCGATCCCTTCCACCTGGAAGTCGCGGCCGCCCTTATCCACGGAGAAGGTGATGCCAGGCGGCGGCAGGAACTCCACCGGGTGGGAATAGCCCACGCTCAGTACCAGAGCGTTGCCGCGCATTTCCACGCGATAGCCGACGCCCTGGACCTGCATGCGCTTGACAAAGCCCTTGGACACGCCCTCCACCATGTTGGCCAGCAGGGCGCGCGTCAGGCCGTGCAGGGCGCGATGCCGGCGGGAATCGGTCGGCCGGGTGACCTTAAGCTGGTTGTCCTCCAGCGTGATCTGTATATCCGGCGAAAAGGTGCGTTCGAGTTCCCCCTTCGGCCCTTTGACCCGCACGCGATTGGTGCGAGGGTCAATCTCGACCGTGACGCCCTTGGGCAAAGGGATTGGTAATCGCCCAATTCTTGACACTTTCACACCTCCAATCGCTCGGCTGTCGCCGGCTGTGACTTCGACAGCCAGATTACCAGACATAACACAGGATTTCACCGCCAACGCCCAGCCGGCGCGCCTTCTGGTCGCTCATAATCCCCTTCGAGGTGGACAGGATGGCAATGCCCAGCCCGCTCCGCACCCAGGGAATCTCATCCCGGCGCACGTACATGCGCCGGCCAGGCTTGCTGACCCGCCGCAACGCCGTGATCACCGGCTGGCGCCGCTCATCATAGCGAAGCTGGATGCGCAGGAGCATATAGGCCCGCTTCGGATCGCGCACCAGTTGATAATCCTCAATGAAGCCCTCTTCCTTCAGCACGCGCGCGATCTCCTGCTTCACCTTAGACGAGGGCACCACCACAAAAGGATGGCGAGCCATCGCCGCGTTACGAATGCGAGTCAACATGTCCGCAATTGGATCCGTATGCATCGAAATTCTCTCCTCCAGAGCCACTTCAGCTAAGAGACTTGGCCGGTGCGGGACATCCGTCCGTGTGCCTTACCAGCTCGACTTCACCACGCCGGGGATCTGACCCTCCCAGGCGAAGCGGCGGAAGCAGATGCGGCACATTTTGAAGCGGCGCATATAGCCGCGCGGCCGGCCGCAGATCTGACAGCGGTTCCGCACACGAACGGCATATTTCCGGCGCTGTTCCCGATACATCATGCACTTCTTGGCCACGTTCTCTCTCCTCTTCAGCGCGTCGTGATGCGCAGTGTCCTGTTATTCCACCAGCGTCTCGGGCTGGCGGAACGGCATACCCATCAACTGCAGCAGCCGGCGGGCTTCCTCGTCGGTCTTCGCCGTGGTCACGATGGTGATCTCCATGCCGCGGACCTTATCGATCTTGTTGTAATCGATCTCCGGGAAGACCAACTGCTCCCGAATGCCCAGGGTGTAATTCCCCCGGCCGTCGAAGGAATCGGGCGAGACGCCCCGGAAGTCCCTCTGGCGCGGCAGGGCCACGTTGATCAGGCGGTCCAGGAAGTCGTACATGCGGTTGCCGCGCAGGGTCACCTTGACGCCGATGGGGTTGCCGGCGCGCAGTTTGAAGCCGGCGATGGACTTCTTGGCCCGCGTGATGATGGGCTTCTGGCCGGTGATGATGGCCAGGTCCTCGCTGGCCGCGTCCAGCGCCTTGGCGTTCTGCAGTGCCTCGCCCAGCCCGATATTGACCACCACTTTCACCAGGCGCGGGACTTCCATAATGTTCCGATATTTGAACTCCCGCATCAGCACGGGCACGATTTCTTCTCGGTACTTATCTTTCAATCTCGGCATATTGCTCTCCTGCTTTCGCCGCTGATGGTCTGCCGGCGGCATTATTCGATGATCTCGCCACAGCGCTTGCAGTAACGAGCCTTGGAGCCATCCTCGAAGACGCGGATGCCCACCCGGGTAGGCTTGTCACAGCGCTTGCAGACCAGGGCCACGTTCGAAATATGAATGGGCGCCTCGCGCTCGATGATTCCCACCTGCGTGCGCACGTCGCCGGTGCGGCGCTGGTGCTTCTTCACCAGGTTGACGCCGGCCACGATGACGCGATCGCGATTGGGGTCCAGCCGGCCAGGAAACCGCACCGACCGACCCGGCAGGACCTTGCGCACCGTGCCGCGCATGCCCCGGTTCTTTCCGCTGATAACTTCGACTGTATCGCCTGCTTTGATCTTTCGCATTCCCATAACCTCCCCGGCATCCATCCTGGGACGTCCTCGCGCCTCTGGTGCCGCGCTCACAGCACTTCAGGGGCCAGCGAGACGATCTTCATGAACCCCTTCTCGCGCAGTTCACGGGCCACTGGGCCGAAAATGCGCGTCCCCTTCGGGTTGCGACGCTCGTCCAGGATGACCGCCGCGTTGTCATCAAACCGGATATACGTGCCGTCCGGGCGGGCGTAGGGCTTTTTCACCCGCACGATCACCGCGCGCACCACCTCCCCCTTCTTGACGGAGGCGGTCGGGGTGGCCTCCTTCACCGAGGCAATGATGATATCCCCCACCGTGCCGTAATAGCGGTGAGAGCCGCCCATGACCCGGATGCACAGCAGTTCCTTGGCTCCCGTGTTATCCGCCACAACCAGCCGAGATTCTTGCTGAATCATTGCTCTGCCCTCTCGATGATTTCAGTGACGATCCATCGCTTTTCACGGCTCAGGGGCCGCGACTCGAGAATGCGCACCAGGTCGCCCACCCGACAGGCATTGTTCTCGTCGTGCGCCTTGTACTTCTTGCGCGCACGCACGGTCTTATGATACAGCGGGTGCTCGTAGGTGCGCGTGACCTCGACGACCACTGTTTTATCCATTTTATCGCTGACCACGCGACCAATCAGTTCTTTTTTGGGCATGGCTTACACTCCCCGTCCCTGTTCCAGCTCACGCAGGATGGTTTTGATGCGCGCGATGTCCCGCTTGACCTGGGTCATGCGCTGGTAGTTTTTCAACTGACGCGTGGCCCACTGGAACCGCAAGTTGAACAATTCATGATACAGCTCGTCCAGGCGGCGTTCCAGTTCTCGCCTGGCGGTGGGATAGTCCAGTCCCGCGATGGATGCTCGGATTTCCTGCGCCTTCATCAACTACCCTCCCCCTCGCTTTCGACGCGAGTGACGATCTGGGTTTTGATGGGTAGTTTATGGGAAGCCAGCCGCAGGGCTTCGCGCGCCACATCTTCGCGCACGCCGGCGATCTCGAACAGGATGCGTCCGGGCTTCACCACAGCAACCCAACCTTCCACATTGCCCTTGCCGCCGCCCATGCGGGTCTCCGCCGGCTTCTTGGTGATGGGCTTGTCCGGGAAGATGCGGATCCAGAGCTTCCCACCACGCCGCACATAGCGCACGATGGC
>Ga0080004_1105262_pt1 | contig 66596 bp, 53 predicted proteins | sample WasSprMetagenome_FD_69207 | JGI IMG/M metagenome (GOLD analysis project Ga0080004, IMG submission 69207) | Sulfidic aquatic microbial communities from Washburn Spring, Yellowstone National Park, USA - WS (SPADES assembly) (version 2) | ecosystem: Environmental > Aquatic > Thermal springs > Hot...
ACACAATCATTGGGGCGCATAATTCATCTCATCCTCAATATCCAACCCTTGATAATCCCTGGACACAAAATCGCCATTTTGAGCTATTCCTTGATCTCCTCTACAATGGAGATTTGGATGTCAAAAGCCTCATCACTCACAGGATATCCTATGAAGAAGCACCAAAATTCTATCTCTCCCTTCTACAGGATAGAAGCAAGGCTTTAGGGGTAGTTATAGAATGGGAGTGAGAGAGTAACCAGATAAAGAATGTGAGCGTCTAACATATAAAAAGAAAAGGAGTGGTGAATATGAAGTCATTGGCTGTTTTTCTTCCGCTTTCCTTCATCCTTTTGGCTTTGAGCTCCTCAAACGGAGGGGAGGATCTCGCCGGCATATTGAAGGAGTTCGTCAAGAACTGTAAGCTGGGGAAGGCGGTATCTTTCAAGAACTTGACAATCTTCCCCGTCTCCCCAGCGAAGATTCCAAACCTCCCCAGAATCCTCACTTTGGATGAGGCATCAAAAAGCGATGAGCTGGTGATTTCGGAAGTTGGGGAGGGCGAAGTCAATAAGGTCAGTTTGCAGAACAATTCCAAGAACTATGTCTTCATAATGGCGGGAGAAATACTCACTGGCTGCAAACAGGATAGGGTGCTGAAAAACGACATCCTGCTTCCTCCCAAGAGCAAGAAGTTCATCGTTCCCGTTTATTGCGTGGAAGCAAGAAGATGGCAATGGACCTCGCCAAGGTTCTCTCCCGCACCTGCAATGGCAAGTGTGGGAGTGAGGAAGAGGGCGGAGATTGACGAATCTCAGACGGATGTTTGGGATGAGATTTCCTCCACCCTGCGGACATTCTCCGCTAAGGTTCCGGGAGAGGCATTGAAGGAAATATATGAGGTTCCACAGGTGAAGGGGAAGATGGACGATTACTTCAAGGCTCTTGAGAACATCCCCAGGGATTATCCTGAGGCGACGGGAATTATCGTGTTCATAGGCAAGGAGTTCCTCTGTTTTGATATCTTCGGCGGGAATGAGCTATTTAAAAATCTTTATCCCAAGCTCCTCAAATCTTATATCCTTGAGGCGCTGGCGAGGGAGGGGGAGGATGGCAAGGCGTTGAGGGAAAAGGCGTTGGGCGTTCTTAGGGAGTTGGCTGGAGCGGAGGCGAAGATGGGAGAAAAAACGCCGGAGGGAAATCTGCTGGAGATAGAGACATCCACGATTAAGGGAAGCGCTCTCATATTCAAGGAAGGAGTCGTTCATCTCGCTGTTTTCCAAAAGGAAAAGAAGGCGGAGGGAATTCCTCCCATCTTCCGAAGATACCGCTGAAAATTTCGCTGGTGGATAGGGATTTTTAAAGAAGCGAGCTTTTGGAAAGAGGAAAAGAAGATTTTTCTCTAAGGGAAGAAGGAGCTCGATATCCCTTTCCAGCTGTCCGTTATTGCGAGACCGCCTTCGGCGGTCTCGCAGTCTCATTTTTAAGAAGCCCTTGGCTGTCATCGCGAGCTTCCCAGAAGGAAAGCGTGGCAATCTCAAAGACTTCCAAAGACGAGATTGCTTCGCTAATCGCTCTTAATGACGATTCCCCTTGTTGTCATTGCGAGGCTTCCGTAAGGAAGCCGTGGCAATCTCTTCTCTTTTGGCAAAGGGAATACCAGATTGCTTCGTCGCTTTGTTCCTCGCATCTATGGTTATAGGTTTTTGATGGGTTATTCACCTTCTATTTCCTTATGGATTCATTCTTAAATTTTCATTTTTAAACCCTTGGATATGATCCAGCTCGAGAAATTTTGAATTATATGATATATCCTTCCTTTCCCAACACTTTTAAAGAATTGGATTTTTAACCCAATTTAAATCTTCCTCTCGTTATCCCCTATCCGTTTCAAAAACCTTTACCCATGCCAGCAATGATAGAAGTGTTAATTGCTTTGTCTCTTCGCTTTTTGCAATGTAGTTAGCTCGCTTGTAGTAAATAAATTTCACATCTTATTTGCCCTTCCGAATGCAAAAATGTAAAATTTTAATGGAAAAATTAGAAAGGAGTGAATATTGGCCAGATGAGCTGCGGAATAGTCGCTTATGTTGGTCCAAGAAAGGCTCTTCCCGTTCTCTTTGACACCCTGAAGAGACTTGAGTACCGGGGATATGATTCAGCTGGCGTTGCTCTACTTACGGAAGATGGGATTTTCCTTGCCAAACAGAAGGGAAAGATTAAGGACCTTGAGGAAAGGCTAAAGAATGAGGAGATAAAAAGCGGTATAGGCATCGGACATACCCGCTGGGCTACCCACGGGCGTCCAAGCGATTTCAACGCCCATCCCCATCTTGACTGCAAGGGGAACATAGCCGTTGTCCACAATGGGATTATAGAGAATTACAGCGAATTAAGGGAGGAACTCAAAAGCAGGGGGCATAACTTCCGCTCCGAGACAGATACGGAGGTAATTCCCCACCTCTTGGAGGAAAACTTCTCCGGAGACCCCCTGAAGGCTTTACAGAAAGCCGTTTCGTATCTCCAAGGCTCTTATGCCGTTGCAGCTATCTTTAAAGGCATTGATAAGGTTTTCTTCGCTCGCAAGGACAGCCCGTTGATAATCGGCTTAGGGGAAGGGGAGAACTTCCTCGCCTCCGATATACCGGCAGTCTTGCCCTACACGAAGAAGGTCATAGTCTTGGAGGATGGTGATACTGGTTTCATTTCCTCCACTGACTACGCCATCTTCCAAGGGGAAAGAAAGATTGAGAGAAAGATAATGGAGGTGCCTTGGGACCAACAGGCTGCGGAAAGGGGCGGATTTGAGCACTTTATGATTAAGGAAATCCTTGAGCAGGACCAATCTATAAGGGATACATTGAGGGAGAGATTGCATGAGGATGGCGATGTGGACCTCTCCAAAGAGATAGCACCATTAGCTGATAAGATTCCCAATCTTCGCAGGATTTTCATCGTTGCTTGTGGAACTGCCTATTATGCTGGAATGGCAGGAAAATATTTCATAGAAAGCCTGGTGGGAATCCCAGTGGAGATAGATATAGCCTCCGAGTTCAGGTATAGAGCTGTTCCCGTGATGGAGGGGGATTGGCTGATTTTGGTCAGCCAATCGGGCGAGACCGCTGATACCCTCGCCGCCTTGCGAGATATGAAAAAGAAGGGCGTTCCCACAGTGGGGATTGTCAACGCGGTGGGAAGCTCCATCGCAAGGGAATCGGATGTAACTCTTTATACGAGAGCTGGTCCCGAGATATGCGTCGCCTCAACTAAGGCTTACACAGCCCAGGTTACCGTTTTCTATCTTTTGGGACTCTACCTGGCTAAGGTTTTGCGTGGTATGGACATACGCCCCTTGGGCAAGGAGCTCCTCACTCTTCCCAAAAAAGTTGCCGAAGTGCTTGCGAAAAGAGAGGAAGTGGAAAAGGCAGCGGAAGAACTCTACAAGGAAAGGGATTTCTTCTTTATCGGCAGGGGGATGGATTACGGAGTGGCTCTGGAAGGGGCTTTGAAGCTCAAGGAGATATCTTATTTGAGGGCAGAAGCATTCGCTGCGGGCGAGCTCAAACACGGACCTCTCGCTCTCATATACGACGGCGTCCCGGTTGTAGCCGTTGTGACTCAGGAATCCCTGCGGGATAAGACGATTTCCAATATTGAGGAGGTCTGGGCGAGAGGGGCGAGAGTGATTGGAGTCCTTCGTGAGGGCGACCCCCTCGCAGATGAGCTCTCCCTCAGCTTCACAATTCCTAATACAATAGACTATTTCACCTCTCCCCTTGCAGTCATTCCCCTCCAAATGCTTGCCTATTACATCTCGCGCAAGCTGGGAAGGGAAATAGACCAGCCGAGAAATCTTGCGAAGAGCGTCACCGTTGAGTGAGGAGGGAACGAAGAAGGGCGATAGCCCCCCTCTTATCCATAGGCTGATTGTTGTTGCCACATTTTGGAGATAGCACGCAGGCGGGGCACCCATCCTCACAGGGGCACTCTCTTATCAGCTTGAGGGTGAAATCCAAAAGCTCTTCCGCCCTTTCATAACCCCTCTTTGCTATTCCCACGCCTCCTGGATAGGCGTCGTAGATGAAGACGGTGGGATGAGCGGTATCGGGATGGAAGGGAGTGGAAACTCCGCCTATATCCATCCTGTCGCACATAGCGAAGAGGGGAAGCACCCCGATGCTCGCATGCTCTAAGGCGTGAAGGGAGCCACCCAAATCATAATTCCTCTTTATCTCATCCTCTATCTGGGAAGGAACGAGAATGAACATAGCCTGGGTTTGAAATCTAACGGTTGGCAAGTCAAGGGGCACAATCCTTATGACCTCATCCGTGTAAAGCCTCTTCATCCTATAACCCGTCACAGTTTCCGCTACCTCCACATTGGCAAATCCCTTTGTAACCAGTGGATTTTGCTTGAGGGGAGAAACCTCCAATATATCAAGCACGCTTATCTCCGTGACGGAAATTGCCTCCGTGTAATAATCGGCTCGGGTAGGGGCAACATAGGCTTTCCTTGCCTTTAGGTCGAATTCGTGAACTAAATAGCTTTCGCCTTGATAGAGATAAATCGCTCCCTCGTGGATAGTCTTGAAAGCCCTTATTCCGTCCTCAGTTCCTATCACCTTTCCACCCTTTGATAAATCCAAAATCAAAAATTCCTGCTCCCTTATCGACCTTATATCAACTTTTTCCGGAGGATACCCTCCCGCGCTCCAAACCCACTTCCTCCCCCTCAATTTTCTAACTTTGCCCTCCTTCATAAGTTCCTCAATCAAGGCGGGAGCGTTTTCCCCGAATAGCTTCAGCGATTCCTCATCAAGTGGGAGCTCAAAGCAAGCACAAGCGAGATGGTCTTTGAGGATGTAGGGATTTTGAGGGTCGCAGATAGCCTCCTCGGGAGGGGTTTTGAAGAGGTACTCGGGATGTCTTATGAGGAACTGGTCCAAGGCATCCTCACCAGCTATGAGGATGACCAGCCCTTCCTTTTTCCTTCCCGCCCTTCCCGCCATCTGAAAGGTGGAGGCTATGCTTCCTGGATATCCAACAAGAAGGCAAGCATCAAGCAATCCTATATCTATTCCAAGCTCCAATGCTCTCGTAGCTACAACTGCTTGGAGCTCTCCTTCAAATAACATCCTCTCTATTTTCCTTCTTTCCTGCGGAGTATATCCCGCCCTGTAAGGCATAATCGCCACATCGCTTGCCTTCTTCACATAACTGGCAATCAGCTCCGCTGTCTTCCTCGCTTTTGTGAAGGCAATCGTGCGAAGACCATTCTCCAGGAGCCAGATTATCCCCTCCGCCGCCTCTATATTTGGGCTTCTCCTTTCAACTGCCCCTATCAAGGGAGGATTCCAGAGGATGAATTTCTTAGGAGGGGAGGGGGAACCATCTTCAGTTATGGCAACCACTTCCAACCCCGAAAGGTTTTTACAATGTTTATCGGGATTTGAGATTGTTGCGGAGCAGAAGACGAAAACGGGATGGGAGCCATAGTGTTCAGCAACTCTCCGAAGGCGCCTGAGGATGTTTGCGGTATGAGAGCCGAACACTCCACGATAAGTGTGAACCTCATCAACAACTACCAGCTTGAGATTTCTGAAGAATTTCTCCCAATCGGAATGTTTAGGGAGGATGCTTATATGAAGCATATCTGGATTGGAAAGGATTATCCTCATTTTCTCCCTTATTAGGGATCTTTGAGATATCGGAGTATCTCCATCGTAGGTCGCACATAGATTTGAGAGACCCAACTCCCTCAATTTCTTAAGTTGGTCCTGAGCAAGGGCTTTCGTGGGGAAGAGGTAGAGGAAAGTGCTATTCGGTTCTTCTAAAAGATAATTTAGGGTGGGGATTATATAACAAAGGCTCTTCCCGCTCGCCGTTCCCGTCGCTATCACCACATTCTTTCCCTCATAGATTGCTTCTATCGCCTTGATTTGATGAGAGAAGAGTTTTTTAATCCCCCATATTTCCAATTTTCTTTTTATCTCTTCTTTAATGAAAGAGGGAATCTCTCCATATTCTCCCTCCCTTCCCTCAATATGCTCTATGTGGACTATTCTCCTTCCGAAGGATGAGGCGAGGGAATCAACGATTTGCTTCAACAACTTTGCTTCTCCTCCGCTCTACGAGGAAAGTGAGAAAGACGCTTAAGGCATATAAAAAAACGATGGGAAGGGATACAATCAGAAGGGTTATAACATCCACGGAGGGAGTAATTATCGCCCCCACGACGAATATGCCGACTATTATCTCCCTCCATTTACTTATGAGCATTCTCGTGTTTATTATCCCTAAACCAGCAAGGAGCATAGAGATTAAGGGGAGCTGAAAGACGGCACCAAAGGCAATGAACATCTTCGCCAAAAGCATCAAATAGTTGTTTATACTGAGGAATGGCGTGACATCGGGTGGGCTTTGCTGAAGGAGGAACTTGAAGCCCGGGGGGATGACGAAGTAGGCGAAGACGACGCCGGCAAAGAAGAGAATAACGGAGGGGAAAACTATCAACTTAGCCCATCTTCTTTCGCTTGGACTGAAGGCGGGAGAGAAAAAGCCCCAAAGCTCAAACAAGATGGGAGGAGAGGCTACAACCGCTCCTACTATCAAGGAAAACTCCATCTTTATCACGAATGGTTCCGTTATTCCAACAACCACGAAGCGCCCTTTCATCTCCTCAAGGAAGGGCTTGATGGGAAGGGTTAAGAGATTGAAGATATAAGGGTAAAAATACCATATAACGCTCGCGCCTATCCCCACATAGATTATGCAGCGGATGAGACGCACCCTTAACTCATCCAAGTGTTCCCAAAAGTCCATTTCTTTCATCTCTATAGCTCACAAAAGGGATTGAACTATTGATAGAAGGTCCTCCTGGGAGGCTTTTCTCGGATTATATTTTAGAGAGCGGGAATAGGCGCATCCCTTGACTATTTCCTCCGCTTCCTCTACTTTTACCCCCACATCCCGCAAACTATCGGGAATCCCAACGGAGGCTAAAAGAGAACTCATCTCTTCTATAAAGGATTTTGGAGGTATGCCGAGATATCTGCACAGAATCTCCATTTTTCCCTCTATGAAAGGAAGATTGAACCGCAAAACGCTTGGGAGAAATATCCCGCAGGCTATACCGTGAGGGATTCCCTTGAGGGCGCCTAGGGAATGGGCGAGGGCGTGGACAGCTCCTAAATGGGCAAGGGAAAGGGCTATCCCTCCCATAAGGCTTCCCAGTAGCATTCCTTCCCGGCTTTCATAATCCCCTTCCTCAACTGCTCTCTTCAGATTTTTCAAAATTAGGTTGATTCCCTGCATAGCTATCGCATCTGATAAGGGATTGGAGGAGTTGGAGAAGAAAGACTCAACGCAATGGGAAAGGGCATCTGTTCCCGCTGAGGCTGTGAGGGAAGGCGGGCAGGTTAAGGTGAGTTCGGGGTCCAAAATCGCATAACGGGGGAGGAGATTGGGATGATGTATGGAGCTTTTCACCCTTTTCCCATCCTTCTCTCCAATCAAAACGCTGACCTGGGTCACTTCGCTTCCCGTCCCTGCTGTTGTGGGAATGGCGATGATTGGTAGGGGAGGTTGAGTTATCTCAGCTTCAGAGAAGAGGAAACGGTAAGTTGGATATCTCTCGTTGATTAAACCGGCGGTTGCTTTGGCTACATCCAGTGCGCTTCCACCTCCAAGCCCAATTATAAAATCGCTTCCCTTAGCCGATTTTCTCGCTCTATCCACATCATCCACCGATGGTTCGGGCTCAACGGAAAAGATTGTTGTCTCTATACCTCTCCGCGATAGCGACGCGAGGAGGTTCTCAAGAGTTCCGCTTTTTTGAGCGGACGCTTTTCCTGTGACGAGAAATCCCTTTTTACCAAGTTGTTCACAAAATATAGATGCTTCCGCGAGCTTTCCTCTCCCGAAAACAATCTGCGGAAGCCGGACGCTAAAATTCATTTAATCATTTCAGATGTGATTTTCAGCGTGTAGGAAGTAGTAGCTGAGATGCCAGCCTGCGGACCCATCATAGGACCGATGGCTCTCCCTGTGGGAGAAGCAGGTGAGCCACCCGCGAAAAACGGCATACCCATTCCAGATGAACCCATCCCGCCGGGTCCCATAAATCCAGGAGTCATTCCACCTGGTCCCATAAATCCCGGAGCCATTTCACCAGCTCCCATCCCTGTGGGTCCCATTGCTCCGGGCATCATTCCAGGTGGCATTTCTCCTGGACCCATTCCGCCGGGTCCCATCGCACCAGGCATCATTCCGGGCGTCATTCCACCCGGTCCCATTCCGCCAGGTCCCATCGCACCAGGCATCATTCCGGGAGTCATTCCGCCTGGTCCCATCCCACCAGGTCCCATTGCTCCGGGCGTCATACCTGGCGCCATTCCACCAGGACCCATAAATCCGGGCATCATTCCCTGCGTCGCTCCCTGCTGAGTTTCTCCTCTTCCCAACCTTGGAGTAACCTTTACTTCCTCTTCAACCTTCACAATCTTTCCCTCTTCTATGGCGAAGTATGTGGTTCTCTCACCCGTTATATTGACTGGCATTGTGCCCACTGTCCTCCCCTGCATAGCGCCCATCATTCCCAAAGGCGTCGCGCCTGCTTGTTGACCCGTGGATTGTTGAGCAGAGCTTTGTTGGGTACCTGAACTACCCATCATTCCTTGCATCATCCCGGGCATCATCATCCCCGGCATCGCACCCGGACCCATTCCAGGCATCGCTCCAGGTCCCATCCCAGGCATTCCGAAGGGCATACCTCCCGCTTGGGTTCCCGTGGAGAGCTCCCCTCGCCACTCGTAGGTGGATTTTATCTTAAAACAGGCATAATTCTTCATATAAACAACATCTTCAATCTTGTGTTTTGCTATGGTGAGGTGAGGCTCTCCGCTTTCTATATCGGCAACGAATATTATGGAGGATTCCCATTCCTCGCCTATCTTCACTTCCTTATCGGGGAAGGATATCCTCAACTGCCCCCAACCAAACGGATTGGTTGTCGGAGTGGGACCTGCCAGGCGTGGCGCACGAGATGTCCTTGCCAAAGCGGAGAGGATATCCGCTTCCTCACCGTTTGGATAAATATTTAAGAAGAAATACTTGCCTACATTGGGATAATTGGTCGTCGTCGTTCCTTGATAAACCAGCTTACCACTTTCAACTCTATTCGTGAGAAGGATAATTGGTGGTGAGTTCTTCGGCTTGAGTATTTCATCGCAGATTTCCCTCCACTGAAGCTCCAAGTCTACTCCCTCTCGGGATGCCTTTGTAAGCCAGCTGTGCTGCTCCCCTTCTTTATATTTGTAGGAAAGCTTCACTCCCTCACCCATAGGGAAATCCACTTTGTTTTTAACGGTTACCTTTACTTGGGCTTCCCCTATCATCTCCTGCCCATCATAAACCCTAACCCAAATTGTATGTTCGCCATCCTTAACGGGAGTATTATTCAGTCCGAAAGGGGAGTTTGTATTCCAGATGAAGGTGCCAGGTAGATTTAGGGCGGCTAAAAACTCTCCGTCAAGATAAATGTTGGCATATCCTCTTTCAGCCTCTATGCTTATTGGGACCTCCCCATGCACGGTTTCGCCGTCCTTGGGCGAGGTTATTTTCACGCCCTGAGCGTATGCCATCAAAACGACAAGCATCAAAACAAACAATGCGAGCTTTTTCATTTTGGAACCCTCCTTTTGAAAGGATAACCGATAATAATTTTAATAGGGTACATCAATCTGTCAATAGCAAATATTAAAGGGGGGTGATTTGGATGGGGAGGGTTACAAATAAAAAATGGGAGCGGGGGCGGGATTCGAACCCGCGACCTCCGGGTTATGAGCCCGACGAGCTACCAGGCTGCTCCACCCCGCGGTCTCCATATAATATAATAACCCAAATTGTCCATTCGTCAAGAAAATCATGCTAACTTTTCACCCTTTCACAGCGTCAAATAATTAGCAAGGAATTGACAAGATTTCTCCATCAATCTACAATGAAGTCGGTGGAGAGAATGAAGGGAGGTAAGCTGAATGAAGAGTGCAACTGAAGCAATGAGGAAAGGCATCTGTGCTTTTCTCTTGCTTTTCCTCTTGCCCCTAACCTTCGGTGATGGTGTAGCTATATCCCTCAAAGATTTGCACGGCTGGAGTTTTGTTGATGAAACCTCTCAAGTCGCCTTCATAAACCACCAAAAAGGAATAGAAAAGCTGATTATCAGCATAACTACTAAGGGAGGCGAGAGGGACATATTCTGGCTTTTCCCCATACCATCGCAACCGGAGAAGGTCAACTTCCAAATCCTCTACGGTCTTCCCGATTTCTACGGGAAAAATGTCAGAGACGAAGCATTGGAAAAGCTTGAAAGTTCAACCGCTTATCTATATCTAAACCAAATCTACACGCTCCCCTTTTTTCTTTATTTATATACTGTGAGCAAAGTAAAGGAAGGAGCTTCGGTGCTTGGAGGTCTTCCTTTCGGAAAGGCTCAAGGCGTCACGGTTTATGAGCACATAGAGAAGGGAGGGGCAATAGGGGAAAAAGTAACCGCTAAGGATGCCAATTCCCTCTACAACTATTTAAAAAGCAAAGGCTTACACATAACAAAAGGAGCTATTCCGGTTTTGGATTATTACATCGGGAAGGATTACACTTTCATCATAACTTGGCTTAAAAGCTCGTTCTATAAGGAGAAAGAAAGAGCAAGGGCGAGGGCGATTTATGTTAAATTTCCCTCCCCAAAAATCTATTATCCCCTCTACCCAACAAGCATCTATGGAAGAAAGGAGATTCCCATTTCAATCTACATAACAAGATTCAATTCAGTCCATCTCTTCCCCGAGATAAAGGATTACGCCTCAATAGAATATCTCATAGGAGAATACTATGAGCCCTGGCAGTTAAGCGCGAGCGAAATCCAAACCATAAGGGAATTTCTGGGAGAGGGGAAGAAATCGGATGAATGCACAAAGATTTCCATAGATGCGCCTGCTTCCGCCTTTGCATCAGACCTCTGGATAAACCCCCATCCCGCTCCCTTGAGTGCTCGCTACGCCAAGTTCATCGCGAAACATCCCTCTTTCGCCTCCCTCGCAATCCTTATAATAGCCTCCTGTCTTGCTGGTTATGTGATGGGGTTAATCCTGTTCCCTTTCTTGCGCAAGGAACCATTCCCTCTTCTCGCCCTCGGCTTCGCTAATGTCTTCACCCTTTTAGCCGTGATTATTTTAGTAGCTTCCCTCCAGACAAAGGAAGAAAGAAAAGATGTGAAAGAAACGATTGAAATCTTGCGTAAAAAAGAATATGTGGCGAAAAGATATCTAAGCGTGATATTGTTTGTTTTAGCTTCCGTTTTCGCGAGTGTCTTTTTGGTCTTACTTTCCATCGTTTTAAGCGAAATTTCCTATACCCATCCTGACTTGTCTAATACTATCTTCTTTGGTTTATTGTCTCTCGGTGCTTTGTGGGGAGGCATTGCGTTGAGCAGGGTTTATGAGGAGGATAGAAAGTTCTTTAACGAATTGAAGGAAGCAGGCTATTCCACTTGGTTCTTCTGCCCAATAGATAGAGCCAAGCTCGTTTTCGTTTTCCTCTTCTCCCTCAGCTACCTGTTCCTCGTCTGGTTCCTCAAAACCCTCGTCTCGCTTCCCCTTAGATTTGGCTAAAGGAGGAAGGAAAATGAGGAGACTGTTTTTGATTTTCCCCTTTCTCGCCCTCTACTCCTTAGCTTTGGGGAAAGTGGCTGTGTCAATGGATTTGCAGGTCGGCTTTAAGGGCGTTGTCTGCTCTCGCGCCCCTTATGCCTTGATTTGGGTAAAACTAACTAACAATAGCCCGTCCACATTTAGAGGATTTGTCGGATTCAAGGAAGGACTCTTGCAGAAAGTGGAGTTAGCGAGCGGAGAGACGAAGACTCTTTGTTATGTGGCTGGTCAAGGATTTAGCAGGAGAGCGAAGATGTCCCTTTTCTCGGAAAAAGGGAAAATCCTCCTCTCTCGTTCGCTTCCCATCGGGGTGGTTCAAGAGGAGCCGCTTCAACTTGTTTTGCCCGCAAGGGAAATTCCCTCTCTTCCCTCAATCATCGGCATAGATTTAAAGGATATTCCCGACGATTGGAGAGCCCTTTCCGGGGTGGAGCTACTCCTCGCAGAGGGAAATATACTTGATAAGCTGACTGGGGAACAAAAGAGAAATCTATTGAAGTGGTTGGAGTTGGGAGGAAGGATAATTATAGTGGGAAATGAAAGCCTGACGAAAGGGGTCGGCGAATTCACCAAATCCCTTTTGCCAGTTAGAAATGTAAGGGTGGTTCATTTCCCTTCCGCTCCTATGATTCAAGGCTTTATTGGAGCTACTTCAATAACGATTTACCCGGGAATGCCCATCGGCTATGTTAGATGGGAGGAAAGCGGATATCCTCTCCTCATCGAGCGTCCTATCGGCTGGGGAGTCGTTTCCTACCTCGCTTTCAAACCCTGGGAGAAGCCCTTTGATAATTGGCAAGGACTCCTTTACCTTTTCCCTCCTTCCTCTGTCAAGCGAGCCACCTTCCTCACGAATTGGGAGCCATTCTCCTTCTCTGATTTAAAAGAATGGGCTCTTTTTCCCACATCCGTAAACAAAATCAAAAGCTTCAATTTCCGTGCCCTTCTCCTTTTCTGTTTAGTTTTCGTATACATCCTCGTTCCTTCCATATACTTCGGATTGCGGATGAAGAGAAAGACGAGCTACTATTGGATAACTATGCTTTCCACCGTTTTCATCATCTGCCTTGCTATCTTTTTGGTTGGCTGTATCAGGAAAGAAAGAAAAACTTTGCTGAGGGAGCTTACCCTCATCCAATATTATCCCGGAGCAAAGCTATACAATCAATCCTCTGTTCTCGGCATTTATTCCCCTTCCCCAAAAATTTTCTCCCTTAAATTTAGGGAGAAAGACATCATCGTCCAGGAAATGGATACCTGTGGTCAACCGGGAGCCGACCTCTATTTGGAAGATGGTTTGAAGATAGCGAAAAATATGCTCGTCCCTCGCTGGGGAATGAGGACTTGCCAATATGTCCAATGGAGGGAGGGAAGTAGCAAGATTGAAGCCTCCCTCTACCTTGATGGAGATGAGATAAAGGGATGGATAAAGAACCCCTCCGATAAACCCATCAGAGATGTTTATCTGATTTTCTCTCAAAGAGCGCAAAGATTGGGGGAATTGAAAAGCGGGGAGAGAAGGGATATATCCTTCAATATCAACGGTTTCAGCTCCCTTTCAGGAATGAAGCTTGGGAGCATCTACTATTATCTTGAGGAATTATTGAGGCTAACTCCTTCTGGAACGCCTCTTTATCAAACTGGGAGGGAGAAGGTGACGAGTTGCGTCCTCCTCTGGCAAGGGGAGGGGACAAACTCCTTAGTTGAGATAGAGCCCAATCCTCGCCTTCAGGAAAGGAGCACGATTTATGCCCAACATATCCTTTTGCCTGTAAAGAGATTGCCCTCAAGGGTTCCATTCCTCTGTATACCCTTTATTCCTCCGCCATCAGCAGGTGAGGAAGCCGAGGTGCTTTCCCATTTCCAGCGTCTCTCCTTTCGGGAAGGGTTTCCCTTCCAATTCTACGGGCTCTTCCACCTGAACTTCCTATCAACTATTAACGGAGTGAAGTTCAGTAAGGTCGTCATTGATATAGAGCTTGATAGCAAAGCACCCACGGAGATATCCCTCTTATTGAGAAAGGCTAAAAAGACATATGAAGTGCAGAGAATTAAGAAGCAGAAAATTCCCGGTCATTTGAGGATAGAATTGGATAAGCCTGACGATTTTCTGATGTGGGGAGGATACATATTCGCGACATTGGAGCAGGAGTTCTCCTTTATCTACAAGGAAGTCAACATCTCCAATATCACGGTTTACGGCATACCGAAAGGAGGGTGAGAATATGCTCTCTGTAAGGGGATTGACGAAGGATTACGGAAAGCTTAGGGCGATAGACAATCTCGAGTTTGAGGTTGAGGAGGGAATCGTTTATGGGTTCGTTGGACCAAATGGGGCGGGGAAAACGACCACCATTGATATAATAGCCACAGTGCTGAAACCCACATCTGGCGATGCATTTGTTAATGGTTATAGCGTTGTGAGGGAGAAGGAGAAGGTGAAATGGCTGATCGGCTATATGCCCGATTTTTACGGTGTGTATCACGATATGAGCGTTTGGGAATACCTTGATTTCTTCTGTTCAGCCTATGGATTGGAGGGCGAGAAAAAGAGGAAAAGGATAGATGAACTTTTGGAGATATTTGATCTTGCCCATAAAAGGGACGACGAAGTGGAAGCTCTCTCCCGAGGTATGAGGCAGAAGCTGTGCTTAGCGAGGGCGCTCGTCCACGACCCACCCCTCCTCCTTTTAGATGAACCCGCCTCGGGGATGGACCCAAGGGCGAGGACGGAAGTCCTCCAACTCCTCAAAGAGTTTGCCCGAAAGGGCAAAACAATCTTCATCTCCTCTCATATCCTCCCCGAGATTGGGAGCATATGCGATAAGGTGGGGATAATAGAGAAGGGAAAGCTTTTAATCTCCGAGAGTATGGATAAGCTGGAGGAAAAAGTGAAGGGATTTAGGACGATAAGAATTGAGATAATAGAGGGAAAGGAGATAGGCGAAAGGATAGTGAGAAGCAATCCTCAAATCATAGGGATAAGGGAGTGGGAAAGGGGATGGGAGGTGGATTTCCAGGGAAGCGATTCCTCCTTAGCCGACCTCTTAGGGGAATTGGTTAGGGAAGGGGTGAAAGTGGTTTCCTTCGCTCCAAGCAGGGAGATAACATTAACGGATATATTTATGAGGATTACGAAAGGAGAGACCCAGTGATGAGATTGAACAATCCGGTTTTAACGAGAGAGATGCGCGCTCGCGCTAAAGGGAAGAGGAGCTTTTTAGTCCACATCCTCTTCCTGACCTTCTTTCTCTTCGTTTTCCTTCCCATCTATTATTTCGTTCTCAAATCGGAAACCCCCTGGTCGGAAAACAGCAGCGCCTTCGCAGGGCTTCTATTTATCTTATTGGGTTTTGTTTCCATTGTCTCCCCCGCCTTCTCCAGCGGCTCCATCACCGGAGAGAGGGAGCAGAAAACCCTTGCCTTCCTCTTGGTTTCTCCCCTCAGACCTTTTACGGTTATCTTCGGTAAGGTCCTTTCCTCCTTTCTCTTTTCCGCCCTCCTCCTCGCCACTACTCTTCCCTTTTTCTTCCTCGCCTTCACGGTGGGTGGAATAGTGGGAAAGCAATTTCTCCTTGCATTTATAATCATCCTTATTTCCTCTCTGTTCTTCAGCTCCATGGCCTTATTTTTCTCCTCCGTTTCAAGAAGAACCGCAAGCGCCATCGCCATCACCTATGGAATCGTCTTATTCATTCTAATAGGGACATTCTTCATTGAAGGATATCTCGCCTCCCGCCATAAAGCGGGAGGAAACCCTCCCTATCTCTCGGGAATACTCTATCTCAATCCCGCAGCGGGGTTGCTCTCAACGATGACCGAACAACAGAGTTATTTGACCTTTGGCTCCCCTGGAAAATCCCTCGGTGAATTCATCCCCTATAAGTTTATTCCCTTGCCCATCTGGGTCGTAAATGTGATTTTACTTCTCTTGCTCACCTATCTTCTGTTGCTCTTCGCTACGAGAAGATATGCAAGGATGGAAAGGACATAAGGGGAAAATTGATTGTGCTCGTTTATTTGAGAGATTCCTTGCACCAAGTAAGTTGTGATAAGAAGGGAGAAGTTTTATAATTTCCTTTAAATTGAGAAAGATAGGCGTCTTCATTCTCATCGTTCTTGCCCTTTTCGTTCCCGCGATAAGCGGTGGAGGAATGTTTATCCCTAAATCCATAGCCTTTTATCTCCCCCAAATCCTCCTGTTGCTCGCCCTCTTCGTCTCTTTTTTAAAAGGCGAAATATTCTCCTCCTTCCTGCTTTATCCCCTCATAGCCTTATCCATTTTCTCCCTTCTCTCTATCATTTGGTCGCCTGACAAATACCTTTCAGCAAATGAAGCTCTTCGCATAATCGCCTGCATATCCGTTTTCCCTATTGGCCTTAGCTTGAACCGAGAGGATACAAAGAAAGTCATTATCGCCCTTACCCTATCCACGGGTTTCGTTGCCCTTAATGGAATCGCAGAATATCTTCGTGCCCGCTTCATTATGGGAGACCCAACATGGCGCATATTCTCCACTTTCATAAATCCGAACATATTGGCTGGCTTTCTCGCCACAACAATCTTCCCCACTCTCGCTCTTTTTCTATTGCTTGAAAAAGGCACACTAATCATTGGCTTTCTCCTCTTTTCCCAGCTAATTGCCCTCTTCCTCACCGGCTCAAGGGGAGGCTTCATAGCCCTCGCTGGCGCCTTCGTTTTCTTTCTCATCGTCGTAATCAGGCTGAAGACCTTTCCCCTCTTCTTGAAAAAAGCAGTTCCACTTCTTCTCTTGGTCTTTCTTTTCTCCTACTTCGGAGAGTTCATCAAACCCCTTGGTCGGAGGGTCGCGGGCGGAGGGGGAATAGAGGAAGCCCAATCGGGCGCTTTCCGCACCCTCCTTTGGAAATCGGCTAAGGAGATGATAAAGACAAAGCCGATTGGCTGGGGTGCAGGAACATTTGAGCTCGTCTATCCGCGCTATGCGATAGGTGGCTTCAGCAGGATGGCTCACAATTCCTATCTTCAATTCGCAAGTGAAATCGGGATTCAGGGATTGCTTGCCCTCCTTTGCTTCCTATTCCTCTTGGCATACCATATCCACAAACGCCATCCCAACCTCCCCAAGGAAGAGGCGCTCCTCTTGGGCGCTCTTTTAAGCGGAATTTTCGCCTCCTCACTCCATTCCATAGTTGACTACGATTGGCAGATTATAGCGAATTTCTTCACCCTCTTCCTTCTTTCCGGGCTCGCCTGTGCCTTAATAGAATTGAGGGGGAAAAAGCTGGACAAGGGTCTCGCTGTTTTTCCCTTAATGTTTCTCCTTTTCGCCCTTGATTTATCCATTTCGGATTATTACCTTGAAATCGCTAAGCGTTCAACGAAAGATGACCCCTGGAGGGCGGAGGAGTGCCTGAAAATATCCTTGCGTTTCGCTCCGTTCAATGGGGAGGCAAGATGGTACTTGGGGCTGATGAAGCTCAAAAAGGGGGATAAAGAGGGAATTGGACTTATGAAGGAATCCCTGCGCTACTATCCTTATCCTCCCAACTTCTATCAATTGGGAAAGACATTTCTTTCCCTCGGAAATAAGAAGGAAGCGGAGAGATGGTTCAGGAAAACTTTGGAGGTCGACCCCCACTCCCTTCCCGCCTATCTTGCCCTCGGGCGACTTCTTTTAGAAGAGGGGAGAATAAACGAAGCGAGGGAGATTTTCTTAAAGATTTTGGAGATAGAGAAGAGTCCCTATGAGGCGACGAAGCCGATAGCCTTCTTCAAGGAGCCCGCTTATCCAATCGCCAAATTGGAGTTGGGAAAGATGATTTTGCGAAAGAATCCGAGGGAAGCAAAGAGGATTATAGAGGAGGCGGTAAATCAATTTGAAGAATATCTCTCCACCTATAGGCAATGGAGAGAGGTAATGGAGAGATTCACTTATGTGGAGGAAGAGGAAATGGAGAAATACCTATGGGAAAGCAAAAGGTTGTTGAAAATGCTTCAATAGGATGCAAGGATTTTTTGTGCCTCTCTTATGTCCTTTCCAATTTGTTCCACCAATTCTTCCAGTGAGGGGAATTTCCGTTCTTCCCTTATTCTCTCTATAAAGAAAACCTCTAACTCCTCTCCCACCAATTCCCTCTCCATTCCGAATATATGAACTTCCACTGACACCTTACTCCCTTGGGATATGGTCGGACTATCGCCTATATAGCAGATGGCGTCGTGAATTTCTCCCTCTACCTTTCCCCTAACTGCATATATTCCCTTCGCTGGCAATAATTTTTCCCTTGGAACCTCCAAGTTCGCGGTTGGATAGCCTATTTTCCTCCCTAATCCCTTCCCCCTTACAACCTTACCTCGTAATGAATAATGCCTGCCAAGCATTTCATTTGCCCTCTTTACTTCCCCCATTTTCAACAAATTTCTTATCCGCTCGCTTTTAACCTCCTCTCCCTTTATCTTGAAGGGAGGGCAGATGAAGACATCAACATCGTATGATTTTCCCAGATTTACGAGCTTCTCCACATCTCCCTCTTTTCCCCTCCCGAAACGGAAGTCATCTCCTACAACTATCTTCCTCGTCATTAATTTCTTCACAAGTATCTCCCTGAAAAATCGGTCAGCCGTCATCTCCCTCAATTCTGAATCAAAAGGCAATGTTATTATTTCCTGCACTCCCGCGGATTTCAATAATTCCTCTTTTTCCTTGGGAGTGGTCAAGAGAAAATCCTCCTTTTTCTCGCCGAGAAAAACAAGGGGGTGGGGATGGAAGGTAAGGACTGTAACTGCTCCGCCCGAGATTTCCTTCGCCTTATTTAACAAGAACAGATGACCGAGATGAACGCCATCAAAGGTTCCCGGGACAATCGTCCTACCACTCATACGCGAATACCTTCTCCGGCTTCAGATAAAATTGTCCTTCCTTCACCTCTACCTTCGCGATACTTATCAGCTGTCTATCGGGGCTCACGACCCTGATATATTTGCCAAGTGGGAAGAGGTTGCGCTTGATTGAAAGAGAGGCACCGGAGGAAATCCTCAACGCCTGTTTATGGTCAACCACAAAAAGAGGAAAATGAGGAAGGGCATCAACTAAGGGTATGATTTTTTCCTTTATTAGAGAGATGTTCTCCCTTTTAAGCTCGCTCGCGGGGAAGGCCTCCTCAGCGCTGAAAGGTCCTACCTTCGTTCTCCTTAGCTTTGAAAGATATGCACCAGTCCCTATCCTTTCCCCGATATCCCTTGCAAGAGCCCTTATATATGTCCCTTTAGAGCAATTTATGCGAAAAATTCCCTTTCTTTCCGCTTTATTGAATTCCAAGAGCTCAAAGCTATAGATTGTAACTCTTCTGGATGGAGGCTCCACGGGGATTCCCTCCCTTGCATATTCGTAGAGCCTCTTCCCTTTGTAGCGGATTGCCGATGATGGGGGAGGGACTTGCTCTATCTCCCCTATGAATTCCTTGAGCACCTCTCTGACCTCTTCCTCAAAGACCTCTTTATCACACTTTGAAGTTATCTCCCCCTCAGCATCATAAGTTGAGGTCGTGATGCCGAAAGTTATCTCCGCGAGGTATTCTTTTGGCAATTCAGATAGATAATCGCTGAGACGAGTTGCTTTCCCTATACAAAGGAGGAGGACTCCTTCCGCCAAGGGGTCAAGGGTTCCGGCGTGTCCTATCTTTTTCATATTGAGCGCCCTTCTCGCCATATCAACGATATCGTGGGAAGTGGGTCCGGGATGTTTGTAGATATTCAACACTCCATCCATTTTCTCAGCTCCTCCAAGAGCTTTTTCTCCGCTTCCTCAATGGGAAGAGGGATATTGCATCCTGCTGCCTCTTTATGTCCTCCGCCACCGAAGGTTTTCGCGAATTTGCCAGCATCCAAGAAACGAGACCTAATACTCACCTTCACTCCCTTGTTTACTTCCCTCAATAGGAGGATTACCTCCCAACCCTTTAGAACGCGCAGATAGTCAATTATTCCCTCCAAATCCTTCTCCTCAATTCCATATCTCTCTCTGTCCGAGGCTTTGATATAGGATATGATTACCTTCCCTTCCCAGAGCCTTCTTGCTCGCAAGAAAACTTCCCCGAGAACCTTGATATACCCTTCCTCTCTTTCCTCATATAATTTTCTGTAAACTTCTATGAGGCTACCGCCGCTTTCCAAAAGTTTGGCTACGATTCTTAGGGTCTTGGGTGTAGTGTTGGGAAAACGCAGCCCCCCCGTATCGGAGATAATTCCCACGAGAATCGCTTCTATTATATGAGGATCAAGGGGTATTGAAAGCCTTTTTATAAATTCATAGACCAACTCCGCGGTTGAGGATGCCTTTACATCAACTATTTTTAAGCTATTGTCTTGAGAGGGAGGGTGGTGGTCTAATATCAAGAGGTTTTTGCTCTGGGGTGCTTGCATCTTGCCGAGCCTTCTTGGTGATTCCGCATCGACCAAAATGAGGAGGTCAAAGGAGTCAGGGGGAGGGGAAGTGTTGATTGTTAGGGAATTGGCGAGAAATTCAAGGTTAGATGGCACTCCATCCGGGCTGAGGAGAAAGACATTTTTCCCCAATTTAGATAAGCTTCTGCCGAGGGCTACGAGGCTGGCGATGGCATCGCCATCGGGATTTTCGTGGCAAGCTATGCAGATAGTTTTTGCTTGATTAATTATCTCTACACCCTTTTTAAGATTTCTCATCCTCTTGAAGTTTGTTAAGGGCTTCTATAACCTGCGAACCCCTTTTCAACGATTCATCAAGATGGAAGCTGAGGGCAGGGAAGGTGCGGAGATTTTTTATTCGTTTCTTTAATTCATATCTAATAAAGCCCGCAGCATTTTCCAAGCCCTCTATGGTCTTTTTCGCGACCTCGCCTCCCTCCAGCACGCTCACAAAGACCTTCGCATGCTCCAAGTCGCTGGATATCTCCACATCCGTGATGGTTACAAACCCGAGCCTTGGGTCCTTAACCTTGTCGTGAATCACATTACTCAACTCCTCAATAAACAGCTCCCTCAGCCGAAAAAGTCTGCGTGGTTTCATCTTACTTAAACCTCCTAAAGTAATTCTATTGAATAATTTATTATCTCTACTCTGGGGTTTTCCCTTATATAATCAACGATTTTATTTAGTGTTCCATTACATCTCCCCCTATTTGAGGATAGGTGGGCAATGCTGATAATTGCCCTCCTCCACTTTGTGTTTCCCTCCTCAATGACGGAGATATTGAACCTCCTCCGGAGGTTATCAACCATACTTCGCATAACCCCTCTTTTATCCTTCAAATTATTGGCATCTATTATGAGCAATTCAATCCTCAATAGACCGATTGTCATTTCTCCTCTTTTTAAATGTTCTGGGCCACTCTCTGTTTAGTGAAACACTCTATTATATCGCCTTCTTGGAAATCCTTAAAGTCATCTAAAAGGACTCCACATTCAAATCCCTCTGCCACTTCTCGCACATCGTTTTTGAACCTTCTCAAAGAACTCAATTCTCCCTCGTGAATAACAGCCTCTCCTCGCCAAACCCTCACCATTTCCCCTCTCACCAGCTTTCCTTCCCTAACATAGCAACCAGCCGCTACCTTGCCATCTGGCAAGCGGAAAAGAGCCCTCACCTCCGCCTTCCCCAGCGATACCTCCGTCTCCACGGGAGTCAAAAGTCCGAGCAAAGCAGCTCTCACTTCGTCTATTAGTTCATAAATTATCTTGTAGACCCTAACATCAACCTTCTCACGCTCAGCAGCTCTTCTTGCGTTAGCGTCCGCCTTACAGCCGAAACCGATAACTATCGCATTCGCCACCGATGCGAGAAGGACATCGCTTTCCGAGATGTTCCCGATGCCACTGTGAATGATGTTTATCTTTGCCTCCTCCTGCTTCAAAGATTCAAGGGCTTGCTTTACAGCTTCCAAAGCACCCTGGGAATTAGCCTTAATCACGAGGCGGAGCTCCTTCTCTTCCTCCTTTTGGAGGCTTTCGTAAAGGGTATCCAAGCTCACCCTTCTCACGGGAGTAGCCGCTGAGGCTTCCTTCTCCTCCCTCCTCGCCTCCGCTATCTCCTTCGCTGCCTTTTCCGAATCCATCACCTCAAATTTATCTCCCGCTTCGGGAAGGTCGTTGAGCCCCATTATCTCAACAGGTGTAGAGGGCGGAGCTTCCTTCAATTGCTTGCCCCACTCATTAAACATTGCCCTTACCCTCCCATAGGTGCTGCCGGCGACTATCGGGTCTCCAACCCTAAGGGTTCCATCCTGCACAATAACAGTTGCAATAGGTCCCCTTGCCGGGTCAAGGCGGGATTCTATTACCGTTCCCTTTGCCTTCGCTCTCGGGTTCGCCCTAAGTTCCTTTATCTCGGCGATAAGAAGAAGCATCTCCAAAAGCTCGTCAAGCCCCTCTCTCCTTAAAGCGGAGATTGGGACACATATGGTATCACCACCCCATTCTTCGGGAATCAATCCCACCTCCGCCAATTGCCTTTTCACCAAATCCACATTGGCGTTTGGCTTATCTATCTTATTTATAGCAACCACTATCGGGACATTGGCTGCTCTTGCGTGATTAATCGCTTCAATCGTTTGCGGCATAACCCCGTCATCCGCAGCAACCACCAAAACCGCGATATCGGTTACCTGCGCCCCCCTTGCCCGCATAGCGGTGAAAGCCTCGTGTCCGGGCGTATCTATGAATGTTATCTTCTTTCCATCTACTTCTACCTGATAGGCACCAATCTTTTGGGTGATACCACCTGCTTCCGAATCCGCCACCTTGGTCTCCCTTATGGCGTCAAGTAGGGTGGTTTTACCGTGGTCAACATGACCGAGGACTGTTACGACGGGCGGACGAGGCTGTCCCACCTCCCTTTTCTCCTCAACTTCTTTCTCTTCCTCCAAAACGACTATGAATCCTCTTTCCCTTGCTAACCTTCTGGCAAGCTCCAAATCTATGACTTGATTCAGATTAAGGGGAACACCCGCCTTAAGCAAATCGCTCAGGAGAGATGTGGGAGAAATTGAGAGCTTGTCCGCGAATTCCTTGACGGTAGTGTTGGGGGTTATAGGAAGGGCTCTTTCCTTTATGAACTCCTTTATAAGCTCTATTTCCTCTTCGCCCAAGGAATCGGGCGAGAGGGATAACTGCTCCGCTGCCCAGAGGATGCTCTCTTCGTCAACGCCCATTTCCTCGGCTAATTTCTTTATCATATCACTTGCCAATTGACATCACCTCTATGTCTTGAAGGAGCCGCTGGTAGATAGAAGGAGGTATTTCGCCCTTCATTTTCAAAGCTTTTGCCAATCTATCCCCTTTGAGCGCTCTCTTTATGCACTGCTCATTATAACATACATACGCCCCTCTTCCTTCCCTTATCCCTACCTCTATTCTTCCCTCCTTTGTCCTCCCAATCCTGATAAGGGCGCTCTTGGGGAATTTTTTTCCACAGCCAATACAGGTTCTAATCGGCTCCATTTGTTTCCTCCCTCGCTGGAATTTCCACCTTCTCTATCTCTTCCCTTTCCTCGCTTCTTATATCGATGTGCCAACCAATTAACTTAACAGCTAAGCGCACATTTTGTCCCTCTTTACCGATAGCTAAGGAAAGATGTTCCTCGGGAACGACTACGAGAGCTCTCTTTTCCTCCTCAAAAAGATATACCTCTTTCACCTTCGCTGGGCTGAGGGCATTAGCTATATATTCCCTCATATCGGGGCTCCAGCGAACCAAATCTATCTTCTCCCCCCTCAATTCATTCACAACCGATTGAACTCTCGCCCCCCTCGGTCCAACGCAGGTTCCAACGGGGTCAACGCGGGGATTCTTGGAGTATATAGCTAACTTTGTGCGAGAGCCCGGCTCCCTTGCTATTCCCTTTATCTCAACTATTCCCGCCGCTATCTCGGGAACCTCTATTTCAAATAACCCTTTAACTAAATTGGGATGGGAACGAGAGACAACGAGCCTTAGCCCCTTTGAGGTCTCCTCCGTCCTGAGCACATACACCTTGAACCTATCGTTTGGGTGGTAATGCTCACGGGGAACCTGTTCTCCAGGAGGGAGAATTGCCTCAGCCCTTCCCACTCTCATATACACAACTTTTCCATCCTTTCGCAAAACGATGCCAGTTGTAACTTTGCCCAGATAGCGGGCGCACTCCTCCCTTACAAGGCGGTTCTCAACCTCCCTTATCTTTTGTAGAAGGACATTTTTCGCCGTCTGAGCCGCTATCCTGCCGAATTCCTTCGGCGTAACATCTATCTCTATGACCTCGCCTATCCTCGCATTGGGCTTTATTTTTCTCGCTTCCTCAAGCGATATCTCAATGGATTTGTCGGTTGGTTTCTCCACAACGATTTTATGGGTGAAGATTTTTACTCCAGCGGTGTTAAAATCAATCTCCACGCGGAGATTGCCCTCCTCTCCGCAGTGCTTGTGGTAGGCACGGATGATTGCCTGCTTTATGATATCCACAAGCACCTCCCGAGGGAGGTTTCTCTCCTTTTCCAATTCTCGGACAGCTCTAAGAAGTTCTTCTACCTGCATAGCTTTTCTATCCTTTTAAATAAGAAGAGTGGGGGGTATCTCCCACTCTTTCTCATAATGATAATTATAACCCCTTTTAAATTTTATTGCAAATTTCTTTGTTTTATTGTATAATTGCCGTGGAGGGTGAAAGTTATGCCAAGAATGTACAAATGCCCTAACTGTGGCACTCTCAATGCAGAGGGTGTGCCTCCTTTCCCTTTATGTTCAAAATGCGGGACGAACTTGATATGCTGTCGCTACTGCCGCTTTTTCAATCCCCGAACATTGGAGTGCATACATCCCCTTCAATTGGAGATACAGGCAATCACCGACCCCGACACAATTCCCGCAGGCTGTGACCTTTTCCATTCCCGTCTGATAGTGGGGGAGGAGCGTTTGAGGAGAAGGGTAGCCCGCACACTCGGGGTGAGCATCGCTTCCGCGGTTGTGCTCATCTTGCTTCTCTGGGGAATCTTCCTGCGTGGAGGCAGAGCAACAAGGGAATGGGAACTAAATATCGTTTTCCCTCAGCAGATTATTCGTGGCTCATATTTCCTGCTAAATATCCAGCTGAATAACACGGGGAAACAACCCTTAGAGAATCTCTCCATCAGATTCCCCTATGCTTTTTTGACTAATTTTCGCTTGCAAAGCACGGCGCCGATGGTTTATACGGATGTGCGGGGTGATTCCTTCTACTTTTGGCTCCCTTCACCAATTCCCGCCGGGCAAAGTTTCAACTTGCAGTTATACCTCCTACCGATGAGAGAAGGGACATTTACCGCTCTTTGCGAACTATTAAGCGGAGCGCAGGCTATTGATAGCAGGTTTTTGCGATTTCGTGTGGCTGCTCCGAGCACGGCGCCGGGAACTGTGCCAACTACTCCGAGGTAAAATTTACCTGGTCGGGGCGAGAGGATTTGAACCTCCGACCTCCTGGTCCCGAACCAGGCGCTCTTACCTCTGAGCCACGCCCCGACCTATTAAATAATTATAACGAAAATAAGCCATTTTTAGTAGGAATGTATAATTCCATAACATTTGAGACTCCATAGGGGATTTCCCATATTGCTTGAGTATAAACGGAATAACATCATTTGCTTATTAAACTCATTTATATCCGTTGAGTCAAGTGGGTATACATCTACGAAATATTCTTGGATGGTCCTCTGGAATCGCTCTACATAGCCGTTTTCTTGTAGACTCCCTCAGAAAATCTTCAAATTCTCCCGCGAATTCGCTCCCTTGAAATGGAGTCAATTTGTGTATAATCTCATAACATTTGAGACTCCTTCTAATTCTCTATCCTCTACATTGACACTCCGAGGAGCGAAAAGACCTCGTCCTCTTGCCATTACAAGCGATAGGATGTGATCTTTTTTACTTCACTAAGAAGAGATTGCCACGCCCGCCTTTGGCGGACTCGCAATGACAGAGGCATCCCTTTCATAAAAGACGAGATTGCCACGCCCGCCTTTGGCGGGCTCGCAATGACAGAGGGGTTGCCTATTGCGAGGAGCTAAGAGACAAACCAATTATCAATTGAGATTGCTACGGGCTCCCTAGGGGAGCCCTTGCCTCTATGGGTATAGGTTTTTAATAATTTTTTGCTCTCCCCGCTTTCCTCCCCAATTAGAAAAGAATTAGATTTTATTTTCCAATCTCTATTTCTCCCCTTCATCCCTCCTCCGTTTTCAAAACCTCTACCTATGTCAGCAATGACAAAACCCCCTTCTCTTTTACCGAGTCCTATATCTCTCTGAGATTATTAGGGGAATTGTATAATTCCCTAACTTGTCTGATTACATCTTTGAAAATGAAGTTAGGGGAGCTAAAGGGATTGGAACTCGCACGCTTTCCTCGGCAAATTCTCTTTTCCCCGTACTTTCCGCTACAAAATCTATATTAAAAGTTATAATCTCTTTATATGAGAAAAAGAAAATTCCTTTTCCTTATTTTCTTCCTCCTTCTCGCGGTGATATTCTACCTCTTCTTCAGACCAAAGCCTCTATCCGATAGAGAGGCGATTATGCAAGTGTTTCAAAAAGGGGTGGAGGGAATAAGAACGAAGGACGCATCTCTCCTTCTCTCCCTCATCTCTCCCAATTATCACGATGATTTCGGCGTCACATTTTGGGATATAAAGCGATATATAAAAAGCGAACTAAACCGAGCTATTGTGCTGGACTTGACCATTGAAAATATACAGCTCGCTATTACTCCTCCCGATGCCTTTGGGAGATTGAAATGCACGCTTCTAATCCAAATGGAGGATATGTCCCAACCCTTGGTTTTCCCCTTATCACTTGATGTTTATTTGAAGAAGGAAAGAAAGAGATGGAAGATTATAAGGGTAAAAGGCTATAGCAGTGTAGTGGGACAGATTTACGGAGAGGAGCTGTAGCTAAAAGGAGGGCGGTTGCTCGCCCAATTTAGCCCTCAAAGTTATTTCCCTTCCATCTCGCCAAACTCTCAAAACGAGCTCGTCACCAACCTTCTTCTTAAGCATAGTTTCCATCACATCGTCAGCCTCCTTGATCTCTTTGTCGTCCATTCTCACTATTATATCTCCCGGCTTCAGACCGGCTTTCTCCGCTGGGCTCCCCTCTATTACGCTCTCTATAAACGCGCCATTTAGCTCTTGAGGGAGGTTCAGCATAACCTTTATAGAGTTATCAAGGCTTCTGTAGCGAATGCCAAGCCAAGCGTGTGAGACTCTTCCCTTCGTCTCCAGCTCGGGGATTAAGTTCTTGATAGCATCTATAGCAATGGCGAAACCTATGCCCACATTCCCTTCCTCCATTGGGGGAGTGAGGATGGCTGTGCATATTCCAACCAATTCACCCGCTAAATTAACGAGCGCTCCTCCACTATTTCCCTTGTTTATCGCCGCGTCCGTCTGGATGAGCGTGTGTGCTGCGAGAATCTTTCCTTCCACTCTAAAAGGTCCCTTTCTTATTGCGCTCACTATCCCAGCTGTTGCGGTATTGGAAAGCCCAAAGGGGTTGCCGATAGCGATAACCCAATCTCCCACTCTCAAGCTGCTTGAACTCCCAAACTTGAGGTAGGGGAAATTATCCCCTTTTATGCGAAGAAGGGCTATATCGGATTGGGGGTCGGAGCCGACGACTCTCGCAGTGAATTGTCTGCCATCAACGAGGGTAACTTTAATTGAACGAGCACCACTTATCACATGATAATTCGTGAGGATAAGACCATCGGGTCGTATGATTACACCGGAACCCTTCCCAGCGGGAGGGACTATATCCGGCTCTTCCCCGAAGAAGAGACCAAAGAGCGAGGATGGTTGATAGGTTGTGTCTATGTTTACCACAGCGGGACCAGCTTTGCTGACCGCTGCAACGAAGGGGCTTTCTCCCTTAATCCTTATTGGGATAGAGCTCGGCGTGATGCTAACCGTTTGCTTCTCCAGCATCCTCGTGTAAAGGTGGAAACAAAGGAGGAAGCCGGCTAGAAAAACGGCGAGATAAGATAGCGTGATGAGAAATTTCCTCATTTGCTCATCTCCTTAAATAGATTTGCCATCTCAAGCGCTGAAAGCGCCGCTTGAAATCCTTTGTTACCTTGTTTTGCACCGCTTCTCTCTATGGCTTGCTCAAGCGTATCTGCGGTTAATATGCCGAAGGCGACGGGAAGGGAATACTCTAAGGCAACCTGTGCCACTCCTTTTGTAACCTCAGCTGATAGGAAATCAAAATGGGGAGTATCTCCCCTGATGAGACAGCCAAGGCAGATAATCGCATTATATTTTCCAGAGCTCGCCAACTTCTTGGCTGTCACGGGTATCTCAAAGGAACCTGGCGTCCAAAGAACATCTATATCATCCTCCTGAACATCGTGGCGAATGAGGCAATCAAGAGCGCCCTCAAGCAACTTCTGAGTCACAACCTCATTGAAGCGGGAAACGATGATGGCGAATCTCAGTCCTTTTCCTATCAGTTTACCTTGATAAGTCCTCATAAAATCACCTTCCTTCTTCAACTTTTGGATTCCGACTCTGAGGAAACAATGGCAATCCTTCCCTTGCCTTTCTTCTTAGCTTCGTAGAGAGCTTGGTCAGCCTTGCGGAGGAGTGCTCTAAGGGTGTTAGCATCGGAGGGAAACTCCCCTATACCTATGCTTACACTTATCCCTAATTTATCCTTTATCTTTTTTCTTAACCTTTCCGCCATTATCGCGGCTGCCTCCTTAGAGGTATGGGGGAGAACGATTGCGAACTCCTCCCCGCCAAGCCGAGCAGCATAATCACTTGCTCTAATCTCCTCCTTCAACAATCTCCCCAGTTCGGCGAGTATCCTATCACCCTCAAGATGACCGTATGTGTCATTGAACTCCTTGAAATTATCTATATCCATTATAGCAAGGGATATAGGGTAGCCATATCTCCTTGCCCCTTTGATTTCCCGCCCAATCCTCTGATAGAACATCCTCCTATTCAAAAGCTTCGTCAATTGGTCGTGGAAGGCGTATCTTTCCAACTCGGCTATTGAATAGACTCTTGCAAGGATGTTTCCTATCTCATAGCCGATGGCTGAAAGGATGCTTAGTGCGTCCTCGCTCGGCGGTATAGGAGAGAGGGAGAATAGAACAAGGATGTGGGTAAGATTTCCTCCCTCAATTATCGGAACACCTATGGCACTTATCTGGTCGTTATTCGGTTCTCCCTCAATAAAAGCTATACGCCCGGATTTTCTAACCTCTTCATAAACCTTACCCAACAAGGAGAAATCGATTTCTCCCTCACCATAATGGAAAACAGGGGAGCATTCTTCCCTTGTGCACTTGGCTAAAACCAAATCGTTGATTGAGGGAATTATTTCCCGCAGAGAATTGATTAAGGCTCTTCCCATCTCCTCAATGTTTATAGCCGTTGAAAGATTGGAGATGAGGCGAGAGAGCACTTCCAAGTAATCCTTCCTCTTCTCGACCAACCTGCCCCTCTCAATAGCACTCAAGACGACCATCCCTTCCGCTACCAATTCCTTCATTTCCTCAAATTCCCTTTCGCTAAACGGCTTGTTCTCCCTCCTTCTTATCAGATGGAAGACCCCTCTTTTCGCTCCATTGATAGTGAGGGGGAAAGACATAACGCTTCCTAAATCGAATCTCTCAACTATATCCTTTAATATAATGGGATGGCTTCTCGCGTCCTTCACGAGCATAGGTTCTCCGCTTCGGAAAACCTCTACCGATACACCTCCCTCATCTAAGGAGATTTCCCTTCTTAATAACTCCCTTTCTTCCTCACCTTTCAATCCATAGGTAATGGATTGGGAAACGAGTTTATCGCTTTCCGCTTCATAGACCATATATACAACCGCATCGGCTCCACTGGCTTTCGCCAATATCTCGAGCAATTGATAAAAAGCCTCATCGTAGCTGATTTTTTGGAGAGCGAGAGAGCGTATATGGTTAATAATTTCAAATTTTTTCTCCATTGATCTTTGCACTTCTCGAAAAGAACCTGTAATAAGAGCTATAGTCAAAGCGGTGGCAGCATAGATGATAAAATGGTGAAAGTGGAATCGGAAGGTGGGACTAAAGTGTGCCAGTTCGCCAACTAAAATGGCATATAGGGAGAAAAGAACCACCTCACGCAGTTCGAAATCAAGGGAGAAAAAGATGACCGGTAGGTAAAGAAATGAATAGATAGGGCTGGAGATGCCTCCACTCGCGTAAACTCCCCAACTGAGAAGAGCCATATCTATCGCGTAAAGACTTTTATCGACCTTTGGATATTTCCGTGTGATTTTTTTCGCTTCAAGATAAGAAGCAACGGGGATATAAACAGTGGCAACAGCAATTGCAATTGATAGGGGAGAAGGTTTAAGTAGAAGCTCGGAAACTGGAGAATAAAGGAGGATGATAACAATTGCAAGGAGGTAGACAAAAGGACGAGCACAAACCAGCAGGAACTCAGCCAAGCTCGTCTTCGCCTCCCTCTAAAAGATGTCCCATTTTCTTCGCTTTGGTCAAAATATAATCCCTATTTTCATCCCTCATAGGAGTAGTAAGAGGCACCCTCTCCACTATCTCCAATCCATAGGCTGATATGCCCACTATCTTCTTGGGGTTGTTCGTCATCAGCCTGATTTTTTTGAGCCCCAAGTCGAGGAGAATCTGCGCCCCTATTCCGTAATCCCTTAGGTCGGGAGGGAAGCCAAGCGCCTGGTTAGCCTCAACAGTATCAAGACCCCTATCTTGAAGCTGGTAAGCCTTTATCTTATTGACCAATCCTATGCCTCTCCCCTCCTGCTGAATATAGAGAATCACTCCTTTTCCCTCTTCGCTTATCATCTGGAGAGCGCGTTCCAACTGGTCTCCGCAATCGCAACGGAGGGAATGAAAGACATCGCCGGTAGTGCAGGAGGAATGGACTCTAACGAGGGTTGGCTCATCGGGGTTTATCTCTCCCATAACGAGGGCGAGATAAGGCTTATCATCCACCAAGCTTTGATATGCGATGGCTCGGAATGTGCCAAACCTGGTGGGGAGTGTAGTTTCAGCGGCTCGGAAGACGAGCTTCTCCTTCTTCCTTCTGTATTCAATCAGGCTGTTTATCGTTACGATATGCAAGCCCCATTTCTTTGCGAACTCTATGAGTTGGGGAAGCCGAGCACAGGTTCCATCGTCATTGAGGATTTCACAGATAACCCCAGCGGGATAGAGACCGGCGAGAGTAGCGAGGTCTACCGCTGCCTCTGTATGACCCGCTCTTACGAGAACTCCTCCCTTCTTAGCGATAATGGGGAAGATGTGCCCGGGACGAGCAAGGTCGCTTGGCTTCGTGGAGGGGTCGATCAGGGCTTTGATCGTCGTTGCTCTATCCTGGGCGGAGATTCCCGTCGTTGTCCCCTTCTTAGCGTCAACAGATATGGTGAAGGCAGTGCGATGCGCCTCGGTGTTCTCCGTGGTCATAAGGGGAAGGTCCAGCTCCTTTGCCCTTTCCTCGGTTATCGGAACGCAGATAAGCCCCCTCCCATAGGAAGCCATAAAGGCTATATGCTCTGGGGTCACCTTCTCCGCGGCGATGACTAAATCCCCCTCGTTCTCCCTATGCTCATCGTCCACGACGATGAGCATTCTCCCCTCCTTTATCTCCTCTATCGCCTGCTCAGCAGAGATGATTACCTCTTCATCCATACTTCCTCACCTGCTGGGCATACTTTGAAAGTATATCCACCTCTATGTTAACCAAATCACCCACCTTCCTTCGTCTTAAATTAGTGTTGTTGTATGTGAAAGGGATGATAACGACCTCAAAACCATCTCTCAATACATTTGCGATTGTCAAGCTTATCCCATCAACTGCTACTGAGCCTTTAGGCGCAATATAGGGAAGAAGCTCTTTTCCAACTGCGATTTCCAATCTCAATTCTTCTCCCCTTTTCGTAATCTTTCTAACGCGACCCACTCCATCAATATGCCCTTGAACGATGTGTCCACCCATCCTTTTGCTGAGAGAAAGGGCGGGCTCAAGATTAACCTCCGCGCCTGCTCTCAATCTACCAAGGTTCGTCCGGCTCAGGCTTTCCTGCGAGACATAGAATAACAAGCTATCCTCCCTTTTCTCCATAACCGTAAGGCATACTCCATTAACTGCTATGGAATCCCCAGGCGCTGCCTCCCTGGAGATATCCCTGGCTAAGACCTCAAAAACAAGACCATTGCCCTTCCTTGCTATTCTTTTTATCTTCCCGATTTCCTCAATTATTCCTGTGAACATAGCGTGGATACGCCTCTATCAAGATATCGCTTCCTATTTTTCTAATGGTTTGATAATTTAATTTTATAGCCTGTTGCAAATTTTGACAACCATTTCCTTCAACGCTCGTCTTTGCCTCCCTACCTCCTATGATAATAGGGGCGATGAAAAAAAGGATTTTATCAACCATCCCCGCCTCCAGAAATGCACCCGCCGTTTCCCCTCCGCCCTCAACCAAAACGGAGGCAATCCCTCTCCTTCCCAGCTCCTCCAACAATCCTTTTATATCAACCCTTTCTCCCTCGCTCACTACTACCTCCACTCCTCTTTCCCCAAGAGCTTTCCTCCAATTAGGGGAAGAAGCATCTGTTGTGAAAACGAGGCGCTCAACCCCTGGGCGAAAAACCTGCGCCTCGGGAGGAACTCTCCCTTTCCCATCCAAAACGATTCTTCTTGGGTCCCTTCCCATACCGTGAGCGGATAGAGAGGGATTGTCAAGTAGCACCGTATTTGCTCCTACTAAAACCGCATCGTATTCGCTCCTGAGCTTGTGAACAAACCTTCTCGCTCTTTCTCCCGTTATCCATTTTGATTCCCCGCTTTTGGTCGCTATCTTCCCATCAAGCGATTGCGCCATCTTCAGGATAACGAAAGGAATTTTTTCCTTTATGAATTTAGCATATGCTTCGTTCAATCTTCTCGCCTTCTCCTCCAATACCCCCACCTCAACCTCAATCCCCTTTCCCCTTAGTTCCTCAACTCCCTTCCCGTTAACGAGGGGATTGGGGTCGATCATCCCAACCACAACCCTCTTTATGCCAGCCTCAATTATGGCTTTCGTGCAGGGAGGTGTTTTCCCATAATGACAGCAGGGCTCCAAGTTGACATAGAGGGTAGCATCCCTCGCCTTTTCTCCCGCTTCCTTTATAGCGAAGACCTCCGCGTGAGGCGCGCCGAAACGGGGATGGAAACCCTTGCCAACGATCTCTCCCTCTTTGACTATTACCGCTCCGACGAGGGGATTGGGCGATACGAAGCCCTTACCCTTCATAGCAAGCCGAAGGCAGAGCTTCATAAAGTATTCATCTTTTGCGTTTGCCATCTTTCCCCAGAGTTTTGTGGATTATCTCCTTCCTTTTGCTTATGTAATAGCGAGATATCTCCCGCATCTCCTCCAATGCGATAAGAATCAAGAGCAAGGCGAAAATTATGCAGAAACTCCAATAAATTATATATATCTTCCCAAGCTCGGGATGAACGAAGCGCCAGCCTATGAAGAGGAGAATCACTAAAAAGATAACGAGGGAAAAGCTGGCAATTCTTAATTTCCTCTGTTTAGGGGAAAAAGCCATCCACTTATTCTTCCTTCAGCCTTTCCCAGAGGGAAAGGACCCTATCCTCTATCTCCTCCAGGCTTACATCCTCTCTTTCCCTTGTCCTCCTCACCCTCAATTCCACCTTATTTTCCATCGCTTTCCTTCCCACAACAATCTGAATGGGGATTCCTATGAGGTCGGCATCCTTAAACTTTACCCCAGGGCTCTCCTCCCTATCATCATAAAGAACGGACATCTTTTGCGAGAGCTGGGCATATATTTTATCCGCCGTTTCCCTCTGAACATCATCTTGTGTATTGACCAAGATTATTATCAGGTCGAAGGGGGCTACGCTTATTGGCCAGCATAAGCCATCCTCATCGTGATAAATCTCCGCCACAGCGGATACGAGGCGAGAGACGCCCAAACCATAACAACCCATCACGAAGGGCTTTAACGAGCCATCCTCATCTTGGAAATATGCTTTCATCTTCTCCGAATACTCCGTTCCCAGCTTAAATATGTGCCCAACCTCTATCCCCCTTATCTCTTCCAGCTTTCCTTGGCACTTCGGGCAAGGGTCCCCAGGCACAGCGAGTCTTATATCGGCTACCATAGAAATAGAGAAATCCCTTCCCGGGACAACGCCGATAAGATGGAAGTCCTCCTCATTTGCCCCCGTGATGAAGCCCTTCATTTTCGCTACTTCCTTATCTGCAACTATAAGGACATCCTCCCTGAGGTTGACCGGTCCCGAGAAGCCCATAGGAGCGCCGGTGAGCTTTTCAATAGTCTCCCCATCCGCCATTTGAAGAGATTTAGCCCCTATCGCTAAGGAGAGCTTGCTCTCAGATAGCTCACGGTCTCCTCGCACGAGGGCAGCGACATATCTTCCATCCGCAATGTAAAGAAGCGTTTTGACGAGGCGGTCAGGGGTAGTGGATAGGAAGGAAGCCACTTCTTGCACGGTCTTGAGGTTAGGGGTATGGACTTTCCTAAGAGGAGTTTCCTCACCCTGGGGGACCTCGCTATCCCCAATCATCGCTATGCTTTTAGAGGAAGCATAACCACAGCTTCTGCAGAGGATGACCTCGTCCTCACCTGAGGGAGTGGGGACTGTGAACTCAAGGGTATATTTTCCACCTATCGCGCCAGCCTCGGCTTCCAAAATCAAGTAGGGTAGCTTCAAACGCTGAAGGATACGCTCGTAGGCTTGACGCATCTTCTCAAACGATTCATCCAGTCCTTTTTCGTCCCTATCAAAAGAATAGAGGTCCTTCATAACGAATTCCTTCGCCCGGATAAGCCCTCCTCTTGGGCGGGGTTCGTCTCTGAACTTCGTCTGGATATGATAAATGAGGAGGGGGAGTTGACGATAGGATTTTATCGTCCTTCTAACGATTTCAACAGATACCTCCTCGTGAGTGGGAGCTAAGCAGAAATCCCTTCCCGTCCTATCCTTCAACTTGAAGAGCTCGGGACCGAAGTTCGTCCAGCGCTCCGATTCCTGCCATAGCTCGGCGGGATTGAGGGCTGGCATAAGTATCTCTATCCCTCCTGCCCTGTTCATCTCCTCCCTCACTATGTTCTCAATCTTCTTGTAAACGGCGAAGCCGAGTGGGAGGAAGGTATAAACGCCAGCGGCTATCCTGCGTATATATCCCGCCTTCAAAAGGAGGCGTAACGAGGGGATATCCCTTTCCGTCGGCTCTTCTCTTAATGTGGGAACGAAATAGCTAGAGAGACGCATGGCTTTATAATATATTAATAACGAGCTAATGTCAACACATCATAGCCCTTCAGCTTCTCCCTACCACCTAAATAAGTGAGCTCTATGACGAAGGCAATCCCCTCAACCTTTCCACCGAGGCTCTCAACCAGTTTCGCGCTGGCGAGGGATGTCCCTCCCGTAGCCAAGAGGTCATCCAAAACAAGCACCTTCTGCCCTCTTGATATAGCATCTTTATGCATCTCAACCGTCGCTGTCCCATACTCCAATTCATATGTTTCCTTGACTGTAGCCCAGGGGAGTTTCCCCTCCTTCCTTATGGGGACGAAGGGAACGCCCAATCTCAGGCAAAGAGGCATACCGAAGATGAAGCCACGGGATTCGATCGCAGCAACAACTTCTATGCCTTTCTTCCTCGCGAAAGCCTCAAACTCATCTATTATCTCCGATACAACCGCCGGCTCCTTCAGAAGGGGGGTTATATCCCTGAATATCACCCCTTTTTGGGGAAAATCGGGAACATCCCGAATCAAAGCCTTTATCCTTTCCTCTAAAGTCATCTTCATCTACCTCCTTCAAATAGGGATGGTATGCTCTCCTCAAAGGGAGGATAACATACGCCTTTCTCCGTTATGATTGCTGAAATATACCTTGCCGGAGTAACATCAAAAGCGGGATTGATGACATCCACATCAAAAGGCAGGAGCCTTTTCCCTTTGATATACAAAACCTCCTCCTTGCTCCTTTCCTCTATGGGAATCTCTTCCCCGCTCCCTATTTTTATATCTATTGTGGATAGGGGAGCTGCAACGAAAAATGGAATGTTATGCTCCTTCGCGAGTATAGCGAGGGTATAGGTGCCGATTTTATTTGCGGTATCCCCATTCCGAGCTATTCTATCCGCTCCCGTTATCACTAAATCTATCTTGCCCTTGCTCATCAAGTAGCCAGCCATAAAATCCGAGATGAGCGTCACAGGGATTCCATCCTTTGTGAGCTCAAAAACGGTGAGGAGACCTTGAAGGCGTGGGCGGGTCTCACAGGCATAGACTCTTACCCTTTTCCCTTCCTCTATCGCCATCCTCACAACGCCCAAAGCGGTCCCATACCACACAGTCGCAAGCGAGCCAGCGTTGCAGACCGTGAGAACATTTGCGCCATCCTTGATCAATCCAGCGCCGTTTTTCCCCATAGCCCTGTTTATCTCTATATCCTCCTCCCACATCCTTTTCGCTTCCTCTAAAAGGGCTTCCTTTATTTTCTCCACTCCCTGCCCTTTCATTTCGTTCGCCTTCTTTATCATTCTTTCAATTGCCCAGAAAAGGTTATGAGCGGTGGGGCGGGTGCTTCTTAAGAGGGAACCCGCTTCCTCTAATTTAGAAAATAGTTCCTCCTCATTCCCTTGAAAATCCCTAACAGCGAGGTAGATTCCGAAAGCGGCTGCTACGCCTATAGCTGGAGCGCCCCTAACATTCATATCCTTTATGCACTTAGCCACATCCTCGGGGCTATTGCACTCTATGAAGAGGAGCTCTTCCGGGAGACGAGTTTGGTCTATCAAAAGAAGGCGATTATCCTCCCATTTTAAAGTGGGAGGAAGCTCCCATTTATGGTTCATACAATCGCTCCCTTTAGGGCGTCCTTACAGGGGCAGGTTCTCTCCTCGGGCATATTCTCAATCATCGTATAGATTAACTTCTTTACCTTTTCGTTATTCTCCTTGAAAACCCTCGTTACTTCCTCCGCCGAGACGGGCTCAACTTGCCCAACCAAGCCGACATCCCAATCCGTTATAAGGGATATATTGACATAACAAATAGCCAACTCCCTCGCAAGAGTCACCTCGGGATACTGGGTCATATTTATCACTTCCCAGCCCATCTGGGTGAACCACTTCGACTCCGCCTTTGTGGAGAAGCGCGGTCCCTGAATGACGACTACCGTTCCCGTTGGGTGGTAGGGAATTCCCAGTTTCTGGGCGCATTCGATTGCCAGCTGGCGGAGCTGAGGGCAATAGGGGTCGGCAGTGGAGATATGGATTGTTGTTGGTCCATCGTAGAAAGTATCAATTCTCCCCCTCGTTCTGTCAACGAATTGGTCGCAGATAACGAAATCGCCAGGCTTTATATGGGGCTGAAGGGAGCCAGCAGCACAGGGGGCAATTATCCTCTCCACTCCTAAATGGTGGAAAGCCCAGATGTTAGCCCGATAATTTATCCTGTGAGGGGGCAGGGAATGGTCTCTTCCGTGGCGGGGAAGGAAAGCGACATGGTAGTTGCCGATTCTTCCAATTGCTACTTTGTCGCTTGGCGGACCGTAAGGTGTGTCAACTTTTATCTCCTCATATTCGTCAAAAAGGGAGTAAAAGCCTGAGCCTCCGAAGACGCCGATTTTCGCCTTCATAATTTACCTCCTTTCACTTTTAAAAAGATTATTAAATAAGCTTGCATTAGACAAGTCAAAAATTGGCGAGGATAGATTTGAAAGGAGAAGAAAAAGACAAGAATAGGAGTTTATAGTCAAGGAGTATGGGAAATCCCTGTGGGGTCTCAAATGCTATGGGATTATACATATCATTGACAATCCCTTGAGTCTGCGTTAAAATTTTCTTGGTATGCTGAAGTTCTTATTTGATTCAAACGAAAGAGAGATTCGCAAGCTAAGACCTTTGGTGGAGAAGATTAATTCCCTTGAGCCAAAGGTCGCAGCCCTATCTGATGCTCAATTAAGGGCTAAAACAGACGAATTCAGGGAGAGATTGGCGAAGGGGGAAACCCTCGACGATATACTTCCTGAAGCCTACGCCGTGGTGCGAGAGGCGGCAAAGAGGACCATCGGTCTCCGTCCCTTCGATGTCCAGCTTATGGGAGCTATAGTTCTACATCAGGGCAGAATCGCTGAGATGAAGACGGGAGAGGGTAAAACGCTCGTCGCTACTCTTCCCGCTTACCTCAACGCCCTTGAGGGGAAAGGCGTCCACATCGTGACCGTTAACGACTACCTCGCTAAGCGTGATACCCAGTGGATGGGTCCAATTTATCATTTCCTTGGGCTATCCGTCGGATGCATTCAGCACGAATCCGCCTTTGTCTTCGACCCCACCTATCCCCAGGAAGAGGAGAGATTGAAGAATCTTCGTCCCGCTTCAAAGAGGGAAGCCTATGCCTGCGATATAACATACGCCACAAACTCCGAGCTCGGCTTTGATTATCTGCGAGACAATCTCGTCACTTCCCTTGACGAAATCGTTCTCCTCTGGCGAGAGTTGAATTATGCCATAATAGATGAGGTGGACTGCATCCTCATAGATGAGGCGAGAACCCCTCACATCATCGCTGGACCGATTGAGGAAGATACTACACTTTATTATAGAGTGGATAGGGCGGTTGCTGGCTTGAAGGAAGGAAGAGATTTCACGGTAGATGAGAAAGCCAAGAACGCTATGTTGACGGAGGAGGGAGTGAAAAGGGTAGAGGCAGCGCTGGGGATTTCCAATTTGAGCGATATTGAGAATGTGGAGATAATGAGAGCGGTAAACGCTGCTTTGAGGGCGCGTTTCTGTTATAAGAGGGATGTTGATTATGTTGTGAAGGACGGGGAAGTCGTAATCGTAGATGAGTTCACGGGGCGCTTGATGTTTGGGCGAAGATATTCCGATGGTTTGCATCAGGCGATAGAGGCAAAGGAGAGGGTGAGGGTTCAGCAGGAGAGCCAAACAATAGCTGTAACTTCCTTTCAGAATCTCTTCCGTCTCTATAAGAAGCTCGCGGGGATGACGGGAACGGCGAAAACGGAGGAGGAGGAGTTCAGGAAGATTTACGGTTTGGATGTCGTTGTCATCCCCACTAATAAGCCTATGATAAGGAAGGACCTCCCCGATAGGGTCTACAAGACGCAGGAAGCCAAGTATAGGGGGATAGTGGAGGAGATAGTGCAGAGGCACCATAAGGGGCAACCTCTACTTGTGGGAACTCGCTCAATTGAGGTATCGGAGAAGCTCTCCGCGCGTCTTTCCCCCATAAGTTTGCAGATGCTTGCCCTCGCAAAAATACTGCTTCAGGAAGTGAAATCGCGAAGGAGCAAGGAGAAAAACGACCCTAAATTGGATGAATTTTGGAAAACCCTCCTCACTCCTTTGGAGCAGCTATCCCTTTCCAAGTTGCAATCTATTGCTAAACAGCTCCAGCTGAATCCCGACCCCTTGTCTGAGGAGAATCTCCGCAGATTTGCTGAGTTGATAGAAATAGAAAACAAAGAGAATATAGAGAAGCTGAGGGATATTCTTAAGAACGGAATAGCCCATCAGGTTCTCAACGCCAAGTATCACGAGAAAGAGGCGGCGATTATCGCCCAAGCGGGAAGATATGGGATGGTAACGATAGCGACGAATATGGCTGGTAGAGGTGTGGACATCCTTTTGGGAGGCAATCCGGAGGGACTTGCCCATTTATTCCTACAGGAGAAGGGGATAAATCCCGCCACCGCCTCCCCTGAGGAGTATGAGGAGGCGCTGAGGAAGGCGAGGGAGATTTGCGAGAAGGAAAGGGAGCTCGTTGTGGCAGCTGGCGGGCTTCATATCATCGGAACGGAGAGGCATGAATCTCGTAGGATAGATAACCAGCTGAGGGGTAGGTCTGGTAGGCAGGGAGACCCTGGTTCCTCTCGCTTCTATGTTTCCCTTGAGGATGAACTCTGGCGACTCTTCGGAGAGAAAGGAAGCTTTCTCCTTTCTGGTTGGCCCGATGATGAGCCAATTGAATCTCCCTTATTGACGAAGGCACTTGAGAGGGCGCAGAAGAGGGTAGAGGGCTGGCACTTCAGCATAAGGAAGCAGCTCCTTGAATATGACGATGTGATGAACATCCAAAGGGAGGTGATTTACAGAGAGAGGAGGAAGATTTTGGAAGGGGTGGATATGCGTTCCAATATAACCGAATTTATGAAGAACATAGTTGATAGATATGTGGAATCGCATTGTCCCAAGGGAGTAAACGAGGAGGACTGGGATATAAAGGGATTGTATGAATCGCTCTCTTACATCTTTCCTCTTCCCCTTTATCTTGAGGAGAAAGACCTCAGGGGCAAGAAGAAGGAAGAGCTTAAATCCCTTCTTTACGAAACTATGTTGAAGGCATACGAGCAGAAGGAATCGTATGTGGGTGAGGAGACGATGCGTCAGGTGGAGCGCCTCATAATGCTCCGAGTTATAGATTCTCAATGGATGGAGCATCTTAACGCTATGGAATATCTAAAGGAAGGAATTGGGCTCCGTGCCTACGCCCAGACTGACCCATTGGTCGCCTATAAGACGGAAGCTTTCGCTATGTTTCAAGAATTGATGCATAGGATTGAAGAGGGGACGGTTAAGTATCTCTTCTGGGTGCAGATAAGCGGTGAACCCCAAAGAAGGGCTGTTCCCGTGAGGAGTTCGTCAGCGGTAGCGAGCCAAAGCTCCCAGCCGGTGAAGAAGAAAGTGGGGAGGAATGACCCCTGTCCCTGCGGAAGCGGTAAGAAATACAAGAAGTGTTGTATGCTTAAGGATATGATGAAGGAGAAACAGCAAAAGCAACAGGAGAAGCAGAGGGCGTAAGATGGCTTTGAGAGAGGATGTTGAATCTTTACTTGGGAAGGTAAAAGAATTGGGTGATTCCCTTTGACCTTGAGGGGAAGAAGAAGAGGATAGAGGAGCTAAAGCTTGAGATAAGCGACCCCTCTTTTTGGCAGAAGCCCGAGGCGAAAGAGAAAGTAGCCTTGCTTTCCCGTTTGGAGGAGGAAGTGGAGAGGTTGGAAGGGGTGCAGAGGGAGTGTGAGGAGCTATTGGAGCTTGTTTCATTAGCTGAGGAAGACCCATCTTTTGAGGGAGAGCTTATGGGTGAGATGGAGGAATTGAAGCGAAAGGTTGAGCAGTTGGAGCTTTCCACATTATTTACTGACCCATTGGATGAGAGGAACGCGATTTTGACATTGAAGGCGGGTGCGGGAGGAACGGAGGCATGTGATTGGGTTGAGATTCTCCTCAGGATGTATACTATGTGGGCGGATAAGAAGGGATACAAGTGGGAGATGCTTGATAGAACGCCGGGAGAGGTTGTGGGGAGCAGGACTGTCACGATCTCGGTTGTGGGACCTTATGCCTACGGTTATCTAAAGGCGGAAAGGGGTGTTCACAGGCTCGTTAGGATATCTCCTTTTGATGCCAATAGGAGACGCCATACCACTTTTGCCCTTGTGGATGTGATTCCCGAGATGCCGGAAAGCGAGGTAGTGATAAACGAGGAGGATTTGGAGATAGAGACATTCAGGGCTTCCGCGCCCGGCGGTCAGCATATGCAGAAGAACGAAACGGCGGTGCGCATTCGCCACATCCCAACGGGAATAGTCGTTTCCTGTCAGAGCGAACGCTCTCAATATCAAAACAAGCTCTCCGCCCTGAAGATATTGAGGGCGAGGTTGGCGGAACTGGAGAGGAAGAAGAGAGAAGAGGCGATAAAAGAGATAAGGGGAGAAAAGCAGGAGATAGCCTGGGGAAGCCAAATTCGCTCCTATGTCCTTTATCCCTACACTCTCATCAAGGACCATCGCACAGGCGTTGAGAGAAGGGATGTTCAGGAGGTCCTTGATGGGGACCTTGACGATTTCATCTACGCTTTCTTGAAGCAATCAAGAAACTCTTAGATTTCCCTCAACTCCGTTAGGTGCCAGGAGCCATCAAAGAACTTCCCTTCGTAGGAGGAGAGGTAGATTTCGTTTGGGGAAAGCCAGCAAACAGCTTTTAATTTAGCGCTATCGTCCTTGTATTCCTGCACAATCAGAAAGAGGAGGGCTCCGTTCTTCGTTCCCACTATCCTTCCCTTCTCATCAAATAAGAACTTCTCACTATCGCCTTTAACATCCGCGAAGCTGTAGACATTTTGACATTGGGTTTCCTTTTTCAGCTGGTTTAATACCTCCTGTTTACCATCATCGCTCAGCCCATCCAGGCTCGTTAAGTCAACGGCAATGAACTTGCTTCCTGCTTTCGCCTCTTTATATATTCTCTTCAGAGCCTCAGCATATAGGCTTGCCCTCCTTTTCTCCTCTTCCTTCAGTTCCCTCTTGAGAGGCGTGCCATCGTAGGGGCAGAATGTCCAATTGGGTTCCATCTCCCTCTTACAGGTTGGGCAGATGACCTTTCCCTCAAGTTTTTCCACCTTCTCCTTCAGCTTCTCCACTTCCTCTTTCGTTTCCTTAACCTCGTCTTTCGCCTTCAGGAGCTCCTTTAGAAGGAAGATGTCAAGGTAGTCGGGAGCGGGCTGATAGACAACCGTTGGCGGGTAGGCAATGGGAGGAGAATAAAAGGGGACAGGGGTATATATGATAACGGAATGGTATCCCGGATATGGGCGAGGATAGGGGAAGGGGCGATAGATATCTATGTGGAAGTATACGAAGTGCCCATCAACATTGCTTGTAGCATAAGGGACGAGGGAGGGAGGAGTATAGGTTTTGGAGAAATTCGGATTCTTCACTTTATCCGTGGACTGGTCCAACTTGTTGAGGAGTCCTTCTATTGTAGAGGGAATGTCGGTGGGGAAGGAGAAAGCCACGAGAGAGAAAAGGACAAGGAAAGGCAAAAATTTCCTACCCATAAAATTCACCTCCTTTCAATTTACAATTATATAGAATATTTAGAAAGCAGGAAAGTTACATAAATTTACAATTTCGTCGCGATTTACAAACGAAGGTTGCTATTTATTATCGGGGGATAACGCGATAAAGTCTCAAATTATCTATTAAAATCGTCCCTCTTCCGTGAAGGCTGAAGAATATTATGTAATCGTCAAATTCCTTCGGCTCAAGAACGATGACGCGATGACCTTCCGTTCCTTTCCTCCCGCTCCAGAACCTCCCCGTCCCTATGTCCTTCTCCCATCCGCCGGTTGGCGAGCGTCCCGCTACCGCGAAGGGATTATCGGGATAATCCAAGCCTTCCTCAATCACACGGTAGTCAAACTCAAGTTGATATTTATTCCCCCGCTCCAATTTCACCACCCCTGGACGCAATTGCAAAACTAAATGCCATTCCCCTTCCAAATTTCGGGAATCCAAAAGGGCTGAGCCCTTTCCATTGATAACCTCCTTCTCGCTGATTGAGGCTCCCTCACCCCAAATCCATTTATCGTTTCTTTCCTCAAAATCCTCGGAGAAAATCAACTCAAGCCTTTCCTTTGGCTCAGCCAGCAGTTCCTCCCAAAGGGGAAGCCTTGCCTTCTCTCTTCCCTTTTTAATCTCCTTTTCCACAATCTCAATCTCTCTCCTAAACGGCTCTAAATGTTCACACCAATGCCCCTCAACCGGGGCATAGGAGTTCCAAATCTGGTTCTGCCTCCAGGGCGGAGGGGAGGAAATCTCGCAGCGCCAGAAACTGACCTTGCCGGGATATAGCTTGTTTGTTATCTCCACCACCTTTTCCCAATCTTTCAGTGATTCCCGCAAATGCGACAGGCAAGAGGCAGATGAATCCTTCCCCAGCTTGAATTTCGCCCATTCTAGCGCCGAGCGTATCTTCTCTGAGAAATGAAGACCGAGATAAGCATTGAGCTCAAGCCTATCAAGGAGCTGATTTAAATCCTCTCTTCCCACTGCTTTTCCCCTTAATCTTCCAACCTCATCCAAGCATTTTCTCGCATAGCTTTCTATATCATTGGCTATTTTTCTCGGAGTGATTGCCTTCTTCGGAATCTTTCCCTTTGCATAATCCCAGATTGAGACGACTTTCAATCCCCAATCAGGATTGGGGTAGCATAACCCGAGATTGGGCTTTAAATAACCCTTTTCATCGGTTGTTTGGACATTCTCAAAAATGTAGCTGGAAAGGGTCGGCATCTCGAGATAGAAGACGAGCGGAAGACCGAACTGGGGCATATAGTGGTCTGTTTGGCTATGAATCAATAAGAGGAAAGTTGGTATTATTCTGCTTGCGGATTTCATCGCCGATAGAAGCGATTTGCCCATTCCCGGACAATTATAATGCTCCTCAATTCTCCTTACCCATTCTTCCTCCTCATATCCCTTGCCCAAATCGTAGGCATAGTGGGAGAAGGCTTGTTCCGCAAGCCAAGGCTCGGCTATGTAGGTTTCAATGAAGAGCCCCACTCCGTTCTGCTCCTTCAAACTTTCAATCGTTTCCCTTGCCCATTCGGGGTCTCCCCAAAAGAGATAGCCGTGGGCTGATTTGGGACCGCCAAGCGCAATCATCGGAGCGTTTCCACACTCTCGGCTGAACTTGCCTATGCGTGGGTCCGCTTTGGGAAGAAAGAACTGCTCATACTGAAGGTAGTGCATAAGTTTAGTATTGGGATAGCTTTCAATGATTCTTTTCGCATCCCAAGGATAGCTACACCAAGTCCAGAAGATGAGGGATGGATTGGAACCGCTATCCTTCAATCCACCCACGATTGCGTCCTCAATGAAATCAATACAGTTAGGTGGTGTTTCTGCCGCCATTGTAACGAGACCGAGTTCGGGGTAGGAGCGAAAGAGCTCCGCGACTGCGGCTCTCGTATAGGCTCGAGTTAAGGGAGTATCTGCGCCGAATTCGGGTAGAGAATGAGCTTGGGCGAAATTTGGTGGGAGGCAGATGTTCCAAGTGAGGAAATAAATCTTTATTCCGTGTCTTTTGGCTTCCTCCAAAATCCATTTGAACATCTCCCGGTATTTGGAGAGCAAATCGGAGGGGAAATAGCGGGCTTCAGGATATTGAGGGAGGTCAACTAAGGCGGGATAGGGGTGGGGGTGGCAGAAGAGCAGGGCATTTAAGTGTTGCTTTTCCATATCGGAGAAATGGTTGCTCCAATAATTTTTATCAAACCACCACCAATCCGTGCGGAATTCGTTTTGTGAAAATCCCTTCCACATATTGTTATACATCGTTGTGCCCAGCCAAAAGGGAAAAGTCATAACCTTCCCTCTCAATTCAAGGGAGGAGGGAAAAGCGCAAGTGATTAAAGCCTGTGAGGTAATTAAAGAAACGATTAAGGACAATTTGATATGCTTTTTCATTTAGCGCTTTCCACAATAATTTTTACTGTGGCGATGCTATGAGGGTCAAGGAGCAATTTAAGGGGATTGAGGGATAAGGGTTGAATACCCTTTTCCCTTTCCAATAAGTCACACAGCTGTGCTTCCCTAATTTTCACCGGTAGCTTTATCGTAGCTTCAGTTCTCTTGCCCGCTTTCTCCAACAGCCTAATCACGAACTCGTTTTCCCTCCCGTTCTCCGCTCTTTTTATCGTGAGAAGCCTGACATTTTCGGGTTCAATCTTGATGAAAGAATTCGTATCTTCAAGCTTATGTGGGGGATAACCGGGCAAGGGTCTATTGCAATAAAGGGGAGGACAGCAGAACTCGCTTGCGAACCGCTCTTGGGCTACGGGGTCGAAATGGGAATTCGTCGTGATGGCGTAGTGGAATGTGAATTTGTCGGGCATTAGATAAGGGCTTCTCAAAAATGAATCCCTTAATTCGTGTATTTCACCTACATTAAGAAGGACGGAAAAGAGGATGGGAATTCTATCTAATTGGTGGGGTGCCCAGCGAGGAGTTCCAGCGAGCCAAAGGAAAGGCTCACGAGCTGATATTACCGCTCCATATCCATCACCTTCCCTCATCTCTATCCAGCGATTCGCCGGCAGGGAACTTATGTTTTGAGGAGGAAGATAATCATCTGGAACCCTCCTTGCCTGAAGGGGACCGTCCACCCTAATTTGCATCTTGTCTCTATCTATCTTTAATGGGAAGGAAAGGATGAAGGTTTCTCCTCCGAATTCTCCTTTCTTTAAATCCAGTGTGTTCTCAATCTCTATTCTTTTTAGCCCTTTATAAAGCCTTATCTCGGTGTGCGAAAGGGGAGAATTTTCCCTCTCTATAACGATTCTTTGCATTAAATTACCTTTCTCACAAAAGATTCGGCAGTTATTTCCCTCCTCTTTCTTAACCGCTCCTATGTAAGTCTCGTTTGATTTGCCCCTCAAGAGCCCATTAAATGTATATCCTTCCTCATCTCCTATGAGTTCCCTCCCAGCTTCCTTATCGTAAATACTGATAATGCGTCCATAGGAATCCACCTCCACCCGATAGAACTCGTTCTCAATGAATCTTTCCTCTTGCTTCTTTAATAAGGGAAGAGAACCTTTGCCTTTATTTATCTGAACCAGCTTATACCCGAAGGATGGAAGGCTTAACTTCAGCAAGATATTTTCTTCATCCAAAGCCTCAAAGGGGATGGCTTCACCAGTTTTGACATCCTTTATCTCCAGTTCTTGTCCCTTAAACTGCTCGGGCAGGTGGAAAAAGATGATATCCTCTCTTTCCCGGGGGAGGGGATTGAAGATTATGGGGCGGTCTGGGCTTATGGGGAAGGTTCTGAGGATGAAGTCTATTATATTGCTTGCGGAAGCATAAGCTCTTTCGGCGGTGGCGAGCGATTCCCATTCTCCCTGCTTCACTTGCTCAAGTGTTGCTCCGTAATCGGTAGCCACTCCGCCTCCCGCTGTATGTTCATCGTATTCCCAAAGCGCTCCCCATCCCTTTTCCAAATCCTCCCAGGGATAGGGGACACCGTATTTCATCTCCATCAAGCTTGATAATGTCTCAGCAACTGGTAGATATTCCTTCGCCCAGCGGGAGAGGAAATTTCCGTAGCCCACTGAAGCCCTGACCATTTCCCATAATCCCGACCAATCGCCTTTATAAACGGGGAAATCTTTCTTTTTTGATTTTTCTATTTGAGAGAAGAATTCCTCGGGATTAGCCACTATAACTTCTGGCTTTTTCCCTTGAGAATTCCAATGGCGAGCGCGGGTGAGAACCTGTTGGGCTCCTGCTGAATCCAGATTATCAAGGATGGAGGCGAGGACGATAACCGAATTGTGAGGATAGCCATCGGATATCAATTTATCCAGCTGAGCCCTCATCTTCTGCTCCTGCTCGTCAAGCTTTCCCGCATCGAAGTGGCTCAACCCCCAATCCATAGCCTCAACATAGGATGGGCTTATCCAGGTGAGCACCTTGGCACCGCCATCTCCCTCCCAGAGAAAGGGTCTATCCTTGAGGGGGATATCAGCTTCTTTTCCGATGAAGGAATTTATGCCCGTGAGGAAGTAGGGGATTCCGCTCTCTTTCAATATCAAGGGATAAGCGATTGTATAGCCAGGGACATCGTCTTGCATTGCCACTTTAGGGAAGGGAAGGTTTAGTTGCTGGCAGAGTTTGTAGGTTGGGTAGAAAAGTCGGCAGGCTTCCTCAGGGGAGAGGACTGCGGAATGCATTGTGGCAGGAGCGGCGCAGAGGTAAATTCTTCCCTGCTTAATGAGCTCTCTCAATTTATTTATCTTGCCTTCATCTTTTGTTCTTTTCAGCCATTCCTCAAGTTGCCAACCTGTCTCAATAGTCCATTTTAGGTCAGGAAATTTCTCGCATAGTTCAATGGCGTGGTCTATGCAATGCTTGTAGCTGATGCCCACTTCATCCCTTGGCCAGTTGAAGCCTATATCAAGGTGAGTAAAGGTGACGAGGTAGATGCGATTTATTTGGGGGTAGGAGAGCGGGATGAGGAGGGCGGAAATAAGGATAAAAGTAATAAGATGATAGACCTCCTTCATAGGGGTCACCTCTTTTTCTTAAAGATTTTTGGGGCGAGCCCCTACGGGGCTCGCCCCCCCTGTCACTTTTAATTAGATTGCGGATTCCAGTAGTGTTCGCAGTTTTGCACTATGCTACGCCATTGCATCCACTTAGCGTGTCCATCCGCGAATACCAAGTTGGAGCCACCTGTGTGTCTCGTGTTCTCATCATTCTGGTTTCCCGGATTGCATTGAGCGGCGCAAGAATTAGCCCAAATTACCTGCCCGGGACAAGCGTTTACCATCACTGCATCCCCTGCAGCTACAAGCTCAGCGGGATGGGTGACCGAGGCTAACTTAACTCCTCCAATTGGTGGTATCCCTCCGCCGCCTCTCTTGATATAGGAGAAATCCCAATAGCTGACTAGCCAGTAGTTGAAGCCGACATCTATCCAGTGTCCAGCCCAGTCAACGGGACAAGGTCTTCCCTTGCCACCAAGCCATCGCGTTAAGGGGTCTACTATCCTTCCGATATTTCCGTCCACTACGACATTGCTCATATCCGCGGAGGGGCAGTCGTATACACCGATGTTCTTCAAATAGGGTTGGAGTTTGGCGTGAACCGACCACATAGGGTCTGTGCTTGCCCCGCAACCCCAGCACCCAAGGAGCGGGAAGGTTTCGTCCCAATCCTGCACATACATCATAAGAGCCTCACCTAATTGCTTCATATTTGAGAGGCAGGCGGTTTTCCGTGCTTGCTCGCGAGCCCTTGAGAAGACCGGGAAGAGGATAGCAGCTAATATCGCTATAATGGCGATGACGACCAAGAGCTCAATTAAAGTGAAACCCTTTCTCCGCATTTCTAAGACCTCCTTTTTACGATTTTCCCCTATTTTGACAAGCCTGAAGGTGCAAGGGGTCAGCACCTCCTCAATATTATGATTTTTTTAATTATCACCGCCTTTCAGCTCTGTTTCCATTTATTGTATAAACTATTTTAACCTGTAATCATAAATTTTGCACGCGTTTGCTTATCAAATTTTTGAATTAGAGTTGAAAGCTATCAGGAAATTTTTCTATAATAAATTGGCTATGAGGAGGATTTTTTATCTTTTTCTACTTTCGCTTGATTTCGCTTTTCCCTTACAACAGGGCATTTACTCTGCCCAGCAAACTGTCGCCTTTCTGGAATTTCAGGGCTCCATTCCTGAGGATGTTGCCACGAGGGGAATGGGCTATTCGGTTCAATTAAACGGCAAGACGATTATGTTCCCTCAAGGATGGGATAAAGGCTATATCCCCCATTTCATTCCCCTTAAAAAGGAAGGTAGATTATACACAATTCTCTTCACCGTCCCATTGGAGCTTAAAAAGGGCAACAACAATTTAATCCTAACCTCCCCAAATGCAACCGCAAAAATTATTAAATTGCGGGAGAAAGTAGATGCGGTTATTGAGAAGAAAGTAGAGCCAAGAGGGACGAATTACATCTTCTATCCCGATGAGTCCCCGAAAATCTCCTTCTCTTTAACATCTGATAGAAAGATTTCCCTTGATGCCGAACTGATATTTTATGTGGTCTCCCTTGCCGACAATAAAGGGGAGGATGATTGGCAACCGGGATTGAGATTCGTCCCCACGCATGTCCTTGAACAAAGGAAATTGAAGCTTGAATTAGCTAAGGGAGAAAACAAATTTGAGTTTCCCGCCCCCGCCAAACGCTATGGCACCGTCTCTGTATTTCTTGTTCTCTATCAAGGCGAGAGGATTCTCCCTCTCCATATCCTCAATTATGCGGTGGTGCACAAAAGGGATAAGGGATTCAATGAGGAAGGCTTGCTTATGGCGAGCTGTGGAGAGGCGAGATATATCCCCGCTTTGAAGAAAATGGGGATTGATTGGGTGAGATATGAAGTTGGCTGGGATGGCTTTGAACCGGAGAAAGGGAAGTTCGATTGGGAAAGATATGATGAATATATTAACGAATGCAGGAATGAGGGGATTTATGTGATGACGCTCACAGAGGGCGCTCCGGAGTGGGCTAAACCGAAGGGCGATTTCATTGATATACCTTATAAGGATTTCAAGATAAAGTTGGATTGGTCGCCGGGAAGGGAACACTATGAGGATTGGAAGAATGCTTGGATTGAATATTTAAAGAGATATAAGGATGTGGTTAGGGCTTTGAATGTTTGGAATGAGCCTTGGGAAGGGGAGGGGATAAGCGGTTGGAAATCAACCGGCGAGCATTATAGGCAGCTTCTGCGAAGGGTGAGGGAAGCGAGGGATTATGTCGACCCCTCAATAAAAATCGTCGCTGCTGATTCATCCCACAACACTGATTGGAAGCTCTTCTCCGCGGGAATGGAAAAGGACATAGATGTGCTTTCCATTCATTACGAATTTCCCGTTCAATCATCCTATTCCTTTGCGATGGCGAAGTTCTATGGGAAAGAGGTCTGGGATACGGAGACTTGGTTCAACTGGATTGGCGATGCCTCCTGTCTGAGGGGCGTGCTCCACGAAATCTCGTTGGGAGCGAAGAAGGTCTCTCCATTCGTTACAAATCTCCTATTTGATGAGAACGGATTCCCCAATACATCAGTTGCTTGGGCTTCCGCTCTTGCGAGGTTCCTGAACGGTAAGCAGTTTAGGGGTTTAGCCCATCCAGAAAGACCGCCTTTCGTCTTTCTTTTCCAGGGGAAAGGGGAAAATGTGGCTGTAGCGACAACAACTCTCTGGACTCATTATCAATACCGCCATAGCTATCTTTGGGGGCAGTTCTCCGATTGCTCGGTCGTTATGCAGATTCCGAGGAAAGGGAAAGTCAAGGTTTACGATATGTATGGGAATGAGATTAATTTGAAGGAATCGGGTGGGAAAATGGAGATTCCCATTGATAGCAGTCCCAAATACATCACAAGCGATTTGAAATTTGAGGAGTTTAAGGATTTGCTTTCCAAGGCTACCTACAGAAATCTTCCTCCCGTGGAGATAAAGATCCATCAGATGGGCAAGCCTTTGGAGCAAAATCCTCAACTCAGAATTGATTTGAAGAATATCCATCCGTTCAATATTGAAGGGGAGATGGAGGTCAAAGCCGAGGGATTGGAATTTGATAGAAGCAAGGTGGGCTTTAAATTATCTCCGCTTGAGGAACGTCCCTTTTATCTACGAATAATGAGGAAGACGAAGGAAATGGGGAATAATTACCCTTGTAGCGTTATCGTTAAGACGAAGGAAGGGACCTCTCAGTGGCAAGAGGATTTGGTTGTGGCAATCATCAAGAAAGGAAGGATAGTGGTTAATGGAGACCTCTCGGATTGGGAAAGGATAGGAGCTGTTCCAATCATACTTACGAAGGTTTCCGGGGCTACCGAGACATTAAAAGCTTGGTTTCCCTGGGAGGAGTTCTCCCGAAAGGCGGGAGATTTCGCCGGCGAAGTAGCCTTTGCCTATGATGAGGAGAATCTCTATGTTATGGGGAGGATAAAGGATGGAACGAGGGACTTGGTGCCTTCTTTGTTGAGCGGTAGAAATCTCCATAGGTTCCAGAATCCCCCGGGCGATTATGTTTATTATCAAATTGGTCCCTTCCCCGGTGCCTCAGGTGATGTCTTTAAGCTCTCGCTTTCGCCATTAAAGGAGCATTACGACAGGAAATACGATGTCTTCCCGCCCGATTCGCCCCTCCGTCGTTTGGGTCATTATATCTCCGCGGTTTATCAATATCTTCTCTATCCGATAAAGGAAGGCGGAGGAGAGATTATGAGAGTGCGCACTCCGGATTTCTTCTATCTTCATCCCCTGCCGATAAATTACGAGTTTTTGGCGAGGAATTGTAAAGTAGAGGGAGGAAAAATAGAGGTGAGGCAAGTTGAGGGTGGTTATATCTTTGAAGCGCAGATACCTTGGAGCGAGTTGAAGGAGATAAAGCCGGAAGCGGGGAAGAGAATCAGGATGAGCTTCATAATTCAGAACGGCGATATGGGGAATGTCTTGGAGTTCTCCCGAGATAAAAGCCTTTGCGGTATAAATACTTTGGATTTCGAGCCCGGTTGGGGCTTCAAGCATACAGCGGAAACCGAGTTTGAGTTCGTTGAGTGAGGTGAGGGCAATGATTTTGAGGATTAGAGGAAAAATCATATTTTTGATCCTTCTCCTCACGGTTCTCGCCATTTCCCAGGAATATCCAATTCGTCCCTATATTGACCCTTCCCAATTGGATGTTCCTTGGCCTAAACACAGCTTTTATAAGATTCCCTGGAGGGCTTATCTTGAGACGAAGAGCGGGAACGATTTCTTAAGAGGGATAGGGGTAAACTATAATGTCCCCCAAAACGACGAATTGGCGATTCGCCTCCTCGCGGAGGCGGGATTCAAGACATTCAGAATAGAAATAGGCTGGTCAAATGTCAGCTGGGATGAGAGTAAACTGAACAATGAGGAGCGTTTGAGGGAAATCCTTTCCCTATGCAAGAAATACGATATCCGCCCCACTATTCTCCTCAACGCCCATCATGGCGTCCCTTGTCCCGTTCAGTTCTTCCAAACGAAGCTCCTCTCCGACGCTCCGAAAGGGACGAGAAGCGTGCGTCTGGCAAATACCGATAACATAGTCCCGGGAAGGAGCGGTCTCTCCAATCTCACCGATTACTGGGCAGCTGAGGTCATAATAACCGATGTTGATAAGTCAACTGGCGAATGTAAATTGAGCAAGCCCTTGCCTAAGGATTTGAAGGCGGGCGATGATGTGTTGATTGCGACGCTCAAATATCTTCCCCTCCATCCCGTGGGAACGCCGGAATTTGAGGAAACGGCGAATGGCTGGGTGAGATATGCATTGATGGTATGTGATTTGGTTAATGAGGTGGGCATAGATTCCTTTGATATTGAGATATGGAACGAGCTCACTTTCGGCTCAAATTTCCTTGAGAGGGGGATAAATAATTATTACGACCCTCCCAAAGTGCAATTCAAGACGGATTTTCTCCATCCAGGAGGACATGCCTGGGAGCTTGCGAGGAGAACGATTGAGGCGATAAAGAAGAAGTATCCCAGGGTTCGTTGCATTTGGGGCTTCTCCAACACAACCTTCTTCCATACTCCCATTGAAGAGCTTCCTCCGATGACGGATGGGCAAAGCTATCATCCCTATGGCACCGGAACGAGGAAATTTCCCGAAGATGAGCAATATGGTGATAAGCCAGAGTTAAATTACGATGGTTATTCTCCCAGATTCATTATGAGGATGCCGGAGGGATGGGCGCATACATTTCTTCAGACGGAGTGTTTAATCCGCTTGATAAATCCCTCCGCCCGCCTGCGTCATCCACCCCAAACGGAGAGATTTTATCATTACATAACAGAACACGGCGTCGTTCCTCCAGAGTGTGGGATTAATGACGAAAAGGGAGCTTGGCTTCTTAAGGCGAAGACGGCTCTCCGCTCTTTCTGTCTCTGGTTGAACAAGGGGATAGATGTGATGCATTATTTCTGTGCCTACGACCAGAATCCCCTGGGAATGGGGCTTCTCCCTCCCGAGCTCCCCAAATTACCGAAGGATGCGGAGTTTAATAAAGTGGCTACGCTCCCTATGAAGGCAGTGAGGAATTTGGTTTCTCAATTCAAGGGAAGCGTTCCTCTGGAAAAGACGGATAAATTGGATGTTGATGTTGTGGGGATAGGGAAGCAGGGAATCATTTTTGAGGGCGATGCTAACCATCCACCCCTCAGGGATGGAGATGTATTCGCTTTCCTTCCCTTCCAAGTGAATAGGGATAAATATGTGATAGCGGTATATGTGATGACATATGATGTGACGAAACCCTTTAGGGAGGAGAAATATAGGTTAAGCATCAAGGGATTTGGCAAACCGGTTAAGAGCGTGCGTTTCTATGACCCTCTTTTAGGGAAGGATATCCCCTTGAAGGTCATAAAGAAGGGAAGAGAGCTTGTCGTAGAGGTATCAGCAAGTGATTATCCTCGCCTCATTGTGATATCAGGATAAAAAAGAAAAAGGATTTTCTTTTTTGAGATTGCTTCGTCGCTTTGCTCCTCGCAATGACAGCGGTGGGGATTGTCATTGCGAGCCTCCCTACGGGAGGCTCGCAATCTCATCCTTAAAAGACTCGAAAATAGACTGTTTCACTGCTTTACTCCTCGCAATGATAATCAAGCTATTGGACTCAATGAAAAAATTCACAATTTTCCCCTGCATTGTATAATTAAGTGGTAGCGTTTTGAGTGTTTCCTATCTTTAGGAGGCGATGAAAAGATGCTCTTCCTTCCCTTTTTAGCCTTTCAGTTGCCAAGCGGGGGAGTTGAGGCTTGGCTGGATGCGAACTTTTCAAGAAATGTCCTTCCTCCCTTCTCCTTCGTCTATGATGGAAGACATTCAAGCGAATTTTTGAGGGATTGGCAATTCACAAAGGAAAAGATAAGAGAGGATGGAACGAAAAAGGAGTTTGTTTTCACCTATTCCTCACCCGAGAAAGGATTGGTGGTTCGCTGCGAGGCTGTTGTCTTCAAGGAATTCCCCGCGATTGAGTGGGTGTTGAAGTTCAGGAACGATGGGGAAACGGATACCCCGATAATTGAGAACATAAAGGCTCTGGATTATCTATTTAGAGGAGAGGGGGAATTCGTTCTTCATAGAGCTTTGGGAAGCAACGCCCAGAGGGACGATTTCGCTCCCGTTGAGGAATGGTTGAAGCAGGGAAACGAGATAAGAATCGCTCCCATAGGCGGTCGCTCCTCCAATACTATCTCTCTTCCCTTCTTCAATCTTGAGGATAAGGGGAAGGGTGGGGTGATTATAAGCATAGGCTGGTCGGGGCAATGGCTGGCGGAATTTGAGAAAAAGGAAGGGGGAGTGCGAGTAGCGGCGGGAATGGAATTAGTTCATCTCAAGCTCCATCCCGGCGAGGAGATAAGAACTCCTCGCATATCGCTCCTTTTCTGGGAGGGAGATGATTATATAAGCTCGCAGAATCTCTTCCGCAAGTTTCTCATAGCACATCATATCCCCAAGTTAAACGGAAAACCGATTACACTTCCCTTCTCTTGCCATTTCGGGCTGCCAGACGAGGTCAACAACAGCTCAAACGAAGAGAATCAGCTGAAATTCCTTCCTCCTTTTGCCAAGGATTATGGAGTGGAATATCTTTGGATAGATGCAGGCTGGTTTGTGGGAGGATGGCCGAATGGAGTTGGCAATTGGTTCCCTCGTCCAGACGGATTTCCCCAGGGATTTCATCCTATTGTTGAGAAGATAAAGAAGATGGGGATGAAGGGATTGATTGTGTGGTTTGAGCCTGAGAGGGTTTTTCAGGGGACTTGGATAGATAGGGAGCATCACGATTGGGTCATTTGGTTGCCGGGCAATCCAAATGGGCTTTTGAATTTGGGGAACGAGGAAGCCCTTAAATGGCTGACAGAGCATCTCTCAAAGATGATAGAAGAGGAGGGAATAAGCGTTTATAGGCAGGATTTCAATATGGACCCGCTTCCCTATTGGCGTTCCGCTGACCCACCGGATAGGCAGGGGATAACGGAGATAAGGCACATAGAGGGATTGTATAAGTTATGGGATGAGCTTTTGCGGAGGCATCCGGGATTGATTATAGACAATTGTGCCTCGGGAGGGAGGAGGATAGACCTTGAGACCATTTCCCGAAGTGTTATGCTTTGGAGAACCGATTATCTGATTCACGAGCCAAATGGACAGCAGTGCCATACATATGGCGTAAGCTTTTATCTTCCCACGACGGCAATATGCTGTGTATATCCCAACGCCTATCTATTGAGGAGCGCATTGGGGAATGGAATGGTGCTATTCTTTCCCTGGAGTCCCGAGATTCCCGAAGAGATATATCGCAGATTTCCTTCCCTTCCTTTTGTGGATTGGGGCCCTACGAAGCCTTTTCCAATGGAATTGGCAAAGGGTCTTGTGGAGGAATTCAAGAAGGCGAGGGAATTTTTCTATGGAGATTATTATCCTTTATCCCCCTATAGCACGAGCGACGATGCTTGGATTGCCTATCAGTTCCACAGGGAGGATTTGAAAGGAGGGATAGCCCTGATTTTCAGGAGACAAAACTGCCCCCAGAGCGATTTCCTTATAAATTTCAAAGGTTTGAATCCCTCCGCTAAATATGAGCTTATCATCAGCGATGATAAATTGGAGAAGAAGAGGAGAGTTTTAAGTGGAAAGCGATTGATGGAAGGGATAATCGTAAATATAGAGCAGGCTCCCGGCTCGCTTTTGATTTTTTATAAAGAGAGATAGGGAAAGCGAAAAGATTTCAATTTTAAGCATTGACTTGTTTTTCCTTTATGTTATAATGATTAAGCGATTAATCAATGGCAAGATTAAAGGATATAGCTGAAAAAGCTGGCGTTTCAATAGCGGTTGCCTCCAAGGTCCTCAACAACAGCAGGACCAATGTGAGGGTGGGTGAGGAGTTGAGGCGTAAAATAATAAAAATAGCTAAGGAACTCGGCTATCATCCTCATCCTCTGGCGAGGGGATTGGCGAAGGGGAAGACTTATTGCGTGGGAATCGTATTCTCTTATCCACCCCATCTATTCCTGCGCGACCCATCGGCATCCCAAATCGTGGCAGCGGTTTGGGATAAATTGAGCAGGTCTGGCTACAACATATTCCTCAAATCTGGTAAGGGAAAGCTTTTGGGATATTTCCCTTCCATAGATGACCTGAAGGGAAGGGTTGATGGCATTATAGCTATTGGTCCGGTGAGAGCTGATGATGAGGAAGTGGAGAGATGGAACGAAATGGATGTCCCCGTAATACTTGTGGGAAATCATCCGAAATTCAGGGGAAGCACTGTGGATGTGGATAATGAAAGAGGTGGCTATCTTGCCACGAAGTACCTATTGAGCCTTGGTCATAGAAGGATTGGTTTAATCACGATATCTCCGGAACAGAGCTTCGTTCGGGAAAGATATCTCGGTTATTTAAAAGCATTGAAGGAATACGGGATAGAGCCGAGGAACGAGTGGATTAAAGTTGCGGAGATCGGGGATGAGGGAGGATATGAGGCTATGATGAGGCTCTTATCAGCTGCTGAACCGCCTACTGCTGTATTTGTGATCGCCGGCGTATGTGCGAGAGGGGCTTTAGAGGCGATAAAAGCGGTGGGTTTAGATGTCCCCAAGGATATATCCTTCATCGCTTTTGATAGGTTTATGGAGAATTTCCCAAGGGAGATTTCAATCACTACCGTGGAATGGTCTTTCTACAAATTGGGTTTGCTTAGCGCCTCCGTTTTACTTGGTCTTTTAAAAGGCAAGATAAAGGAACCGATTGAAAAGCGATTGCCAGTTAGGCTGGTAATCGGTGCTTCAACCGATAGACCAAGAGAAAATAAAAAGAAAGGAGGTGAAACGGGATGAAAAAGCGAGGCTTTACCCTGATAGAATTGCTCGTCGTGATAGCGATTATCGCTATCTTGGCGGCTATCCTCTTCCCGGTTTTCAGCCGGGCGAGGGAGCAAGCGCGCAAGTCCGCTTGCTTAAGCAACGCGAAGCAGATAGGTTTGGCAATCCAGATGTACTCCCAGGATTGGGACGAAAAGCTCCCGAGCTGGCTAACTCCCTGTCATGGTGGTTCTCCCTCCGCCCTTACCTGGTGGGAGCAGATAGGTCCCTATGTGAAGAACTGGAAAATATACGAATGTCCAAGCGCTGGACAAAGCGAGTGGAACTCCAACTGCTGGCCGAGACAGCCAGAGTCCGGGTTCAAGAACAATTATGGATACAATGTTTCGGTTATGTATCCGCCCGGTACCGTTGCTTCACCTGGCTGCCCCATTCACGACAAGCCTATTGGCAGTCTGTCCGCGATGCAATCTCCTGCGGAAACACTTGTCGTCGCGGATTGTCTGCAGAATTTCATTCAGCCCCACCAGTGGCGACCCGAGATATGGGGACTCCTCACGAATGTTATCTTAGCAAATATGTGGGGAGGTTCCTCGCCGGAGTTCACCTGTGGTTGCCCGCCGACAGTAGTAAATATGGAAGCGGCGGCGAAGAAGTATAGCAGACATACCGAAGGAGCTGTGCTGATATTCGCTGATGGGCATGCGAAGTGGTATCAGTGGAACCAGATTAGGGAATATAGCAGAGGCGGAACTATAAGGGCTTGCGCTGCTTCCATCTATTGATGGTGTGGGGGCGACACCGCAAGGTGTCGCCCCCTAAAATTTCATATCGCCATCCGCTTCAATAACTCTATCCTTTTCTGAATGGGTGGATGGGTGCTCCAAAGGTCAGCCCAGAATCCCTCCGATTCCCCTATAGCTCTCTTCAGAGGGTCAGCTATGAAGAGATGCGCCGTCGCAGCGCTCCCCAATTTCCCCGCAGGCGCCTTCGCTATCTTCTCCAAAGCGCTTGCCAAACCCAGAGGATTTCTCGTTAACATCGCGCTATGTGCATCCGCTATATATTCTCTGCTTCGGGACACCGCAAGGAAAACGAGCTTGGCTATTATGGGAGCTACTATGAGCAAAAAGATAAAGAGTATGAAAAACAAACAACCTGCCCTGCTGCCTACTCCTTCTTCCTCCTCTCCTTCATATCCTCTCACATATTGAAGACGCCAGCCTATTTCGCAGAGAATTATTATCGCTCCCAGAAGAGCAGCTGTTATCGTCATCGTGAGGATGTCCCTGTTTCTTATATGTGCTATCTCATGCCCTATAACTCCCTGTAATTCCTCCCTATTTAATAAATCCAAAAGGGAGCTCGTGACGCATATGGAGGCGTGTTGGGGGTCTCTTCCCACAGCGCAGGCGTTGGGAGCATCGCTATCAATTATATAAACTCTTGGACGAGGAATTCCCGCAGCTATTGACATCTCCTCAACAACATTTAAAAGGGTCGTCTCTTTTATGCTTTCCAGATTCAAAGGGCGTGCTCCCAGGGAATGAAGAATGATACTGTCTCCCTGATAATAGGATACAAGGCTCTGAACGGTGGCTATGAAAACAGCTATTGATGTGAAGAGAGGAAAGGAGAATTTATGGGGAAAGTGCAGGTAAAAGTAATCAACCAGGAAGCCTATGAGCCCGAGCAGGATGAAGAAAAAGAATATGAGGAAAAAGGTTTTCCTGCTATTAGCCTCCGCTATGCTATAGAAGGTGACGCCCATACCCTGAAGTTCAGATTCTCAAATCCACGCTTGGCGGTTGGGCTTCCTCCTCTACCTCCATTCGGAAGAATGGTTTGGGTTGGAAGTTGAAGAGGCTGGCTATGATGGAATTGGGGAAGACCTGTAGGGATGTGTTGTAATCCATAACCATATCGTTATAGAATTGGCGGGCAAAGGCGATGTTGTTCTCCGTGTGGGTCAGTTCCTCCATCAACCTAGCCACCTGCTCATTTGCCTTCAGCTCGGGATAATTTTCCACGAGGGCGAAGAGCTGGCGGAGAATCCTGCTGAGTTCCCCTTCCGCCTGTCCCGCTTCCTCTATCCCTCCAGCACTAACTGCTCTGCTCCTCGCTTCCATCACCTTCTCCAAGGTCTCCCTCTCATACTTCATATAGCCCTTAACCGATTCAACGAGGTTGGGGATGAGGTCGTGTCTTCTCTTCAGCTGAACATCTATCTGGCGCCAGGCGTTATCTACCCTAACCCTCTTCCTAATCAGGCTGTTGTAAATGGCTATCGGCCATATGACGAAGATGAGCACCAAAAGGACAACGATGACTATCACCGTTCCTGTCAATCTTTTCACCTCCGATTAGATTGTAAAGAATTTCCCGAGAAATAGCAATTATCTTAATCCGCGATAGCGTTTCGAAAAATGCGGATTTACGATTTATGCTCTACATCGAGAATAATTTATGGGGGATTCGCTAAAAGATATAATGAAAAAGGATGATTCGGCGTAACAATTATCCGCAATAAATGAAACGCTACCTAATTCGCTATTCCCCTTCTTGAAAGGCATTTATTTAGGTACCAAAGCTCCAATGGACATCCCAAGCAATTTTTGGGGTCGCAATAGGGAGGAAAGTAATTGTTATCTACCGATAATTTAGCGATTTCAACGAGTTCTCTCCTTATATCCTCTGCGGTTTTACCGAAGATATCAGCGGGAGGTTCGGGATGGGTAGCGCTTCCCCAGAGAATCTGGGGATATTCCTTTTTGTTGAAGAACAATGGTCTTGTCAATGCGATGTCGCAGGGCTGAGAAAGAAGGACCCGAGGTTGTGGTATATTTCTCTTATTTTCCTGCAACCTCCTTACCGCTTCTTGCTTAAGGATGTTGGCGAGGCGAGGTTTTGTCTTTCTCAAGATTTTTTCCAATTTGAAGAGATATCCCATTTCCTTCTTTCGTTCAGTGAGAACCTCAGCCAACCAATCATTAATTGGTATCTCTTTTCTAATCAAAATCTCAGCCCTAACCGCTTTTACGAGTTCGGAAAAAATTCCCTGAACCATCTTGATTTGCGTCTGTCTTTGCTTCCAATCCCCATACTCCCAAGATACGCCTGAGGAGATGTAGAAATTTAAAGTTTCCGGATTAACCAAGATTATGATATATGGTCTTCTCTCATCTATTGTGGATTTAATAAGCGTTTCTGGGAGCAACTGGGAGCGTGTTCTCGTGAGATATCTCAAGGCGGAGGAGAAACTCCTGATATTAGTTATTTGGGAAACTATGACGAACCTTCCTCCATAATCTACTTTTATGCTCTCAAGAAGTTCCTTGGAGTTAATCGCTTTTTGGAAGTCCTCTTGAGAACGCTCAAGAGCTTTAAATATCATTAATAGCCATTCCCTTCCCACATCTTCCTCCATATAACAAAGGAGATGAAAGATGTTCCTCAAAGCGTCAAGCTTTTCCGGCTCTTTTATCTTCTCCAACCAATTGTTAAGGCTGTTCTTCGCTATGCTATCTGGATTGCTCAACAGGAAATCGGATACCGTCTCTTTGAAGATTTTCTGTCCCCTCTCTAAATCTTTGTCGTTGGAGAGGAAGCTATCCATAAGGGGAACGAACCAGCGCTCATAGACCTCTCTATCTGGGAAGTCCAAGAAGCTATTTATGATGCCTAAAGCCCTCTTTATGTCCATCTCTCCCGAATCTTTAAAAAAGTCCCCATATCTCACCAATGTTTCCCATCTCTCCATCCTTTCCTTATCAAATCCTTCTATTCCCTTTGCAGAGGTGAGAAGCTCAAAGGAGGAAACCTGCATCGCCTTTAATTGTTCCTCATCTAAAACCTTCTCAATTAAGTGTTGAGAATAGATTTCCACTTCAACCTCTCGTGGCTCTTCAAGGGGGTAAGTGTCAACGAAGATAATTTTCTCCGCTTTCCCCTCGTATTCCTCCGCCTTCTCTACTCCGAACTCTATTTCATCCACTTCTCCCAATATCTGCAAGAAGCGGATGCAACTGCCGGCATCCAAATCTATCTTCCTATGTGTTATTCCTACCCTTACTCCATCCATCTTGAGGGGAAATGTTATAGAGAGACATTCACCTCCCTTGCGATTTTCCTCACATACTCTCCCGCTTTGATGTATTCCTCTTCGCTTGATAGATGCTCTAACATAAGGGGAACATCCTGCGGTAATTTGCTCAATTCCCGCAGAAGCGTCCTGTAGTCAAGCTTTCCCAAACCGGGACGCACTTCCTCAAGGTGAACGAGGAAATTCTCTTTTAGGATGACATCCTTTATGTGACAGCTCTTTATATAAGGTCCGAGCTTCTCAACGCACTCCTTGATGAAATCGCTGTTGAAGAAGTAGCGCCTCGGGTTGTTTATCATATTAACGATGTCCAGATGGACCGCGAACTGCTTTCTATCTATCGCCTTGATGAGGCGAATATACTCATCGGGAGAATCGGGATACATCCAGGGCATAGTTTCCAAGGTGTAGAAGGCGCGTATGGGCTTAACATCCTCTATTATTTCCCTGACCGTATCAACTATCATTTGGAATGTTTCCTCTTTGAGGTCTTCCTCGCAAGGTCCGTCCCATTTCTTTCCTCTTGAGCCAGCTATATTAACGCAGCAGAGGGCGCCAATCCTATCCGCTAAATGCAATTGGCGTTTGCAGAATTCAATAGCTGAACGGCGTTCCTCTTCATTCGGACTTAAGGGATTGCTCCAAGCACCGACCTCCGCTATTATTATGTCGGATTTCGCAGCGATTTCCTCGTATTCCCGCACTACCTCATCGCTCGCTGAACTATCAACAGGGCAATAGCTTGCTCTATAGCCATATTTCCTGAGAAAGCTAACCCATTCCTCGGGCTTGCTATAATCTCCGAAAACAGGACCTCCTAATCTCACGAGAATCACCTCTTTATTTATAGCAAAAATTTTGCTTCTTGTGTATTATATTAAAAAAAAGAAAGAAGGAGGTTATCATTATGGAAGAGGATATTTATGATGTAGCGATAATAGGAGCGGGACCAGCTGGTCTCACTTCCGCTATTTATACAGCGAGAGAGCGATTGAGAACGCTCGTTTTGGAGAAGGCTATGTCCGGCGGATTGCCGGCTACCACGGAGATGGTGGAGAACTACCCGGGATTTCCCGAGGGTATAGGCGGAGTGGAGCTGATGAGGAGGTTCAAGGAGCAGGCGGAGAGGTTCGGGGCGGAGATAAGAGAGTTCTCCGAGGTAAAGAAAATAGAGCAGGAGGGAAGGATTTTCAAGTTAACGACCGATTTCGGCACTTTCCAAAGCTACACTGTTATAATCGCCTCAGGAAGTGTTCCCAAGAAATTGAATGTGCCAGGCGAGGATAAATTTATGGGAAGAGGAGTCTCCTATTGTGCCATCTGTGATGGTCCCTTCTATCAGGGTAAAGATGTCGCGGTTATCGGATGCGGGAACTCCGGACTACAGGAGGGAGAGACGCTTTTAAAATATGTTAACAGCATAACATTCGTTGAATTTCTCCCCTACATTCCAGCTGAGAAAATCCTTCAGGAAAGGCTGAAAAACGAGCCGAGAGTGAAATTCCTCCTCAATCATATGGTAACGGCGATAAATGGGGAGGAATTCGTTCAGTCAATAACAGTTAAGGATAGGGAAAGCCAGGAGGAAAAGGAAATAAAAGTTGATGGCGTTTTCATCTATGTTGGTTTCTTGCCCAATACACAATTCCTCAAGGGTTTTGTCGAGCTGGACAAAAATGGATATATAATAACGGATGAGGATATGCGGACATCAAGGGGGGGTGTTTATGCGGTTGGGGATGTGCGTTCAAAGAAGGTAAGGCAGATCTCCGTGGCTTGTGGGGAGGGAACCATCGCCGCTATAGCCGTTAGGGATTATTTGAGGGAAATGAAGTGATTGATATGGAAAGAGAGGAGTTAGAGGAAATTTTTTCATTATATAAAAGGCACATAAACCCCTATTTGGCTAACCTCCTGCGCTTCGCTGGCTTTGATAAATTGGAATGGGAGGCGGAAGGGTGCATAATAAAAGATAGTGAGGGAAACGAATACATTGATTGTTTAGGAGGCTATGGCGTCTTTTCCCTCGGTCATCGCCATCCCAAGGTCGTTGAAGCTGTGGAGAAGCAGCTGCAACTTATGCCCCTTTCCTCAAAGGTGTTCATAAATCCCTTACAGGCGAGGCTTGGGGAAAGGCTCAGCGAGATAACCCCAGGAGATTTGCAATGTGTTTTCTTCTCCAATAGCGGGACGGAAGCTGTTGAGGCAGCATTAAAGTTCGCTCGGATGTACACTGGTAGGAAGAAGTTCGTCTCCGCTCTGGGCTCATTTCATGGAAAGACATTCGGTTCCCTCTCCGTTTCTGGAAGGGATATTTATAAGAAGCCATTTGAACCCTTGCTTCCCTATTGCGAACAGGTTCCCTTCGGGGATGCGGAGGCGTTGGAGAAGGCGGTTGACGATGAAACAGCCGCCGTCATATTAGAGCCTATACAGGGGGAAGGAGGAGTGAATGTTCCACCCGACGGTTTCCTTCCCAGAGCCAGGAAGATTTGCGATGAGAGGGGAGCGATTCTCATCTTGGACGAGGTCCAGACCGGTTTGGGGCGTTGTGGAAAGATGTTCGCCTGCGAGCTTTGGGGGGTTGTGCCCGATATTATGTGTTTGGCGAAGGCGTTGGGAGGAGGGATTATGCCGATAGGTGCTACGATTGCTCGTCCCCAAATTTGGAAAATCTTTCAAGATAACCCCCTCATCCATTCCTCCACATTCGGTGGAAATCCCCTTGCCTGTTCCGCCGCCCTCGCTGCTCTGGAGGTTATAGAGGAGGAGAAACTCCCCCAAAGGGCGGAGAAGCTCGGCAATTATCTTCTAAAAGAATTACAGACAATAAAGGACAGATTCCCCCAGTTCATAAAAGATGTGAGGGGGAAGGGATTGCTTTTGGGCGTGGAGTTCAGCGACGAGGACATAGGGCTCCTCACGATAACCTTCTTATTAAAGAGAGGCGTTCTCGTCGCCTATGCCCTTAATAATCCCAAAGTTATGCGCATAGAACCGCCCTTGATCATAAGCGAGGATTTGCTTTCTCGGGTCGTAGAAGCGATTAATGGTTCTCTTGAGGATGTTGAGAAAGTGCTTCCCGGCGGTTAGAGAGGTTTAGTTGTGGAGCCTATCCGGAGGCGAACGGGGATTCTCTTCCTGATTGGTGTTTCCCTCTCCCCATTTATCACCTTGAAGAGGACCATAGCGGAGTAAAGACCGAGCCTGTAGAAGGGAGGGACTATCGCGGTGGGCTGGATTTCCATCAAGCTGGAAGGATACTCCTGAAGAGTTATGAGGGAGATATCATCTGGCAAGCTCAATCCGGCATCCTTTATAGCTCGCAAGGCGCCAACCCCCATAAGACCTGTTGAAGCGAAGATAGCCGTGGGCTTTTCCCTTCTCTGAAGGAGCTCAAGCGTTCCTCTATATCCATCTTCTGTAGTAGCCTCTCCGATGAAGACATTTTCCTCATCGTAATGCAACCCGTTTTCCTCCAATGCTTTCCTATATCCTGCGAAGCGTTCCTCACCATAGCTGTAATAAAGGGGACCGCCGAGGTAGGCTATGGATTTATGACCGATTTTCGCGAGATAATCAACCGCTTTATAACCGACTGAGAAGTTATCTATATCCACACAGCTTATCCTTTTCGCTTCCTTGTAGTTCCCGATAACAACCACTGGCAAATCTCCCTCATCAAGTTCCTTTATTCTCTTATCATCTTGTCTAATCGGACCCACCACTATCGCTCCGTCAGCCTCTCCCTTGTGTAGCTTTCGCCTCAGGGGCAAATCCCTGCTTATCTCAAGGGGAGGGATTAAGAGGAGACGCATTCCGCTCTCCGCTATCTTTGTGCCCACGCCGAAGAGGATTTGGGAATAAGGGATATCGGCAAAGAGATTTAAAACGGGTTGAAGGAAGAGGATGGCTATTGTCTCCGCTCTCCTGCGCGCGAGGCTTTGAGCAGCCCTATTGGGAGAATATCCCAGCTCTTTTATCGCTGCCCAAATCCTCTGTTTCGTCTTCTCGCTCAAAGGGACGGGAACATTATTTATCACGAAGGAGACGGCGGTTACAGATACACCCGCTCTTTTCGCTACATCCTTAATGGTTGGCATTCTTCTCCAACTCCTTTATTTGGGCTTCCACTCTTTCCAGTCTATCCTTCGTGGGCGGATGGGTGCTGAAGAAAACGGCGAGCTTGGAGGGCTGCCCCTTTTCATCCTTTAACAGCTTTTGGAAGAAGCGAATCGCTCCCCTTGGGTCATATCCCGCTTTATAAGCCAGGCGAACTCCCCAACTGTCAGCTTCGTATTCGTTATCCCTTCCATAGCCAAGGAAAACCATATCCCTCGCTAAAGAGAGCATCTTTGACCATTGCTCATTCTTGCTTATTACCGCTATGGCTATTTCGGTTTTCAGCTCTTTTTCAATCATTTTAGCTGCGTGTCTTGCGACGACATGACCAACCTCGTGCCCTATGGTGAAGGCGAGGGCGTCCTTATCGAAGTTTATATAATCTATCAACCCCTTATTCACGAAGATGAAACCGCCTGGGGCAGCCATAGCGTTAACTTCATCCGAATTGAGAACAGTGAACTCATACTTGACATCTTTTCTGGGAGCCACTTCGGCTATCCTCTTTCCAATTTCTTGAACGAGGTCATTATATTTTGGTTCCTTGCAAACGCCGTACTGCCGTTCCACCTCAGCTGAGACCTCTTTTCCCAGTTCTATTTCCTGCTCCGTGCTAATGGAGAGGAGGCTTTTTCCTCCTACCTTCCCGAAGAGAAGGAAGAGGACCAAAAGCCCGGCGACGATATCTTTTGTGCTGATACCCGCAATTGTTATCATTTTCTATCACCTTTATAAATATATTTCCAAATATCGTTGATTTTCGTTTGTATCTCTTGCCAAAAGTTTTTATTGTTTTCTTCCTTCAACCTATCAAGCGCTCTTTCCACACATTTTCTCGCTTCTTCCTTATTTCCTTGATCAATCCATTTAAGGGCATCCTGCAGGTCCTTTTTCAGAAGGAGGTTAGTGATGCCGGGCTGGGAGAGGGATATTTTTCTCTCCAACTTCAGGGTACGCTCGTAGGCGAGGATAGATAGAGCGAGCGCGCAGATTAGCAAGAGACCCGAAATCAACCTCAGCATAGACATTCACGATATCGTTTGTTAAAATTATAATTGCTATTGTGGGATAATGCAAGCGTATTGACTTTCAGGAGGTTTTGGTTAAAATTTTTAATGTTGACTAACAAGGATTTGCTGTTATAATAGTATATTGCCAGAAAGTTTCTTGACAAACAAAGGCAAGTAGGCTAATATAAACACACTGGACCCTTAGCTCAGTTGGTTAGAGCGTACCCCTGATAAGGGTGAGGTCCCTGGTTCGAATCCAGGAGGGTCCACCAGAGGGGACGTAGCTCAGTTGGGAGAGCGTCTGCTTTGCACGCAGAAGGTCGGCGGTTCAAATCCGCCCGTCTCCACCAGAGGAAGATAGGAATTTGCATTTTGAAAATTGCATAGGGAA
>Ga0080004_1062362_pt1 | contig 66515 bp, 52 predicted proteins | sample WasSprMetagenome_FD_69207 | JGI IMG/M metagenome (GOLD analysis project Ga0080004, IMG submission 69207) | Sulfidic aquatic microbial communities from Washburn Spring, Yellowstone National Park, USA - WS (SPADES assembly) (version 2) | ecosystem: Environmental > Aquatic > Thermal springs > Hot...
CCGATAGGGAGGGGAGGAAGGAGATACTGCTGATACACACTAGGAACATGCCCCTAGCTGATGATGTGGATCTCGATAGATTGGCCGATATAACTCACGGCTTCGTGGGAGCTGATCTAGCTGCTTTGGTAAGGGAGGCAGCTATGAGGGCTCTGAGGAGATTGATGAAGGAAGTTAATCTGCTTGAGAGTGAGAAGCTGCCACCGGAAGTCTTGGAGAAGCTTAAGGTCACTATGGACGATTTCATGGAGGCCTTCAAGGATATAACGCCCTCAGCTCTGAGGGAGGTAGTCGTCCAAGTCCCGAACGTGAGATGGAATGACATAGGCGGGCTCGATGAAGTGAAGGAAGAGCTGAAGATGGCAGTAGAATGGCCCCTCAAATATCCTGAGCTCTTCGAGGCTAGCGGTGCGAGGCAGCCTAAGGGGATACTGCTCTTCGGCCCTCCGGGAACTGGCAAAACTCTGCTAGCTAAAGCTGTAGCGAATGAGAGTGAGGCCAACTTCATAAGCGTCAAAGGGCCAGAGATAATGAGCAAGTGGGTTGGGGAGAGCGAGAAAGCTATTAGGATGATATTCAGGAGGGCAAGGCAGACCGCTCCAACTATAATATTCTTCGATGAGATAGATTCGATAGCGCCGATAAGGGGATACTCAAGCGACTCGGGAGTCACGGAGAGGGTCATAAGTCAGCTGCTCACTGAGATGGATGGCTTAGAGGAGCTCAGGAAGGTAGTAGTCATAGCTGCTACTAACAGGCCGGATTTAATAGACCCAGCTTTGCTGAGGCCAGGAAGGTTCGATAGGCTGATCTACGTCCCTCCACCCGACTTCGCCGCTAGACTGCAGATACTCAAGATACATACGAAGGGGAAGCCCCTAGCTCCGGATGTGAGCCTCGAGGAACTCGCATCTAAGACAGAAGGATATACAGGCGCTGACTTAGCGAATTTAGTGAATATAGCCACTCTAATGGCTTTGAAGGAGCACATAAATAAGTACAAGGATCCCAAGGAGGCCTCAGCCCATAGATCGGAGCTCATCATAACGAAGAGGCACTTTGAGGAAGCTATGAAGAAGATCAGACCACTAGGGAAGGAGGAGATCGAGAGATATAAGAGAATAGCTGATGAATTCTTGAGAAGAGCTTCGACATGACCTTCAAATATTCTCAAACTTTTTTTATTTTTCAACGCCTCCTCAACATATGCCCATGCGCGTAGGTATCAACGGTTTCGGTAGGATAGGTAGGCAGGTCTTCAAGATAGGCTTGAGGAACCCAAACTTAGATTTCGTCGCTCTCAATGATATAACTGAGCCGAGAGTCCTTGCCCATCTCCTCAAGTACGATTCTGTCTTCGGGAGGTTTAAGGCTGAGATAAGCCATAAGGAATCTGCTATAATCGTCAATGGGAAGGAGATGAGGGTATTCAGTCAGAGAGATCCCTCATTAATTCCGTGGGATGAGCTAGGTGTTGATCTAGTCATAGAAGCTTCGGGAATATTCACGGGCAGGAGCGATGCCGCTAAGCACCTGAGAGGGTCCGTTAAGAAGGTCGTTATAACTGCTCCCTCGAAGGGGGAGTCAGCCGATTACACTGTCGTTATGGGGGTCAACGAGGGAGGAATAGATGTGGGGAAGCATCACGTGATAAGCAATTCATCCTGCACGACTAATGCTTTCGCTATAATGGTGAAGGTCCTCCACGAGAGGTTCAAGATCAGAAGAGGTGTGATGACCACAATTCACGCATATACGAACGATCAGAGGATATTAGATGCTCCCCATTCCGATCTGAGGCGCGCTAGGGCTGCTGCTATATCCATGATCCCCACTTCGACTGGAGCGGCTAAGACGATAGAGCTAATATTCCCGGAGCTCAAGGGCAGGCTCTCCGCTATAGCTATGAGAGTGCCTACTTACGATGTATCGATCGTAGACTTCGCTGCCGAGCTGGAGAGTAAAGTAAGCGTTGAGGAAGTCAATAAGGCCTTCGAGGAAGAAGCTAAGAGGATGCCGAAGTACTTGGGGATAGCCGAGGATCCCATAGTATCTGTAGACCTCATAGGGGATGAGCACAGCGTGGTCTTCGATCCCTCCCTGACTCAAGTCGTCGAGGGGAACATGGTCAAGGTGTTCGGATGGTACGATAATGAGTGGGGTTACTCAGCTAGAGTAGTGGATCTAGTGGATTATCTCAGGGAAAAAATGAGCATATGAGTTACTCTATGTATATAGCTGGTCTCCCGGGGAGGGCCCTCGAGGCCCTCTTCTTCGGATCGTAAGAGGGGTTCTCCTCGAGATCCACCCTTACTTTCATCCCCAATTTCCTCTCTAAGTAATTCTTCGCAGTTTCAAGTGCTGATAACTCCTTATCCCTATCGGGGAGCCAGGGCCATCCGCCACTGGAGAGTTGCTTCACTATCTCAGGAACGTAAGAGCCTCTTTCCCTGAAAGCTGGATCCTTCATGAGCTCTGGGATCAATCTCCTTGGATCGAGCCCTATTTTGGGCTTGAGTTCCTCTATCCTCCTGAAGAGCTCATACTTCCATGGGGAAGCTACGTAAATGTAGAGGTTGCTCCCGGATATCCCTGATGAGGAGATGCTCTTAACATCCTCTATTATATTCGACAAAACCTTGTAGGATATATCGGCTTCCCTGTACTCGGGGATCTCCTCGTGGGACGGCCAGGGGGCCAGAGAAACGAATCCCTCCTCCCCTATAGTTTCCCATATCTCCTCAGCTACGTGGGGGGCGAAGGGGGCCAGTAGCCTGGCCCAAACATTCAGGATGTATTTCATAAGCCTCCCATTCGCTTCGCCTTTGGCCTCGAGGTACTCCTCAACTTCATTGAGCAGTAAGTAGACTGAGTGATGTATCGCCTCCCTAGCCCTGCATTCCTCCATAGCATCAGTTATCTCCTTCACATGAAGCTTCAGCATCGTTACCAGCCACATATCCCAGAGATCCTCAACTATCAACTCCTCATCGAAACTGCTGAATTCGGAAGCCAGATCGAGAATCCTGAAGAGCCTCTTGAGGGTGCTGCTCGCTACTATGGGGGAGAAGTCAGCATCTGAGGAGAGCTCAGCGGACCCCATGACTGAAAGCCTTATGGGATCTGCCCCGAAGAGCTCAACGGCCCTCCTTATAGGTATTATGTTTCCGAGGGATTTCGACATCTTCTTGCCCTCCATCGTCACCGAACCGTTCACGACTATCTGCCTAGGCCAGAGATCCCTCGGGAATATAGCGACGTGGTTGAATATGAAGAAAGTGAGATGATTCCATACGAGGTCCCTCCCACTGTGCCTCGAGTCCAGAGGGTACCAGTAGAGGAACTCCTCCCTAACTCTCCTAAGGACATCCTCATCTATCCCCTTCCTAGAGGAGAGGTCCTTCTCATTCCCCTTACCGAGGAGTATGTAATCGAAGACCTCCTCATCGAGCTTCGAGGCATCCAAGATCCCTGAATTTATGTACTTGCTTATAGTGTAGAAGGCCATGTAGATTGTTGAATCGCTAAGGCTCTCTATTATCCAATTTGGATCGAAGGGAAGCCTAGTTCCAAGACCGCTCTTTCTAGCGCATGCCTTCTCCCTCATCCAATCGATAGCGTCCTCGAACTCCCTCCTCAGCTCCTTCGGTATTATCCTCATCTCCCTCAAGGCCTCGTGAGCCAACTTCTTCCACTCGGGATTCGAGTAATCTATGAACCACTGATCCTCCACTATCTTCACCACTACCTTAGCCCCGCACCTACAGTAGACAGGGGAATTCGCTATCTCGTAGAACTTGTGGGCCTTCCCACTCATTATAAGGTCTTCCTTAACCCTCTCCTTAGCTTCCTTGACTGGCATGCCTGGATACGATGTATTGGCCTTCATCCTACCGGTATGGTACTCCTTAGAGTAAATCAGTTGTGTAGCTTCCTCCGCCTTCACATCCAGCTGATCCTTGACCCCCAAGGATTCCACGGCATCCTTAGCAGGTAAGTCGGAGAAGCCCTCAACTTCTATTATCGATATCGGTTCCAATCCAGAGATGTCCTCGATGCCATATCTCCTCAGGGTCTCCAGATCGGATTTCAGATCCCTGAGGGCCAGGAAATCGTAAGGAGCATGCCCGGGCACCGACATCACGATGCCCGTACCATAATCAGGTTTGACGAATTTCGCTGGGAGGACGGGGACATCCTTTCCCGTAGCCGGGTTCCTGAAGTATCTCCCGATTAACTCCTCTCCCTTCACCCTCCCCACTTCCTTAACATCGAATCCCTGGAACTTGAGCTTAACAACAGCTTCCTCAGATAATACCCACCTCTCCCCATTCACTTCAACTATCCTGTACTCAACTTCTGGGTTTATCCATATGTTAGTGACTCCGAAGACTGTTTCAGGCCTATAAGTAGCTGTGGGAATTATCAGGGAATCCCCCTCGAATTTTATCAATGTGACTTCAGTTATCTCGGGCTCAACATCTCCTCTAGTATCGTGCTGCCCTACAGCATTATCGCATCTCGGGCACCAGCCCACGGGATGCTTCCCCTTAGTTAAGTATCCCCTCTCCTGCAGCTTCATGAACTGCCAGGTGATGAACTTATTGTATGCCGGATCTATAGTCGTGAACTCCCTCCTCCAATCTATAGAATATCCCATCAGCTTCATCCCGGCTTTTATCTCCTCATGGAAGTACCTCGCCATCTTGAGAGGATCCTCGAGCTCCTTAATTTTTTCCTCGGGGATCCCGTAAATCCTGAGGAATGAGTCTATTATCTCAGGATCCCCCTCCCTCAACCTCTTAGCCATCGCCAGTATCGGCGTGCCGGTGTAGTGGAAGGCCATGGGGAAGAGGACATTATATCCCTGCATCCTCTTGAACCTGGCGTAAGCGTCCGTGAGGCCGTAAGTCCTGCCGTGTCCTATATGCTGCGGGCTATTCGGATAGGGATATGCGACAGTTAAATAAAATTTCTTGAGACTTTTGTCGGGATCGGCTTCAAATATCCTTGATTTCTCCCATCTCTCCTGCCATTTCCTTTCAATTCCCCTGAGCCTCTCAACGAGCTCCTCCACGGACATTTCGTTCACCTACACCCCGGGGTGTCCGATGCTAATTAAAAAATTTATGAGAGCGAACCGCACTGAAGTTCTCTCGGCGTAACCACATGCTCTTTTCTCTTACACCCCCCATGAGGAGCATGGGGAGATAATCGAGGCCTCCGATAGATACGCTAAAAATCGGGAGGGCCTGAATTTAACTGAAGCACCAGTAAATTAGCGTAATATCAAATAAAGTTATTATGCAGGGCCATACGAGGCTAAAATATTTTAAAAACATTTCAAATTTTCACATTATTGTCAAAATTTTTAAGTAGTAATGTAGATAACTGTCACATGCTATGTGGAGCGATACGTATGGGGAAGAAGGTGAAGCTCATCGTATGTCCCGTCTGCGGTAGCTTAAATATAAGGAAGTCATCCCCCTTCTCAGGGTGGCTGCTGCCCGATGAATACGCATGCCCGGACTGCGGGTATAGAGGGCCCATAGTGGGCGAGATCGAGGTAGATGAGGATGAAATCAAGGGGGAGTGATGGGATCACCTTGGATTCAATCATAAAGGCCCTGAACGATATGGGCTTGGACGCTCATACGAAAGTCTCATCTTTGGGGAGCATCATCAAGATAGAGATAAAGTTCGATCCATTGGAGAGGGAGAGGAGAGCTTTAAATGCGTATAAGGCGAGCTTGAGATCCTCGAACCAGAACAGAGATATTTCAGGGCAACTAATTCAACAGATAGACCATTTCCTGAAGAGAGTGGAATCGACGAGAATGGAGAAGGTCCTCGTCGCAGCTCCCTCTCAGGAGGGCCTGAGGCTCCTCCTGGATCAGGTGATGCGGATCGGTAAGGAGATGATCGATAAGAGGAGGGAGGCTGATGAATTGAGGAAACTAATAAGGCTTTTCCTGAGCTACGTTAGGGAATATGCGAGGGCTAGTGATAATGATTAAATCTACAAGATTTTTACCGCCCTTTATCGGGGAAGTCCTGAATCGAGGCTCGGGAAGGCATCCCTTTAATTATTATTACAATAGTTATCAGCATATATGAAGCGATTATATGCCCATAACATAACGTGAATATTTATTAATTAAGTCTGTTAAGTAATTATGGAGGTGAAGGTATGACCCTGCTGAAATCCCATATAAGGATATTGAAAGAGTTGGTGAACAAAGGGGAGAAGGGGGTTACTGCGAGCAAGCTAGTCTCGAAGAGAGAGTATAGAGTGAAAGTGATAAAGTTCTTGGAGAGCGAAGGGCTAGTTAAGGTATCTTACAGCGGAGGAGGGATGCGCGTATACGCGACTGAGAGAGCGAAGAAGCTCCTCGAAAGAATAGAGAAGGAGAGACCGGAGCTTTTAGTGAACAGCTAGATCCTCAAATTTCTGGATGAAATAGTCGCATCCATCAATTCTCCTTCCAACGCAGACTGTTTTAATCCCCAGCTCCCTACCGGCATCCAGGTCCCAGGGGGTATCGCCGAAGAAGATGCATTTACTAGGATCGACACCGAGCTCATCTAAAGCCATCATGAGCTGTTCCTTCCTATCCAAAGAGGACTCCCTCGTTATGATCACATCGAAGAACCCCAAGATACCGAGTCTCTCGAGCGCTATCAAAGCTGGTTTCCTAGCTTGCAAAGTCACTAAAGCTAACTTCAACCCCATCCCCTTAATTTTTTCGAAGATCTCTATCAACCTTGGATTTCGATCCGCCCTGCTAGATGCAACTATCTCCTCCTCTTCAACTATCTTGAATGCCCTGATCTCCTCATCCTTATTCCTAGCCGCCTTAGGTATGCTGGGGCCCAGGGGCTTCAGAGGGTGATCCCATCCCATCTCAGCCCTCACTCTCTCCCTCAATGAATCCCAGTTTATCCCGAGATCAACTAGCGTCCCATCCAGATCCGTTATCAATGCTTCCTTACCCTGAAGAAGTTCGTCGAGCCGCAATTCTCGCACTTCAGGTACACCCCGAACTTCCCCTGCTTCGCGACCATCGGACCTCCGCATTTCGCACACCTCAGAGGGGTCCTATCGCAGTTAGCTATGCACCTGGTGTAACCCCTCCCCCTGTTGCTTTTAGTCTTGATCCTCCCGCTCACCAGCGGCAATCCACATTCACAGAATTTCCCTTCAAACCTCTCATTTTTAAATAAATTAAATTTTACATCGCATTTCTCAGGATAATTTGAGCAGACTATGAAATATCCATAACTGCTCTTCCTCATATTCAGGTCGCCCCCGCACTCGGGGCACTTCCCCAAGCTCCCGCTCCTGTACTCCCTTAGCCCCTCATAGAGTCTCTCCGATATCTTCAACTCGTTCCTCTTGAACTCATCCATGATAGCGCTCAACTCATCCAGAGATTCCTTGAGGAAATTGCCTGGATCCAGCTTCCCCAGCTCTATTTCATTCATCCCCCTCTCCAGCTTCGCTGTGAGCTCTGGATTCGTTAAAGCCGGGACGAAGCTCTCCAAGACCTCAACTATAGCCTCACCGAGTCTGGTGGGCTTGAAGCTCCCCTCCTCCAAGTAACCCCTGCTCTTCAGTATATCGATTATCTGCACCCTCGTGTTCTTAGTCCCCAGCCCCAGCCTCTCCATCTCCTTTATCAGGGATATGTGGGAGTACCTCTTCGGGGGCTGAGTTTCCTTTTCCTCTATCTTGACTTCAACGACCCTCAGCTCCTCACCATCCTCAACCTCCGGGAACTCCTCCATCCTGGCGTAAGGATAGACCCTCAGCCATCCCTCCCTCAATACTGAGAGACCACTGGCCCTGAAGATGAAGCCATCTACATTAGACTCAACTCTGATCCTCTTGATTAGAGCGTCCTGAGCTAAAGTAGCGAGGTTCCTCCTGGCTATTATCTCATACACTTCCCTATACTTCCCCTCGAGCCTCTCCTCAGGCACTCCGACTACGTGTATCGTTGGATGAGCTGGATCATCCTTCTTACCTTCAACAGCCGCTTCCCTCATGTCCCCGAGGACGAATTCGGCTTCCTCCTTCAGGGGCGAATAACTCGCTATGAGCTTGACCATATCGACGAAATCCTTCTTCTTCCAGCTCTTGGGATACTTCTGGCTCTCCGTCCCTATATAGCTTATCAATCCAGCCTCATATAGCTTTTGGGCTATCCCGCTCGTCCTATCAGCTATCTGTCTGGGGGTCAGCCCTGTTATCGCGCTAACCTCCACTTGGAGCGAGGTCCCGTCGAAAGGGGGAGGAGGGCTCAGCTTCCTCTCATCGGACTTCACTCTAGCGATTAGGGTATCTTTCACAGATTCTGCAGCTCTCCTAGCATAATCCTGATCCCATATCCTCTCCTCCCCCTTAGGAGGAGCTAACTCCAGTGAGAAACCCTTATCAACCTTCACTATAACGGTGTAGTACTTCTTGGGGACGAATTCCCTTATCTCACGCTCTCTCTTCACTATCATAGACAGAGTGGGTCCCTGAACCCTTCCCGAGCTCAGGACCCTCACCCATCCCTTCCTCCTAGTGCTCAGGGTGAGCCCCCTGGATACGTTCGCCCCCCACTCCAGGTCTATGACCCTCCTCACCCAGCCGGCATAGGCCCTGGGATAGTCGAAGGGTTTGAGGTCCCTGAAGGAGCCCCTTATTTCCTCCTTAGTCAATGAGGAGAACTCCATCCTCAGTATTTCCTTCCCCTCCCAATTCAGGGCCTTAATTATCTCAAGAGCGATAGAGCTGCCCTCACTATCCAGATCAGTCGCTACTATTATCCTATTCGACAATTTCCCCAATTTCTCCAGTATTTTCAAGTACTCCCTCTTCCCCTTTATCTCCTTGAGCACTAACCTCTCAGGCGGGACTATAGATGGATACTCCCACTTACCTGGGGGATAATCCAGCTCGAGAAGGTGGCCAGCGGCTGGTGCTACGTAGTACCTCTCACCGCCCGTGTCGAACTCATAATAGTATACTCTCCCCTCCCTCTTGGCCTTCGCTCCCTCAGATAGTATTGAGGCTATCCTCTTAGCTACGTTGGGCTTCTCAGTCAGTATGAGCGTGGTCATTCCGCGGTCTTAGCTCGATGCTATCACCAGAATATAAGCGCATTACAAACCGGCCCCTCAGGATTTATGTCCCCCCCTCCTTCAATCATGGTGAAGCATGAGGAGAGCGTATCTTTCCCTGCTCATGATATTCATACTCTTACAAGCTAACTTAATTCTCTCAGCTCCGCCTAGGACGATAGTAGTTCACACGGGCAGCCCATGCACTTCCGGCGATGCTTACTTCACGAGCTTGAGCTCAGCTATCTCGAGCGCGAACCCAGGGGATAGCGTGAAGATATGCCCCGGGACCTACAGGGATAACGTGAGGGTGACGAAGAGCTTAAGCATCTCCGGAGTGGGGGACCCTTCTTCAGTTGTAGTGGAAGCCTACAATACGACTAAGCATGTAATAGAGGTGAGCAATACTAGGAATGTAACGATAAGCAATTTAACTGTCAGAGGGGCAGTAGGATCCCAGCAGAGCGGTATATACGTTTATTACACGAGCGAGAGCTCCCTCAGGAATATAATAGCGACCGGAAACTACTTCGGGATCAACATAGTATCGAGCTCAAGCATAAATGTGAGCGATCTGATCTCGGAGAACAACACTAATGCTGGAGTGAACTTTGAGAGCAGTGTGGCATGCTCCTTCTCGGATCTGAGACTGAGGAGGAATAGGATAGGCTTCCTCTCCCTCCTGAGCTCTGACTCCAAGTTAATGGATGCTAGGATAGAGGGGAACTCTGAGGGAGGCTTACTCCTCAAGTACTCAAATAATAACAATCTTAGCGGTATAGAGGCTGAGAGGAACGGATGGTACGGTGTATACCTACAGAAATCTACTGGGAACATTATATTGAACTCGAGAGCCGATAACAATACTGCGCTTGGTGTCGACAGCTACGGCTTCTACATTTACCAGGGATCCGATAACAATAAGCTTGAGAACGTGAGCGCTAAGGATAACGTTTATGGAATAGCGATAATATACAGCTCCAATAACTCTGTTAGGGCATCCTTAGTCAATAACACCTTCTCCGGAGCTTACATATATCAGAGCAGGGGGAACTCTATAGACGGCTCAACTGAAGGCAGCATCTACGGTATATGGATACAGAACGGAGGGGAGAACAAGCTGATTGGAGAGTCAAGTCATAATAGGTTCGGAGTCCTCATATCAGAGTCCAGTGGGAATCTGCTAAATGGGACGAGGATCCACGATAACATATACAGCGGTATAGTCGTGGAGGGGAACTCCTCCATCGGCAACGTTTTCACTAAGCTCTCCTGCTACAACAACACCCTGCTGGGGATAGATCTAGGAGGGGATTATGTCACTAGAAACGATGGAAAGTTGACGGAGGGCCCGAACGATTTCATGGATTATCCTGTGCTGACATGGGCAGCTGTATACGGGGACAGATTGCTGGTGAGGGGCTACATAAATTCCGAGGGAAGCGGATCCGGGAGCCCAGCTTTCAACGGATCTGAGGTAGAGATATACCTATCCACGAATCATAAGAGCGGATACGGGGAGGGCTTAAGGTATCTGGGGAGCCTCAGGGCTTTGAACGGGGAGTTCCTGGGATGGATAGATCTTCCTAATGATTTGAGAGGCAAGGGAATGAACATAACATCAACAGCGACGTTGATGCCTCATGGCACCTCTGAGTTCGGGCCAAATATATTCGCACCATCCCTATCAACGAACATAAGCGTGGAGAAGTTGATAGAACCATCCATAGTCACTCCCGGCTCTTCAGCCAAGGTTACCTTAATAATCGCGAACAGGGGAAACGGGACGGCCTACAACGTCTCGATAATAGACTCACTCCCCTATGGCATGAGTTACATAAGCGGGACAGCTAAGTTGAACGGTAGCTCTTTGGAGCCTAAGGTCAATGGAAGTAAGTTGAGCTGGATCCTCAATATACCTGCAGGGAGTATAATGCTCTTAGAATTTAATGTCAGCATAACCGCTTCCCCAGGATCTCACCTCGAGAATATAGCTTTCTTCAGCTCGGAAGATGGTTCAGGAAACAGCTCGGCTGATGTTAGCGTGATATCTCCCCCCGTAATAGAGGTGAGGAAGACCGCCTCATCAACTAGCGTGAAGGTGGGTGATGAGGTCAGCTATCAGCTGAGGATAGGGAACTCGGGAGACCTACCTGCATTCATATCGGTGAGGGATACTATACCCACAGGTATGAGCTATGTGAGTGGGAGCTTCTCCTCTAACGTCAGCTTGGATCTCGATATATCCGGAGGAGAGATAAAGTTCAACGTTACTTTAGCTCCAAAGAGCTCATTAGTAGCTTCATACAAGCTCAAGGCATTGACCGAGGGGAGGAAGGATAACAGGGTCTACGTTAATGGGACGCTCTCAGCATCGGCATCAGTAATAGTTACGAATCCCCCATCGGCTCCATCAGGCGGTTCAGGAGGCTCCGGAGGACATTCAGGTCATTCTGGAGGTTCAGGCGGTTCCGGAGGATCACCATCTTGCGGCTACATACCTCCTCCCACTTCAACTCCACCTGCCACTCCGAGCAAGCCGAGCTCCAACGATTATGTCTTCAACGGGATACCCATAGTCCTCGTCTCCCTAGGATCTCAGGGGATTAAGCTAGAGAGCTATCAATCAGGAAGCTCTGGTAGCTCCGGGGTCCAGCCCATGACCTCTGGAAGCGCTTTAGCTCTAATAACAGTCGATATATCCGCATCCCCGACCAAAGCGGAGACGGGGAGCAATATAGCATTCTTAGTCAACGTGAGCAACATAGGAGAGGGGGCTTATGAGGGGCTCGAGGTCCAGGTAGACCTCACCCCAGGGCTGGATTACGTGAGCGGGAGCTCGAAGCTCGGTGGAGTCAAGGTGGAGCCGAAGAATGATAAGAATGTGCTCAAGTGGAAGATAAGCAAACTGGATCAGAAGAGCAGCTTGGAGATAAGTTTCCTAGCGAAGTTAATAGCGACAGCCGGGAGCTTCAATGTAGTGGCGACTGCAGCTACTGCTAGCGATAGTGTCATCATATCCGTTAAGCCTAAAGAAGTGGCAGCTCCTCAACCTCAACCTCAGCAAGTCCCGGAGGTCGTGGAGCTGGATGTATCGGGCTCCTCCTCCGGCAGGGTGGGAACGGTAACGATAACTCTCACTAGCCCGACGGGAGCGAGGTCAGTGAGGATAGTCGCTAACCTAAACTCCCTCAAGTACGTGCCCAATAGCGCTAAGCTCGCCGATATGCCCGCTAAGACCGATGTGAGGGAGAACAGCTTGAGCTGGTTGATAAGCATATCCAAGGGAGGGAAAGCTGTGATAACCTTCAACGTCGAGCCTAGCAGCGATGATGTGAATTCAGGTGAGGTGAACGTCTTCCTACCAGATTTCGGAAAACAGAAGAGTGTTACAATAAAGTTCGAGGCTAAACAGATGGCAATGGGCCCATCTCTTGAGATAAAACTCCCACAGATCCCAATATGGATATTCCTGCTCCCTCTACTGGCTATACCGATAGTGCTAGCGTACAAGAGGAGGGGGAGAGAAGCTGTAGTGATGGATTACAGCGCCCTGAGGAGAGCCGTGGAGAGGGGGATGATAGAGGACTTGGTGAGGAGGTACGATGTCTACGTACCTCAGGAGACCTTTAACAAGGTGAGCAAGGATCAGAGGTTGATGAAGGCGCTGGAGAAATATCTAATAGGGAGATCCCTGAAAGTGGAGAGGGTATTGAGCGATGTATCGATAGAGGGTTTCGATGATGAAGTAGCGGCCGTGATAAGCCTCGCCCAGAGGAGGGGAACTTTCGCGTACCTAGGGAACGAGGAGGCATTCAAGAAGTTGAAGGAGAAGGGATTGAAGGTGAAATTCGTTAAGGAAGGTAGGCCTCTATCATTAGAGGCGAATATCCCATCATAACTCTATATTCATTTTTTCCTCCCTGAATATCCTTCTATCCATCTCCTCGAGCTTCCCCATCTGGGGCTGGAAATCCATCCTGCTTAGGATATCCTTATCCAGATCCACGCCAGGCGCTATCTCCTCCAGAGACAAACCCCTCTCGCTCAGCCTAAAGACAGCTCTCTCAGTTATGTATAAGACCTCCTTCCCCTCCTCTAAAGCTAGCCTCCCGTTGAAAGCCACCTTATATACCTCCCTCACGAACTTCCTCACATCTCCATCTTGCTCGATTCTGAGCTCTCCATTCCCTATCCTGAACTTCCTCTTGCCCGCAGTGAATCCACCGGCGAAGTAAAGCCTTGGGGAGCCAGTTACTATAACTGGGAAGCCACCGGGACCGGTTATCCTGCCCGGGATGAATGAGGGGTTGACGTTACCGCGAGCATCCACCTCCATGAACCCGAGGGAGGAGGCATCTATTATGCCGCCTTCATAATTCGTGAACATATCCGGCATCTGTATTACAGCGAAAGGCCCTATGGCGACCCCGAAGTCAGCTTCAGTGAGGGCCACTCCTCCAAGCGGCCCAGCTTCTATGCTAGTCAGCAATATTTCTGAGAGACCCTCCTCCTCTATCACCAGGGGAGTGAGAGCGGGTATCCCTATCCCGAAGTTGACGAACAGAGGCCTATCCAGCCTCTTAGCCAGATAGAGGAGCTCAAGAGCTACTCTCCTAGCTATCACTTTCCTCTCACTGAGCTCGAGGGGGCTGTAAGAAGCTCTAGGTGGAATTATTTCACCGCTTATCCTAGGATCGTAACGGAAGGAGCAGGTCTGCCAATGGTATTCCTCGGGAGCCACTACTACGTGATCCACCAGAGGGGCTGGGACATGGACTTCCTTAGGCTTAATAGATCCGAATTTCGCTAACCTTTCAACCTGAGCTATGACTATACCTCCGCAAGATTTAGCGGCTTGAGAAATTGCTAGGACAGTGCCGAATATACCCTCCCTCTCCATCGAGAGGTTCCCGAGCTCATCCGAAGTCGTGGCCCTTATCAAAGCTACTTCGGGCTTCGGTGCTTTGTAGAGCAGGTACTCCCTCCCATCTATCTCTATCAGGCTGTTGCTGCAAGTCCTCCTCTCCCTAGCCAGATCGTTGAGGTAGCAGCCATCGTTCCTAGGATCTAGGAAGGTCCTCAACCCAACTCTAGTGATTATACCCGGCCTCCCAGACGCTACTTCCCTGAACCAGCAACTGGCAGTGCCTATGGGCCAGGTGTACATCTCTATAGCATTCTCAGCCGTGAGCCTCTGGAGCCACGGGGCCCATCCGAGGTAAGTCAATAGCATCCCCCTCAAGAACTCCCTATCCCCGGTCTCGTGCATTTTCTTCCCTATGAAATCGAGGCCCCTATCGGGCACCGCCGGTAAAGTATCCGTCAGTATGAAGAGATCCTTAGGATGGCCCGTCCTCTCATAAAGCTCCCATAACTTAACTATCAAGTACTCCGGGGTCGTCGCTATGTTGAATCCCGAGATCGCTATGACTGAGCCATCCCTTATCCTGGAAAGGGCCCCCTCGACATCGATCACCTTAGAGAATTGCATAAGCTCCCTCCCACCGGAAAATTAATAATTTTACTCCAGGGCGGATGGCACATGCTACTCGATCGCAGCAAAATTCTTATTAATGGAAATCCATAGATCCGGGGTGAATGGACTGAGCTGGATACAAAGGGTGTTCATAGATAGGGCGGACCTCTACCTGGAAATAATGAATAGCACTTGGTCCGAGGGGGAGCAGATAGCTAGATCGATAGCTGAGATACTAAGGGAAAATGGATTGGAGTCCGGAAGGGTATTGGAGGCATTTTGCGGGAATGGCAGAGTAGCAATACCCCTCGCAATTGAGGGATATGATGTTCTAGGCTTCGACATATCTCTTCCATTCATACAGGACGCTAGGCAGAAGGCCGAGAAGCACAGGGTATCGGATAAAGCTAAGTTCATAGTCTCGGATGCCAGAGAAATAGATAGCAGGCTTAAGGGGGAGATATTCGATGCAATAATAATAGTGTCGACATCCCTAGGTTACTACGACTCGATGACGGATGAGGAGATACTCAGGAAGCTCAGGTCACTGGTGAAGGAGGGATCCATCCTCATAATAGCGAATACGTTCCATAGGGAGACGCCGAGTTGGAACTGCGGGAGGGTTTTCCAGAGATACGGTTCCTTGGTCTTGATGGAGGATATGAGATTCGATCCCCTCTGGTCCAGGCTCCTCTCCAAGTGGATCCTCCTCAGGGACGATGGTGAGGGCAACTTGACGAAGGAGCTCGAGGTGAATACGGAGATGAGGATATATACATCCACGGAGCTGGCTGAGATACTCAGGAGAGCGGGATGGGGGGTCGATTCAATATACGGGGACATAAGGAAGAAGGAGAAGTTCTCCCCTCCCTGCCCCTACTTAAGCCTCATCGCGAAGGCCATCCAAGCAACTGAGTAGATTCGAGACTATCTCCCTCAGGAGCTCGTAAGGCTCCTTCACCCCGAACCTGCTCTTCAAGGTCTCCCAGGGTTTCCCCTGCAGGACCTTCGCCACCAGTATCGCTTCCTCCCTGGGGGTTAAGCAATCCTTCCCCTGCCAGAAGTAGCTCCTGACGACTTCATGTACCGCATCAGAAGCTAGCTCATAGACGTAGCTTCCCTTAACGTATCCTAAGAGCCTGCTCCTCTGGGAAGTGCTCAACTTGGCCTTCCCCCCATCCAACTTGCTCTTGAGGAGCAATCTAGCTACCATGGGGTTTAGGGAGAAGTAAACATCATGTAAGCTCGCTAATACCCTCCTCTTGAATTCCTTGAGCACTTCCTCAGTGAGTTTAGATGCCTCCTCACTCAGGGGCTTGAGCACTAAGACGCTGTACTCCCCGGTCACAGTATTCCTAGATGGGCTTATGTGCACAGGATGATAGCCAGATCTAACCCAGAATCTAAGTAAATCCTCCGTTGCACCGAATCCGGCTCCCAGCCAGTCCACGCTTTTTCCCCTGGCTTCCCTCTCCACTTCAGCCAGGGCCCTCGTCCCGAAGCCCATCCCCTGAAGCTCTGGATGAGTGGCTATCCTGACTATCCTCCAACCCCTCAGCCTCCCGAAGCTCTTGAAGGAGTAGTGTAGGACTATCCTGCTCGCAATCATATGCCCCGGCAGATCCCTCATCCCCCTGACCATATCCTCGAGGAGCGAGTTCGGAAGCCCACCCTCCTCAGCCAAGTGGATGCTCACTATGGGCTCTCCTTCAGCCTCTAGTGACCTGGCGAAGTGATGGGGAGCATCTAAGAGGGTAGCGAGATCGTTGGGCCTATTCCTGTAATGAGCCAATATGTAAATACCGTAGAACTTCCTCAGGTATTCCTCGCTTATGCTATCCAAGGATATCTCCCTGTAAGTAGCCTCTAGATTCTTAGGGGGCTCCCCTGGTTCCGCATCAAGCAGGAGGAAGTCATAGAGCCACCTCTCGACTGGATCATCTGGGGGGTACCTTATCGGCTCATCCATCCTCTCCTCGGCGTGAGGGATTCCGGATTTCCTCAGCCTCCCAAGGAACCTCAGGGAGAAGCCTCTCCCAGCGCCCTCGTACCCGTGTATCGTCGATGAGAATATAGTGAATCCCCCGCTCAGGAATTTGAATAGGGTTGTCACTGGTATAGAGGCAGCTTCATCGACTACCTTCAGGCTCACTTCGACTTCAGCAGCGCTTTCAGGCGTGAGATAGAAGACGTCCTTGCCCTTGAACCTCAGGGCTATGATCCTGCCCTCCCTTATCAGGGGCTCATAATTCACTCCCTGGGCATCCAGTCCCCTCATCAGGAAGTTGAAGATCGTCTGAACCCCCTCGATGCTCGGAGATGTCACTACGGCGCTCCTAATCTTGCTCCTATTCATTATGAGGGATAGAGCTATCCCTATTACGGCGGACTTCCCCCTCCCCCTATTCGCGGTAAGTATGAAAGCTCTCTTCCTCTCCTTAAAAGCATCTAGAATGGATCTCAGGACTCTCTGCTGATCCCTAGTCGCGCATAGATCGAAGAGTGGATCTCCGGTCCTCTCAATAGGAGCTCTGTCCTTCGAGACCCTCCCGCAAAGCTCCCCTCTGACCTCCTCGCCGAGGAGGAAGGTACCCCTCTTCCCTATTGAACTGAGGAACCTGGACTTGAAGAGCTGCCTCACACCCCTGGATTCGAATGGAGGGACCATGAACCTCCTCTGGAACTCGGTCATCGAGTTGATCCACTCCTCCGCTGGTGGTATCGTGAGGATCGCGAGACCTCCTCCCCTGACTACCTCTATCAGCCTGCCTATATCGTTGGCCCTGAACTGATGCGATATATCGGCTATTAGGATATCCCAAGTGCCCCCGAGCACCTCCTCGGTCTGATCGAAGTCTATCGATGTGGCGTCATCAAAAGGGATCCTATCCAAATTGATCCCCATATGAGTAGCGATCAGGAGGCGGCCTTCCCTCTTAGATAACCAGATCTTGGCAATTTCCGATGCTACCTCCGGTGAATCATTTCCAGATATTACGATGAGTCTCCTCTCCCCTGTATTCATGGCTTCCTCAACTATAAGCCTGGGATCCAATTTCACCCTCCCGGTGAGCGATAACAAACTAGAATTAAAGCGGCATCTCGATGCTGAAGGATCAAATAATGATCCTTTTACGGTAATGAGGATTCAAGCGAGCTCTTCTGGAATTCCCCAGCTGCTGGATGGGGAAATCATCCCCTGGCTCTACCTATTATCTCCCTCAGGCTCAATCCCTTCTTAAGTAAGTAAGATTCCAATCCCCTGTTGATCTCCTCGAAGACCTCGAGGCCCCTCCTGTAGATAGCTGTCCCTATACCGACCGCTTTAGCTCCAGCTAGCATCATCTCCACAGCATCCCTCCAAGTCTCGACGCCGCCGGTTCCGATGACATCGCATATCCCAGCTAGCTCGTAGACGCATCTAACGGCTATGGGCCTTATAGCTGGACCGCTGAGCCCACCGAACTTATTAGAGAGGACAGGAGTCATAGCTTCAACATCTATGTACATGGCTCTAACGGTATTTATCGCGTTTAAAGCATCGGCTCCGGATTCGAAGGCGCTTCTCCCCAAGCTAGCTATATCCGGGACCATGGGGGAGAGCTTCACGATTATAGGTATCTTAACGTTCCTCCTGACCTCGGAAACTAGCTCCCTCATGAGCTCCGGCGTGGATCCCACCTCCAAACCGTGTCCCCTCACGTGAGGGCATGATGCGTTCAGCTCCACTGCATCGACCCCGCAGTCCTGGAGCCTCCCAGCAACATAGGCTACGTCTTCAGGCGTATTACCGCCAGCGCTCCCTATAACAGGTATCTCTATGCTTCCTCTCGCCTCCCTGAACTCCCTCTCGAACTCATCTATACCCGGGTTGGGTAAGCCCATGGCGTTGAGCATCCCGAACGGGAGCTCGACGACGACCGGATTCTCATACCCCCTGCTGGGTCTCGGAAGTATCGTTTTCGTCGTTACAGCTCCAGCCCCAGCTCTCTCGACCCTCTTGAGTAGGGAGGGGGTCATTCCCAGTATACCAGAAGCCAAAATGAGCGGATTTCTAAGTTTTATCCCCGCTACCTCCGTCTCCAGGCTCAACTATCTCACCCCCTGACTCGATTGAGAACATGGATTTGAACTTAGCTGTCGTCCTCAGGACCTTCCTCCTCCCCTCCCTGGATACGCTTATCAGGCCCAGGGATCTCAGCTTCCTCAAGTGCCTCCTGGAGGCCCCTCCCCTATAAGCAACTAAGCTGGAGATATCCAAGGGTTCATTAGCAGCTATCACAGCGAGGGTCCTCAATTCAGCTTTTGACAGTAGCTTGCTTTCGAAAAATGAAGAAACTGCTATCTCATATTCCCTCTTGAGCTTCATCAAGTACTTCCCATCTAGCGCCTCTACGATGAATGGATGCCCCGCGAGTTCCTCATTTATCTCGCGCACAGCTTCCCCTATCTCCTCACCCCTGAGCCCGCATACCCTCTCTATAGTCCCCTCATCAACAGCCCTGCTCGATGCGAATAAAAGCGCCTCAAGCAACCTCTTCGCCCTCTCCCAAGAGCTCAACTCCTATCACCACCTTTATCTCACCGAAAGGCCTCTCCTGAATTAGCACAACTTCCCCCTCCTTCTCCAGGAATAGTAAAGCTAATACAGCTATTATACCACCGGCTATGGGTGAGATATCCTTCAGGGATACGTAGCTCCTTCCCTCATCCCTCAGCCTCCTTATTATGGATCTAACCCTCTCCACGTGCTCGGCTAGGTCGAACATCGAGATATCAGCTATCCTAAGGGCCTCAACTTTCCCGAGGCTCCGGGCCCACTTGACGGCTTCTAAGAATTCCTCAACAGTGGGATACCTCCCGGGAGCTCTGGGTCGATTGATCAAAATTATCTTAGCTCCTATCAGCTTAACTGCCCTCTTCTTCCTCTCCTTGCTTTTCCTCTCCCCCCTCAAGTAGGAGATTATATCTTCCTTGAGCCTCCTGACTAGCTCCAGTATCCTCAGGCCAGCTTTAGCTATATCCTTAGTCCTTTGGAACTCCCTGAGGATCTCCTCAGCTTCCAATGATGCTTCTCTCGACAGCAATTACCTTGGACTCACCTCCCCTCACAGTGACCCCTATTATGTAATCCGCTTCCTCTAGGGTCTCCCTCTTCAGGGAGATCATCATGACTATAGAGTCCTTGGAGAGCTCCTTCAAAGCCCTGGCATACCTCTTGCAATTCATCCCATCCAGCATAGCATCGGCCTCATCGAATAAGTACAGGGAAGATGGCCTGACCTTCTGGGAGGCAAGTATGAATGCCAAAGCGCTCAAAGATTTCTCACCGCCCGATAATGAATCGATATTAACGCTCCCCTTCCCCGGGAGGTTGACCCTCATCTCCAGCCCCCTCTCCGAGAGCAGGAGCTCCCCGCTCCCGCCCTCGAATAATATGGATATCCAGCTGCTGAAGGCATCTGAAAGTTTCCTCAAGGTATCCCTCAATATACCTTCCCTCTCAGAATCTATCCTCTCTATCAGGCTCTCTATCTCCTCCTTCCTGCTCAAGAAAGAATCGTACTTCGACTTAACTTCCTCGAACTCCTCCTTCCTCCTCTTATATTCCTCCTTCGCCTTAGGATTCGCATTCCCCAAGCTCCTCAACTTCATCTCAAGCATTACTATCTCTTTCCTCGGATCAGGGACTTCTAGAGGATCTACATCAGATAGATCCTCCAGCTCCCTCTCTAAAACCTTAATTTTAGCCAAAATTTCGCTTCTCTCTTCAATCACCTTTCTAGTCCTCCTTATAAAATCTTCCCTCCTCGAGAGGGCTTCCTGGTATTTCCTCCTGAGCTCATGAACCTCCTTCCTCACGGAATCGAGCCTCTCGAACTCCTTATCCCTCTCGGGCAAGCTCATGAGCTCCCTCTCCTTTGAAGTTATTTCCTCATCTATCTGCTGAATCTCATCCCTCAGATCATTTATCTCACCCATTAACTTCCCAATATTGCCCAGACTGGGCTTTCCAGCCACTATGCTTCCCTCTCTTTCTACAATCTCTCCATCCATTGTCACATATCTAGCTCTGCCGAGGAGCTCCTCGCCGACTTCATCCAGGTCATCTATCAATATGGCATTGAATATATGCGCAGCCAATGATTCATACTCCCTATCGAAGAGGAGGAAGTTGTATAGGCCCCTTTCCCTCCTCTCCTCCCCCTTCAGCACGTCCATCGGTATTATCCTGAACCTGCCCTCCACTTCCCTCAGGGCTCTAGCTATCCTCTTAGCGCCTTCCAAGTCCCTGACGACGATATCGTTCAATCTGCCCGATCCTACAGCTATGAACGGGAGCTCGTAACCTGGTAGGGGCCTTATCAACTCAGATACGGTTCCGAGAAATGAAGGATCTCTCCTGATGAAAGATGGGATCTCCCTCCCCCTCATAATAGATCTGATGACCTCCTCCTTGGCTTCCAGTGCTTTCCTCAGGGCCTCCCTCTGCCTCCTCAGGGAATCCAGTTCAGCCATTATTTGACCTCTCCTCCTCACCGGAGAATCCTTCAAACTAGATTCTAGGGATCTCATCTCCTCCTCCTTCCTCTCTAGCTCCCTCCTCAAGGATTCTGTATCTATCTCCTCCGGCTTAGGTTCCTCTAAAGAGCTCAGCCTCTCCCTCAATAATTTCAGCTCGGATAATACCTGATATTTCTTAATTCTTTTATACCTCCCTTCCACTTCAGATCTTTCCTCTAATATTCTTATCTCTTCCTCAACTCTCCTCAATTCCTTTTCCTTTTCTCTTAGGACTGCCGATATCTCCCTAAGGAGCTGCTCCACCTCCTTAAGCTCCTCCAGAGCCTTATCTCTCCTCTCATCATAATCGGAGATTCCGCTTATCTCCTTGAGTATCTCGTACCTCTCCCCTGGGCTCATCTCAACGATCGATGTTATATCCCCCTGGGTCACGAAAGTGTACCTCTCAGCCACTAAGCCCAAGGAGCTGAGGATATCCATGACCCTATGGGCTGGCAAGGACTTATCGTTCACCCTGTAAGAGCTCTTTCCGTTCGGCTTCACCCTCCTCTGAATCTTGATCCTCTCCCCCGAGTTCACTATAGTCAGGTTCACCTGGGCCCAGGGGGCTCCCCTCCTGACCAGATGCTCCAGCCTGGATGCCCTGAGCCTCTTAGCCCTCCATCCCATCAAAAAAGCGATTGCATCAAGTATGTTGCTTTTTCCAGATCCGTTAGGGCCTGTTATTGCGATAAGGCCTTTAGGAATTACTATTGTAGCTCTCTTAAATGACTTGAAGTTGATGAGCTGTAGTTCCTCTATCATCATTCAGCGGATGGTGAAGAGGAAACATTTTAAATATTTCAGTGGGCCCAATGCTACGGTTCACCAGATAGCGAGCACTATCATGCTCAGGGTCCCACCGACTCCCTCGTTGCTCCTTATCCTCTCTATAGTTTTATTCAGGGATGTGGTATCGGCACTAGCTATCTCAGCTACTATATCATACTCCCCCGTGACTTCATAAGCTCTCACAACTTCCTCTATACTAGCTATCTCCTTCGCTACCTTCGGGATGTTGTAGCCCGGCCTCACTTTAACCATCACGATCGCTCGCATCGCGTTATCCCCTAGCTCAACTGTGAATTTCCTTATCACGCCGCTGCTGACTAATTTATCTACTCTCTTCCTTATAGTCGCCTCGCTAACTCCAAGTTGCTCAGCTATCTCCGTGAAAGGAGTTCTAGCGTTCTTCACTAATATGCTCAAGATCTTTCTGTCCAGCTCATCCATGAGCTTCCCAGATAGTGAGGAGGAATAAGATATAAATGATGGCACACTCGACTTCTCATAGGCTGAGGTACTGTGGCGAAGCAATCAGGAAGCTCCTTATCCGGTGCTTCAGGTTACCGATGAAGCCTCCTCAGGTAAAACTGTAGCTCTATTTTGGGTGTGAGGAAGCTGCACAGCGGGTAGCGTAGCTCCGAACTGGCATTTGAGGGGAAACTTCCAGATAAAATTATAGATCAGGTGGCGCCTATAAGATATATTTCATCCAAAAAATTTTAATAAGATTCGTTCTCTATCTAAAAAGGGCCCCAAGGACTTCCAAGGATTTTTTGGTAGCTTCAGTAGTTCCGATTATAACTGAAATCTTGATAAATGGCCCGAGCTCGAAAAGAGGGGGGATGAATTGGGGCTCCTCAAAGCGGTCTACAGAGTGGCTAGCTTCTTGGGTATGCCCTTCTACTTGAGATACTTGGAATCCGTCGTTAGAGAGGGGCCCATCCCGAAGCATGTTGCCCTGATATTGGATGGTAATAGGAGGTATGCTATTAAGAGGAGCTTGAGCTGGCTCGAGGGCTATAGGATCGGGGCTAATAAGACCAAGGAGCTCCTTGAATGGTTGCTAGATCTTGGGATTGAGCACGTTACCCTATTCGCTTTCTCAACCGAGAACTTCAGGAGGCCCAAGGATCAAGTGGAAGCTATTTTCAAAGCGATGGAGGAGAAATTGCTCGAGCTCAAGGAGAATATTGATACTCTCAAGGAGAGGGAGGTCTCGTTCAGGGTAGTCGGGAGGAAGGATATGCTACCCGAGGGGATAAGGAGCATAGCTGAGGAGATGGAAGCCTCCACATCCGGATTCAGTAAGACACTTAACCTAGCGATAGCTTACGGGGGAAGGGCTGAGATAGTGGATGCTGTGAGGAAGATAGCGAGGAAGGTGAAGGAAGGTACTTTAAATCCAGATGAGATAGATGATGATGTGATAAGGATGCACCTCTACGCTCCCGATTTACCGGATCCAGATCTCATAGTAAGGACATCAGGGGAGGAGAGGCTCAGCAACTTCCTGCTCTGGCAATCAGCTTACTCCGAGCTTTACTTCTGCGAGGTCTACTTACCAGAGCTGAGGAAGGTGGATTTGCTCAGGGCTATAAGGGATTATCAGAGGAGGAAGAGGAGGTTTGGATCCTAGGATCTATGATCTCGATGAGATAATCGAGGAGTTCGGTATAGAGATAATAGAGACCTCTCAGATAAATATAACTAACGTGAATAACAGAAACTGTAGACTTCTTAAGACAAATCTGCCATATAACGTATATATTTTGGAGACACCATCCCTGATAAGATATGCCTCTTTCCCACATATCTGCGGGGAGCCCCTAGTAGGGCTCCTGAGGGATCCCGGAATTAGCTCGGTCATCTCCCAGTTCTCCCTCGAGAGGTTCGGGAGGCCCATCGTATACGGTAAGATAGGGGAGATGATAGTCAGCTATCCCGGGAATCCCAAGGGCCCCGGGGATATAGCGCTGATATCCGTCTTCCCGGATGTTAGGCCCGGGATCCTGCATGAGATCAAGGAGGAGGTGAGCAGCAAGGGAGGGAGGTTGAGGGTCCTCCTAGTCATGGGGTTCCTATCAATAGAGGATCTTAGGAAGATTGAGGAGGAAGCCTCTTCGGAGGGCATCGATGCCATATTCATCTCATTCCTCCTCTTAGGGCGCGAGGCATCTGGAGAGCTATACGCTTACGGTTACGATAAGGGGGCCCTCAGGAGAGGTTTAGTCAGGGAAGTAGGGTGCATGATAGATCTCGAGACATTGAAAAAGCTGATCCCCGAATATCCTCCCAGCACTAACTTAATTCTATCCGAGGAGAGGATCTCTGGGAGCATGAGCTACCTGAATTCCCTCCTGGAGTCCATCTTATTCCTCCTGGAGCATCCCATCTTCGATAGCTGGCAGATAGAGAACCTCCTGAGGGAAGCTAAGAGCGTTAAGAGGGAGATGATGAGGAGGATGAGAGGATGATGAAATGCCCCGATCCAGATGAAGTAGCGCCAAAGCTATTAAATGCCCTCAGGAGAGGATGCCCCTCTTTCTCAGAGGTCCTGAGGGAGGAGACAGCCGACTGCAGGACACCGACGAAGATGAATATCCCCAGTTACTTCTCAGCGATGCTGGGGGATAGAATAGGTAGGCTCATGAATCCGGATGATTTTCAGCTCGTGAAATGCTGGTGCGAGCTATCCGAGGGGAGGCTCATCTTAGCGGTGGCTTTGGGTAGGATAGCGATGTCATTCCCAAGGAGGGCATTTGAAATAGCTAGGGATCTGGAGAGGTGCGGGGAAAAGGAGCTCCTTTCCAGGTTCGTCTATCCTATAGTAGCTATCTGGGATCCTAGAATCTTAGATTCCCTCGATAGATATAGTTATTTGATGAGCTGGGCCTGGCTCGCTTCATACGTGCCGGAGGACTTCGATGAAGCTATGGAGAGGGTGATGCTCAGATCGGATATATTGGATGAAGCCCTAATAAAAGCTCTCAAGAGGTTGAGGAAAGTCAACCCAGCGAGGACTTACGAGAGGATAAAGGATATGCCCTATCTCCTCAGGAGAGTAATTCCTTGAGGAGGACCGCTTCATCCAAACTGATTTGCCCCTCCGCAGCCGCTTTGCCCAGGTAAGAATATATGAGGGGGGAGCCCAGCGCAGCTGAAAGTCTCCTGCTGAACGAACCCCTCTCCCCCATCGAGAAAGCGACCAGTCTGCGACGATGCTCGAGTTTGTAGAGGGAAAGTACTCTATAAGCTTCCCTCTCATCCCTCGCGTAAGTCACTATCTTAGCTATGCCCCCTAAGGAGAGCAGCTCCTCGCTTATAGATAACAGTTCCTCATAGCTGGGAGTGCCGCTTGGATCGTGCCAGGAGAATATCGCATTCCCTATCCCGATTCTGGAGTTCTCATACTCTACATCAACGTACCCGCATATCTTAGATACTGATCTGAGCCACTCAACATCCTGAGACTCCCCTTTACCACCGTGAGCCCTGCTCCTATATGTAATTATTACTCTATCATTGAACCCGGATATCAAGCTGCTCAGGGAATCCGCTGATGGGAGCTCATCCCATATTAAATCCACTCTGAGCTCGACTAAGTCAGCTCCCATCTCAAATGCTCTCTCCATATCCTCCCTCAGATCATCGGAATCACTCAGGGTTGCCACTATCTTCAAGTACACCCATCGCCTCCTCCGCGCTCAGACCATCGAAGATTATCGAAGCTATGGCCCTAACCATGCTAGCCGGTCTCTCATGCTGGAAGACGTTCCTCCCTATGGATACACCGGCTGCTCCCCCTTTCATAGCCCCCTCCACCATCTCAAGGACTTCTCTCTCGCTGCTCATCTTGGGGCCCCCTGCTATTATCACGGGGACGCTCACGCCCCTAGTCACCTCCTTGAAGCTCTCCGGATCTCCTGTGTAAGGAACTTTGACTATATCAGCTCCCAGCTCAGCTCCAACTCTAGCTACGAGCGAGATAGCTTTGGGATCGAACTTATCCTTGATGTTGGGCCCTCTAGCGTACATCATGGCCAGAAGGGGCATGCCAAATTCATCAGCCTCAGAAGCGACGGATCCGAGTTTCTCCAGCATCTCAGGTTCGCTCCTCTCCCCTCCTATGTTTATGTGGACGCTCACGCCATCCGCTCCCAATCTGATTGCCTCAACTACGCTGGCCACTCTCACCTTCCTGTTTGGCTCGGGTCCGAGGGACGTGCTAGCTGACATGTGCATGAGAAAGGGAATCTTAGCGCTCCTCAGGGCCTTTATCATCCCCTTATGGAGGACAACGCAAGTGGCTCCTCCCTTAGCTACTTCGTTAACGATCCAATTGATATCTGTCAGCCCCTTTATCGGACCGTCCGTCACGCCGTGATCCATGGGTATGCATAATATCCTATCACTCCTCATTATCCTGGAGAGCCTTACCTCCTTCCCCAGCATACGCGAGCTGGAGGCTGAGAAGATTAATCCTATGTGTGCGATACCCGTTGAACAGCTATAAAAACTTAAATAATGAGTGGCTATCAAATTCTATGTTTCTCCAGTTGAGCATAGCGTTAATAGGCTCTTACGCAATGATAAACTTCATTAGGTCCATAATTGGCTTCCTCAGGCTCCCCAGACCGGGGGGAGAGGTTAGGGCATCGATATCTTACATAATCCCGGCTAGGAACGAGGAGGGGAAGATAGGGAAATGCATATCCTCTCTACTCCCCTGGCTGAGGGATAGCGATGAGCTGATAGTAGTGGATGATTGCAGTGAGGATTCTACAGAGGCTGAAGCTCTATCCAAGTTGAATGAGAAGTGCAAGTTGATAAGATTGATTGAGAAACCGGAAGGTTGGTCGGGCAAGTCCTGGGCATGTTATCAAGGCTATCTTCATTCCTCAGGGGACATAATCGTGTTCTTGGATGCCGATACTGTGGTAAAAAGCGATCCTAAGGCAGCCATCTCCTTAACGGAGAGGTTCGATGCTCTCTCCCAAGTCCCGAGGATAAGTTGCGGGAGTCTCGCTTGCGGAGCTATCGAAGTGGCCCTGACATCCCTGGTAAGGTTGCTCTTCCCGTACTGGAAGATGAGCCCCGGAAGGGCATGGCTTATGGGAGCTTTCAGCATCTGGAGGAGGGAGTCCTATGAGTCGATCGGGACCCATGAAGCTGTGAGGAGCAGCTTAGTTGAGGACGCTGATCTCGCTAGGTTAGCTGTAGCTAAGGGGCTTAGGATATCTTTCTTCATGGGGAGAGTAGTGGAGAGCAGCTGGATAAGGAGCTGGAGGGAAGGGTATGAGACTATCAAGAGGATAGGGTTCGCTGCTATGCCGAGTAAATTGATATCAATCTTGATATTCCTGGCCCTGAGCTACACAGTGGTTACGATATACGCCTCACCATTACTCGCTTATCTCGGACTGATAAGAGTGGAGTTAGCGATATTCTACTTAGTCAGCGTATTCTCATATGCGAGTTTGAGCCTCATAGAGGTGAAGTTTAGGCCAGAATCCATGATATTATCCCCCATAGCTCTCTCGCTGGTAGCCCTCTCCCTCCTAGCTGCTTCATTCGGGAAAAAGGTGAGTTGGAAGGGGAGAGATTACTCAGCTCATCTCGGAGAATAGAGTCCCCACTAGGAGCATGAATATATCTATGACATCTCTCATCGAGAATATGCCTATTGGCCTTCCCTGATCATCCACTACTGGAAGATGGGAGACATCATTGACCCTCATCCTTCTTACAGCTTCCTGAAGGGAATCAGATGGCTTCGCAGTTATAGGATTCTCACTCATTATCTCCTTAACGCTCACATTCTTTCCTATGAATCCCCTGCATCCTGCATAAAGCAGATCCCTCTGAGTAACTATCCCCTTGAGCTTACCATCGCTATCAACGATGAGAACGCTCCCTATCCTGTTCTCCCACATCACCTTGAAGGCATCATCTACTGGAGCATTTTCAGGGAGGGAAATCGGATTCCTTACCATGAAATCCTCCAGACTGAGGGAGGCCTTCCTCTTCGGCTTCCAAGCCATAAGTCAGCTACCTCCCACTTTCAAATAAATGTATCTATTACTTAAGTTAAATGCTTAATATATTTTAGAAAGTTTTCTGCGGGTGCCATGAAAGGGTTATTAAGCGGATCAGGACTTAGCTCCGGCGATCATCATGCGTAAGATCTTTGCAATGCTCCTCATATTGATGCTAATTCCCCTAATCCCATCTACAGCTGAGAGGAGCAGGGCGTTCTTGAGGGTACCGGCTGTCTATCAGACGCCCGATGGGATACTCTCAGGGACATTGGGGAACCTGACAGTGGAAGTCGAGAAGGGAGAGGGAATAGTTTACTTCTCAGCGGAGCCCCTCACGCAGATAGATACGCAGGGTGCAGCTAGGACAGCTGCCCTAGTGGCTAGCTACTTACTGGGGATAGATCCGAAATCCATGAACTTCTACTACAGATTGGAATCTGGGAGCACTGTGGTGGGAGGCCCCAGCGCAGGGGCCGCTATGACGGTAGCTACGGTAGCAGCTATACTGGGGAAGCAGGTCAGACAGGATATCATAATAACTGGGATGATAAACTTGGATGGGATAATAGGCCCCGTGGGAGGGATACCTCAGAAACTGGAGGCGGCAGCGAGAGCTGGGGCTAAGATGTTCTTGGTACCAGCGGGTCAGGAGATAGTTGAGGAGACAGTACCTAAGCAAGTCAGGATAGGTCCCCTCATATTGACGACTGTCGAGAAGAGGAAGGTCAATATAAGCGAGCTCGGGGCTAAGCTAGGGGTGAAGGTAGTCGAGGTAAGCACGATAGAGGATGCCCTGAACTACATGCTGGGTCTGAGGATAGAGAGGCCGTCAACGGAGAGGCCTGAGATACCTAAAGAGGTCAAGGAGCTCCTGAGTAGGTGGGTGAGGAATTACCTGAATCAATCAGAGGCCATAAGGGGGAGCGTCAGATCTGAAACTGGGAAGCTCGGGGCTTTAAGCAAGAGAGTTATAAACAGCATTTTATCGGACTCCGAGAACTACTCATCTTCCGCTAGGGACGAGATGGCGAAGGGGAACTTATATACAGCAGCTAGCTACGCTTTTCAATCCGTAGTTGAGGCTGATTACGCCAGATCCCTCTTGAATTACGCTCTGAGGGGCGAGGATGCTGTGAACGAGCTCATGAGGAGGGCGGACTCGAAGCTGAAGGAAGTCGGTGAGAGGCTCAATTCGACGAAACCTCAGGATCTGAGTGGGGTTGAGGCGATAATAGCTTCTAAGGCTAGGTATTATGATGCGAAGAATGCCCTCAAGAGGGCAGCAGATCTAGCCTCCAAGGGAAACTATCTCGATTCAATGGACTGGGGAGCTATACATTATTTGACTTACGCTTACTGGAGGGCCGATTCAGCCTCTAATTGGATGGATATGATGGGGCTGAGCCAGAGGATGCAAGTGGATGAGATCAGGGTGAAGGAAGTGGCTTCTGCGATCTTATATGAAGCCGAGAGCGTCATCTCATATTCAGAGAGCTTGATAGAGGAAATAGGAGCTAGCTCAAGCTATTTACAAGAAGCTTACTCGAACTTGAATGATGCTAACACAGCTTTCTCCTCAGGGGATTACTATGGGAGCATAGGCCTCTCTACTACAGCTCTAGCATATGGAATAATCTCGATACATGAGTGGTTCACTAGCGATCCTAATGCTGTTGAGGAAGCCGTTAAGAGCTCATGCTACTCATCGATAAACGCACTAATGTCCAAGGGGATAATCCCAGTTTTAGCCCTAAGCTATTCGGAGATGGCATCCTCCATGGAGGGGAGCATCCTGGAATCGATAGCTTATTACGAGCTGGCCTCCGCTCACGCTCACGTAATTTCCCTCCTCTCTCAAGTATCTGGGGAGCAGATAGAGACTAAGAGCCCCATGGAGACAACTTCAACGGTGGAGAGGGTGACTGTAACGCAGACAGTGAAGGAGGAGAGCGGAATTCAGGAGACCTACCTAATTGCGGCCCTAATACTCGGTGTATTCCTGGGATTCATAGTGGGGAGGAAATCGCATTAATACTGCTCGGGTCATGGGAACTTAAAAATAACCTATTTTTCTGAAAATATCTGTAGGAGTGATCGCGTCATTTCAGCATAGCCTCACTAGGGGCTAGCAGTTCCGTAATAATCGGGTAATACATCTCATCCTTCATCCTTATCTTAACTCCTCGAGTCTAAGGATCGATGAGCGCTGTGAGGGATCTGCTGGAGTATAGGAGGGCCAGATTGTGGTTCATCAATAATAAGGAGAGGATAAGGGGCTCATTCAGTGGAAAGTACGTCGCGATACTCGGTGAGAGGGTGATAGATAACGACTCAGATAAGTTCCTCCTCATCCAGAGGCTCTGGTCCAGGGGGGTCTTCCCGGGGCCGGTCCTCATAGAGCGTGTAGACTGACCTGCTCGACCGTTATCAAAATTTTTAAGCAGAACTCTCCCTTAATAGAGGGTGTGATGACGCGAGGGTCCCCTGAAGATCGGTACTTCCCCATAGAAATACCTATCCTCACGATATCTCCGGGGAAGAAGCTTTCCATATTCTACCTCGAGGTACTACGCGATAGACCCGGGATACTCGCTGAAGTCACGGAGGAGTTCTCATCTAGGGGGATGAATATCGTCCATAGCTTAGCTCATGTAGAGGAGGGGAAGGGCCTCATAATAATAGTGGCTGAGAGGCCCGATGGTGTGAATATAGAGGAATTGAAGGGGCATTTGGGATCGATAGAAGGGATAGGATCTGTTGAATATGAGGAATCTCATATAGAAGGGCTTCTGATACCGTACCATCTCTTCCCCTTCTTAAGGGGAACTGTGAGGTTAGTGGCCCTAAATGCTAAAGCTATAACTTCCCTCTCAGAGGAATTATCCAAGATCTTAGGGAGCTCGGCCTCTGGAGCAATACTCTTCAGGATAGGATATGAGATGGGGAAGGGATTCGTGATAGGTCATCTCAAAATAGCTGAGAGAGTGGGCATTAAGGATCCCTTCGAGATACTTCGGCATATCTCAGTCCCCCTCTATGCATCCTCGGGTTACGGCATAGCTTCACTAGAGGAAGCCGGAGGGGTTTTCTCACTCAGGATAAGGGAGAACTTCGAGGCGGTCGATAGGAAATCGAAGGAACCATCATGCTATATGACGAAGGGTATGTGGAAAGGGGGCCTAGAGAGAATCTTCAATAGGTCTATCTCGATAGAGGAAGTCAAATGCAAGGCTAGGGGGGATGAGTACTGCGAGTTTAAGATAGAGATCCCCCGAGGATGAAGTTTAAAATATTCAGGTAGCGGAAGTAGAGGATATTCATGAGGGAAGGATCAGCGGGCTTCAGAGTTCCTCTCACTAGAGTGACTATATCGCCGGGAGATAGGCTCGCAGCTTTTTTGATAGAAGTGACTAGAGATAGGATGGGGATTATCAGGGATATAACAGATGTCTTGAGGGATCTGGGGTTGAATCTACATAACATATCTGCGTATGCCGAAGGGGGGAAGGGAGCGATCTACTTAGTCGTTAATGTATCCGGGAAACCTGAATCCATAGTAAGCGATATTAGAAATAAATTTTCATCTATAGATGGAATTGGAAGAATATTATATCAGATATCCGAGAAGGATGGCCTCCTCATAGATACGCTGAACTTCCCGCTGATGCGTTACGATGACAGGATCTTCACCCTGACTGAGGAGGCCTGGAAGACGCTCACATCGGATCTAACAGCTATACTGGGCTCCGAAGCTTATCACGCGATAATATACAGGATAGGATACGAGATGGGGAAGGGATTCGCGGAAAATTATGTAGATATAGCGAGGAGAGCTGGGATCGAGGAACCGATGGATGTGATACGTTATGTCATGTCCGGTATGCTAGCCGCCTCGGGATGGGGTAGATCGAGCCTAGAGATAGGTGAGAACTCCTTGAGGATCAAGATCGAGGAGAATTTAGAGGCGGAAGCAAGTCCGAAGTCGAACGAGCCATCATGCTACTTCACGAAGGGGGTTATCACTGGAGCCCTGACCAGGATACTCAGATCTCCTGTGGAGGTTAGAGAGACGAGATGTAAAGCGGCTGGGGATGAGTACTGCGAGTTCATCGCGAGATATTGATTTTTTACTAAAAATTAAAATTAGATTAGGAATTCCCTCTGCACATGTATCCTTATCCCTCTCTTCTTCAGCTCCTCGAAGAAGGGCACAGGATCTATCACTTCCTCAGGGTTCTTCACACCCCTCTCCTTTATCAATCCCTTAGCCATCCATTGAGCGGTGATCGATGTAGGAGTCCCTACAGTCACTGCTTGTGCTGTCAAGCCCCACTTCCTATTCCACTCGGTGTGTAAGTCTATAGTAATTCTCTCCCTCCTCCCGTCCTTCTTCCCCTCGACTATAACTCTCATTATATCGTAATCGTTAGGCGGTATCTCCTTCCCCTTGAAGGTCTCGTTGACCAGCATCTTGAGCAGGTCCCTCGGTACTATCTCGACGTTCCCCACTCTTACCGGCTTATCGTTCGTGAGCCCCAGATCCGTCAATAACTTATACTTCATGTAGAGCTCCCTGGGGTATGAGAGTTTGTAGTCAACGTATCTGAGGCCCTTATGCTTGAAAGTCTCCCCTATCGTCCAGACCTCGGGGTGCTCTATGTAGTAGAGCTCCTGAGTGCCTACGGGGGGAGGGAAGTGGATTACTTCCCTATCCTCGGGCCTGACGGGGTCCACAAGCTTTATCCTGCCGTCCTCCCAGACCTCAACTGGGTGCATGTACTCATCCAATATGCAATCTAGCGAGTAGGGGACGGGGAGGGGTATACCGAGGGAGTCGTAATCATTGAAATCCACCCATCCCTCCCTCAGAAGCACTCTCTCAACTTCATCCAGTTGCTCTACCCCGTACCTAGCGGCTACATTTATCATCCCCGGGCATCCCCCCATCCCGGGTATCGCTAGCAAACCGGCCCTCCTATAAGCTTCATCGAACTCGAACTGCTTCTTCAGGATAGGTACCTCAGAGCCAAGGTCCGTGTAGTGGACTCCTGCTTTGAGTGCTGCCTCCATCACCTGAGGTATGTAATAGTATATTATCCCGTTGACAACTACATCAGCTCCTCTCAGAAGCTCGGCTGTCTCATTCACATTCCTAACATCAACCCTCGCGTAATCTAGTTTCTTCCTCTTAGTGAATCTCTTAGCTCCCTCCACAGCTAGCCTAGCTTTCTCCTCACTTATGTCAGCGACGACTATCTCATCCACATGCGGGCTCACTTCATCATCCGCTAGATCGTATACGATAGCTGGGGCGACTACTCCAGCGCCAAGCACGACTATCTTGGCCAAAGGGACCACCTAGCCCCTGAATAGGTACTCAAATATAAAAATTACATCTATATCCGGATTTATTATTTTTATTTTATTTCATATCCGAAGATATCATATTCACATTGGTATATAATGATCGGTAATATTATAATGATTTTTATTCGATAAATGATAATATTATGCTTTTCCTGGATCCTATACTTATAATCGATTCTTCGATCTGTATAAATGAGATCTCACTTTACCTTTCCGAGAAGTTTAATAAAGATTTGAATGTATGGAGATTCCCTAATGCCTCTCCTCACGAATTTAAGCAATGTACAACATAGAAACTCAAAAATTGGAAGGGAATGTGGAGATCTCCCTAGCTAGAAATCCCTGGAGTATGAACTTTCATGGCATAATAACTTCTAAAAAAAGAGTTCAGATTTTGAGATCTTTGGAGAGGCCTAGTCTCTCCAGAGTCTCTCTCTTCGGCCTTCCCTCTCTGTCCCATCCCCTGAGCTCGTAATATTCATCTAGGGCCTTCTCATAACCCTCCCTATCGAGCTTGATGCCTGCAGTTGGCCCTTTCGTGTGGGGCTCATCGAAGAACCTATCCGGAGGATAGTCATGCTTCCTAGTGAATCCCTCCCTCAAGTTGAACATCTTTGCGAGGTTCCATATCCTCTCGCCTATCTCCTGGACCTGAGGTACTGTGAATTCCTTATCCATAGCTGCTGATAAGAGATCAGCTATCTCCTGGAAGCCAAGAGCCCAGAAATCACATATTATGAGGCTCCATTTCACGCTGTTGAGGTCTTGCAAGTCCTTCGTGAGTTTCGCTTTCCCCTCGTAAGTGTGCGGGGGCATGTTACCGAAGGCCTCGCTCGCTATAGTCCAGGCCCTGAGGTGGCAGGCCCCCCTATCTGAAGTAGCGTAAGCTAATGCCATGCCCCAGCTCCCCCTCGGATCGTATGCTGGTATCTCTGACCCCTTTATGTGCATCGCATATCTCTCGCTGCCCCTGCCTATCCTCTCAGCAGCTCTCATCACTCCATCAGCTACTAGGTCCCCGAATCCCCTCCTGTATCCTATCATCTCGATCAGCTTCACTATGCCGTCCGCATCCCCCCAATCGACATCAAATCCTATCTCCTCCTTCGATATTATCCCCCTCTCCTTGAGCTCCAGGATGAAGGCGAGCAGGTTCCCCAGGCTTATGGTATCTAAGCCCAGATTGTCAGCGACTTCAGCAGCGTAAGCTAAGTCATCCATGTCCTTAAGGGCTAAATTGGATCCCATCATCCCTATTGTCTCATACTCAGGGGCCTTTATGACGCCTCTCCTCGTGTTTATCTTCCTCTTGCAAGCCAATGGGCAGGAGTGACATGCGAACCTGCTGTGGAACTTCTGCTTGACCACATCAGTGTTTATGAACTTCGCGTACTCATAATATCCCTCTCTAAAGTTCAGGTGCGGGAGGGCCCCTACATTATTGCTCAGATCAACTATTATAGGGGTGCCATCTGTTTTAGCCCAGATATTGGCTTCTGTGAGCACGCTCTCCTTCATCAACCTCGATATAGTCTCCCTGAACCTTCCTGGGTTCGGAAGCTCGATCTTCCTCTCCTCCGCCCTTACAACTATGCCCTTCAACTTCTTGGACCCGAAGACAGCTCCTATCCCTCCTCTAGCAGCTACGAAGTATTCATCAACATGGACTGAGGAGATCAAGCTCAGCTTCTCCCCAGCTGGCCCTATTACCATTGTCTTCACGTTACCATTCTCCTTCCTGAGCTCCTCCATAGCTTCCCTTACCTTCATCCCCCAGAGGTGGCTGGCATCCCTTATCTCGACATTCCCATCGCTTATGTATATGTACACGGGCTTCTCAGCCACATCCTCTATTATCACAGCATCGTAACCGGCATACTTGAGCTCGGGGCCGAAGGAGCCCCCCACATAGTTGTCGTTTATCGTCCCGGTTTTCGGGGACTTGGAAACGACGGCGAACCTCCCGCTGAGAGGGGCTATAGTGCCTGTCAGTGGGCCAGTCGCTATGACTACTTTATTCTCAGGGCCCAGGGCATTAGCTCCAGGAGGGACCTCCTCGTAAACGTACCTTATCCCCAGCCCCCTGCCTCCGAGGTATAGGGCTAACCAGTCCCTCCTCGGGGCCTCAGTCTTGATGCTCTTCTCCCTCAAGTTTATCCGTAAAATCTTTTCAGCATATACTGAGGCCATGCTACCACCTGGTGCGGTTCTTAGTTGGGAGAAATTGATAAATGTTTCGTTCATGCTGGAAGCCCTTCAAAAAGACGATAGCTGACTGGAAAATTTTCCATATAGCTGTTATCGGGAGAGTTACGTGGAGCTAGCTAAGCTATGATTTGGAGGGCGGAGCATTTTATATTCACTAATATGAGTCGGGGTGGAATGAGCTACGCCGTGTACTCAATGATGGGCTATGGTCACTTCAGGGCAGCTTACCCTCTCAGGGATTTCTCGGAGCTGATAAGGGCCGATAGTTATGAGGGGATCCCGAAGAAGGATAAGATCATCTGGAGCTTACTCTCATCCGGTTATTCCGGGATCACGAGATCCATTGAGCTTCCCATTATAGGGAGGCTCTCCTTCCTCACCTTCGATTACTTCCAGAGGGTACCGAGCTTTTACCCGAGGAGGGATCTATCGAGGCCCAATTTAGCCCTCCTAATAATATACGGGTTGCTTGAAGTCGGATTCGGGAGGGATCTCATAAAGAGGCTTTCAAGAGAGCCCCTGCCGCTTATATCCACTTACTTCATCCCCGCCTTCATGGCTGAGCACTACAATTATCCTGGCGACATTTACTGTCTCGTCTGCGATGCCGATATAGCTAGGACGTGGGCGCCCCTGAGGCCGAAGGCATCGAGGATCAAGTACTTAGCTCCGACATCCAGGGTAGCTGAGAGGCTTAGAGACTACGGGGTGAGGAGCGAGATACACGTGACGGGCTTCCCCCTCCCCCTAGAGCTCATAGGGGAGGATATGATCATCTTGAAGGGGGATTTCTCGAAGAGGCTAGTAAATCTCGATCCCAACGGTATATTCATCGATAAATATTCCTCATTGTTGAAGGAGAAGCTCGGAGGGATGCCCAGTAGCTCTGATCATCCCCTAACGATAATGTTCTCAGTGGGAGGAGCTGGAGTCCAAGCTAGGCTGGGAGTGGCTCTGATGAGGAAGCTGAGGGATATTTTAGCTAAGGGGGAGCTCAAGCTCCTGATATCAGTCGGTGTGAGGAGGAAGCTCAGGGATTACTACCTATACTGGATGGATAAGCTCGGGCTGAGGGATAGAGTGGGCTTGATATTCAGCGAGGACCCCGAGAGCTATATAAGGGAATTTAACTCATCCCTCAGGAAGAGCGATATCCTATGGACGAAACCATCCGAGCTATCGTTCTATGCAGCTCTGGGTATACCGATAATAGCCTCGGAGCCCGTAGGCTCTCATGAAGTCTCGAACCTGAGGTTCTTAATCAAGGGAGGATATGGGATGGAGCAGGGGGATGTGAGGTACTTAGAGCAGTGGTTCTTCGACTGGCTCAGAAGCGGTTACTTCGCTGAGAAGGCGATAAGGGGCTTCCTGGAGCTCGAGAAACTCGGGGCTTTGAACGTGAGGAGAGTAGTACTTCAGCCTTTTTAAATTTGAGCCCCGTCATAAGGGGGGTCGTTTTGATACTGGAAGCCCTCGAGGGAGTGCTGAGTTCGGAGGACGAGGCCCTATCTCTAGCCCTCAAGGAGGTCAGGGAGCCTCCTCTGAGGAGGATAAGTTATACGGGAGTATTTCATCCATCCGGAATACCTCCTCAGCCTGAGATCGAGTTCATAGAGTTGAAGGATCTTAAGACGAGACCCGATCTTTTCATAGGGGTAGATCTGATCTCATGCTTGCTCCGAGCGGAGGATCCAGATTCCCTGAAGGAGGGGGCCGAGGATCTGATCAGTAGGATGAGGAGGAAGGAGGAGATAAGATCGGAGGACAGTCAGAAGTCCCACATAGCTCTCGCTTTACCTGAAAAAGAGCACCTTGAGGCTGTAATTGGCAGATGGACTGATTATGTCTGGAAGCCTAGGGCTTACGATGGTAGCGAGGCTCCGAGTTTCGAAGGGTGGGTGGAGGATCTTAAAGCGATAGCAGATGCTCTAAAGAATGAGGGAATCAATGTAATCTTTTATGGTGGAGATTCAGTCGAGGAAATGAGGGAAATCGGCTACAATGTTGTGAAGGTCAAATTGAGGAAGCAGCTTCCTAAACTGGGGTATCCCAGGGACCCCAGCGTCGCTTGGTCAAACTCCCCGGTGATAATGAACATGACACTGGAGCATAGGAGAGGAGAGGAGGATGCCGCTGCAGATTTCTTCTCGAATATAGGGCTAAAGCCAGCTTTCAGGCCCAGGTTCTGGTCGGATGGGAGGCGTATCATAAGGGCTAGAGCGGAAGGGGGGAACTTCATAGTGGTGAGGGGGAAGGATAGAGTAGCCCTCTTCACGGGTATAGGGATAAGGGGGAGCAACAGGGCCGCAATTGAGCTCATAAAGGAATATTTCTCCCTGAAAGGAGTGGATCTAGATATATACGGGGTCCCGCTTCCGGGTTACATAAGGGATTGGAGGACCGGGGCTGTCCACTTGGATGTAGTTATGATGAACGCTGGCCCCTGCGTTTTCCTAAGCCCCGGGAGGATGGGCTTCTACTCATTCCTTAAATTCGGTGATAATATAGATTTTGTCGATGCTGGAAGCGTTTTCAATGAATTAGGCGTCGAGGTAGATGAGATACCGGCTAAGGGCAGTGAGATAACCTTAGTTAATGCCCTCAACATAGGGAGGGGTAAGTTAGTGGTCGATGCCTACAATGAGGAGGCTAGCGATTACCTGGAGAGGGAGTGGGGGCTGGATGTGATAAGGGTCAAAATACCGCAGGTAGAGGCGGGGGGCGGGGGCGTGAGATGCGCATCTAGGGAATATTATACGGATTAACTTGAAGCAGAGCCTCCCTCCACCTAAATTTTTTATCTCCGAGGAGGGGTATTACTGGGGTGGACATGATAGTAGAGAGAGTGAAAAGCGGCATACCAGGTTTCGATGAGTTAGTGAACGGTGGCATCCCTAAGAGGAACATAGTACTCTTATCCGGGGGGCCAGGGACTGGGAAGACTATATTCAGCCAGCAGTTCCTCTATCAGGGCCTAGCATTGGGAGAGCCAGGCGTCCTAGTCACTTTAGAGGAACATCCAGTGCAAGTGAGGAGGGAGATGGCTTCCTTCGGGTGGGATGTGAGGAAGTATGAGGAGGAAGGTAGCTTCGCAATAGTCGATGCTTTCACTGGGGGAATAGGGGAAGCCGCTAAGAGGGAGAGATATGTTGTGAGGAGCATAGACGATATAGGGGAATTCATGGACGTGCTGAGGGAGGCTTTGAGGGATACTAAGGCTCAGAGGGCCGCTATAGATTCTGTCTCAACTCTCTACCTCACGAGACCCGTGAGCGCTAGGAACGTGTTGATGCAGCTGAAGAGGGTTCTCTCAGGACTTGGAGTCACAGCTCTTATGGTCTCACAAGTCAGCGTGACTGAGAGGGGCTTCGGAGGGCCCGGGGTGGAGCACGCTAGCGATGGGATAATAAGGCTCGACTTGGATGAGGTTGATGGGGAGCTCGTTAGGAGCATGATAGTGTGGAAGATGAGGGGTACTAAGCACGATATGAGGAGGCACCCATTCGAGATAACTGATGAAGGTATAAGGGTCTATTCGGATAAGGTAGTTAAGGGGAGTGTGGTGAGGTATGAGTGAGGAGGTGCCCCTGAAACCCGTGGGTAAGGAGGATGTGAGGAAGCTGGAGCTGGCCCTACTCCTGGGCACGCTCCTCAGACCCGATGTGCTTGAGAAAGTGAGGAGCTCCGAGGACAGGTTGACTTGGCTTGATTCCCTCCTAATCGCAGCGGGTGCTTTAGCGAGGGATAGAGCGGGATATTCAGCTTCCAAGATAGCTGAGGAGCTGGGAAGGACTGAGGCGACCGTGAGAAACCATCTAGCTGGGAAGACTGAAGCGGGTAAACTTGTTAAGGAGACTTATGAGGAGATAAAGAGTAAGGGCAGCCTAGAGATACCAATTCCAACATTGGGGCCTCAGAAGGAGCTAGAGGAGAGATTGAAGGATTACGAAGCGAAGCTGAGCGAGCTGAGGAGTAAGCTGAATGATCTGCAAAAGATCGTAGATGATATGATAAAATTGTTAGGAATATAAAGCATTTTTTGGTAGGAAGGTAAAATCCAAATCTCTCAACTATTTTTTAATTATGTTGTCGATTCGATGAGATCGAGAAATTGGGAATTTTTTACTCAGCGGGGGGGAGGGGGACGCGTATTACACCACTTTGTTGAAAATATTTTCAAAAACTAAAAACAGTAGTGTTGATCTCGCAAATCTATAAAGAGAACACTACTAGTTAGCAAGTTGACGTCTAGATAACTGAAAGTTAATCGTTAAGTTTAAATTTAGAGAGCATACGTCAGCTAAAGATCCGCGGGAGGTCGTCGTGATTGAAAAAGTTGTTGGTAGCCATGCTCCTGCTGGTCCTACTCACCCTACAGGCTCCGGATCTCAGAGCAGCGGAGACCCCTCTACCAATAATCGTGAATGAATACGTCAATGCAACTATATCTACGGAGGGCTTCGGTTATTTGTGCGGCCCCTGGAACGTCACGGGCTACATAATAGTTAAGAATAACAATACTGGGGAGACCGTCTCCGATATCTGGATCCCGATAAACAAGCCGAGCGGACTAACGATATCGCTTCATTATGCACCTAGCTATGCCACTGTGAGTAGAGGCAGTCCTCCGAGCTACGTTCAGGCTGATAATTCAGGAGCTAATGAATTCTGGCACATAACCCAGCTCAGGAGCGGGGATAATGTGACGCTGAAGTACGCTTATACCGGGAGTGGATGCGCTCCGATACTAGTGGAGGAGAGGTACGACCCGCTCAAGATAGTGGATGGCGTGAGCTCGACTGTGAATGTGAAGCTGAACATAACTAACAACTTCGGTTTCGCTGTGGATGTCAAGGTCAAGAAGGTCCTGCCAGCCGATAATGGAGTTGAGGGCTGGAGTAACATCGCAGGTAATCCGAGATTCTCGGGAACTCCGTCGACGAACGTGGGTGGCATAAGCTACTCCAGCGACTACAAGGAGCTCTACTGGACAAACGACGGCAGCTGGCCGGACGGTTGGTTCACCCTAGCAGCTGGAGGACATGGGAACTCCACTTTCTCCATAACGGGAACGCCTGCTTTGAGTGAAGTCGGCGGGGAAACTCGGAAGATAACGCTAGGTACGGTCTATATCTATTTGAAGGCTGAGAGGACATTCACGGGCCTCACGATAGGTAAGGTATTCGCTGTGGGAGATGCTAGCGTTGAGGCAAAGAAGGAGCAGGATACAACGAATCCTAACCAATGGAAGGAGACGCTCGTATTCTACGATACTAGCGCTAAATTCAAATATGATTTATTCAATACCACCGTATGGGCTACAGAAGGCAACACTCCGAGCCCAGCTATACTCGGCTCATTCAATAGCACGCAAAGATTCAACATAACGCAGCTAAGTCCCGGAGGTAGCTTCTCTTCTGTACCGAGCACCTTCACTTACAACGGGATCCCCAAGATATGGGCCCTGGCCAAGTTCAGGATAACTAACGATCAGCTGAATGGCTGGTGGAACTACAACAACTTCACATCGGTCTGGCCTAACGGTGATGTTTACTACAGAGTTTATGAGGAGATATGGGCCGTCAGGGGCTACTTAGTCAAAGCTAAGAAGGAGGTCGTCTCAGAATCTCCAAGCTGCTACGTCCTCGGAATATCTCTCGAGAACTTGGGTCAGTGGGAGACACCCTATCTGGAGTTCTACGATGTCGTCCCGAATGGCTTCAGCCCGGATCCAGCTGGAACCGAGGGTAATATGATATTCACGCCTCACGGCATGCTAGCTGTAGACGTTAATCCAAGCAGCCCTCCAGACTACAGCTTGATAACGAGTCCCGCTGGCTACTCCAGGGGTTACGTCTGGAAAGCGTACCCAGTTCCAGCCCCTCAGAACGGTTTCGCAGCTTACTTCAAGGGGACTGGCTCAGGTAACGCTAAGAGCATAGATTTCAAGCTGGTGGATGGGAGCACGGTAACGCTATCAGTGTATCCTGTGGATGGGAGTAACGTTAACATAGGTGGTACTACTTACGCTGAGGGGAGCAGCTTCACCTTGGGCAGTGGTCCCAGCGCTACGGATTTCACTGTAGCTTACGTTGATGATAACTTGACGAGCGGCGGCGGATGGGTCGTGGTCTCAGCTAAGGGGAGGTATGAGAACCTCAATATGGACGTCTACAACCCCATATTCGTGAAGTACAGGGTCTGCGGGTCTGGAGTCTATAACGCCACGAACTTGTTCATGGTCGGAGTCGATCCGAGGAATACATTGGATGCTATAGCGGTATCCTCCCCGAACACCAGGATAGGCTTCGGGGCTTCGACACTGGAGCCCCTCTTACTAGCGATAGCTTTAATAGTTTCAATAGCCGGAGTCTTAGCGAGGAGGAAGAGATGAGAGCGCTCCCCATAATCCTCTTTCCCATAATCCTCTTTCTTTTATTCTCAGTGCTCCCCTTATCAGCTCAGGATCCGCTGATCTACAAGAGAGCTGAGGTGGTAATAGCTCTGAGGGATGACGGATCTGCCACTATGAGCTTGAGTTATGAGATAGAGAACAGGGCCTGGGTCCCAGTGGTGCCTGGCTACGGTTACCTAGAGTTCAACAGCGGCAGGATATTGAAGGCATCCGCTTCAATCGATGGCAAGAAGACCGAGGTGATTGTCAACGGGAGCAACTTAAGATACTCGATCTGGGAGGTAATAGAGCCGGGGAAGGCCATAAATGTGAGAGTTAACGTAACAGTATCAGATTTCCTGAGCAAAGGCATAATATTCGATGAGTTCCAAGCGAGGATAGGGCCCTTCTCATACGAAGTTGAGGAAGTTGATCTTAGGGTGATACCCCCGAATGGGATGAACATAGTTTACCTGAAGGGAGAGGGAAGGCCCCTGAAGCCGGGAGAAGCTATAGATATAGAGGGAGAGGTCTCAGCGCTCCCGCTCCCGAACATAGGGGTCAGGTGGTACCCCTTAGTCTGGCTGATAATAATAGCCGCTTCTATATCAGCTGTAGTCCTAATGAGGAGGAGGTAATTGCGGGTCCCGCTAATTTTATTCATCTCTCTCATCCCAATCCTCTTAATAGATGCGATACCCCAGATACAACTGGATAGGGGACTCTTGAGCCCTGGGGATATCCTGAATGTTAGGATCTTCCGAGCTTGCGATGTTAAGCTCCTAGGGGAGAATTTGAGCGTACAGCTCTTCAAAGGGAGCTCAGATTACTTAGAGCTCAAGGTCAATACTTCGGGCATGAAGCCGGGCGTCTACAGGATAGTGAACTCATGCGATGGATTCGAAGCGGAAGCTAACTTCACGCTTGACGAGCTCTATATAGAAGTCCTCTCTCCGGAGCCCAACGTTATAGAAGTGGTAGCTAAGACCGAGCTCCTCGGACCGGTCAATGCCTCGATAACCGTTAACGGTGAGCCTTACAAATCTCCATTTAAAGCGGATCCAGGGGATTACTATATAGAGGCGAATTTCTCGGGCCTTAGAGCTTCCAAACATATACATCTGCCTGAGATATATATGAGGGAATACTTACTGCCTCAAGATGATGTCGAGATCACTATAAGGGGAGATGAGAAGCCCTATCTGAAGATAATAACTCCCCTGAACTCATCAATAATCCCGGATCTCGAGAGAGTCAATTCCACTCACTGGTCCTCGAGGTTCAAACTGCCTCAGCCCATAGCCCTCGGTAACTACAGCTTGATAGTGGAGATGGACAATATAACGCTCGAGAGGGAGTTCGTGGTAACGAGTATAGTGATCGATTACTCCAATGGGAGCCTAAGGGCTAAGGATGCCTTAAGCGGGGAGCCAATAAGGGGGAATATAACCGTGGAATCTTGCTTCTGGAACTTTACATCACAATTCAATGGGAGCATAGAGCTCGGAGGACCTGCTGAGGTGACTATAAACGATGAGAGGGGCCTCAGATCCTCCTTCGAGATAGAGGGTGTATCTACAGATAGGGACGTTTACTTCCCAGGGGATACGTTGAGGGTATGCTCATCCGGAGGGAACCTGATAATAAGGTCCCCGACCGGGAGGGTTCTGCTAGATTCCGAAGTCCCCCCGGGGATATATGAGTACCCACTGGTCAGGGACGTTGAGATAGGTGAGTATTCGGTAGAACTGAATGGGGTCTCGAGGAACTTTTACGTGGACAGCTACTCGATAGATGCTAGCTTCACCGGTGACTATGTGGAGGGAAGGGTCAGCTATTACTCCATAGCGCCGAATTCGGTCAGCTACCTCGCTCTGCCCTCGAACTTGAGCGGAGAATCCAGAGTGATGAACGGTAGCTTCAGGATATACCTTCCCGATTCCGAGGAAGTCATATTGAAGTGCGGGAATGCTGAGATGAGGCTGAGTAAAAACTGCTCCTCGACTTCCCTAGATGGCCTGAGGCTTGAGGCTAATGGTTCATGCGTAAAAGCCGCTAAGGTTGAGAGTGGAATATACGTCAGCGTCAGATCCCATACCAATTTCACGGCGATACTCAGAGTCCATGGATCCGAGGAGCTGGAGGCATTCAGTGAGGATGGGAAACAACTTCACCTGAGGACGAGATTTTCAGATGGTGTTCAGGAATTTCTATTGGAGGATGGATCCCCTAATGATCCCGATGGTATTGCAAATGGCCTTTTCAATATGATACTGCGCCCAAAGAGCTCAGAAGCCAATAAGAGCATTGAGAAGGAGATAAGAAGGGAGGTTAAGCTGTATAAGGGGCCGAAGATAGTGAAAGAGATCTCAGTCAAGGGATCTGGGAAGAAATGGAAGGTAAAATTCTACAGGGTGGAAAGTTTCGAGAATTTAACGGGGATGTTCCAGCTCAAAAACGGGCTATTCGTGATGGAGGAGGAAGTAGGAGAAGCTGAGGAGATAAAAGTTAGGAGCAGATTGATAGCAGATGGGAAGATATTGGTGGAGCTGGGGGAGAAAAGCGGGTGGGTTAGGGTATCGGTTGAGCTTCCCAAGGGGGCTCTAGTGAAGGAAGTTCTGGCAGAGGATGAGAATGGGACGAGGGTGATAGATGCGTGGTACCAGAAGGGGAACGAGCTGGTATTCTACGATGACCCGAGCAGATATTACTACATTTTATATGGGGTCCCGCCCTGGTGGGATCCAGATGGCGTAGCTCAGGGGTACGATTGGCACTACAGGGTCCCCCTGCAGCTCCCTACACTCAGAAAGGATCACACGATATGGTTGGATGTGAACTTCACTAAACTATTATTGCTTCTCAACGTCACCGGGACATTCGATCCCAACTCAGTCAGAGTGGTGGATGATCAGGGGAACTTAGTTCCTAAGCAGGAATTCGTGCCGCTCGGTAGCGGAATTGGAAGAGTGAAGTTCATCCTGCATAAGGATCTGGGGAGCCCCTCCACATTCTATATATACTTCGATATAACTGAGAACGGAGCAAAACCATATCTGAATACTCTGAATGCAGGCCTGGATTCGGGTACGCTCAATTACTGGACCTACGGTAAGAACCCCTCTACTATATCATCGATAATACAAGCGAGCCCCCCAGGCCCTTACACAGTTTACGATCCATACGGAACTCCAAACTACATTACAGACGATGGGAACCCAGTTTTCGGTGGTTACTCCCTCGTTCTAGGCTATAGGACACCGAGCGGGAGCGAGGATTCTACCTCTACTGGGGAGGATACTTGGGCTTATTACGAGTTCACCGTGCCAGCTGATGGAGGTACGCTCTACTTCTGGTATAGAGTTGAGTCATGGGACTCGGTAAACTACGATTACTTCAGGGCCGAGCTCAGGAATACTACTGGGGGTACTCTCGCTACTATAGTGGACAACTACAATCCAAATCCAGGGAATAATTATGGGCCATTTGCAAACTCAGGCTGGCTCTCAGCTTCATTAGATCTCTCGCCTTACGCCGGTCAGACAGTGAGAGCTTACTTCCTCGTTCACACATATAGTGATGCTCTCTATAAAACTTGGGCCTATATAGATAACTTGACGTGGGCTCCCGTGAATCTAACATCCTCCCTAGCTTCCGACATGGTCGAGGGCTTCGGCCTGAATGTCACCTCCCCGAAGGGTACCCTCCTCTATGGTCCAGTCAGAGTGGAGGCTAAGGTGGATGCGAAGCCCTCGAGCGTAATAGCGAGGATATACAATCCACTAGGTGCTCTAGTGGCCACAGCTCAGCTCTACGATGATGGGACGAATGGTGATGCTGTTCCCAACGATGGGATATACACTAACGCTAACGCTTACACGCTCTCGCAAGGCTCGCCATTCGGGAAGTGGAGAGTAATAGTATTAGCTAACGATTCCTCTACCTCAATCTACCCAGGCTACTCCGGGCTGATACACATACCCGGGAGGCCTCTCGAAGTCAACTACACGGACTTCTTCAATGTAGATGAAACATATTTCTATTTCGGGCCAGCTAGAGGAAAAGTTTTCGAGGACAGGGAGCCTCTAGCTACTTATGGCAGCGAGGATAGGCCTATGGGCAACGTCCTCGTATATGCACTCAAGGATAATGGAGATAATGTCTTCAACCCGCTCGATGATACCTTATTCACTTGGGGCAAGACGGGTAGCGATGGCTCCTACACTTTCTCAATCCGAGACGGCAGATACTTCGTGGTCGTTAACTCGAAGAACCTGACAGCCGAGCTCAATTCGGGCCACTCTATAGATGAGATCTGGGCCGAGCAGACATATCAGGTCGAGTGGAATGGTAGCGCTTACGTTGGCAGAGCAAAATATGGAGGGCTGAATCCCACAGTAAGTGACTCCTGCCTCAGCTTAGTTTTCAGGGATGACTTCGAGGTCTGGCAGGGATGGGTCAATTACGGTTCAGGCAGTGTCGCTCAATCAAACGCTGAGTTCTATAACGGTAGCTACAGCCTCGTCAGGAATGCGAATAACGAGCCAAACGGTGGATACAAGCTCATAGGGGCTACTATAGGGAGGGGCTACATCCTCCAAGGCTATGCTTTCAGGCCCATACCGATAGGGGTGAGGAGTAGGGTCAGCGTCAGCCTAGTCGATAGCAATTACAATGGCTACGGTTTCATCGTCGATCACAGGTTTAATAGAATTCAGATAGTCCGCAGGACAAATGGAGCTGCGACCGCGATATCTACATATAATTACAATCCTCCCGATGGGAGTTGGTACTTCTGGAAGCTCATACTCTTAACTAATAACACGATAATATTCAGGCTTTATGATACTAGTGGGAACCTCCTCGCTCAAACGAGGGCAACGGACTCCACTTACAACAGCTTCAACAGAGTGTTAGTTCAGGGGGATGCCACTTATTACATAGATACTTTAGTCCTCTGGCGTATCCCAGATAGGTGCGAGCACATAACTACGATAGATACCAGCAATTACATGGGGGAGAGCCTCGACTTCGGGTTCAGCTATGAGGTGATAGTGAACACTAGGGATGCTGATGATGATCCAGGGATTAGGACATGCCAAGGCTGCTTAAGACAGTTCATAATGAACTCGAATGCCGTAAAGGGGATGCAGAAGAGCTACTTCCTCATACCTAAGAGCGATCCCAATTATTTGCAGGAGAGCTTGGGCTCATCTCCGATAGACGTATGGAGGATAAAGCTCTCCTCGAATCTTCCTCAGATGACTGATGATGTCAACCTCACGGCTAAGACTCAATCAGGAGCTTATGGATTCGTGGAAGGTAAGTACGTTGGCCTCGATAACCACAGGATCCCAGACTTCGAGACCCCTAGGATAGAGGTGGATGGCAATGGCTACGAGGTATTCAATGCGAGCGCTAGTAGAGCTCAGATAGAGGGCTTCAGTATATACAACGCGTCTTACGCTATAATCGTCAGGGGGAGCGATAACAGATATACGATAAGGGATAACTTCATAGGAGCATACGCGAATGGATCGAACTCTCTAAAGGTGATCTTCGGGATAAGCGTGGGCAAATACTCGACTTCAACAATCTCCAGCAATTTATCAGCTTTCATAAGGCATAATATTATAGCGATCTCCGGTCATTACGGAATTGTCGTTAACAGCGGGAACATAGCTAATGCCACGATAGAGGATAACTGGGTGAGGGAGTGCGGAGCTGGCTATAGCGTCGGGGATGGGATAAGCCTCCAGACGAACGGTAATAAAGTCATCCACAATTTCATTGAGAGGAATAGGAATGATGGGAGCACATCAACGATAGATGGAGGAGCTGGCGTGGAGCTGGTCGTCTGGGTCCCGGAGCAGAGCTCCGGATTGAATTTAGTGCTGAACAATACGATAGTGAATAATTCGAGGTGGGGTATCAGTGTCCTCTCGAGCTACACTAAGGCTTTAATAGAGAAGAACGTGATCTATGGGAATCGGATAGGGGTAATCGTTCAGGGAACTTCCGTAGCTAATATAACGAGGAACAGCATATTCAATAACTCGAGGGTAGGGATAGACCTCGATATATCCGGCAACCCGAATGGGGATGATGTATCACTCAACGATGGAATTCTATCAGCGAATCAGCCGAACAAGGGGATGGATTATCCCGTCATAACCTCAGCTATCCTTTACGGCAGCACCCTTCAGCTGAGTGGGTATATTGGAACGGGCCCAAGCTCAACTTTCGTGAACTCCATCGTGGACATCTACTTAGTCAGGAACTCGACGAAAGGAGATAATCTGACAGGAAACGATCTCTCCTTAGGCGGGACTCTTCCAGATAAGTACGGTGAGGGCTGGATATGGCTCGGGAGGCTCTCCGCCGGTAGCGATGGGAGGTTCGAGGGAGCCTTGGCTGCCCCTCAAGTTGACTGCGGTTCCCTGATAACAGCCACAGCCACTCTGAATGGGACATCCGAGTTCGGCCCAGATTTCCACGTCATATGCAGGAGGAACGTATCCGCTTCCATAAGAGTATCCGGGAGCTCCGCTGTCCTAAATGTAACAGCTCACGGATTGAAGCAGTACAATATCATAGCTTACTGGATAAAGCCGCAAAACGTGGATATAGCCTCTATGAGCGGAGATTATGATTCCTATGGTTCTAACGGTGATGTTTACTGGTGGTCATTCGATCAGATAGATGCAGGTGAGACGAAGCACGTCTATCTGACTCTCTCCTTCTCCGGGGATTACAACTTGATCGATGCGTTCAACGTAGGCGTAGATCCCCCGGGTTTGAGCGTAGAGATGAGGGAGTTCGCATCTCTCTCATTCAATCCAGACGGTAGCTATGCGGTCAGCAGGCTCTGGGGATTCTTAACGATTAATAACTCATCCCCCGATGTTATCTCAAATTTAGCACTGGATATCGATGCCCCTGGCTACACATTCTACTTGGATTATCCCATTCCATCCAGCACGCCTCTGAGCCCCCCGTTAACCTATCAATGGCTCCCTCCGGGGAGCTACGTGAGGTGGAGGTACGAGGGGCCCCCATCCGAGGCTAGAGTTCCGCTGAGGATACGCGGGACAGGCTTCAATTGCGGCACTACGATAGAGGTATCAGCGTTGGATGATATAGATAACGTAACGATAAGGGGTTTCGGAGATATCTGGAGAATCGGTAGCATGAAGAGAGGGGAAAGAGTCAGCAGGACCTTCAGAGTAGATAATATCGGTTGTCGCAACTATACCCTAGCCGTTGAGTTCGCCTATCCTAGCACATCTCTCTCAGGGAAGTTGAGGGCGTTGAGAGGGGTGAGCGACGCATCCGTCGAAGTTACGAAGGAGATGAATGGAAGCTCAGTTAGGGTCAGGGCATCGTTCAGGAATGGGGCTAAGGAGCTCATCTACAACTTGACTAGGATATGCATAATGAGGTCGCAATTTGGACCCATATTGGCTTGCGAGACGCCCAATGTAATTCTGAGGCCTGGAGAGGGATACGAATCCTCCTATTACAGCGAGACAGTTAGCGGAGTTCCCGTCTATTATTCGAACGCTAGCTTCATGATAGTGCCCAGTGTGAGTGGAGTGATGGTCCCGCTCGAGGATATAGCCTCAAGTTATTACTTAGCCACCGCTCACCTCTCTCAAAGGGTATGCTGCGAGAGAGGGGCAGCTATCACGACAATCCCTATGCCAACAACTAAGACGCTCACTACGACTCCCCGGGGGGCCGAGGTCACAGCACCGCCGACAACTGCGACTCAGATGACTACTACGCAAGTCGCGACTGAAACAGTCAGGAATGAGACGACCAAAACTACACCAATCAAAACTACTACTGAGATCGGGAATATATCTCTAGGAAGCCCAGTAGTGCTCAGGACAGGGATCCCGTTCCTGATGACGCTCGGGTTCCCCTTCATCCTCGCTATCTTCCTCCTCAGGAGGAGGGAGAGTGAAGTAGTGGTCGATTACGATATACTGAGCTCCTTATATACTAGGGGCCTCCTTCCGAGGGCTTCCAGTATGTTCAGATTCGCTATGACTGACGTAACCCTCTTGAGAGTCATGGCAGATACTGAGTTGTTCAACGCGATTCAGAGAGTACATTTCAACGTATATCCATCCTCGAGCGAGGAGATAGCTAATGCCCTCTCTCTATCTCCCGATCCGGAGATAGTAGAGAGATTCCTGGCTAGATCCCTCGCATCCAGGCTGGATACGGATCTCCTCTCGGAAATGCTCTATGGGAGGTGATGTTTTATGGTTGAGGATATATTGAGGTTGGCTCTAGAATCCCTGGGTAGTGGGAGTTATGAGAGGATAAGGGGTCTCTTGATGAGTAGACTGGGGGCCGAGCCCTCCTCAGTCTTACTCAATGACCCCAGTGAGTTCATCCGGGCTCTCAAGGATTCCCTGGGAGGGGAAGCCGATAGTTGCTTGACAGCTATAGCTACTGTCCTCAGGGCCAGAGGGGTCGATATGGATAAGGATAAACTCGAGGGGATATTGATGAGAGGGGATAGGGAGGAAGTGAGGCGTATCTTCCTCGGAGGCTTATCTGGACAGGATATCTACGGGAGGATATTGATGGATCAGCTCGATATCATAGGGAGGAGGAGAGTTAGAGCAGCTATCCTCAGCTCTATATTGATAGGGATAGCGATATTCCTCTTCACATACCTGATGACGATCATCCTGCAGTACTACATACCGCCCGACCTGAGGGCCACTTCTCTCTTCATAGGGGCCGTCATATCCGTAGCTGTAGCGATAGAGAATTACTTAATAACGATGCCCAAGCTCCCATCTGGAGCTCGTATAAAGGTGAAAGTCGTGGATCAGGAAGCGTTGAAAGGCTCTATCCTATCTGGCTACCTTAAAGCGGGTGAAACTAAGCTAGATCTACTGAAGTTCTCGAGGGAGCTCGGTGTAACGCCTAATGAAGTGATGAAGGAGATAGACAGGTTGAGGAGGGAGGGGAAGCTCTCGATAGAATTTTAATTTATACTACTCCGCTCGACTTATGGAGTTCTCAGCAGATATCAAGGAGATACTAATCAGGTACAGGGATATATGGTCCTTGAGATACGCTCTCTCCCTGCTAAGCTGGGATATGGAGACTTACATGCCCCCTCTAGCCTCTGAGGAGAGGGGCGAGGTCAGGGGGAACCTGGAGACTCAGGTGCAGAGGCTCTACACTCATCCAGAGTTCATAGGGCTAGTTGAGAACGCTAAGCCGAGGAATGAGATCGAGGAAGGGATAATAAGGGTTCTGAAGAGGTGGATAAAGTATTACACGAGGATACCCAAGGAATTAATAGAAGAGGAGGAGAGGACCGTCGCGAAAGCCTTCCAGGATTGGAAGGAGGCGAGGGCCAAATCCGACTTCTCGATATTCATGCCCACCCTTGAGAAGATAGTCGAGCTCCAGAGGAGGAAGGCGGATTACTTGGGCTACGAGGACCATCCCTATGATGCCCTACTCGATATATATGAGGAGGGATTGACCCTCAAGAAGTGCGAGAGGATTTTCTCAGTCCTCAAGGATATCTCATCCCTATTCAAGAAGCTCAAGGAGAGGTACCCGGAGAGGCATGAAATAGAGGAGATAGGTTACGATGAGAGGATGATGAGGAGGCTCATAGAACACGTCCTCTCCCACTTAGGGTTCGATACTTCGAGGGCTAGGCTCGATACATCCCCGCATCCCTTCACGATTAGCATGGGCCTCTACGATGTCAGGATAACCGTTAGGTACGAGGGGAGGGACTTCAGGAGAGCCCTAATGGCGGCTGTGCACGAATTCGGCCACGCTTCTTATGAGATGAACATAAGCGAGGAGCTGAGAGCGACTCCAGTCCAATCAGGAGTTTCCTTAGGATTCCACGAATCTCAATCTAGGTTCTGGGAGAACATCGTTGGGAGATCGAGGGCTTTCGTGAGGAGGTTCTACGATCCAATGCTCATGGCGATTCCCGAGCTCAGGAAGTACGATGAGGAGGATATATACACTTACTTCACCATGGTCAAGCCGGAGCTGATAAGGGTAGAGGCCGATGAAGTCCAGTACCCTCTCCACATAGGCCTGAGGTTCGAGTTGGAGAGGAGGATGATAGAGGGGGATCTGAAAGTTGAGGAACTGCCTGAGATTTGGAACCAGAGGATGGAGGAGCTGATAGGGATAACTCCGCCCAACGATAGCCTGGGGGTCTTGCAGGATATACACTGGGCTCACGCGACTATAGGCTACTTCCCGACTTACGCTATAGGGAGCATGATAGCGGCTCAGCTCTACTATAAGCTGGGACTAGCTGATAGAGTTAAGGAGGGGAAGTTTAAGGAGGTGATGGAAGTGCTGAGGGAGAGGATCCATAAGCACGGTTCTGTCTACAGCCCAGAGGATCTGCTCAAGAGGACGACTGGTGAGTACGTAAATCCTGAGTACTTCCTGAGGTACCTGAATGAGAAGTACTCATAGCATATGGGTCCCATCGCACGACCTCGCCCTCATGAGATCTGTGAATCCCTCCCTGCAGACTGAAGCAGTCATCCCCAGCTTCAATGCTTCCTCAACAGCCCCCTTGAGCAGCTTGTACCTGAGGCCCCTCTCCAAGTACTTGTAACCGCCGATACGCTCGGTGAAATTGAGCTCAGCTAACTCGGGGAAGGCGTTTAGCATCCTCCTCAGGTTGTCCGGCTTGGCTTTGTAAGTCGAGAAGACGACATGCTCAGCACCGCAATCCCTAGCCTCCCTAAGAAGCTCCCTTATATCATCGAGATCATCATTTATCTTTGGTATTATCGGATCTATCCTCACTCCCTTCCGCTTCTCCACCTGGGAGAGGGCTTCCAGCCTCTCCGAGGGGGATGGGGCATTGGGCTCTAATTTAGAGGAGATTTCATCGTCTAGAGTAGTTATAGTGACCATAACAGCGTCAAATAAATCCTGATCGTATTTGAATGAGGTACCCTTAGTCGTTATCAGCACCTTAAAGCCCCTGGATTTCAGTAGCTTCAGGGAGGCCCTAGTTATCCCTATGACAGCCTCCTCAGGTGTATAAGGGTCGCTGCTAGTCGATAGCTCGACTGGGATCCTTGGATCGGCCTCATATATGTCCTTCTTGAGCATTTTGATGAAGTCAAGCTTCGGCTTGCTTATCCTCCTGCCTACGTAAGATGTGGCGTAGCAGTAGAGGCAGGAGTGCGTGCAACCGGTGTAGGGGTGGAGGGAGTACTTCCTAGGGCAAGTGCAGAGCTCACTCCTCCAGGGATCGAAGGGCTTCAGCACCCTCAACACGATTATATTGATCCAGTGGATAAAAAGGAGATGAGGATATCGGGGGCTCTGATCGTTATACTCTTGATAGCTCTAGCCTATATTATTGTAAATCAACCGAGGGTTTGTCCTCAAAATCCTCAAATAAATGTCTACTTCTGTCCAGAGGACTCATGCGGTAACGCTGTGATCTCCCTAATCGACAGAGCCAATAGGAGCGTTGACGTCGCTATGTACTCATTCACGCATGAGGGCATAGCGGATGCCCTGATAAGGGCTAAGGAGAGGGGAGTAAGCGTCAGGGTGATAATTGAGAGTGAGCAGGTGTCAAGTTATAGCCAGTATGGGAGGCTTAGAGCGGCGGGAATTGAGGTGAAACTGGATAAGAATCCCTACTTAATGCACAATAAGTTCGCTGTAGTGGATGGCAAGGTAGTGGCTACGGGTAGCTTCAATTACACTGAATCGGCTGATAAGAAGAACGATGAGAACTTAATAATCATATGGGATCCTGAGATAGCTAGTAAATATGAGAGCGAGTTCGAGGAGATGTGGGAGGGGGTCTACGGGAAATAATATCATAAATTCCTCGAACTTGAGTCAAGCATTACTCTTCCTCAACTTCAGCAGTCACAATGGCTCCTTTTTTCATCAAGTCTCCTCATACAACTCCTCAGTAGAGACTCCGGGGACAGAGCAGAGGAATTCCCTCAATAGATCGGGATCCCTCCCAAAGCTCGAAAAATGCCTAAAGGTTTCGTCTGAGTTCATTCTCATTCTAAATCTTTCCTGAGGTTTAGCTGCAAATTTCAGCGAAAGCTGAGTGTACTTCAATATCCTGATTCCCAGCGTCACGATACCTCATGCGGTCGAGAGAATATAGTACTTCCCCTCAATCCCGGTAGCAAGCATTGTACTGCCCAGCTCGGAGATCCAACACTCTTCAAATCCCTCGCTGAGTTGACATTTCAGTAAATTGATTCATCAGAGAACCTGATCACAGACCTCAAGATTTCCTAGCCCTCCCGGAGAGACCCTCACGCGTTAAGGGCAGGAACATGCAATTAAATGGCCTAAAAGAGATCTAAAGCTTCTGATAATTGCAAATTTTGGGCTACTCTATCACATGCCCGCATATGACCTCTATCCCCAGTTCCTCAGCCCTATCGTAAGCCTCTCTATCAACGTTGACTGAAACTAGGATTATCTTATCCGCACTTCTATTCAAGTACTTCTCAGCAGCTCTTGCCTTCATATAAAGAGCATCTATATGATCTAGCTCAGCTCTTGACTTCACCTCAATTAAGTAGAGCTTATCATCCTTCACTGAGATATCTATATCCACCACCTTGCCCTTGATCCCCGTTATGCTTCCATCCCTATCCACGAATCTTAGTTTCTCTACTTTCCCGGGCTCAATCCCCCTCTTCTCCAGGGCCTCCTTGAATATCTCTAGCACCATCCTCTCGAGATCCTCCCCCCATCTCCTCCCCATGCTCCCTATGGCGACCTCTACTCTCATGCTGAGTTTGTCGAATTCCTCCCTCAGTTTATCCTGTCCCTCCCTGAGAGATTTTACCTCCTCCCAAAGCTTATTCTGATTCTCCCAAAGCTTTAACATACTCTCCTCCAACGAATCGAGCCTCTTCAATATCTCAGAAATTCCCAGGTAGCCAGCAACTGCATATCTGAACTCTATGTCCTCGTCCAGCGATCTCAGGAACCTCCTCTTCTCCTCGGCGGATAGAGCCATCAGGATAGATGGAAGGAGTGATTTAAAAATTATGGGGTTGCAGCGTTAAAGCTCTCATCCAATATGTTCGCGAATCCGCGATGCGGTCCATTAACTTGAAGAAGCTCCCATCGTATGGGTTTGTGAGATCGAGCGAGAGCTAGAGATCCTCAATAACTCCTCTTATTTCCACTCCCAATTCCTTAGCTAGTTCAGCAGCTCCTTTGTCCACGAATCCACCTATTATGAGGAGCCTGGGCTTCACACCCTTTCTCCTCATATAAGCTCCCCATCCTGCTGATCTCGGCCACATCGCCCTTCGATACTCTCGACTTCACCTCCACGATCACATACTCCTCATCCCTCACTAGGACATCGACATCCACTGTCGATGGATGTCCATAGACGAAGCCCCTCTCTGAAAGATTCTTCAGATATAACTCCAAATCTATGAGCAATGACCACGATTAAACGTCTGAAGGAAATCATTTCCTCCTCAAGTCTCGCAAACCTCTCCTCAAGTCTCGCAAATCTTTCCTCAAGCTTAATAATTCTCTCCTCTAATTCGACGATTCTCTCCTCAATGGAAGTTATCCTCTCCAATATCTCGCTGTAGCCAAGAATCCCCGCTACAGCGTATCTGAACTCCTCATCCTTCTTCAATGACTCAAGGAACTTCTTCTCCTCGGGCGAGAGCGTCATCCGAAAATTCAGGAAGCTTTAATTTAAAAGGTTTAGGGTATCTGGAATTTTTACTTAGTCCCTCCCGGTGGGTTAGCTTCATATCATAATGGAGTTGATGCGGGGGAGCTAACTTGATATATTGGATGGATTATCCATCCAATTATGCTAGAGCTCCTCACCCTGATCGAGGGATACTTGGATAAGGACGATAACAGCAGGCATAACGCAAACTTGATTTATTCCCTCCCTTCCCTAGCCGGGATCCTCTCTGGATATGTCCAGAGGGAATTCTACCTGAGCAAAGTCCTTACGGAGGAACAGAGGCTCCTCCATGAGGAGGGGTGGTGGTATCATCATCAGATGGCTCAATTGAGCCCTTACTGCGCTGGTTTCTCAGCTCTTGATATAATGAGGCACGGCCTTCAATCCAGAAACTCATTCAGCGTTAAGTCTAGGCCCCCTCGCCATCTAAGGACGTTCCTAGATCAAGCGGCTAACTTCATACTCAAGATGAGTCAAGAGGTATCGGGGGCTGTGGCCCTCAATGACCTAACTTCAGTCGCAGCCGCCTACGTCTGGTACGAGAGGGAGATTCTGGGGAGGGAATTGAGATATGAAGACATTAAGAATGCCTTCCAATCTTTCGTTTACAATGTTAACTTGGATTTCAGGAGTGGGAACTCCCCTTTCACGAACGTAACGATAACGATAGGGGGTCCGGCTCCAGCTCTAATGGATGAACCGGTGACGATAGGGATGAGCTTAAGTGAGCCCAAGAGATTCTCAGATATACCCAGATCTTACTACGATGAGGTCAATAACGCCCTCATAGAGGTGATGTCCGAGGGTGATGCTGAGGGGAAGCCCTGGACCTTCCCCCTCATAACTCTCTACATAACTGAAGACTTCGATTGGGAATCCGAAGTCTTCGAGAGGCTCTTAGATTTGATGGATAGCTTCGGCGGTATATACTTCGAGAACTACATCCCGAAGCCCTTCCTAGATGATAAGTGGAGGAGCAAGGTGGGTAACTTGGAGGTGAGGGACCCTAAGCTTCAAAGATCTTTCTGCTGCAGGTTCCAAGTGGATCTAAATGAGCTCCTTAGGGTCCCTCACACGGGTTCGATATTCGGGAACCTCTCGGGCGTCGGATCGATAGGAGTTATAACGCTGAATTTCAACAGGCTCGCCTACTTGCACAGGGGTAACTTGAGCTCCCTGCTCGATCACCTCGATATATTGCTGGAGATGGCTAGAGATGCTCTCAACAGGAAGAGGGACTTCATATTGAGGAATAAGAAGCTCTATCCGACCTTCTTCTACTACGTGGATGAATCCCTCAGGACCTACTTCAACACCATATCTTTGGGAGGTGGACACGAGGGCTTAGTGAATTTCGGTGTGAAGAAGGGGATACTTTGTGAGGAGGGCTTGAGATTAGCGAAGCTAATATCTGAGCACATACTTGAGAAGCTCAGGGAATTCCAAGAGGCAGATGGGGTCGCCTGGAACTTTGAATATGCCCCAATGGAGACGGCCGCTGGCTACCTAGCGAGGAAGGATCTTGAATTCGTTGAGAACCTAAGGGAGGGCAGAGGTACGAGGATGTTCAGTGATATAGTGGATGCCCGGAAGGAAGTACCCGATATATATGTATCTGGATCGAGGGAGAGGCCCATCCTGACCTCAGGCTTTCAGCCTCCATTCAGCGAGGGCGATATCTCGAAGCTAGTCTATGTCTCAGCTCACACCCAGAATTACGCTACAGGTGGATCGGTCCTTCATATCTTCTTGGGACAGAAGGTTAGCCATGATACCAAGAAAGAGCTAGTGAGAAAAATTTTCAACAATTACCCGGTTAAGTATATGACAATAACTCCAACGCTGACTACATGTGATAAGTGCGGTGCGAAATTCGTCGGGGAGTATTTAGAGTGCCCGAAGTGCGGGAGCGATGATACTACGATATACTCGAGGGTCGTCGGTTACTTCAGGCCGATAGCGAGGAGGGTTAAGAGGAGGGATCCCTCCAGGGGGATCTATGATGGCGAGGAGAACGTATGGCAGGATTCCAGGAGAGCCGACTGGGTCACTAGGGGTATTATCGGGGAGGAGGAAATAATAGCGTTCACGAGGGACTTATGATGCTCCCGAAGATAGCATCTGTCACAACATCCGTTATAGACCATCCTGGAAGGGTATCCTTGGTAATATTCCTGCCCTACTGCAACTACAACTGCATAGCATGTCACAACAGGGAGCTAGTTGAGGGGAAATTTGAGGAGGTCCCACTAGAAGAGCTCCTCTGGGGGCTTGAGAGGAACTCCTTGATAGATATGCTGATCATAAGCGGTGGTGAGCCTACAATATATGGAGATAGCTTGCTCGAACTGATAAAGATATTAAGAATTAAGAGGGGAGATTTGCCAATTAGAGTCGACACTAATGGATCTCTACCGAAAGTAATGAAGATCATTGCCGATTATATCGATGGATTCGCTTTAGATGTGAAAGCGCCTCCTCTCCGAAGGGAAATGTATGAGAGGATTATAAGGAGGGAATTCGATCTCGAGAGCTTCATGGAAGCAGTTGAGACAGCTTCAGGGCTTCCGTACACTATATTCAGGACTGTGAGGTACCCCTGGCTCAGGGAGGAGGATATAGGGGAAATAAGGGAATTCCTATCGAGGTACGGGGGAGGGAAGCCCCACATAATTAATCCTTACTTCGAGCCGGAGCATTGAAAGTCTAAATATCGATTTGAGCTCGAAATTAAGGTATTTTGATACCATTCGCCTCTAGGTCGAGGATCACATCCTCCAGTCCGAGCTCCATCAACTTCCCCCTGCTCGGGATCCCCCTCTCCCGATCCCATCCCCTGACCTCGTAGTACTCATCCAGCATCCTATCCAGCTCCATCAGATGCCCGGCTGACGGTCCTCTAGCTATCCTCTCCTCCAAGAACCTCTTTGGCAAGCGATCGTCAGCTCTAGTCATCCCCTCCCTGATATTGAAGGCCCTCTCCAAGTTCACTATCCTCTCCCCAATGTCCCTGACTTCCTCAGGCGTGAAGTCCAAGCCGGTGACGGCTCCCATTAGCTTAGCAACTCTCTCATAATTCAAGAGGTCCATGTTCTCAGCCAAATTCTTGCATACCTCTAGGGAATCGACTAGAGCGCATATGTTCTCATAGTAAGCTACTAATTTCCCCTTCCCCCTCACCCCGAGCCTGAGAGTGGCCTCCCCCTCCCCGAACATAGCCTCGCCTATCTTGGGATCGTCGCTCAACTCTATGAATGGCTCCGATCTCAGATGATCAGCCCCTCTGCTCGCTACAGCGAAGCCCAATCCATATCCCTTCAGTCCTCTAGGATCTACTTGAATCATCTCAAGACCTTTGACATGCATAGCGATCTCTCTTCCCTTCCCAAGCCTCTCAGAAGCTTTAGCAACACCATCAGCTAAGATATCGCCGAAGCCCTCCCTCCCAGCTATCATCTCTATGAGCTTCATCACTGAATCCATATTCCCCCAGTTCAGCTCGAGCCCGATCTCCTCCTTCTTAAGGGCACCACTCTCATATAGCTCCATAGCCCAGGATATGACTTCGCTTGTCGATATCACATCCATACCTAGGTCGTTCAATAAGGATATGGCCTTCAATCCCGCGTTCAAATCGCTATTCCCTATCCTCGCGGTCATGCCAGCTAGAGCTTCGTACTCAGGACCCTCTCCCATCAGGCCGGAGTACTCACCATCCTTAACTAAGAAGAACCTGCTGCAGTTGACGATGCAGGAGAAGCACGACATACTCTTAACATTGTACTTCAGGGCGAGGTACTCCCCGCTCACCTCGAAGGCGTAATCTAAAACCGGCTCCTTGAAGTGATTTCCCGGAAGTATACCGAGCCTATTCGCTGCCATTAATATTCTAGAAGTTCCCATTATCCTCCTGGGCCAGAACTGCGGATGGGCATAGGTTTCCTCCTCTATCTCATCCACTATCCTCTCGAATTCCGCCGGTCTAGCTACTTCCACATAACCATCTCCCCTGACAGCGATCGCTTTCACTTTCTTAGATGCCATTAGAGCTCCCATCCCGGTCCTGGCAGCTGGCCTATAGAGGTTGAAGAAGATCCCAGAGTATCTAACTAGTTTCTCAGCTGCAGGCCCAATTAGAGCTATTTGAGCTCTCCAATCCCCAAGCTCCCTGAGTATCTCGCTGTAAGCATCCGAGATCCTCCTCCCCCATATGCCGCTCGCATCCCTGAGCTCCACCTCGCCATCCGATATGTAAATATAGACGGGCCTCTCGCTCCTACCCTCTAATATTATGGAATCGTAGCCAGCGTATTTCATCTCAGCGGAGAAATGCCCTCCCACATTGGAATCTCCGATCAACCCGGTCTGAGGAGATTTCCCGGATACGTTGAGTCTAGAACCCAGGGGGAAGCCGGTGCCCGCCAGGGGACCCGTTGATATGTAGAGCTTGTTCATGGGGCTCAGGGGGTCAGCTCCCCTCACCTCGCTGTAGAGCATCCTCATGTTCATCCCCCTCCCCCCTATGAAGCCCCTTATCACTTCCTTGCTCAGCGGTTCCACCTTGATGCTTCCATCAGTCAAATTTATCCTCAGTAGCTTTCCAGCGTATCCGTACAGCTTACTCGACATCGAGGCCCCACCTCCTAGCCTGCTCCGCGAATTCTCTCAAGGCGTAGATGTAAGCGGGGTCAGTTATTTCGAGCGCTCTAACCTCAAACCTTTGGAATGTCAGAGCGTTCATAGGGCATCTTTTAACGCATTCAGGCTCTCCACCGCAGAGATCACAGACGATGGGGACTCCCTTAGTTTTGTGCATCTTAATTGCCCCATATGGACAGCTATTAATACAATTGCCGCAACTCGAGCAAGTTTCCTCGAAAATAACTATGGCTCCTATATCATTCCTCCGGATGGAGCCCGTTGGACAGGCCTCCATGCAGGGAGCCGGCTCACAGAACCTGCAGATAACTGGATAGTCGAGTCCGATCCTCACATCCCTGACCACAGTCACCCTCGAGAGGGATGAGCTGAAGACACCCTCGTGTTTGTATGAGCACCACATCTCGCAATACCTACATCCAGAGCACCTACTCGCATCGACTCTTATAGCCGGCATCCCAGCTCGAGCTTTCATGGGCTCTGAAGGGATACTGGAGGATTTAATCGTTTTGTTCGATCAGGGGAGAGCTGAGCTTTGAGTTCACGCGGGCATCGGGATTGCATCATATGAAGCTTTCGTGAGATATCAAATTAAAAAATAAATCTTAATCTTAATCCTAATTTTCTTATGATTTTTAACATCATATGCCTCTATATCTCAAAAATCTGGGAGGGAAGCTCCGGAGCTCTCGCTATGTTACGATCTGCAACCCTAAAAATTTTTAATTTTTACGTTATCGCGGCTCTGAGGGTGGATCATGATGCAGGAACTAGTTCTGCTGATCGTAGGCCTATTAGGAGGGATAATAGGGGGACTGCTAGGTACAGGGGGTTGCGTCATAATGCTTCCCGCCCTCGCCTTCCTCTTCGGATATCAGCTGCCCATAGCGATAGGGACGACGATAACTGCCGTCATAATAACCGCTACCTCGGGAGCTATAGGCCACATAAGGATCGGGAACGTTGACTACGGAACAGCTAAGGTCGTGGCGATATCCGGAGCAATAGGAGCATTCATAGGGAGCCTAATATTCATCCTATTAGCTGGGAATATCTCAATCCTCAGCCTTATACTGGGGCTGGCTTTCCTATATGTAGCTGTTAGGATGGTTTATGAGGGGCTCAGGAGATCGATAGGGGCTAAGGATGGAAAGGAGATACCTGGAAGCTCAAAGAAGAAGGGGATCCTGGGCTTCCTGATAGGTATCCTCACCGGAATAGTGGGAGGAGGTTATGCCCTAGTCCCCTCATTCATATACCTCCTCGGTTCACCAGTTAAGATAGCTGTAGGGACATCCCTAGCATCCCTCATATCCATGGCCCTGGTGTCGGGAGCTTTCAAGCTCATCCAAGGTTACGTGGATGTGATAGCGGCCCTCCTCTTAGGGATAGGGACGGCTGTAGGTGCTCACATAGGGGCCAGACTTGTCGCTAGGGTCCCCGCATGGGTGATAAAAATACTATTCGGACTGGTCTTCCTCTACGTCTCGCACAAGTTCATATTATTACCCTTCGGGATCAGAATATAATCTCTTTTTTAATGAAGGTCCCATTGTAAGATAAATCTTCCATCATAAGGATCATCTCAATTAACGATAGCTTCAGATCGGATATCTCAGAATCTAGTGGAAATAGAATGATTTATCCACCTAATATCGGCCCTCCTAACTTCTAGGAGGTGCAGCTTGCTGTCCATCATATCATAGTAAATGTTCCCGCCGTCCCACTCAGCCTCTCCCACTTGACTGTCCACGGGATCCGATCTGAAACTCTCCTTAGGGGGATCGAAAGGGTAACTTATTTCCGAGTTGAAGGAGAGTCTGAACCCCTCTATCCCACCGAAGTAGAAATCCTTCCTCCAATCCTCTGTCGGGTGGCCGAAGCTCGGATCAGCGTAGACCCAGCCGAAGGGCTCCAAGTAGAACTGGGCCCAGTCATGCATGCCCCAATCCACTGGATTCGCGTACCAACCCGATTGCCACCTAGCTGGGATACCTGCCAGCCTGAGCATCGTTATGAGGAGTATGGCCTGAACCCCGCAATCCCCCCTCCTCTTAGTGAATGCGAACTCACTTATATTGTCGAATAGAGCGTAATCATGCACATAAGTATACCTCACGTTCTCCACAACCCAATCCCATATCCTCCTGGCTCTCTCCAGTGCATCCAGCCCCTCAGTGAGTGAGGAGACCAGATGCTTCAGGTCCTCCGAGAAAGTTATATGGGGGATCCTCTCCTCCCTATGCCTGGCTTCAGGCTCCCCATCGAGCTCCCTCAGGTCATCTGGTATCTCCTCCATGGGTCGCCGGGGAACGCAAACGGCTTCGTATTCTATCCAGACGGTATCATCAGATCCGCTTGTCAACTCGAAGTAAGCGGTCCTCTGGGGATGCATCTCATCTGAGATGTAGGGCTCCCTGCTGTATGAGATCACCCTAACCTCCGGATGGAGCGCGCTCACCCTCGGGACCGGGAGCCAGACCCTCAACCTCTCCCCCCTCGGAAGAGCCCTTAAAGTGATCTCAGCCCTGAACCTGAAGATCAGGGGATAAGCCCTAGATTCTATGACCTCCCTAGCTCTTTTAGATAGCTCCTCCTTCTCCCTTATCCTCCTCTCATCCTCCCGCTCGAGCGATCTATCCTTCAGGCTGGGGCAGAGCCACATCATGTTGGGGAGGAACCTCTCGTAGATCCTGAGGTCACCATCCAAGGTTATGTGATCGACGCAACCCGATGATATGAGATCCCGAAATTCCTCCGGGCTGAGATCCCTTATCTTCTTACTCGCAATTTCGTAAGCTTCCATTTCCGTATATGGATACTGTATAGCCCATCTCCTCAATCTATCTAGCTCGAACTCGAGCCTCCTCCTGTAATCTCCCTCAGCGCCCCTTATTAGCTCTCTTAGGAGCTCCCTGGCCTCTGAGAGGAGTCCTCTCCTTATCAGATCGGAGAGCTCCGTAGGTAGCTCCAGCCTCATGAAGTAGAGCTCGTTATCCCTCACACACTAATTTAGCGATCCTAAAAATTTAAAGTTGAAACTTCCTGATCTGCTTCTCATAGATCTCCCTCACTCTCTCTATCGTATCGGCCTCCTCAGGGGATTTATCATCCCTTATCCTAGTTATACGGGCGAACCTAAGGGCGAAACCGCTCTTATACTTCGGGCTCCTCTGAATTTCATTGAAGCTCACTTCCACGACTATCCTAGGTCTCACGCGAATGAGCTTCCCCTCCTTCCCTATCGATAGCTCCTCAAGTTTCTGGGTGATCCATTCGAACTCCTCATCCGTCAGCCCCTTGAAAGTCTTGCCCACTATCAGGAACTCACCGCTCTCCGGATCCCTCGCAGCCAAATAGTAATCGCTGTACCAACGGTGCCTCCTCCCATATCCTCTCTCAGCTGCGACTATCACCAGATCCAGGGAATTTGTCTCCTTCACTTTCAGCCAGTATCTCCCCCTGACTCCAGGTATGTAAGGGGAGTTCAGCTTCTTGGCGATCACCCCTTCGTGCCCCTCCCTCAGAGCTTCCTCCATGAAGTCCATGCCCTCATCGGGATCCGATGTTATCAAGGACCTCACTAAGGAGACTGGATCCTCGATCAAGCCCTCCAGTTTCTCCCTCCTCTCAAAATAGGGTTTCCTGAGGTAACTGGAGCCATCCAGGAGAATCAAATCGAAGATGTAAAGCTTCAAGGGTATCTCCTCAATCAACCTGGGATCCAATTGCCTCCTCTTGAACCTCCTAATTAGGATCTGGAATGGCAGAGGTCTCCCATCCCTCTCAGCTATTAGTTCGCCCTCTAGGATCGCTTCCCAAGCTCTGACGCCGTATCTAACTTGATCCGAGACATCTGGGAGGCTCTTCGTTATATCGCTCATCCTCCTGCTGAAGAACCTGACCTCATCTCCTCTCTTATGCACCTGAACCCTGACACCGTCCAGCTTGTACTCGAGGGCGCACCTCCCCAGCTCCTCTATAGCGCTCCTTAAACTATCCGATGATTGAGCTAGCATCGGTTTAAGGGGCCTGAATAAAACTGGCTCGAATTCCAGCTTCCCTCCCCTCCTGACTATCTCATAAGGATCCCCCAGTACCATGACAGCCCTCTCCACATCCTCCTTCCTCAAGCCGTAAGCCTGAGCTATGGATTCTATCAGGAGCCCCTCATTGAGCCCCAATCTCGTCTCCCCGACTATAGCATTAGCCAGGAGCCAGGCTTCGGATGGATCTGCCCTTGAGAATGGTATAGTGAGCAGTGCTTCCCTCTTCCCCTTCGATCCAGGTCCTTCTGCCTCCGATATAGCTTCTAGTATCTTATAGACCTCCTCGACGGTCAGGGGTTCCTCCAGTAACGCTGTCTGCCTCTTGCCTCTCCGCTCAACTATGGATTTGACGAGCTCACCGGCATCGACTCCAGTGGGCTCAGCTCCGGAGAGCGATGAGACGACCTTCCACAAGGTAGCCCAGGATACGTTCAGCTCCCTGGGATCCGATGGAGGGAAGATCCTGCCGGTGAGGATTAGTAAGGCCTTATAAGCCTCCTCAGGATCGCTCCTCCTTATCAGATCTGAGACAAGGGAGACCTTATCCCTTCTAGATGATGTGGAAGCTATCCTCATCGCGAGTTCAGCGAGCTCCTTGAGGAGCACACTCCATATACCTGGAGAGATTTAAAATACATGGGAGAAGGAATTGACGATCTTAGCGTAACCCCTGGTGGCTCTCTCAACTTCATCCACCCTCACCATCTCATCTGGTCTGTGAGCGGCTTCCTGATCCCCTGGTCCATAGCCTATAGTCTCGATTCCAGCTTCGCCGGCCGTATAAGAGCCATCGGTCCCGAACCTCCAGATCATGATACCAGCCCCCAGCTCCGAGGCAAGCCTGCTCACTAGAGGTCCCTCATTTATCCAAGCTGGGAACCACGCTTCAACTTCCTCCTCATACCCAGTGTAGCACCTCAGGACCCTCCTGACTACTCTACCCCTGAGCTGCCCCTCTACATACTCTCTGCTCTCTCCAGGCAGAGTCCTCCTATCGAGCAGGAGAGCGCAATAATCCGGTATCATTGGTATGAGGCCAGGGCTAACATCTACTCTCACCGGGCTCACTGAAGCCGATCCCAGCAGGGGGTGGGAGGGCATCTCAACCCCCTTGAGCTCCTCCAAATACTCGCACAATTCATAAAGGCAGTTAACCCCTAACTCGGGCATACTGGAATGAGCTGCTCTTCCTCGGAACTCTACTAGCACTTCCGCTCTCCCCCTGTGCCCCCTAGCGATATTCAGAGAGGTGGGCTCACCCAGGATGACGAGATCCGGCTTCTCCATTGAATTGATCACATGTCGGACGCCGAAGCCCTCGTGGTCCTCCTCATGGACCACGAAAGCGTAAACGAGATCCGGACCCCTCTCACTGAGCAAGGGGATGGAGTATACCATCGCAGCTAAGCTGCCCTTCGTATCCACTGAGCCCCTCCCGTAAACGTGACCATTCACCACCTCCCCGGAGAAGGGGTCCCTCCTCCACGCTCCTCTATCCCCGGCCGGGACCGTATCCATGTGAGCATCTAAAAGGATGAGGCGATCCCCGGATCTCTCTACTCTAGCTATCACATTCCCAATGTGATCTATCCTCACTTCATCGACCCCGAGCCTCGAGATCTCCTCCTTGATGATAGATGCGACCCCTCCCTCCTCACCCGGGGGACTGGGTTCCTTAATCAAATCGCTGAGGAACTTGATGACACTCATAATCCCTTAACTCAGGGAATTTTTAAAAAGTTCTTGAGATGGGGCCCGGGGGAACTTGAAGTACGAGAGATTGGGCAGGACTAATATCAAGGTATCTAAAATAGGCTTGGGGACCTGGCAATTCGGATCTAGTTACTGGGGATGGGGGAAGGAGCTGGATAGGGATGAGGTAGTGCTCGCCACCAAAGTGTTCCCTTACAGAAACTCGGCAAGAAAGCCTACGGTTTAACCGCGGGATGAATTGCCGATAAGCTTAAATACAAGCCCACGATGGTTGTGTCGAGCGAGTCGCTCGGATGTAGCTCGGATGTCCAAAGGCTGGAATAAGGCTCCGGGCTGAAAAAGGTGGAGGGGTTTCAGTAAAGCGGGCTATGGGCTATATGCCCATGGCAGGGGCTGGTAG
>Ga0080004_1118853_pt1 | contig 66412 bp, 71 predicted proteins | sample WasSprMetagenome_FD_69207 | JGI IMG/M metagenome (GOLD analysis project Ga0080004, IMG submission 69207) | Sulfidic aquatic microbial communities from Washburn Spring, Yellowstone National Park, USA - WS (SPADES assembly) (version 2) | ecosystem: Environmental > Aquatic > Thermal springs > Hot...
TCTATGCCTCAGAAGGCGAACGAAAGGAGAAGGGAATAAGCCTCTTCGAAGCCTTCCTGGCTAAGAAGGGAATAAGGCATGTCCTCTGCCGCCTCAACCATCCCCAGACGAATGGGAAGCTTGAGAGGTTCTACGGAGTCTATGAGCAGAAGAGGCATCTGTTCAAGGGCATAGACGAGTACGTCCGATGGCACAACGAGATCAAGCCCCACCTGAGCCTTGACTTCGAAAACCTAGAAACACCGATACAGGCTTTTCATAGGAAAAAGCCTCAAGAAACGGTAATAGCTCCAATGGAAATGGAGGTAGTGAAATAATTATGGGAAACTACATCCTACGTCTTCTTCAGAAAGTCTTAAAAATTCCTTCGGGTTTTCCTTTTTCCATGGAACGATCCTTCAAGGCTGAGGTCATTGCCGTAGGAGACGAGCTTTGTTATGGAAGGGTCTATGACACGAATTCCTTCTGGTTAGCGGATCAACTAACCCACCTAGGAATTATTGTGAGGCGCATCACCTGCATCAGGGATGATGAGGAGGAAATATGCCATGTCCTCAAGGAGTCCGCCGCCCGGCAGTCAGACTTCATCTTCATCACCGGAGGGCTCGGCCCGACCCAAGACGACAAGACCCTTCAGGCCCTTTCAAAGGCTTCGGGAAGGCGCATCATAGTTTCTGAAAATCTTCTAAAGACAATGAGTGAGCGCAAAGGAATCCATCCAAACAGCTTCCTCCCCCATCAGCTTAAAATGATCACTACCCTGGAAGGTGCTGAATGCCTTCCAAACCCCATTGGCTGGGCACCAGTTACGGTCTTTCAGCTAGGGAAGTCCATCGTCTTCGCCTTACCAGGACCACCAAAGGAAGCTCAGGCATGCTTCCATGAGCATATAGGGAGGCGCCTTGGGGAGATCACAGGGCTTCGAAGCTTCGCTGGGCGCATCTTCGTAAATATGTATGAAAGCGAGCTTTCCCCTTTGGTTAGGGAAGTTATGGATGCCTTTAAAGGGGTTTACATGAAACCCCTTGTCAGTGAAATAAGGGAAGGAAGAAACCTAGCCGTAGAAATCGTCACCTTCGATAGGACGGAGGAAGGTTGCATAAAGAAGTATAAAGAAGCCATTGAAAGGTTAAGGGAACTCGTTGCTCAGAAGGGTAGGAATGTCTTAGAGCCCTAATCAAAACCTTCTGCCATTAAGAGTTTTTCCTTTATGTAAGCAAGAGTTTATCGCTAAAGGATGAAGAGAAATGGATTAAGGAAGAAATAGAAAAAGAATTAAGAGAAGGGGCAAAGATTTGGGAATGGATTAGTTGAATGGATTGCGAAATCTCAATTTGAAAGAAAAAGCATGGGCTATAAGGGTTTTGGATAAAAGGCTTCTAGTGGACCCTTCCCGGGCAGTCACATGCCATTCGACTTCAACCTTTCCATTCCAGATGCCATAGAGCTTGTGATGAAGATTGAGGCAATTCTTGCAATCCTTTCATCCTTATTTCAAGCCCCAAGGACCTTCCAAGGCTACTTAAAAGCCCTGCCTCAACTTAGGGGATCAAGGGAAAAACCTCAGATTCCACGAAATTCAAATAGTCGGACTTCTCAATCTTGCTGAAGACCGTAACGACCCCATCCCTCGTAACTCCAACGACGATTCCATGGCTTCGGCTTGTGACGACGACGTACCAAAGGTAACCGTGGCTAAGGTAATCCTCGTACAGTCCTGTGTTGGCAAGGCTTTCACCATAAAGGGAAAGCTTCTCGATATTGGGAATGTCTACATCGTCGAAGAAGATGACTTTTGTCGCTTCCCTGTTCTCCTCATGGAACTTTCTCAGGTTCTCGGGAGGTATGCGGGCCTCCACTATGCCTCCCTTTGTGATGAAGAGGGCCTCGCTGAAAAGGTTGGCTATGTTATTTGCCATACGCTTTTTCTCGAGGACTGTGAGAAGAACCCTTCCCCTATGCTCCGTGAAGGCGAAGGTGGATTCGACTGTTCTAGGCGCCGGAATGGTTTCGCCACGATGATAGATATAAGTTAGGAAGTCTTGGCTTAAGATGCCCCTTAGGCTATTGGCCCCTAAGCCGATATCCTTTACCTCGGTGATAAGCTTAAAATGATAGGGATCCTTGTCGAAGCTCTCCTCCCTTTTTAGGTCCTTCAATTTAAAAGCGATATTTCTGAGGGAAAGAGGCTCCCTAAGTCTAAAGATCTTTCCGGCTAGAACCATGGGGCTACATCCTCCTTCCTATCGCCTTTATAGGCTTTCTATGGCTTCTCCACGTTTTTCTATCCTATCTTATCTTTTCCATTCTTAGGACCTCTATTTTACCTTTTTATTTTTCCATCATCCCTTCTGATATGGTAAACTTCTGGTCGGCAACCTTTCCAAGGGCCCTTCATGCGATGCAACTTTTATTTTCAGGTCATCATTGTATGGTTTATTCGAGGCCTGGTCTTTGCTCATCAAAGAGGTCATCATAGAGAACTTCATGAGCTACGAGTATGCTAGGATACCCCTAAAGCCAGGCCTGAACCTTGTATGTGGTCCTAACGGGGCCGGAAAGTCCTCCATCCTTCTGGCAATTTCCGTAGCCCTTGGCCAGGCATACACGGAGAGGTCCCGAAAGCTGAGGGATCTCATCAGAAGGGGTAAGGAAATTGCCAGGGTTACCCTCGTCCTAGACAATTCCCCTAGGGGAGGGAGGCGCCCAATCCCCAGCTGGCGCTCTGATAGCTTCCAGATTTCTAGGTACCTAAAGCTCGACGGTACATACTGGTACGAGGTCAACTTCCAGAGTATAACGAAGGGGGAATTGACGGAAATCCTCAGGGGCTTCGGCTTGAATCCTGATAACATGCTCATCATCATGCATCAGGGCATGGTGGAAGAGTTCAGCTTCACAAGCCCCCAACAGAAGCTACGGATGCTGGAGGAGGCCGTAGGCTTTGGATCCTACAGGCAGGATGTTCTAGAAGCCCAGAGAAAGCTTTCTGGCATATTAAGTGAGGAGCAGAGTCTTTCTAGGCTTGTCGAGAATGCCCAGACGACCCTCGATTACTGGAAGGAGGAATATGAAAAGTTTGTTCTCAGAAGGGAGCTTTTAGAGCGCAGGTCATATTTGGAGAGGGAAAGGGCCTGGGCCCAGGTCGCAAAGCAGGAAAGGCTTATGGAAGGCTTAAGGGATCGCCTAGAGCGCCGGAGCAGGAGGCTCGAGATAACCCTTAAGCGCATTGAGGAAATCAGGGATAATATCAGGCGCCTTGAAGGCCTTAGGCACGACCTCGAATTCGAGGAGAAGAGGCTTTACGCATCCCTCATCGATGCTGAAAAAGAGGCTTCGAAAGCCCAGGCTCTTGAGGAATTCCTCCTGAATTCCGCCCATCGCCTTAAACCTTTTGCCCTCTTCCTGAAGAAAGCGCCTCAGGCTTCGGCCTTGGAAGTAGAGGAGGCTAAGGGCTTTATAGCCTTCTTGGAGGAATTGGAGGTTAGGGCTAGGGAGGAGGCTAAAAGAAGGAAGGCTTCGGAAGATCGCATTACGGAAGTTCATGCATCCTTAAGCAAGGTTGAGAAGGAAGCCTTGGAGACGATTGAAAGATATCTGGGGGAAAGGGTTTCGGAGGCCGTCCTTTCCTTCCAGAGGGATGCCTTGGAGGAGGAGATAAAGGATCTGAAGGTTCAGCTTTCTCAGGCGGAGGAGGAACTAGGCCAACTAACTTCCTTGGCCGAAAAACTCGGTCCGAGAATCGAAACAAGCAGGAGCCCGACGGAGGTCTCCGAAGAGCTCAAGGTTACGGAGACCCGCCTCCTAACCCTTGGTAAGATCTCTGAGGATGCCGAGAAAATGTACGAGACCTACTCGAGTATCTATGATGATCTGAAGGAGAAGATCGCCATCGTTTCGGAGAACAAGGCGAAGGCCCTGGAAGAGGTGAAAGCCAGGATGGCCGTATGGCGAAGTGCCATTGAAAGGCTTCTCGAGTCTGTGAACCCCGAATACTCCCGCATCCTGGCTGGCGTAGGGGCCATCGGCCGTGTAAGGCTCGTGAACGCCGAGGACATAGAGGCGGCGGGCCTCGAGATAAGCGTGGGGTTTAGGGGAGGCGATGTGGTCGTTTTGGATGCCTACACGCAAAGCGGGGGGGAGAGGAGTACAGCCATCATGGCTTTTCTCCTCGCCCTCCAACATCATGTGAAATCGCCTTTCAGAGCCGTCGATGAGTTCGACATCCATATGGATCCGAGGAATCGGGAGGCCATCTTCGGCCAGCTCCTATCGAGCGTTAGCGGAAGCTCTGATGCCCAATACCTCATCATCACGCCAACGCCCTTGGCAGGAGTAGGCGAGAGGGCCCATGTGATAACCGTCCAAAATGTCAGCGGAAGATCGGAGGTTAAGGAGGCGAAGAAGCCTGAGGAAGGAAAAGGAACTTAAGGAGCCCGTGGGTGCTGAGGCAAGCCTTAACCGCCTCCTCCGCATCATAAGCATGTGCAGGGCCGTCGAGCAAAGGGGGGTTAATCCCTTCGAGGTGGACGTGAAGGAAAGCCTTGAAATCCTTAGGAAAAGCATGCCTGGTCTAGATAGCCTAGAAGATCTATGCCTTGATGCGGAAGCCCTAAACCGACTGGCGACCGTTGTGAAGCTTCAGGGCGAATGGTTGAAGCATAGGTCCACTAAGCTATTTGTAGATCCTTTCCTCATAGAGCTTAAGCTCCGAAGCCTCGATGCTAAGAAGCTTTTCCGAATATTCCTCAGGGCCTGGCATCCCATCTTGGAAATGGAGCAGCTTTCGCCCCAGAGGATCAGGGAAGCCATAGATTACTGGAATAGGCTTAAGCCCTTGAGGGAGCGCCTTCTTCGCCTTCCTAAACCTTCGCCCCAAGGTTTAGAATCCTTAAGCCTATCCGATATGCTACGCCTCGGGCTTCTCTCAGAAACGGCCTTCGAGGAAGTCCTTCGAAGTCTATGGCGGGAGCTTATTGAGCGATCTAGGGAGGCGGGGCATGTGGGCTACTGGAGCTTCGTGAATGCCAAAAGCTATGATGAGACGGTTCTAAGGGCTTACCTGACGAGCTTCCTCATAACCTACGGCTTCGCCCATTTGGAAAGCGATCCTCTTACGGAAGAGTTCTTTCTTATCCCAAAGGAAGAGCCCAAAACTAAGCCCGAGATTCCAAGGGAAGCCTCCTTTTCTGTCCCCATATCCCTCAGCTACGAAAAATGGCTTAGTCTTCATCAGTCGGAGGTCTTGAAGAATGGGTGAAGAGGCCGCCATATACGCCAAAAGGGTCAGACGGGCCGCCCAGCTACTTTTCTTCCAGAGGCATAGGCTGCCCGGCGTGAAAGGATGGGAGCTTAGGCGAGCCCTTGGAAAGAACTATATGAAGGTTATAGAGCTCCTTAATGCCTATCTTGAGCCCCTCGACCTTCAAGTTAAGATCGTTTTTGAGGAGGGGGGAAACCCTGAGAAGCCTACCCATGAGCAACTTCAGAGGGCAAGGTTCCTTCTTACCCTAAGGAGCCCCATGGCGGCTTCTGATGCCCTCCTTTCAGGCTGGAGGATCGACGATGTGGCAGCCCTTGCTGTAACGGTCGCATACATCCTCAGCAAGGGAGGGAAGGCAAGGCAGGTTGATGTCGAGAAGATTCTCGAAGAGAAGTTTCCGAGGTATGTCGTACAGTATAATATAGAGCGTTTCATAAGGAGGGGTTATATAGGGCGAGATGAGAACCGGATGCTTTACTTGGACTGGAGGTCAAGGGCGGAGATCGATGAGAGGTTGCTCTTGAATCTTATCATTGGCGAGGAGCCCTCGGAGGTATAGGGTTTACAAAGGAGCTAGGTGAAAGGAAAAATAATCGATCCCTATGGCTCTAGTCTTTCCAGAAGGCTTTCCTCGTTCCATGCCTATAATTAATTATGATTGTATGAAAGTTTTAGGGAAGGGATAGGACAGGAAGGCAGGATGATGGGCATAATGAAAGGATGCTTGAAGAGGATTTCAGACCCTTATTTCGCCTCTTGGATTGGAATTTTGGCCCCCCTTTACACGATTCTTTCTATAGGGATTTCCATCGCTTTTTCACCATGGTTCAGTTGGACGAATAATGCCCTGAGCGATCTGGGAGTATCCCCTCTCGCCCCTATCTTCAACTCTGGCCTTATCATCGGCGGGATTCTTTCGTCATTTTTCTCCATGGCCCTTGCCAGGGCTGAACGCCAAAGCCTTCCATGCTATCTTGGATCCATCCTCCTTCTCTTGGCTTGCCTTTCCTTGGCAGGTATAGGAATCTTTCCGGAATCCTTCGGACGCCTGCATTTTTACGTATCACTAGCCTTCTTTGTCCTCCTCATCATAGCCTCCATTATACTTGGAATCGGCTTCATGATGCGCCCAGGAACGAAGCCCCTAGGCATTCTTTCGGCTTCCGTAGGGATCCTGGGAATCCTTGCTTGGACTACAATGAGGTTTCCGGGTGTTGCGATCCCCGAAGCCATAAGCGCTTTTCCGGCAAGCATTCTTTTGCTCGCTTTAAGCCTCAGGCTTCGGAGAAGGGAGAATTTGGGTTAACTAAGGAAGGCATTATACAGATTATAAGGTCCTATAGCATAGCGAATGAAACTAAAACTTTTCTCTTTAAATTTAAAATAAAAGCCAAGGAATTCATTATCAGGTTTGGGAGAAAACTATCCAGAAAACTATCCAAGTCCCTCGAGACCGCTCCTCCTTTTCCTCAGAAAGACTTACGTTAGGGCAGTCCTCCTCTTCATCTTCATCGCCTCTCTCACGATGATTCTTTTTCCTATAAGGGAAGAACTCCCTGTAAGGCCTGGGACCTCTTGGGTTTACCGCTATACGGAAAGGCTGTTTTCAAACGATGTTCTGGTTCAGGAATACAGGGCTTTTTGGCGCTACATGGTTGCTAATTCCACGGGAACCCAAGCCCTGGTCCTTATGGAATCTGAATACCAAGTAGGCCGCCACCTGCCAGATGGCTCCTGGGTCTACGATCATGGTAAAGAGAGAAGTTCATTCATCGTAGACATAAAGACGCGCCAGTATGTGGGAAGCCTTGGCTACAGTAGCTGGTGGATTCCTTCGGAGATTAAGTCCGATGATGTCGTTCCAATCTGGAGCTCCTTCCTAAGGGTTACTGGGACTGCTCCTAGGCTCCTAACCTTAGGAAGGCCCCTTCCCCTTTACAGGCTTCCCGTGGAATGTTGGATCTTAGGCTTCCAATCGGAAATAGAGGACCTCACCCTTTACTATGAGAAGACCACGGGCTTCTTCGTATACTTCAGCTTCCAATACAAACCTTGGCCCAATACCCTTGTTTCAGGAGAAAGATCCCTCATAGCCACGAACCTTGATTGGCCTCTATTCAGTCTCCTCCAACCCTTTCTCATACCTATATTCCTTGTTACCTTGGCTTTACTCTCCATAACTATTCTAGATGAGGTCTTGAGGAGGCTCCTTCCCATCTAAAAAGGTTAAAGGATTCTGAATGTTTTTTAAAGTATCTAAGGGAAGTTAATAGACAATTTCTGAATCGGAGGTTGAGGATCTTGGCAAAGATTGGGGCTGGAATTGTTGGCCTTGGATGGCCAGGAATCCAACATCTCAAGGGCTACCAAGCCTGCGGGGAAGCCGATGTTTTAGCCGTATGCGATATAAATGCGGAGCTCCTAAAGAGGGTTTCCAAGGAATATGGGATTCAAAAGACCTATAGAGATTACAAAAGGATGCTCAAGGATGAGGCCATCCAAGTTGTAAGCGTATGCCTCCCTAACTATCTCCACCATCCTGTAACCATCGATTGTCTGAAGGCTGGGCGCCATGTGATATGCGAGAAGCCCCCCGCCTTGAATGCTGAGCAGGCGAGGGAAATGGCTGCTACAGCGAAGGCCGAGGGGCGGATCCTCATGTATGCCTTAATGCAGAGGTTTAACGCGGAGTCGAGCTTCCTGAAGGGGATCATCGAATCCGGGGAGCTTGGCGACGTATACTTTGCTGAAGCTACCTATGTTAGGAGAAGGGGGATTCCCATAGGTAGCGGAGGATGGTTTGTAGATAAGGCTCGATCGGGGGGAGGAGCCCTCATCGACATAGGAGTCCATGCCTTAGACCTTGCTTGGTGGCTCATGGGAAACCCTAAGCCCTCCGCAGTGAGTGCCTCCACCTATGCGAAGTTCTCATCGGCTGTTCCTAAAGATGTGAAGTACGATGTTGAGGATGCAGCCTTCGCCTTCTTAAGGTTCCAGAACGGCGCATCCATGATCCTGAAGGCTGCGTGGGCCTTGAACCTTAAGGTTGGGAGCTATACTCATATCGCTGGAAAGAGGGGAGGGGCTTCCATGCCTCCGCTGGTAATCTACTACGAGCGGGATGGCGTTCAGATGGACCTTAGCCCACAGCTCCCTCAGGTCAATGCCTTCGACAGGGAGATTGCTCACTTCATCGAATGCGTAAAGAGGGGCGAGAAGCCCATTCCATCGGCGGAACAGGGTATCACTCTCATGGAAATACTTGATGCCATATACACATCTTCCTCCTCAGGAAAGGAAGTGTTGATTCCCTCTTAAACCGAATTGAGGCTTATAGTCATGTAAGCATAAAGCATAAGCATTCTCGAAAAGAAAAAATAGAAAATCTTTAAAGCGATTTTCCAAGATAAAATAAAGGGGGAGGGCTAATGGAATTAAGGCTTTTGAGGGTTGACTTGACAAAAGGTAGAATGACTACCGAAACCGTCCCCGAAGGGCTTGTGGAAAAGTTCCTAGGAGGAAGAGGGCTAGGCGTTAAAATCCTTTACGACGAGCTTAAGGCAGGTATCGATCCCCTCAGTTCAGAGAACAAGCTCCTGTTCCTCACGGGACCCTGTACAGGGACGGAATTCCCTGTCAGTGGTAGGTTCCATGTCGTCACGAAGTCCCCCCTAACGGGCGGAATCGGAGACTCGAACTGCGGAGGTAATTGGGGACCTGAGCTAAGATTCGCGGGCTTCGACGGCATTGTTATCGAAGGCGTTTCTGAGAAGCCTGTCTATCTTTGGATTCATGACGGGAAGGCTGAGCTCAGGGATGCCCGTGCCCTCTGGGGCAAAGGCGTATGGGATACGGAGGATCTTATAAAGGCGGAACTCGGCGACCGCGATGTGAAGCTGGCAAGCATAGGACCAGCTGGTGAGAACCTTGTCCTTATGGCAGCCATCATAAACGACAAGCATAGGGCTGCCGGAAGGGCTGGAGTTGGCGCCGTCATGGGCTCCAAGAAGCTCAAATCCATAGCCGTCCGAGGAACCGGAAGGCCGAGAATAGCCCACCCGAAAAAAGCGGCTGAGGTGGCAACCAGCCTCATTAAGAAGATTAAGGAATCGGGTGTCACAGGGAAAACCCTTCCCGATCTGGGCACATCGGCCCTTGTAAACGTCATAAACGAACGAGGAGGATATCCCACGAGGAACTTCCAGACGGGCGTCTTCGAGACTGCCGATGATACGAGCGGGGAAACTATAAAGGAGAAGATCCTCGTCAGCGGAAAGCCCTGTTGGGGATGCATGATAGCCTGTGGAAGGGTAACCCGTGTTAGAACACCCCCATACCAGGTCGAGGGCGAGGGGCCGGAGTATGAAACGACCTGGTCCTTGGGAGCCATGTGCGGTATCGATGACCTCGGCGCCATAACCTATGCCCATAACATCTGCGATGACATGGGAATAGACCCTATATCCTTCGGAGCAACCGTAGCCTGTGCCATGGAGCTCTATGAGAGGGGTCTGATACCGAAGGAGAAGCTCTCGGGTCTTAGGCTTAACTTCGGAAATCCCCAGGCTATAGTGGAGCTTGCTTGGAAGACCGCCTACAGGAATGGATTTGGAAACGAGATCGCCCTAGGTTCCAAGCGTCTAGCTGAGAAATATGGTGCCCCTGAGCTGGCTATGCATTCGAAGGGGTTGGAGCTTCCCGCCTACGATCCTAGGGCCTTCCAAGGCCATGGACTGGGATACGCCACCTCAAACCGTGGAGGCTGCCACCTAAGGGCTTATATGATATCGCCAGAGGTTCTGGGCATTCCCGTGAGCCTCGATCGTTTTGAGACAAAAGGAAAGGCGAAATGGGTGAAGTGGTATCAGGATTATTTCTCGGTCATCGATTCCTTAGTTGTCTGCAAATTCCTAAGCTTTGCCTTAATGCCAGAGGACATGACAGCCATGCTCAATGCCATCACTGGATGGAATTGGACGGAGGAAGACTTTATGAGAACTGGAGATCGCATATATACCATGGAGCGCCTCTTCATCAACCGGGAAGGCTTCGGAAGGAAGGATGATACACTGCCGCCGAGGCTTCTGAAGGAACCGATGCCTGAAGGTCCTTCAAAGGGCTATGTTACAAAGCTGGATGATATGCTGGATGAATACTACAGCCTGAGGGGCTGGAAGGACGGCGTTCCTACGAAGGAAAAGCTCAAGGAACTCGGCATACCTTAAAAGTTCCAATCTTTTTATTCATTTTTTCTACTTCCCTTTACATTTCTCCACTTTAGGCATTGAAAATAACTCTCGACTCTTTAAGGCTGGTTATAAAAATCGAAAGATGTTATGACGAAAAGGGACCAAGAAAAGGATTCCATATTCGGTGAAGAATTTATACTTTCCATCAGAAAGTTTAAGAAAAGGGATCCTCCTTTTTCTTTTTAATCTCCCTTCGCCTATTTATGAGGGATGAGGGATGCCCTCCATTAAGATACGGGTTTTTGCAACCCTTCGCGAGCTCTTGGGAACAAAAGGCTTTGAAATAGAGGCTCCTGTGGAGGATGTGGGAAACCTCATCCAGTTTATCGCTGAGCGCTTTCAGCCAAGTTTTAAGGATACTCTTCTAGATGAAGAAGGTCGGGTGAGAAAGGGCTACTCTATCCTTGTTAACGGTCGGGATATAAACTTCCTCCAAGGTCTTGGAACGAAACTTGAGGATGGGGATATTATAGCGATCTTCCCTCCCGTAGCTGGTGGATAGTCGGGTAGTTCCCATGAAGAACGTAAGGAGGCTTTAAAAAACAAGGATGAGGAAAGGAAGCGAATATTAGTCAACTTAAGCCTTAGGAGAGCCTACCCCTTCAATGAAACGGAGCAAAAGCTTCAACTTTAACTTTTAAAGTGGTGGCGGTAGATTCCGCTAATCGAACTGGAGCATAAAACTAGCTAGGAAAAAGGGCTTAGAGCTTCGTTTGGATTATTCGTTGCAAATTCTATGGGCGGGATGCGCAAGGCTGGAGGAGCTAAGAAGGAAAGGCATCCCGATCCTGAGAGTTCCCATACCTTTATGGAAAGTGGAGATGGGGCACCATTAGAAAGACCCTTGGCAAGCCCCCTCTTGGGGAATCTATCGTTAGGACGCTAGACCTTTTCCGACTCGGACTTGAAAGTTTTTTGGAAATAAAATATACTCTATGGGCGCAGACATGGGTTTGATCCGAAGCTCGATGAGATCCTTAGACATCGCTGTAACGAATCTTGGAGCTGATATAGCGGTCATCCTTAAGTCTTCACCTTATGGAAATCGTCTTCAAGCCAAGAAGGAAGAAGGAAGGGAGGGAAGGAGGGGGGAAGGAGGGAGAAGAAAGGAAAGAATTGAATTGAATTGGGTTGAACTTAGCAAGGATAATCAAACAGAGACTTGGCTATGAGTACTCCCTCCATACATAGTTGCAGCGCTTGCATCGGAAGAACTGAGTTGGGGACTCATCAGCACCACGGGTTTGAACAATCCACCAGAAGGCCTCCTTATAACCACATTTTGGGCATTCAGCCTCGGTGCTCGGGAGGGTTTGAAGCCTTTCTGAAGAAGTGTCCACGATCATGATGGATTCCCCCATCTGCTCCTTTTCAACAACTGAAAGGACCGATGGCTCCTTTCCCGGTTTTACGTATTTACATCTAGGACAGAAGAGAGTTATCCCCGCCTCTCCCCTCTTAGTAATGAGACGGGTACCACACCTCGGGCAGAAATCCATCTCAGCAGCCTCACTACGATGGAGCAGGGAAGGATCCTTTTAAACCTTTCAGTTTGGATAGGCTTCCTTAGAAAAAGATCCTTTAGAAACGAAATGGGTAGGCTTTAGATAATGAATGAGTCCTAGGGAAAGGAATATTGTCTTAATCCTTTTCTAAAAAAGGTAAATATTATAAGCGTCATAATGGGTTCTTAAAAATACTAAATACAATGAAGTATTATGATGCTAAAATGCATAGGATATTGTTAATGAGCCTTTTAATTGAGGTCTACTGGATTTTGCTATGTATTGAATAAGTTATGTGTAAATATGATATGTTTTCCTATTTTGGTCTGTCTTTTGACTCTTTTAACCCATTTAAAAATTTTGACTCTCAAGCAAAATTGAACTATCTATGGAGCGAACTTAAAGTGATGCGCTTTTAGAAGAGGTAAGAAAATCAACATTATGGTTCGAATTTTGATGTTAGGAAGACTTTGAATGATGAGTATATTCTAAAATCAACGGGAAATTATATATTAAAAAAGGATTTAATTATCCTTTTTCTAAAAGCTAGCGAATCCCTTTAAAAATGCCAAAATTTGCATAAATAAACTGATGATCCAGCAAAAAGTTTATAAGGAACATTTCTCTCAGCCTCTTCTAGAGGCTAGAAGAACATATGCATAATAAGCCCCATAAGGTTTGTGTAAAACAAGCGGACCGAAGTCCGACGATAATGTTGGGTGTTCGCCATGGGCATCCACATTATCGCCGAATTTCGGGGTGTGGATCCCCAGAAGATTTCCAAAGTGGAAGATCTGAGGGAAGTTTTGGACAGGGTAGTATCTAAATCTGGTTTGCATGTTGTTTCTTCAAGTTTTCATCAATTTGAGCCTCACGGGGTTTCCGCTATATATCTATTAAGTGAGTCGCACTTCAGTGTTCACACATGGCCAGAGTATGGTTATATGGCTTTGGACATATTCACATGTGGGGATGACGGTCCAGCTTTGAAAGCTTTTGAGCTTTTGCTTGAGGAGTTTAAGCCTAAAATTTTTAAAAGACGCATTATCAGGAGGGATATTTTTGGACAAAGTGCAAGCCAAAATATTAAATGAACTTGCATTTTCCAAGAAAACTATTTGGGAACTTCTGGAAAAGGTTAATGTTCCGTTAACACAGTTTGTTGACTCGCTTAGGAGGCTCAATGCTGAAGGATTTGTCGGTTTTGATGATAAGGTCTTTTATTTGACCATGAAAGGTAAAAATCAAATTAACCTTAAAAGCTTAGATTTTAAACCTGATATTTGTCCATTATGCGTAGGTAAACGAATAGTTATTGGAGATAAATTCAAAGATGTTCTAGAAGAGTTCAGACGGATAGTAAAAAAAAGACCAAAACCATCCCCTGACTTCTTTCAAGGCTATATGTTGGAGCAAGATGTGGTTGCAAGGGCCGCTTTAATGCACTATTATGGCGATTTGGATGGAAGGAATATAGTTTTGATAGGCGATGACGATCTCCTCAGTGTTGTCTTAGCTTTGACACATCTTCCATTGCGTATAACTGTGTTGGATATTGATAGGAGGCTAGGAGAGTTTCTAAGAACTGTTAACAAGGATTATGGGTTCGACATAGATTTTTTCCAATATAATGTGTCTGAACCACTTCCTAAGGACATAAGGGGAGGATTTGACGTGTTTTCTTCGGAACCTCTTGAAACACTGTCTGGTTTGAGGGCTTTCATAACAAGGGGGGTGACCTGCTTAAAGGAAAATGGTGTAGGGTATTTTGGCTTAACTCTTTATGAGGCATCGCTGAAAAAGTGGTTAGAGGTTCAAAAGCTCTTAGCAAAAATGAACTGCGTTATTACAGATTTGATTCAGGGATTCTCCGTTTACCCCATGGATTATGGCACAATAAACTACGAAGAATTCGCCTACAACCTTGGGTTTAAGGTAGAAAAGAACCCTGGGATAAATTGGTATAAGTCGGCTTTATTTCGATTCCAAGTGCTTGGAATGGCTAAACTTCCCGTAAAGGCTGACAAAAAGTTAAAGATTGAGTATGTGGACTTGGAGGAAGACTTGGCCCATCCAACTTCTTATAAAGAGATAATGAGAAGGATGGAAGCCAGAAAGTAACTCTAGCCCTAATTTTGGAAGTGTGTTAGATGCCTTCGTATAAGGCAACCGTACCGTCAAAAGCCCTTCTAAAGAGCCTAAAAATTCGCCATGCAGAGGAAAGGGATCTACAGGAGATCGTAAAACTATCAGAGATGCTTGGAAGGGATGAAAGCACCATGGATTCTATGATCTCTCCCTTGCCGAGCCAGTTTCAAAGCCCAAGCTGGATTCTTAAAAATATTAAGGGAGAAAACACCGTGGTTTTCGTTGCTGAAACGGAGGGAAAGATCGTAGGTTATTCCCTCGGCTGGGTTAATCAACCATGGGCTTACAAAAAGAAGAGGGGATACATTTGTGACTGCTTCGTAGAAAAATCCTATAGGCGACGTGGCATAGGGAAAGCTTTGGTTAAAGCCATGATTGACTGGTTTAAAGAAAAGGGTGTCGAATGTATTGAGGCAGATGTTTATTCAAGCAACATCCCATCATTAATTCTTTTCAGAAAGTTTGGCTTTGAAGAAGTCTTTAAGAGGCTTCGTCTAACCTTCAGTAGCAAGGATAAAAACTGAAAAGCTTTCACAGGATCAAATTAACAAACTTCCCCTATCTTTATTTATAAGCCTGAGAGCAATTCCATCATCTAGGATGGAGGGCTTGGAACTAAAGGATAAAACTCTCAAAGAAGACACTACCATGGTCATAACCCATGGAGATGGCGATGGCATATGCAGCGGAGCCATCTTGAAGCGCACTTTTCCTGAATGCACCGTACGTTTCTCAAGACCAAAAGACCTTAAGGAGGAGTTAAGGCGTCTGTCGGGAGTTTCAAACCTCTTCATCTGCGACCTTGCCATCAACGAGGGGGACGAACAGATCATTATCGAAGGGCTATGCCGTTTAGCCTCATCAGGAACGAGGGTCTTTTTCATAGACCATCATCCCTTTCCTCCAAACATGAGGGCTGAGGAACTCCAAGGAGCGACTGTTCTTCATGACATTAATGCCAGCGCCTCCGAACTGACATACAGATCCTTCAAGGATCGGGTTGGTACTGAGGGCCTCCTCCTTGCCCTATACGGTGCCATTGCCGATTATGCGGACAACACTCCCTTCGTCACTTCGGAGCTGAGCAAATGGGATAAGCGAATCATTTACTTGGAAGCCGCCATTCTTGTGGAAGCCCTTACCCAGATCAGGGATCCAGAGTACAGGCTCATAATACTGGAAGAGCTTGCTCAGGGAAAGAAACCAAGCGAGATCCCAAACCTTGCCTTTGCAGCTATGGAAGGATTGAAGAAGGAATACGAGGTTTACGATTATGTTCAAAGGTTTGTGAGGGTAAAAGGAGATCTGGCAATCGTAAGCCAATTGCCTATTCCAGGTTTTGGGGGAAAAGCTGCTGCCTACGCGGCAGCCATCACGGGGGCTAAAGTCGGGGTTGTAGTAAACCTCAGGAACGATGTGGCGAATTTAAGCCTAAGAACACGCAGCGAAGGAATTGACCTGAACAGTCTTGTCAGGAGGCTGACGAGGAGCCTAGGAGGGCGTGGTGGAGGCCATCATCAGGCTGCCAGTGCAGAGATGCCCGTTGAGAGTCTAGAAGGATTCCTAGAGCTATTGAATGCGTCAGTCAAAGGCTAGGCAATGGAAAAAGTATTTTGCTCCAACCCCTCCCTTTCTTTCAGTTCGATAGTAAGCAAATTACTCTATGAGGACCATCGCGAAAAAAGTCGGGCGCTCTTCTCGGCTTTTGATAACATCGATCTTGAAACCTGCTCGTCTAGCTGTAGCATAGACATCTATACCGCAAGCCTCCATGGAGGGCCTAGCCTTTTGCGGATGTAGGCAACTCTGAAGATTACATTTTTCACAGAAAGGGCATGGGCCTGTTCCCAAACCAAAGGCTTTGTAATAGCCGGCTAGGAAGGCTTCGGCCTCCAAACTGGCTACGGTTTCATGAATAGCCCCTTTATCGCCTTCGAAGGAGAGTAGAATTCCCCAGCTATATTCCTTGAGGATGCTCCTCATCTGGCTTGGAGTGGGGCTGTAGGGAGGACAGGTAAGGCGTTTTCCATAACCACCACAGCCATATTGGCACTTGAGCCTGACCCATTCGCCAACAACTATATCCTCTGACCTTATGATTTTTGCAACGGAGGCCCCCAGTTCGATACTTCTTTTCAATAGTTTCTCGGCTTCCTTCGGATAAGCCCTTTCTTTCATGGAAATCCATAGTAGCATAATTCCATTTAGAGATTAAAATTATTAGGAAGGGGCGCCTCATATAGTTTGGTGGTCAGATGGATTTTATGGAAGTCGTAAGACAAAGGCGTAGCATAAGACGGTATAAACCCGATCCTGTACCGGACGAGATTCTCAATCAGATTCTAGAGGCTGCAAGGTTGGCTCCTTCTGGAGGAAACAGGCAACCTTGGCATTTCATAGTCGTGAAAGATCCTGAAAAGAAGAGGCGTTTAGGCATACCTGGATGGGCACAGGAGGCTCCTGTTGTCATCGTTGGATGCACTGAAGCCTCCAGTCAGACAGACATAGCCATCGCCTTTGAGCATATCATCCTAGCAGCTGCAAACTTTGGACTTGGAACATGCTGGATAGGTCGATGGGGAATGGATGACACGATAAGAGAAGCCCTTGGAATTCCGGAGGGTTTAAGGGTTCTGGCCGTTACACCCTTGGGCTATCCGGCCGAATCGCCTCCTCCTAGGCCTCGTAAGCCCCTATCCCAAATCGTCCACTATGAGAAATTCTAATGAGGCTAAAGAAAGGCTTCTTCCATCCTCCCTCCTTTTTTATCGGACTCTAACTTCCAAAACCTTGGGAATTATTGAGCCCGTACAAGGCTTAAACCCGCAAAAGATTTTTTCTATTGAATAAGGACCGAAGAAGAACGAACGAAAGGAGGCTTCCTTTCAAATAGGAAGGGACCGACATCTCATTTAGAAAAATCGCCTAAAAATAGTTACTATCCAGGAAGGGCATTCCACGAAACCTTTCAAAAGAAAGCTGGGAGATGGAATCCCGCTTCGGCTTGTATTCGCAATAAGGATTCCCATGAATTATGCATCTAAAAACTTTTTAAGGGGGGCCGCCTTTCCTCCAACAAAAAGCGTACAGAGGATCTGAACAGAATGGCTATAACAGCCTACAAAAAAATGGGTGAAATTTGGAGAAGACCGAAAGCTTCTAGTATAAAGTCTTTGATGGCGGCCAGACTTCCGCTGTGGAGAAGGCAGCCCAGTATCCTAAGGGTTGAGAAGCCAACGAAGCTCCATAGGGCGAGGGCCTTAGGGTATAAGGCGAAAAAGGGCTATGTGGTCGTAAGGGTTAGGGTGAGGAGAGGCTCGGGAGAAAAGGCTAGACCCCGGTCTGGAAGACGTCAAAAGGCCTTAGGTGTCGAGAAAATAAAGAGGGAGATAAGCAAAAAGATCATAGCCGAGGAGAGGGCTGCGAAGCGATTTCCAAACCTCAGGGTTTTGAATAGCTATCTTGTTTGGGAGGATGGAATGTATAAATGGTTTGAAGTCATCCTCGTAGATCCGATGCTCCTGAGCTCGAAAGTCAAGGATTAGGGAGTTTCTCCTTTCTCCTCTTCCTTCATCATAAGGTACGAAGAATAGCAAGCATCTTCCCTGAATCGGCTCGATTATTATGCTCATAAAAACCTTAAGAGGGCGATGGATGGCTTTAAAGAAAGGGGTGATGTTTTGAAAAAGGAAGGAAAGGAAAGGGAAAGAGAAAGAGAAAGAGAAAACGAGAAAGAAAAAACCACCATATCAGTCATAAAGGCTGATGTAGGCTCCATCGCAGGCCACTATGCAGTCCATCCAAAGCAGCTGGAAACGGCGGAGAAATTTCTTTCCAAGGCGAAGGAAGAGGGCCTCATCCTAGACTACAGAGTCTTCAACGCAGGCGATGATCTGGAGCTCCTCATAACCCATAGAAGGGGTGAAAACAACCCTGAGATCCATGGTTTGGCATGGAGGACCTTCCTGGAAGTGACGAATAAGGTCTCCAAGCCCCTGAAGCTCTACGCTGCCGGCCAGGACCTTCTATCTGATACGTTTTCAGGGAATGTCAGAGGCATGGGCCCAGGGCTGGCGGAGATGGAAATCGAGGAAAGGGCGAGTGAGCCCTTCATCGTCTTCGCCGCTGACAAGACGGAAAGGTTCCTTCGAAACTCGGGGAACCCCGGAACCCGGGGCTTGGAACTACATGCTCTACAAAATCTTCGCAGATCCATGGAACACCGCGGGGCTCATCATAGATCCTGAGCTCCATCAGGGCTTCAGGTTTCGAGTCCTCGACGTAAAGGAAAACAGGTTCGTAGACCTTTCATGCCCCGCAGAAGCTTATGACCTTCTAGCCCTCATAGGTACGACGGGTCGATACGTCATAGAGAAGGTCTTCAGGAACAAGGATGGGGTTATAGCGGCCTCGGCCAGCACGACGAGGCTTTCCCTCATAGCCGGGCGGTATGTAGGAAAGGATGATCCCGTGTGCATAGTAAGGTGCCAAAGGGGCTTCCCGGCCTTATAGGCTGGGCTTAGAAGCCCTTTCCTAGGCTAGAGGCGAAGCCCTGGCACCCTTCTTCACGCCCTACATCGTAGCGGGCTGGATGAGGGGATCCCATAATGGGCCCCTCATGCCCGTGGGAATGAAGGATAGCCGCTGCAGCTTCTTCGATGGGCCTCCGAGGGTAATAGCCCTTGGCTTCCAGCTCGCCAATGGAAGCCTTGTGGGACCTGTAGATCTCTTCGAAGATGTTGCCTTCGATCATGCGAGAAGGACAGCCTTGCAGATGGCAGAGTACATACGTCGCAATGGCCCCATAGCTCCTGCTATTCTTGGACCTGAGGAGCTGGAGTACACGGGGATCGTCGAAACCCTTAAGGCTCTAGAGGCCCGTTTTCGGGCGGCCGAATAAGCTTTGGAGGAGGCAGGGCCAGCCAGACTCTTTCCTTTTCTTTCCTTGGAAACTCACTAAACCTTTAAAGGATTCTTCTCCCTTCTGGTGATAGGTCTCTATGAGAAGGCTTCTGGTCCCCCTCTTGTTCGCGATCCTCGTTGTGGTAGCCTTCACTTGGGGTTATATATGGAGAGTAGGCCCCGAGGCCATCTTTCCGAGATGGGGGCTCGAGATATGGTCTGCCCTTGGAGTCGCCCTCTTCTCCATAGGGGCTTACATCTTCTATAAACTCTCCTCCAGGGCTATTGGAAAAGCGTTGTTGAGGGCTGGGGGGACTGAGGGAGATGTGAAAATGATCCTAGGCCTCTGGAAGTTCGTAATCGTCTTCATAGCCATTCTTATCATCCTCAGTCTCTTCTTTGAGTTCGGGGCCATCACGGCCATCGTAGGTGCCTTCGGAGGCATGTTCCTCGGATGGTCCCTTCAGGCACCTGTCTCTGGCTTCGCAGCATGGCTCCTCATCACGATAAAACGTCCCTTCAGAGTTGGCGATAGGGTCCTACTACCCACCTATGGGCTTGTGGGCGATGTATTGGACGTAGGACCCATGTACACAGTCCTCAATCAGGTTGGGGGAGCCGTAGGAAGCGAAGAGCCCGTCGGACGCCATATTCTCATCCCTAATGCCATGCTCTTTTCCAATCTCATCATCAATTATACGCCCCGATGGGCAGAGGGGCTTCCCCCGCCCATAAGTCCTGTGAAGCGTGATGATAAGGCATCCAACTATATTCTTGATGAGATTGTCGTAAGGATAACCTTTAACTCCGACTGGGATACGGCTGAAAAGATCCTCCTCGATGCCGCCAGGGAGGTTACGGCAGACATTATTAAGGCTACGGGACAGGAGCCCTACATTAGATCAGATCTTCCAGATTATTATGGAATTTGGATGAGACTTCGGTACATGACTCTCGCCACTGATAGGCCAAGGATTACCCATGAGATCGTTAAGAGGATTTGCAAAGAGTTTGCAAAGAACGATAACGTGGACTTTGCCATCCCGGTTATGACGGCCTACTCCTACAAGCGCGCTCCAGCCCAACCATTCATCGTCAGGCTCGAGAATCCTTCGCCCGCCGAAAGATGCCCCCAATGTGGGGCTGAAAACCTCCAAGGATCGGTCTACTGCCGTCTATGTGGCGTAAGAATGGCAGGGCTCAAAGCAGATGATTGAGGAAAGGGGCTAGAAATCGAAAGATAGCATGAGAGACAAGTTCGTAAAGATCAGGGCTTGTAGAAAAAACTTTAGGCATGTTTTGGATTTTTGGTAGGTTGTGTCAGGTAGCCCGATAGGCATGACTTCGATACTGCTGTTAGTTGGCGATAGACATGCCTGATAGGCAGGTTGGCCTCATCTACTCTGCTCTCCTTTAGGCATCCATCCGTATCCTATGATAGGATTGAGCTCCGATCGAGCCATGTTTCATCCCTGAATCGAAGGCTAAGGCAACCCCTTTTTTAGAAGATCTGAGGCAGCCTCCTTGTAGCCTTCCAGGATCCTTGCCTTCTCCCCGTATTCAGGATCAGGGCTTTTGACAACGGCTTTAGGCCTTTTATAGACAATGCCAAGCTCCTTTAGGATGAGCCATAAGAGGGACTTGCTTATCCTTATCCCAAGCTCCTCGGTCAGATGCCTTGCCAGGAGCCTTCCCGTATGCTCCATTCGTTCCTAAGATAACCGAAGGCCCTAGGGCTTTTAAGAGCAGCCTCTGCTATGGTCTTCTTCTGACCCTCGGTTATTCGCGGCTTTCTTTCCGGACGGGTTTATGCCTCAGGCCTTCTATGCCCCAGGCCCTGTAAGCCTCTATCCAGCGATCGACGCTTCTCCTTGTCACGCCCAGCGTACCGGCGATGGCATGGCTTGGCATTCCTTTAGCCCTATTATGGCTGAGGATCGCCCGTACTCCCCCTTATCCCCTTCAGCCATGAGCCTCCTTAGCCCTTTCTCCTCGGCCTCAGAGATCGTCAACGGTAGAAGGCATCTCATAATTACAAAATAAGCGATGGCAATTAACAAACGAATCCATCATTCGGACTTAACTGAAAATAACACGTGGAAAAAGTGCGGGATGCGGGATTTGAACCCGCGACCGCCAGCTTGGGGGGCTGGCATCCTACCAGACTAGACCAATCCCGCAGGTACTTTTCACGATTTAATGCCTCGCAAAGGAAGAATTTAAGTATTCAGCTAAAACGTTAAGGTGCTGAACCTTAAGTTTTTCCGTGTATAATTTGAGGTTTAACTTTGAAGTTACTATGGAGAAATTTTCCTTATGTATAAGATAAGGCCTAAGGCACCATAATAAACGAATCCATCATTCGGACTTAACCGAAGAATGTAAGGTGGTTCCATGGACGAATTCTTGGACATGCCAATTCCTTAATTAAAGGCTTTAAATATGGAGTCTTCACCCATTTTTCTTGAAAAGCATATGGATGAGGTTATCTCCGTAAGGCTCTCCTGAGCTTGTGAAGAGGATGGCGGAGGGGGCGAACTATGAAAATAGTTGAAGTCAAGTCAATAATATGTGGTGATTTCTATACTTTTTGTAAAGTAACAACCGATGAGGGGTTAACTGGCTGGGGTGATGGAACGGAGTGGATGACACCAATGAGCGTTAAGTCCACAATCGAGGATTTTGGGAAACTATTGGTAGGAGAAGATCCAACCAATGTTGAACGGATATGGCAACTTTGTTGGCGTAGGGCATATACAGGCGGAAAGGATCTTAGTTGCGCCCTTGCTGCAATAACTAGTGCGCTCATAGATATTGTGGGCAAGATTTATGACATACCTGCAGTCTACCTTTTAGGGGGAAAAGTTTGGAATAAAGTTAGACTTTATACTCATTGTGATGGTTCTACAATCGAAGAAACAGCGAAGGTGGCAGAAAAACTTAAGCGAGAAGGTTGGACTGCTTTAAAAACTCATCCCTTAGGGTTACCGCCTCGCTCCAAAGACAAGGAATAGGAAAGGGGATCACTCGATTGGCCTGAGATTAGTCGGACAGCCAGCTTGCCAGCCATAAAAATGACCAAGAGAAAGGTTGAAGCTATTAGAGAGGCTGTCGGAGATGACATAGAACTCTGCATCGATGTAAACAACAGATTGGACTTATATTCAGCGATTAGGTTCGCAAGAGCCTTTGAACCTTACAATCTTCTTTTCATAGAAGATCCTATATGCCATCATGAAGCGTCACCATCTACCTACGCTAGATTAGTGGAAAAGACGAAAACTCCCATAGCTTGCGGAGAAAATATATACACTGTATGGGACTTTCGGAACTACTTAGAAAATCATGCTTTAGATATGCTACATCCTGATGTTTGCCATACTGGCGTCTTCCAAGCCAAAAAGATAGCAGCTCTTGGAGAAGCTTATCACATTCCTGTTTCATTTCATAATCCAAACAGCCCATTATCTGCAGTTATTAGTGCTAATGTAGCTGCAACTATACCGAACTTTGTAGTGTTAGAATTCGTACGTGGGTATGCTTATCCAGGGGAAGACCCAGAGGTTCCAATATGGACAGAGTATATAATGAACCCTCCACTTAGCAAGCTAGTTAGTGATGGCTACTTGAAACTACCCGAAGGGCCAGGATGGGGGGTTGAAATTGATGAGAAAGAGCTAGAAAAGCACCCATTTGATAGGGAACATCAATGGCTTTATAGGAGAAAAGACGGTTCCTTTTTTGGTCAAAAATGATCTAGGAAAGTAAAATGCAAAAGTCATGGAAAATTTAATTTTCGACGTACACATTTCCCAAAACATCAAACCTATAAAGGATGCTGCATAAAAAGCGTCTTATAATACTCATCCTGGCCATTTAATTGATCCCGAGACGATATTTTTGGAAGACAACTTTAAACCTATGAGGGATGTAGATAAAGCGATAGTGTTTGGAGGATCTTTTGGAAAAGAGCATAATGATGCCCTTGTAGAATATATTATAAAATTACATCGTGAGAAATTTGTTGGCTTCTTATCCCTAAATCCAAAGGAGAAAGGGATAAGGAACGCATACTGGCTATAAATCTAGGTTCTGCCATTCTAGCCATGGCCGTGACCATAAAGCTCTATGAAAACCAAGGGGAAAAGAAGATAGGAACTTGATAATTCCTTTAAACTCGATCCTTGAGACCGAAGGATTGTGGACATGTTTCAGATAAAGAAATATCAGGGAAGGCGCGCTCATGGAAATGAAGGGGGCCACGCCAACTTCTGGCTTCCAATAGTACAAGCCTATGCATCCGCAAGGGAGCCCTATAGATTTTCGAGGACCGCTTTCTCCATGGAACTGGCGGGATAGTGCATTCCTATTAAGGTTGTTTTTCCCCTCTGACCTTCTCCTGAGATCTTTGTCGATACGAGGCCTATGGCAGAAAGGGTTGCCATATACTTCCAAAGCTGGGTATGGCTTCTTGGCTGCTCCCCCCTTTCCTCACAGACCATATTGTACGAGCGCTCCACACTCCCCATCGTAACATAAGCCTTTTCGGGACTGGCTTGGAGCTCCTTTACCACGGCTAAAAGGAGGAGTTTCTCATGAAGCCCGATGGATCGAAGGTAATCCAATAGGGAGGGGGGATATCCTAGACTTCCATAGGCCTCCCTTACATGCTCGGGAAGAACTCTTTGATTCCCATATCTTTCAGCGCCCTTGCCAGCCCTTAAGAGAATTTCTATGGCAAACCTTGCATCGCCTTCGGAGGCGCAAAGGTCTGCGATCAAGCCAAGGGATTCTTCAGATATGGCATTTTTCTTTAGAGCTAAAGATGCCCTATAGCGAAGAATGTCAAAGAGCTCGTTCCTTCCGTAGGCTGGAAGTCTAATGATATTTCTCTGGAGAGTGCTCAGGGTCGCCTGATCGAGGGTACTCAGAACCCACGCTTCCCTGAGAATGAGGATCAAGCCAAGCCTTAGGGGCTTATTCAATCTTCCTTCATGGATCCTCGTAAGGTCGTAAAGGGATGCAGGGCCTTCCCTTTGGATAAGGACCTCGGCATCATCAAGGGCTAGAAGAAGGTAGGCATCCTCTTCGTCAAGAACCTTCATAAGGGTTTGGAGGAGCTCTTCTGAGGAAAGCCCACGCCTTGGAAAGTTTGGAAAAAACCTCGAAATAACCTCAGTAAGGATGAGGGCTAGGCTTCCTCTGAGGAGGTGGCAGTTCACATGGACGTACTGAAGCCTTAGGCTTCCCCGTTCCTTCGCCATCGCCTCCAGATCCAAACCGAAACGCTGGGACAAGGCTGTTTTTCCTGTTCCAATCCTACCGACGATGATGGCCTTTGGCCCAACTTTTCCAGGATTATCGATTATCCCGCGAAAGGTTTGGAGAAGGGAGCCATACTGAGACTCCCTATGGGGAAGCATAGGAGGAACATAGCTAACATCCAGCTTTCCCTCATCTTCGAAGATAGAGCTCCTTCCCAAGTTTTTTATGGATGCGTAGGAACTCATTAACGATACTCCCTTTAATTATCAAATAAAGCCTTTTCTCTCTTTCGGAGAGCCTTTTTCCCAGCCCCAACTACAAAACCATGGCATTTTCCCTAGGTTTTGGTTGTGGCAAGACTGGGAATGGGATTACTGAGCATTCTCGTTTTTCAAGAGGTCCATTATGAGACCCTTCATCGGGTTTCTAAAGGCAAATTTTGCCCTTTCGAGAAGATGCTTCCCCCTCTCGGTTAGGGAATAATACTTGACATGGCGCTCTCCTTTTTTCACCCATTTACCAACGATGAATTCTCCGCCTTCTAAAGATCTTAAAAAAGGATACATGAAGCTTGGATGTAACTTATGACCCGTTAACTTTTTCACCTCGCCCATCAATCCATAGCCCGATCTTGGCTCAATGCTCAGAAGCCATAGGACCAGGAGTCTACTCAGCCCTTGCACAAACTTTGGGACAAACTTGCTATCCTTCATGGAACCTGCTGTCTTTTTTGGCTTTTCCTATATTTTTAGCTTTTCCTATATATTTCCTTTTCCCCACTTTCAAACATAGCAGAGATCTTGGAATTTTCGATTTTCTGCCTCGGACTTGGCACCATGCCTTTAGGGATACGAGGCGGCTAAAGCCTTTCATCCATGGCCTGCCCATCTGCCTACTGCTCCAGCTAGGTTTCTAAGATTCTATAGTTCTATCGACACCTTTTGAAAGTCTTGTATAACCACTTTTGAGAGGGAATATTTCAAGAAGCTTTTGCTGTTTATTTCAGATACCTGATCCAGTAAAACAAGACATTCTTCCATACTCTTACACACATAAAATTAATACGGAAGCTAGGGGGACTTTGCAAAAGAATTTAGCTTATAGTAGTAGAATGATTTTAGAAGATACTTTCCAAGAGAAGGTTGGTGAGGCTTGAGATCTCCCAAGGATGATATGGAAGAGGAACTCGTAAAAGCTATAACCAGAGGCCTCAACAGATCTCTTATTCTTTGGCTTTTAAGCAAAGGATCAAGATCTGGTTACACGATCGTAAAGGAGTTGAGGAATCTCACTGACTTAAGTCTCCATCCTGGGAATATTTACCCCATCCTTTACGATATGGAGGCAAAGGGTTTTATCACAGGCGATTGGGTTGCGAAGGGCAGAAGACGTATAAAATACTATTCGATAACTGAAGAAGGCAGGAAACTCCTAGACCGTCTTAAGAAGCTCTTTAAGATGCCGATAGGTGAGGTTCTTAGGGATCTTCTGGCAGAGTGAGGCTTACTGCAGTTTTTTCTTTGCTCTTAATCGTAAAGTTGTTGGTGCCCATGAAACGCATGGAGGCTTTTTCCATAGCCAACAAACTCCCAGATTAAGAGCGTTTTTCTTTTTAGAAGGTTTAAGGGATTCTTGAATGATGAAAATCTGCTTTATGGCTTAATTATGCTTTTTATTGCTTATTCTTTGGCTATAAAATGTTATGATCTCATCGATAATTCCATAATATTCCATTCTTTTCAATACGGATCGTTCTTAACTAATTCGGAAAATTAAATTAAGCCATAAAGCAAAAGTTTTAAGAAATTTAGGAAAGGGTCTAAGAAATGCCTATGACTTCTGAAGGTAAGTAGTAGCGTCTATCCATGAATTCCCTTTGTTTCCCAGGGTTCCATTTGAAGGTTGGACGGTAGTAGCCCACAACACGGGCATAGATCTCTGTGGGAGAGCCGCAGATGCTGCATTTCTCAGAAACGCCATAGACCATGCTTCCATCCCTTACACAGACGGAGAGGACGGCTCCTAGGTCTATATAGGGAATTCGATAGTTCTCGGCGATTCGCCTGATGAGCTTCTTGGCAGCCTCTGGATGTAGGGCTTCCCCTAGATGGATCCTGAAGACGGTTCCTCCTGTGAAAAGGGGAAGGAGCCTTTCCTCGATCTTGAGCCTCTCCGCTAGGCTTATCTCCTCCAAGGTAGGGATAAGGACGCTTGTATAATAAGGAGCCTCTTCAGAACCTTGGGTGAATATCCCAGGATAAGCCTTCCTATCGAGGAGGGCTAAGCGATAGGAGGAGCCTTCTGCCGGCGTCTGTTCGAGGTTGAAGGGCTTGCCAGTCTCTGCTTGGGCTTCCTTAATCTTCTCCCTGAGATGGAGGAGGATCTTTTCCCCAAAGTCGACAGCTTTGGATAGGGGCTGCCCAAGGAAGTTCATGCAGCATTCATTCAGTCCTAGGAGTCCTATGGTCCTGAAGTAAGAGTCGGGGCAGAATCCATATTCCCTTGCAAAGGGTAGAAGGCCGGCTTCCAAGGACTTGGAAATCCGATCGGCCTTCCATATTAGGTAGCGCTTGGCCAAATCTACCATCCTGTCGAGGCGCTCAAAGAAATCGTCATCATCCTTGGCTAGGAAGCCAATCCTTGGAAGATTTATCGTAACGACTCCAAGGCTACCTGTTCCTTCCTGGGCTAGGAAGAGCCCTCCTGGAGGGGCCAATTGGGTCGTGTCTATGAGAAGCCTGCAACACATCGATCGAACAGTGTTCTCCTCAATGCCCGATCCCAAGTAGTTCATGAAGTAGTAGCTTCCGACTGTAGCATCGGCTTCGAAGATCTTTTCAGCACCCTCTGAATCCCATGGAAAGCTCTTCGTTATGTTAACCGTAGGGATGGGGAATGTAAAGGGGCGCCCGGAGCCGTCTCGCTCCATATAGATCTCCGCCATAGCCTTGTTGATCATCTCGATTTCATCTTGGAAGCTCGAGAAGGTATCCTCGACTTCTACACCCCCTATGATGGCTTTGGCATCCTTCAAGGTCTTTGGGCATCCCAGGTTGAAGGTCAGGTTCGTGAAGGGCGACTGGAAGCTCTGGCGACTTGTGAAGTTTAGGTTGTAAACAAGCTTCTGAAGATTCTGCTTCACTTCCCTATAGCTTAGGTGGTCGTATGCGACAAAAGGAGCCACGAGGGTATCGAAGTCCGAGAAAGCCTGAGCTCCGCTGAACTCATTCTGGCTGATGAGGAAGTAGTTGGCTATGTGGTCCACGATAGCCGAGAAGTGCTTGGCAGGTCGAGAAACGATGGTCGGGGATCTTATGCCCTTTTTTATGAGGGTGAGGAGGGAGCCCCCATGGCAATAGGGTATGAGCCCCCCGGATTCAAGGTTATGCACATGGATGTCCCCAGACTTATGGGCTTCCGCAACCTCAGGAGGCATCGCCTTTAAATGATAATCCATAAGGTAAGAATTGGCTACAAAGCTAAGGAGGCCGCTGTAGGAGTAGTTAAAGTTGGCATTCTCCTTGATTCTCCAATGGGATTTGGAGAGATAGTCCTCTATGATCGCCATATTATCCACCAGGAGAGGAATCTAAATTTAATCCGAAGGGCTCATATAAATTCTTTGTACTGATTACTCAACAAAAATAGAAAAAGGCCCCGAGAATTTTATCATGCTTTCTTGGTAGAATTCAGCCTACCCCAGTTAGACGACCGAGGAAGGATCCTCCCCTTCCTTGAGAACTCCTTTAAATAGCCTCTGAAGAGTGTCAAAATTGGGATCGTTCCCCCATGATGGAGATTGAAACCATGACAGGGTTCCTTCTTAAGCTAAAAAGGGCACAGGTTGAGAAGGATTCTGTCCTTTGTGTAGGTCTCGATCCAGCCCTTCCATCCCAGCGTTCAAAGGATACAATCCCTGAATCCTACTTATGCCTTATGGATGAGAACGAGGCGAGGCTGAAGTTCTGTCTCCACATCCTCGAAGAAACGTCTGATTATGCCTGTGCCTTCAAGGCGAATCTCCATTACTTAGCGGGCTTCAGAGCTCAAGACCATCAAGCGCTTACGAAGGCCATCAGAGATTCGGGAGCCCTTTCCATCTTGGACTGTAAGCTGAACGATATAAGCGATACGATGGAGGCGGCAATCTTCCATTTCAGGCAGTGGGGCTACGATGCCATTACCTTCAACCCATTCCTTGGAAATCTAGGGGCAGTCCTTCAAGCAAGCCGGAGAGAAACCCCAGAGCTTGGAGTCCTCGTTTTAACCATTACTTCGAATCCAGAAGCCCGGCGTTACATGAAGGAATCCTACACTAAGGAAAGGATGCCCCTTTTCCTAGCCATCGCTGAAGAAGTAAGGGATCTAGGGGCTGATGGGTGCATCGTAGGAGCCACGGGCTCTGTTTCGGAGGAGGATATAAAATCCATAAGGACCACCATAGGGATCGATAGGGTGATCCTCTTTCCGGGTATCGGAGCCCAAGCAGGGAATCCGGAGAAGATCATAAAAGCCGGAGGCGGGGGCCCCCTCCTTGTGAACATCGGTCGTAGCATTATATATGCTAGAAATCCTAAGGAGGTTGCTAGGCAATATGCGGGAATTCTGAACGCCTTAAGGAAGGCATAAGCCTCGTTTCTTTCTTCCTTCTTCCTCCTTCCTTCTTAGGCTTCGAGCCCAATCGGGGAAAGGATCTTTTAGCTTATAAAAAATTCTCCTTTCTTCAGCCTTAGCCCTTAAAGCTTCAAAGGAGCTTCTTCACAATGTCTATGCTTGCCACAACTCCATCGAGCCTCATCGTTCTTCGATCAGAAACGACATAGGCATGGTCGATCTTAGACTCTAGCATCGCTTTTGCAACATCCAACAACGCATCTTCTTTTTGGAAGATAAGCGGCCTTCCCATAGGCAGGTGGTTAACGGGCAACGATCTCTTTTCTTCAGGAACCGAGAGCAGGTCTTCTACAGTCACATAGCCAACCAAGGCATGCTCATGATTTACGATTGGAAATACTCTATAGTTGTATCTTTTGATTGTGTTAAGGGCATCTTGAACGCTACAGCTCTCCATCAGAACGACGGGATTGGGTGTCATGGCTTCACCAACCCTCATATTCTTGATTCTCTCCAACTTCTCGTCTCCATCGACCTGATGGGAAAGGATCCATAGGGCTTCCTCTTCCTCTATGGGCTTTTCAAGGGGTTGAACCCTTTGATAGAAGGATATTCTTCCTGAAACGAAGTAGCCTGTGGCTGCTGCGATAAGGGTTGGGATGATGGAGGAGGGTCCCGTGGTCTCAGCTACGAAGGCGACGCTACTGAGGAGGGTTTTATGGGTTGCTGCCATGACCGCTGCCATCGACGCAACGACTGCGATCTCGCTCGGCTCCTTTAAGACGATCTTCGAGTAGATGGCTCCCAAGGTAGCGCCTACATATATAGATGGTATGAAGAGCCCGCCACTTCCTCCACAGTTTAGCGTAATGGAGGTTGCAAGGACCTTCAACAGGGCAAGCAGGAAGAGAAAGGTAAGGGGGAAGCTGGAAATTCCACCTATGGCCATCTCATGAATTGTTTCATAGCCTACCCCTAGGATCCTAGGAATCCAGAGCCCCATGGAGCCGACCATAAGACCTCCGACTATGGGATAGGCGAGGGGGTTAATCTTGATCCTATTCCTTAGGCTTCCGAAGCCTTCGAAAACCTTGATGAAGGCTAATCCTAAGGCCGCCGATAGGAGGCCTAAGGTAAAAGCATGGAAAATCGTCCATAGGGATGGTAGGATGGAAGTTACTTGGATGGGAGGGAAGAGGACTTCGATTCCCATGATGTTTGCCAGCGCTAGGTAAGCCGTTATAGAGGAGAAAGTGGCTGGAATGAAGGCTTCCTTGGCCAAATCCCTTTGGTATGGGATTTCAAGGGCGAAAAGGATGCCCGTAAGGGGTGCCTTGAAGACTGCCGAGAGACCCGCCGCCGCTCCGCAAAGAAGATAGAGCCTCAGCTCCTCCGACCTAAGTTTTAGTCTCTGACCTATGAGTGAGGCAATTCCCCCTCCTAGAAAAAGGCTAGGGCCTTCAAGCCCAGCACTCCCGCCAAAACCTATTGTTATGGCGGAGGCTATGGTCTTGCATGCGGTATCCCTCGCTGAAAGGAGGGCTCCCCTGTAATGGTAGACCTCAAGAAGTTGATGGGTTCCGCAACCCGTTTTCTTCGTCTTGGCAAGCTTTGTAACGATAAGGTAGGCTACCATTATGCCCGTTGTGGGCAAAAATATTGTAAGGTATGGGTTTATGCGCATCATATCTGAAGCGAATCCCCAAAGAAAGCCATAAAGGCTGAGAAGGGCTACTACCGATAAGCCGATGATCAGCCCTATGAAGGCTGATAGCAGTATTATTCTCCCATGGCTAAGGATAAAGGCCTGGGTTCCTGCATCGAATGTTTCCTTCAGCCTCCTCCTAGAATGCGTATTCTTAGCCATAGCCATAGCAACCCTCCATGGATCAAAGGCATAAAAGTCCTTTCTTAAGGAAGCATTCTCAGTTTTTCATGTGGAATGAAAGCCCTTAATCCTCTCTAGGCCTTTTTAGGTATCAGACTCTACACGCTTCAGTTGAGTCCTGTACATTTCAGTTATTTCCTCAACCGTGGTTGCATCCTCAGGGGCCCTCTCCTCCCTGAACTTCACGAGTCTAGGGAACCGTATTGCCAGACCACTTCCCTGGCGTATGGTATTGAAGCCGCAGGTATGGAGGGGGCTTAGTGTAATCTCGTCGCCTATGACCTCTAGGACCTTGGCAGGCTGGATCCAAAAGTCCGGTTTTATGAGGGCATTGACCCTTGGGGGTTTATGGTCCGTGATGAAGGGCTTGAAGATCTCGGGAAGCCTAGCCAAATCCTCATCCGTGAAGCCGCTTCCAAGCTTACAAACCGTATCGAAGACATCATCCTTTGGATTGTAGGCAGCCATAAGGAGGGCCCCATAGCTTCCGGCCCTCCTCCCTCGACCTGCAAAGGCTCCGACGACCACTAGGTCGACCGTATCGACCATCTCGGACCTGTAGGAGCGCTTCCATTTTATCCATAGCCATCCCCGCTTTCCGGCCTCGTAGAGGGAATTCGGTCCGATGGATTTGCAGACGAGGCCCTCCGTTCCCTCTTGGACGGCCTTATGGAAGAAAGCTTCTATCTCCTTGGGATCGTCGCTTACGATCTTCTCTGCAACCCTTACGCGATCAGTCTCCTGAAGGATGGCTTCCAAAGCCTTCCTCCGTTCGAGATAGGGCTTTAGGGTAAGGTCTTCGCCATCGACATATAGGGCATCGAAGAGGAAGAGGACGACGGGAATCTCCCCGATCATCTTCTCGATATCGTACTTACGTCCCCTTCGTTGGGAAACCACCTGGAATGGAAGGAGGTCTCCCGTGTTTGGGTCTACTGGGACGCATTCTCCGTCTACGATGGCCTCCTTTGCCCTAATGGCGTTTCGCAGGGCATCCACGAGGTCTGGAAACTGGGAAGTAATGTTCTCCTGGCGCCTCGAGAAGAGGATGACGGAGCTTCCCTGAATATGGGCTTGGATCCTCAGTCCATCATACTTATACTCAGCGCTGCACTTGCCTCCAAGCTTTTCTAGGATTTCCTCAAGGCTTGAGAGGCGCTCCGCCAGCTGGGGCTTTATGGGACGACCGAAGGTTACCTTCACCTGCCTTACGGCATCGATTCCTCCCTTGGCAAGGATTTCCGCCACATAGCCTAAATCCGATGTGAGGTTGTAGGCCCTCTCTATAGCCTCCCTATACTCCTTTCCTCCCCCGAAGGCTATGGCGAGGGCATCGAGAAAGGTCATATCCGCAACTCCCAGCCTGAGCTTGGAGAGGGCCATCCGAACGATGTAGCGGGCCTCCTTTGGATCGGCATCCGATAGGAGGCCTGCCAGATGGGCAATCTTAGCCTCCTGGGCCCCAGAACCGCTGGCCTGGCTAATCTTCTCGAGGGTTCCGTATACCCTCTCAAGGGTAAGAGGTCTTCGAAAAAGGGTTCTTATCGCCTTCTTAGCTAGGAGTTCCTCGGCTGTCTTCCCTAGGTCCCCGCTCTTTTTGTAGTCCTCCTCAACGATTTCTTCCCGAAAGCCCGTAGCGATGGAAATGGCCTTTTGGCATAGTTTGTCGGCAACCCCGAGTTCTATGCCCATAAAGGGCGGATAAAGGGTCCCAGTTGTGAGATAGGCGACCTTACCAATGGATTCCTTTGGAGTTGCCTTTATGAGCTCCACCAGATAGTCCGTCATTTCAAGGCGCTTCGTAGTAGCCTCTATCTTTTCGAAGACATCGGCGAGGACCTTGAAGAGCATCCTTGCGACACCCCAAATATTGAAAGTCATAGGTTCCTAAAGCCTTTTACCCAGAGCCTCCTTTTTTAATCATTAGAATACTAGAATCGTACGGTGAAGGAATCGATCGAAGAGAAGAACCATTTTGATTAAGTATAAGCCATACAAAGGCTTCAAGGGCTTTCAGAAGGATGAGGCGCTGAGTAGATTCTTCTTTTTTTTTCTTTTCTTTTCTTTTCTTTTTTTATAACCTTATCTTCACCTTCGCCTTCAAACCTCAAGATACTGAAGCGCCTCAAATATATTTTCTACCTCGATGACTTTTATTTCAAAGCCTTCATTCCTCAAGTAGTCCTCCACCCCCACAACCTCGGGAATGTACTCTATGATCCTGAAGGAACCCATCTGCGTAACCTTTTGTTTCCAGACTACAACCTTCGTTTGCCCCTTTGGAACAAGGAAAATTTTGGCTCCAATCTTCGCGGCTGCCATAGCCTTCTCAATAATTCCTCCCACACTACCGAGGCTTCCATCACCCTGAATGGCTCCCGTGATCACGACATCTCTACGAATCTCCTTACCTTGGAGTATTGAGGAAAGGAGGGAGGTTATGGCGGCTCCAGCCGACGGCCCGTCCACAACATCGATCGTCCTGTTGGCTGCCACGGTCAGTATGCAGTCGAAAGAGCTGGCATTGATACCAGAAACCCTTTGAGCCACTCGAAAGGCCGTTTCGGCAGCAATCTGAAGATCTATGCCTATCTTTGGAGTCGTTCCTATGAATACCTTCCCGGATCCCTCAACGAAGCGGGCATAAACCCTTAGGATTTCTCCTTCGTATCCTCCGTCCGTCTGTATGACGCCGGCAATGTATATCCATTTCCCAGAGAGGGAAACGTTTGTCGGATGATAGGGGAGGCTTCTCTTGAGGACTTCCAGACTTTCCTTCAACATGGCATTCTCAGAGCTAAGGGCATTAACCTTTGTCTGAAGATTTTTCAGGTATCCATCGTATTCAACGTATTTTGAGTAAAGGAAAACATTAAGCAAAGAGCTAAGAAAGAGAAGGATACAAAGTATTATCGTAATTTTTTTAAAGTCGTTCATACCAAATCTCGGATTTAAAACAATATTTAAAGTTTTCGTATTTTCGATTATTTAATTTAGCTCAACGAATTATTTGAATGAAGGCTTTTGCACCATTTAAGCAACAAAAAGAGCTAAGCTTTTATGGCATTTTGCTGAGGGCTTCGTTAATGGCTTCAGATTGGAAATGATCCCTTAGGGTTACATGGACTTCCTCTATACCAGGGACTTCCTTGACCATTTTTTTTATCTGTTGCCCTATGTGAAGGGCGAAGATTGGGGGGCAGAAGGGGGCTGTCAGGTGATAAGTTACCTTGGCAACCTTGCCCTCTATCTTAATCTCATCTATCATTCCGGCTTCTGTTACACTGAAGCCAAACTCGGGATCTTTTACCTCCTTAAGCCTTTCGTATAATTCCTTCTCCTTCTCGGAAAGCTTATCCATATCGATATCCATCCATATCCACCTCAAGGCATGGATTTTTGGCTTCCTCAAAGCCCCTAGATCTTTTGTATAAGGTCTATAAAGTCCTTTCCTATGAGATGAAGGATGCTGTGATCCTGAGAACCCTTGACGCAACGGGGAAGAGGGATCCTTCCAAAACAGCCTAGCCTAGATTTTCCTTAAAGCCTAGCGCTCCTTACGAGATGTTTAAATCTAGGTTTGAAAAAGAATTTGGGAGGCTTCATGGAGTTGAAAATCGTCGAAGAGTCCACAAATATACTCCTAGGAAGAAAGGATGTGCGCTTCCATATCCTTCATCCAGGGACTGCTACACCTAAAAGACTGGAAGTTAAGGAAATTCTTGCATCCAAGCTTGGAAGAAAGCCTGAGGAGATATTCATAATCCGCTATAAGACGAAGACTGGCACCCAGGTTTCTGAGGGACTTTGTCATATTTACGATAGCAAGGAGCTAGCAAGGCTTTTGCTACCGAAACACGTCTTCCTTAAGAACCTGCCAATTGAGGAAAGGGAAGCCCTAAAGGCGAGGGAGGAAGAGGAGAGGAAAGAGAAAGAAAAAGAAAAAGAAAAAGAGAAAGAGAAAGAAAAGGGAGAGCCTTCAAGCAAAGAGGGTGGGAAGTCCCCTAAGAAATGATGGTGTGAGGAGGTATTCTTATGGGCGAGACAGCTAAGAAGGAAAGGGGCATATGGCATCTCTATGAAGTAGACTATGGAAGGCGCATCGTCAAGCTAAAGAATAGGAAATGCCCCCGTTGCTCTAAGATTATGGGGTATCATAAGGAGCCCAGGCCCCGTTGGACATGCGGAAACTGTAAATTTACCGAATACTTAAAAAAATAAATAAAGAAAAAACAAAAGGCATTGGTTTAGCTTTTGAAGAAGAGAAACCATCATTAGGCTTTAAACAAAAGAAAGAGAAAGAGAGGCTGATTTTGAATTTTTCACGTTCATCTAAGAAAGGATGGATTTTGGGATCCTTAGCAAAAATGCAAGGAATCTAGCGGAAAAGACTTCATCAGCTAAGCACATAAAACGAAAGGAAAGCGTTTCCTTTCTTAATTCCTTGGAATCCTTCTACTATGCCTTCAGGTGCCTTAGAAACGGATCGAAGACCCTCAGCCTCAAGCCCAGGTCACAGGGACCTGATCGACACGCCATCGAGGCTTTACGAGACTTTCTTCTATGTCCATACGGCTTCCAGAAGCATGGGCTAGAAGACCCGTCCAAGCAATCATGGCCCCATTATCTGTGGCAAAGTCTCCTTGAACAACATATAGCCTCGCATCGTGCTCCGATGCCATGGAAGCCAGCATAGACTGAAGGCGCCTATTCCTTGCAAAGCCCCCTGTCAGAAGGATCTCCTTCTTTCCCGTGTGGGCTAGGGCCCTCTCTGAGACCTCCGTCACCATAGCCAAGGCTGTTTCCTGAAGGCTGTAGCATAGATCCTCGAGCCGATGCCCACCTTCCCTATACTTCCGTAAGGCAGCCGTCAGAAGCCCCGAAAACTGGAGATCCATTCCTTTTACCGTGTATGGAAGGGGAAGATAATTCCTCCCCTTCGAGGCAACCTCGTCAAAGACTGGCCCAGGCCATGGAACCTTAGGGTCGTAGAGCCCTACTTCCCTAGCGAAGACATCGAAGCAATTGGCTACCGTAATATCGAGGGTTTCCCCGAAGACTCTATAGCGTCCCTCGGCCAAGGCAAGGATCTGGGTTGTTCCCCCGCTTAGGATGAGGATGAGGGGATCCTTAGCTCCTGTACCAAGCTTTCCCATCTCGATGTGGGCTACTACATGATTGACGCCAATAAGGGGTATCTTAAGGAAGGTAGCCAAGGCCCTTGCAGCCGTTGCGGCCGTCCTGAGGCAGGGTCCTAGACCAGGACCCTGGCTAAAGGCTATGAGGCTCAGATCCTTGGGCTTTATTCCTGCCTCCTCCAAAGCCCTCCTAAGGACTTTCCCGGCTACGAGGCTGTGATGCTGGGATGCCTCCCTGGGGTGGATTCCCTTCCCGGGGGGCGGAATGATGGAATCCTTTACATCCGCTAGGATTCTTCCTTGAGAGCTTACAATTCCAATGCCAAAGGTGTGGGCTGTACCCTCAATCCCAAGGCAAAGGATCTCTGGTTTTTCCAAAACTGAATCCGAAGCCAAAATTGAAGCTGAAGCCGAGACCAAGATAGGATCCCTTAGCTTATCGTAAAAGGGTCAAGATAACCTCGATTTTGATCTTATAGATCTTAGATCTTCATCTTCTTTCTTATAAGATGATAAGACTTTTAGGGTTGGGTGGGGATCTCTACTTCAACGATATTCTTTTTCTTGCACTGCCCTTTCTTTATTTGTTTATGACGAAGACAAGAAGCTCAATCTCTTAGGCCCTTCTAGAGACTTTAATGGTCTAGGCTAGGATCTTTCTTTTGTAATACTTGTGGAAATAATAGCCTGGCTCCTTCTTAGTCCCGAAGCTCGATAGCCCCCTTTCCTTCAGTTGCATCCTCAGCTTTTCTGCATAATCCTTAGAAATCTCTCCCTTGCCCTCGAGGTAGGCGATGATCTCAAAGGCTTGGGCCTCAGTATCGCATCGTCTTATGAAGGCGATGGCATCAGGATTTCTCAGCTCATCGTAATTCTCCGCCCCTTCCCATCTCACTCCTCCCACGGCTTTAGCCATAAGCCTAGCCTCCATCTCCGCAGCCAGATGGGGGAACTTCTTTCTGAATTCTTCCTTGGACATCTCTATTCCCATAGATCGGCACCCATAGACGAAGGCTCAAGTCTGAGCTTTGATTGAGGGCTCCTTGGATAAATATTTTTCAGAGGAAAAATCTGTAGAAGCCCAAAAAAAGGAGGTTAAGATTCTCCCTTTCCCTCATCGATCACCATCGCCAATCTATTGCTAGGAGGACATGTGACCTGAAGATAGTTTAAGGTTTTTCAAGTCTACTGAACAATATCCAAGAAAGATTCAAGGAAGGCCATAAGGCAGGGATATCGGTTGGTCTGTGGGCATGAGGTCTTTTGTTGCGGTGCCCGGGTTCGGATCCATGGTGATAAGGTAGAGGTTTTAAGTGAGCCAAAGGTTCTTCGATGCCCGCTCCATGAATCCCTCTATGGATTCGAGACAATAGACAAAGATGTTGTGAAAAAGACCGTGGAAGCTAAGATGAAGAACTATGGATTCTGTTGCAGCCAAAGAATCTTCGATGATTCTCTGTTGGTCCCTTATGGGGCTTCCGAAATCATCAAGGTCTGTATGGAAAAGGACCTGATCCAGGGGGCTGTCATCGTCTGCGATGGTGCCGGAACTGTAATCACCTCAAATCCCTCTCTTGTCCAGGGCATCGGGGCTAGGCTCACAGGTATTATTAAGACTTCCCCGATCCCCGAGATCATTAGGCACATCGAAGCCCATAATGGTATGGTGCTGGATCCGAAAGATGCTAGGATTGACCAGGTGGAGGGTTTGAAAAGGGCCATCGAAATGGGCCTTATGGATATTGCCATAACCGTGGCGGGGTTCAGGGCAGAGGAGATATCTCGCATAAGGAAGATTGAAGAAGAGACGAAAGGTGTAAGGGCGACGGTCTTTTCCGTATGCAATACATGCATCACGGAGGGAGACTTAGATTACATCGAGGCGGCCGACATCGTTTGGGCAAGCGCATCCAAGATCCTTAGGGAAAGCATAGGTGCTAAGGCCCTTATGCAGGTCGGCGTAGGCATCCCTGTCTTCATCCTTACGAAAAGAGGAAAGGAGATCATGCTGAGCTATCTGATGGACTTTAAAGATAAGATCGTCATCTTCAGAAGCCAGTTGCCATATCTGGTTGATGGGCGCAGCCCTGTATTGAAGAAAAGAGAATAGGGTTAATTTAGGCAAAGATTACCGAGAAAGTAGCAGAGAATTTAAGATGACCGGAGGCAAAGGAGAAATCCATAGAAGGATCATGGAAGTAGTGGAGAAGTTCCGGGAAAAGGGTGCCATTAGCCCTGAGAAAGCCATGACCGCGCAGGAGCTGGGGTTGCCTTCGCAGTTTGAGCAGGCCATGCATCGATGGCTCGGTCGACTTAGGATCTTTGTTGAAATAAATGGCAAGTATTATCTTAATGAAGAACGGCTCAGGCAAGTCGAGGAGTTCCTTCGGAAGAGGAAGGAAGTGCATAGCTGGTCCCGTTATGCTGGGATCTTGCTTATGCTACCCATTGGCCTCATCGTTTCCCTCGCACTCTTTTACTTCTTAGTCTTCAGTGGAGTTAGCTTCTTTCCCGGGGAATTCCTCATCATTCTGACCGCCATCATGGTGGTTGTGTCCGTAATTAGAATTCTTTACTGGAGGGCGAAAAGGAGATATTGGTATGAGCGATGGTGAGGGGCATCATCATCGATCCTTCCAGCATTTCAAGTGAAGGAGGCAAACGTTGAAGGAGACTTTGTTTGGAGTTTTTAGGAAGACTATCGTGTTGCCGTGATAGCGTGGATTAAACTATATCCAAGGCGGAGGAGTATCTTACAGCCATCATTTTTTAGTATAATGTAGCATCATCGGTTACCTTTCAACAAGGGAAAAGATCTGGATGAAGAAGACCTTAAATGGATGAGAACTTGTTAAGGAACGATTGTGTGGCTTATCAGAGACCCGGAAGAAGATAAAGTTAGGGTTTTGGCCTCCGGTAATATGGGAAGATTCATATGGAGTAAGCATGCATTAGGGTAAGCTCAAGGGATGTCTGTTGAGCGTAAAGGCTTCAATCAGAGCGAGGGCTGAAGGAGTAGTCGTCTTCGTAGATGGACATGAACTCTACCAGAGCTGGCTCAACCTTTTCGGGAAACGTGAGCTTGACATAGAACTCATAAGGAATGTCGTTTTGAATCGAGTAGGAAGCATCAAACTTGGAAGGTACTTTATTCATTTAGGTGTTCCTGGAGCCCCAAAGTTTGATGAGTTCCTAGAATCCATAGGGCTTCCCGCTGTTAGAACGGTCAACATCGATGTTCACACGAGCCTTGTAGCCGAGGCTATGGAGGTCCTCTTCCAAGTGGACTTTGAAACCTTCGTCCTTATAGCGGGAGGAAATGACTACATTCCCCTAGTTAAGAGGTTAAAGCTTCATGGGAAAAGGGTTCTAGTTCTCTTCTTCTCCGAAGCCACAGGAAGATGGCTCAAATCCCAATGCGATGAATTCCTAGACCTTGGCGAAGAAATCCTTCGCTTTGAAAGGAGCGAAAGCCAAGTCTCTGAGATGGATGAATCCATTCGCTAATCCTCAAGGGAGCTTCCTTTTCAAGAAATTAGTCTTAAAAACTTAAGATCACTCTATTCAAACAAAATAAATTTGACCGAAATGCTCTGCGGCTTAATTCTGCCTTTTCGAACAACCTAGTCCTTTTAGCTATAGGACGGTATGGCTTCGAACGGTATCCTATAATATTCGATACGAGAATCGAACTAATCTAAATACGATTGAATTAAGCCAAAAAGTTTAGAAAATTAAAGATGTCTTCGTCCAGGAATGGCGATTCAATGAGCGAAAAGGTTTTCAGAAAAGCCTAAGGGAATCTTGGATGCTAGCCTTATGCTTGGGATAGGAGCCCAAAACCTTCAAGAAGCTCGTCTTTGACTTGAGCTCCTCCAAAGCTTCCTTACACTTCTGGTCGTCTAGATGGCCTTCGAAATCCACATAAAAAATATATTCCCAAGGCTTTCCCTTCGTGGGCCTAGACTCAACCTTTACAAGGTTTATGTTCCGAAGGGCGAAGGAGCCGAGGGCTCCATGGAGGGCGCCTGGAACATTGGGAACGGAGAATATCAAGGAAGTCTTATCGTTCCCCGTTCTTGGAGGCCTTTTCCGCCCAATCACGAGGAAACGGGTGTAGTTGTTTGGATGATCCTCTATTCCCTTGGCAAGGATTTCCATGCCATATAGTTGGGCTGAAGCCTCCGTTCCTATGGCGGCCGCCATAGGGGTCGATTTGGCCATCTCGACGGCCTTGGCTGTGCTGCTTACTTCTCGCTTCTCGGCCTTCGGAAGGATGGTTTCTAGAAACCTTTTGCATTGCATGAGGGCCTGGGGATGCGAAAAGACTATCCTAATGTCCTCAAGTCTCGTTCCAGGGCTAGCTAGGAGGCAGTGGCGGATCCTGCGCTCAATCTCTCCGCATATAAGAAGGCTTGAGTCGAGGAGGAGACTTAGGGTTGCTGGAACTGAACCCTCTAAGGAATTCTCGACGGGAACGATTCCCCAATCTGTTTCCCCAGAATCTACGGCCCTGAAAACTTCCTCAACCGTCCAGTATGGGCGGAATTCGGTACCTCCAGTACCAAAGTATTCTTTGGCAGCTTCCTCTGTATGGGTTCCCCTGGGACCTAGGTAGGCAACTTTGGAAACTCTTCCTTGACAAGCGATGCTGAGCTCTATGATGGATCTGAAAACCTTCTCAACGACCTCGGGGTTGAGCCCAAGATCCTCTGCCCTCCTCCTCGCCTTTGCTAGGACTTCATCTTCCCTTCCTGGATCCCTTATCGGAAGCCCAAGGGCATCCTTTTCAGCCCCTATCCTCTTTGCGACCTCGAGCCTTTCCTTTAGGAGGCCTAAGAGGGCCTCATCGATCTCGTCTATTCTTTTCCTAAGCTTTGATAGCTCCGTCCCCATCCTTGATCACCCTAGGTATTAACCCAGCCCTCAGGGCATGGTCTGCGAGAACAAGGGCCGTAGAGGCTTCCACAACAGGAACGGCCCTCGGAACAATGGAAGGATCGTGCCTTCCGATGAACCTGAGGTTGACAGCCTCTCCAGTCCTGAGGTTTATGGTCTTTTGCTCCATGGCTATGGATGGGGTTGGCTTGAAGGCTACCCTGAAAAGGATGGGCATACCATTGCTTATGCCCCCTATTATTCCTCCAGCGTTATTCGTGGACGTTAAGACCCTTCCATCCTCGATAATGAAGGGATCATTGTGCTCGGACCCCCTCATGGATGCAGCCCTGAAGCCCGATCCAAACTCCACGCCCTTCACGCCTGGAATGCTAAAAATCGCCTTGGCGATATCGGAATCCAAGGCATCGAAAAGGGGTTCCCCCAAACCTGCAGGGACGTTGATGGCTATGCCTTCCACGATTCCCCCAAGGCTGTCACCCTTTAGCATTACATCCCTTAAGGCTGCCTCCATAGCCTTGGCGATCGTTAAGTCGGCGCATCTTACAGGATTCGCATAGACATTCCTCCTAATCTCTTCAAGGCTTGGCTGTCTCTCAACCCTAATGTTGCCAAGCTGAACGGTATGGGCAAGGACTTCTATACCCAGGACTTCCTTCAAGAGCTTCTTGGCTACGGCCCCAGCCATGACTATGGAAGCCGTTATGCGGCCTGAAAATCTTCCCCCTCCCCGATAATCGTTGAAGCCCCCATACTTGACCCAGGCCGTGTAATCGGCATGGCCAGGCCTGGGCGTTTCCCTTATGGTTTCATAGACCGAAGAATCTACATCGAGGTTTCTCACGATCATTGTAATGGGGGCTCCCGTCGTAAAGCCCCTGAAGACCCCCGACAGGATATGGACCCTATCCTCCTCATTCCTAGGAGAAGTCGTTTCGAGGATCCCTGGCCTTCGCCTATCTAGGTCTGCTTGGATATGGTCTTCCTCTAGGCTTAAGCCAGCAGGACATCCATCGATGGTGACGCCTACGACCTTTCCATGGCTTTCCCCAAAGGTTGTGACGACAAAGCTTTTCCCTAGGCTATTGCTCCACAAGGAATTCAGCCCCCAAGGAACGCAGGTCTTGGAGGAAGCTGGGATAGGACTTTCCCACGCATTCGATGCCCTCTATGACCGTAAGGCCCTTGGCTCCCAGGGCTGCCACAGCGCAGGCCATGGCTATCCTATGATCTCCATGGGAATCTATGATGGCCCCCTTCAGCTCAGTTGGGCCTTCAATGATGAGGCAGTCCCCAAGCTCCTCAATACGGGCCCCCATCTTCCTAAGCTCCTGGATCGTCCTTACCCTGTCCGACTCCTTAAACCTTAGTCTCCCAATCCCTTCGATAATAGTCTTCCCTCTGGAAAAGCATCCTAGAACAGCCATCACAGGCGCCAGATCCGGACAGTTTCTTACGTCTGCCCGGATGGCCCTTAGGAAGGGAGCACCCCCCGTTCCCTTAAGCCCTACGAGGCCATGGGAAGCCTCAAGGATTGCTCCCATTTCCTTGAGAAAACCCAAAATCGCCCTGTCTGCCTGTATGGAGCCGGACTCAAGGCCCTCAATCTCCAAGGGGGAGCCCGTTATAACAGCCGCCGAAAGGAGGAAGGAAGCCGAGGAAAAGTCCCCTGGAACCCTCTCGTGGATCCCCGAATAACCTTGACTACCAGGAATGGCAAACTTCCTCAGATTCTTTGAGGCTTCGACCCTGATGCCATGGCGATGGAGGACATCAAGGGTCATACTAACATAGGGCTCCGATTCCAGCTCCGTTGTTACATGAAGGATGGATGTTCCTGAAGCCTTGGGAAGGGCTAGGAGAAGACCGGAGATGAACTGGGAGCTTACATTACCTACGATGGAGGCTTCGCCGCCTTTGAGGGTTCCTCCGAGGACTTCTATAGGGGGATAGCCATCCCCCCTAAGGGAACGGCAGCGAACACCTAGTTGCCCCAGGGCTTTCAGAAGGGGCTCCATAGGCCTACGCTGCAAAGAGGCATCGCCCGTTAATACAGCTTTACCCTTGGCTAAGGCGAAGACGGGGGTCATAAACCTCAAGGTCGTCCCTGATGCGCCGCAGTTCACAACATCCTTGGGAGCCTTTAGCTCTTGATTACCCCTTATGTAGAGCCTATCCTTCCCAAGCCTTATGGAAGCCCCGAGGGAAAGAATTGCCCTCAGGGTTGCAATGGTATCTTCGCATAAGAGGGGATTCTCGATGAGGCTTTCATCGAGGCTTAAGGAGGCGGCCACCATGAAACGGTGCGTATAGGCTTTGGAAGGTGGTGCCTTTATGCGGCCTCCTAGGCTTTGGGGGCCTTTTATCTTTAGCCTCATCCCTGCCATAGGTTTCAAACTCCTTTAGGGAAGTCTTCTGGCCTTCTCATGGTTTATGCTGGTTTCAATAAGCTTCCCTGGAAGGGATTTCCAAGCCTCTTTAACATTATCCATCGAATCCCTCGGTACAACGGCTGCAAAGGAAGGACCCTTCCCGGAGAGCCCGGCAGCTATGGCACCCTTTGCCAAGGCATCAAGGGCTATGGAGGGATCGTAGCCCAGGGCTGAGGCATATATGAGCCCGTTCAGGGTCATGGCGGTCCAGTAATTCCCAGAGAGGGCTTCCTTGAAGGCTACATCTACCTCCCTAGCCAAAAGGCGCATCCTCTGAAGGTCAGCCTTTACCGTGTAGGACTTTTCTGAAGGAACGTAGAGAAGGACTGAAAGGTCCTCAGGGATAAAACGCCTCAAAATCCTTCTTTCTAAGTTGTCGGTCACAACGATGTCCCCGAAGTAGGAGGCACAGGCATCATCAAAGGCTCCCGTGATGGTTACCTTGGCTTCCATGGCTGCCTCAACACCGAGCTTTACGACTTCAAGATCCTCACATTCCTCTCCCAGGGCAGAGAGGCATGCCAAGGTAAGGGCGTTGGCTGCAGCGCTACTGCTCTTCAATCCCCTGGCGATGGGAATGTTGGAATCCGTCTCCACATAGGCACCATAGGTATCCAAAAGGCCGAAGCGTCGGAGGACTGTTTTCACGGATGCTTCTATGAGACTTAGGCTCTCATTGGGATCCGAGAGGATCCGGCCCTCGATGAAGCCTGGCTCATTCGTAAGCCTGACGATCGCCTTCGTCCAGAGCCCGATCCCCAGGGCACTACCCTTTCCTAAGGCAAGGGCGTTCACGATCGTTATGGCTCCATGGGCTATAGCCCTTCCAACCTTAGACACGGAAACCCCCCTTATGCCTTAAGCCCTTTCTCCGCTTTAGCCACCCCACCCTATCCCCTCCTCCTTGGAGCCTTTCCGCCTAGAGCCTTCCCCGGCCTATCAATAAAGGCGTAGATCCCTTGTTGTCATCCATTTCTTTCTGGAATCCATGGAAGGATGGGGAGGAATGGTTAGGATAGAGGTCTCCGGATCCCATATCCTCCCCAACCCTATAGAGGAAGCCCTGTATCGCACCGTGGAGTTGGATCTTTCCATTCGGAATGGAAATGATGGTTGGTTTATGGGAGAACTCCTTCGCCAAATCGAAATCGAGATCGAGATGTTGGATGATCGAACTTCCTTTTCGAAGGACTTTGGGCTTTGGGCATATGCCGCAACACCAAATCTTGCCATAAGAATCTCCTCTTATTCCTCTTATGCAAGGTTTCTCCATCCGTTTCACCTCCTAAGGCTTGCATAAGCCCCTTTCATTCCTATGGCTCAGGGCTTCATGAGCCACCCTTAGCATCAATTCTACCGGCGCCTTGCAGCCAGTCCATATCTCGAAGGAGGCTGCCCCCTGCCAGATGAGCATCTCCAGGCCTTCCACAACCTTCGCACCGATTGCCTTGGCTTCCTTCAAAAGCCTTGTTTCTGGCGGATTGTATACGAGGTCAAAAACCACTAGGTCTGACCTCAGGAGGCTCGGATCCACGGGAATCTCCGAATCCATGGGTTTCATGCCTATGGGTGTGGCGTTTATGAGGATGTCAGCATCCCCAAGCTCCCTTGCGAGGTTTTCCTTATCCATGCCACCCCAGCCCAACCTTGCCTTTGCTTCCTTTGAAAATTCTTGGACGAGTCTTTCAGCCCTTCCTGGCGTCCTATTCAGAACAGAAACCTCGCATGATAGCCTAGAGAGGCTGTAGACGACTGCCCTCGCGGCCCCTCCTGCTCCGAGGACGACGACCTTTCGGCCTTCAGGCTCGATGCCTCTACTCTTTAAGGCTTGAAGGGCTCCAAAGCCATCCGTGTTGTAGCCAAGGAGCCTTCCCCCTGAGTTCAGAACTGTATTGACGGCCCCTATGCGTGAGGCATCCTCTTCTAGCCCATCAAGGTATCGAATAATGGATGCCTTGTGGGGCATGGTCACGTTCAATCCATGGAAGCCAAGGGCCTTGATGCCAGAAAGGGCATCGGGAAGGCTTTGGGACTCCACCCGAAGGGCTATGTATATGTAATCAAGACCTAGGGCTTCGAAGGCGGCATTGTGGATCGAGGGGCTTAGGGAATGCTCTACAGGATCCCCTATAAGGGCGCAGACCTTGGTTCTGCCTGAAATCCTGGAGATCAGGGGGTCTCACCATCGATAATGCCAAGGTGCCTGTAGAGGGTCTTCAGATCCCTGAGGCTCCATTGTCCTGGAGCCGTTTCGAAGCCCTTTCTAAGGCTCGCGTACGTGAAGTATGCTCCGAAGAGGGGAGAAAGGGCCCTTGATAGGAGACCAAGGGGGCCCATGGCAAAGCATACAATTTTTATCCTCTTTCCCATCTCGGCCACGATGGAAAGGCAGGAAAGGTTGTCCGCCATATCCTTCGCCATGGTCACGAGCTTGCATACCTCCGCACCGGCCTTGAGCTCCTGGAAGACAATTTCCTTCAGCCTTTCTTCCTTAGGCGTTCCCTCAAAGTCATGGAAAGAAACGATGGGCTTGGCCCCCCTATCCTTGAGCTCGCGAAGGATGCCTTCCAGACCCCCTACCGTAAGCTCTACATCCACGTACTCGAATCCGCATTCAGCCGCCTTAAGGAGGGAGGCGAGGCGATCTGCCTCCTGAAGAAGGCATTTTCCTCCCTGGGATTTGGGCCTGTTGGTGGCTATAAGGGGAAGGGATGTAGCCTTCGGAAGGCTTTCTATACCCTCTAGGTCTACCATATAGTCGAACCTAACCTCAACTAGGTCTGCCTCGAGGCGCTCAGCCAAGGCGATATGCTTTAGCGCCCCCTTTATGGTGGTCTGCGCTACGCAGGCGCAGACCCTTGGCTTCACCTTTCGATCACCGTCTCCTCCTTAACAAGGATGCCGAAGTGGCGGCCTCCCTCCTCAGTACGGACCAGAAGCTTGTCTCCGGGCTTGAGTTCTGAAACGGACTTGGAGCCCTCTGGCGTCACGAAGCGTATGGTCTCGGCGTTCTGGACGATTACCTTTCCAAGGGTTCCATCGCAGGATGCTTCGATGAGGATCATGGGGCGCCATTCGATCTTTATCCTGCATACGTTAGTAGTCCTGAATTCTCCCTTCCTGTTTACGATAAGGATCTCCTCGCCAGCCTTGAGCTCCGAGAGATATCTTGTCTTTCCCCCTGGGCATAGGATGTATTGGGACGCTGGTCCGGCATTCACCCTGAAGGGCCTTGGTTCTACATAGGGATTCTCATAGATCTCTGCCTGGATGAGAAAAAGGTGAGATGATTGACAGCCGATGAGGGCTCCCTCTCCCTCCCTCATGAGGTCACAGGTATCGACACAGACCCTAGCTCCTAGACCTAAGGGCTTTGTATTCTCAACCCTCGCCTCCTTCAAGGCAATTTTTTCGGCTATCTGCCTTTCAGAAGCCCTCGTCCTTAGGGAAGAAAGGATCCTTTGAGCCTCTAGGATGGCCGTGGGATCCCTGTTTTCGACAAGAATCCCATCGACGCCGATCTCCAGGACCTGAAGGGCCAGCTTCGCCCCCTGGGCATCTGAAACAGGGGCTATGAGGAATGCCTTTCCATGGGCCTGGGCGATAATGTTCTCCAAAGGAATGATGCTCCAGTCTGAGCATCTAAGGATTATGTAATCGGCCCCTCCTTTTAGGGCTTCAAGGATTTTGGCCTCGTCCTCCTTGGATCTTACGACCAATTCGGCACAGACTTTGCTTTCTTTCGCCTTTCCCATACCGATTTCCAAGGGGCTATGGACTAGGGTTATGTCGCCCCTATTACTTGAAACAACCTTTTTGACTCCCAGCTCCCGGAGAAGCCCCACGTCCTTTTCATCCGCCACATAGGCGTTGCAAAGGCCCTTGGTCGCCTCTATGAATTCCCTCTTCTGGCTATCCGGAAGCGATGGATCCAGCCTCGCCCAAAGTTCCCTCAAGGGAATTTCAGGCTCCTATGTTTTTGAAATGAGGCACCTGGAAGCCTCTTCTACGGAAGCATTTTCGTGGACAATCTTCGCTATGGCTTGGACCATAGCTGTCGGGTTATCGTGCTGGAAGACGTTCCGCCCTATGGAAACGCCCTTTCCACCAGCCTTCATGGCACCATAGACCATTTCTAGGACTTCCCTATCGGTTTCGGCCTTCGGTCCTCCTGCTATCACCACGGGAACAGGGCATCCTTTTACTACCTTTTTGAAGGATTCGACATCCCCCGTGTAGTTGCACTTCACGACGTCGGCTCCGAGCTCAGCCCCAAGACGGGCTATGTGGGCTAAAATATCGGGATCGTGCTCGTTCTTTATATTCGGGCCTCTGGCGTACATCATAGCCAAGAGGGGCATTCCCCAGGCATCGCATTCATCCGCTACGCTTCCGAGGGTCTCGAGCATCTCGGGTTCCTTCTCGGAACCTACGTTTATATGGACGCTGATGGCATCTGCTCCGAGGAGGAGAGCCTCCTCTACGCTTCCGATTCTCACCTTCCAGTTGGGGCTTGGACTAAGCCTGGTGCTGGCAGAAAGATGAAGGATGAGTCCTAGGTTCCCGAGGTCCACGGTTTTCGCTATGCCCTTATGGAGGACTACGGCATCGACTCCTCCTGCCGAGAGCTTATCGACAATTCCCTGCATATCTGTCAAGCCTTTCACAGGACCAAGGGTTACACCATGGTCCATAGGGGTGATGACAGTCTTTCCATCGATGCGGAAGATCCTCCGCATCCTCCTAGCCTTTCCAAGACTCAAATATCACACCTCCCTTTCCTTACCTCCTTACTTCCATGCTAAAGATACCCATACTTTGCCAGATATTCGGCCACGAGAACCGCCCCCTTGGCCGCTCCCATCTTCGTGTTATGGGAGACGAGAACATACTTGATTCCATTCTCAAGAACGGGATCCTCCCGAATCCTTCCAACGACCGTGGCCATTCCACCATGCCTATCCCTGTCTAAGCGGGGCTGGGGCCTGAAGGGATCTTCGTGAATCACGATCATTTCCTCTGGAGCGGAGGGTAAGCCCAAGGGCTTCAAGCAGCCACTAAAGTCCCGCATAGCCTTCTTTGCCTCCTCCACCCCGCCCTTACGGTTCAGTGAGACGAAGACGGCTTCCGTATGCCCATCCCTGACATTTACCCTTGTGCATGTGCAACTAACCTTGAATTCCGCAGGCTCTATGGAATCGCCCTTTAGGCTACCTAGGATCTTCAGGGTCTCCGTATGGACCTTCTCCTCCTCCTTCGGGATGAAGGGGATAACGTTGTCAAGAATATCGAGACCTAGGACTCCTGGAGACCTCCCAGCCCCCGAAAGGGCCTGCATGGAGGTCATGATGACCTTGCTTACACCAAAGGTATCATGGAGGGGCTTTAGGGTGATGGCTAAGCCTGTCGTCGTGCAGTTGGGTATTGGGGTAATGAAGCCCTTCCATCCCCTTTTGCTCCTCTGGACCCTTATAAGCTCCGCATGCTCTTGGTTCACACCAGGGATGAGGATAGGAACGTCGTCCTCATATCTGAAGGCTGAGGCAGTACTCACGACAGGAACGTCTTTGGCGAAGAGGGGCTCAAGCTCTCTGGCTTGTTCCGCCCCAATTGCCGAAAACACGAGATCAACCTTGGATGGCTCTAGCTGCGAGGCATCCTCAACCTCCATTTCGAGGACTTCCTCAGGAGGGTCTTCCTCGCAGAACCATCTTTGGGCTCCCGTGGTCTCGTCCTGAAGGGCTTCGGCATAGCTTTTTCCAGCAGAGCGCTTGGAGGCTGCTAGGCAGGAAAGCTCAAACCATGGATGCCCCTCTAAGGCTACGATGAACTGCTGCCCTACGACTCCTGTTGCTCCTATGATGGCTACTCTAAACTTCATGCCTCCTCCAACACCTCATTCTCATCCGGTTTTAGGGATTCACGAATTAAGCTGAGGGCCCTCTCCCTTTCCTCCCAATCCAGAAAGACAAGGATGCTCGAGGTTATGGTGAGCATGCCTGAGATGTTGATATTGTTCTCCTGAAGGGGCTTTGCAAGCCTTCCAATGACTCCAGGCGTATCTTCCAAGCCCATGCCCTTGATCCTTAGAAGGGCCAATCCCTTTTTCACGGCCAAGGCTATCGCCTTCTCCGGATAATCCAAGACGACTTTATGCAAGGCTTCTAGAAGCCCCTCTGGGATCCTTTCTGGTAGATAGAGAATGATAGAATTCGAGTTGCCAGACATACCTAGGCTGGCTACTCCAGCCCCCTTCAGCTCATCAAAAATTCTTCCTAGGACTTCGGGGGAATTCTCCAATCCCTTTCCTACGATTGTAACCGCCATCAATGGTAGTTCATAGCCGACTTCAACCCTTACATCCTTGGGAAGACTTCCTCTTATGATCGTTCCCTCTGCATCGAGGCTTCCTGCCTCCCAGTCCACGACCTTGATATCTACCGATGGATCCTTGTACTTCAGAGCCTTCTTGTGGATGAATTTGACATCGGAGTCGGCTAGGCCAGCGAGGGTTTCAGCATCGATCCTTTCGATCTTCTTAGGATTCTTTATAATTTTAGGATCGGCAGTCATAATGCCCTTGACATTCGTGACGAGGATTATTTGCTTCGCCCTTAGGGCTCTGGCCACTATAAAGGCTGTTGTATCGCTTCCACCTCGCCCAAGAGTCGTTATGCTCCCTTTTTTGGACCTTCCCAGAAAGCCCGGAACTACTGGAATAAAACCTTCCCTGAGAAGGGGGGTGATTGTTCTCTGGATTCGCTCGAAGCAGAGGGATAATAAAGGTCTGGCGTTACCGAAGTTTTCATCTGTTATGATGGGCCAGTCCTCATCCGCAGGATCGAGGTAGCATGCCTTAAGCCCCCTAGCCTTCAAGGCAGTCGCGAAGATCCTGGCGCTGGTCCTTTCTCCCATGCTCAGAAGGTCATCTAGTTCCTGAAGCGAGGGGCGGCTTCCCGAAGCCTTCGTAGCGACTTCTATGAGGTCGTCCGTTGTCCTTCCCATGGCGGATACCACAACGACAAGTCCCATGCCTTCCTTAGCCTTTTTCACAACGGCATCGACAGCCTTGACAAACCTTTCTCCTCCAGAAAGGCTTCCTCCGCCGAATTTCACAACAATGCAACTTTTATCCTCGGCCAATCGCACCACCAAGGAGAACCGGAAAGCAGAAGCCTAGGCTTTTACCGGTCCCCTTAGGGACCGAAATAAAAGTAAAAGGAGAAGCTGTAGCCGTAGCCGTAGCCGTAAAAGAATCCAAAGGCCGTCTTCTTGGATCCTTCGCTGGGAATCATCATGGAGAGGCCTCTGCTGGCTATTTACTGATGAGCTTTTAGCTTATAAGCTTTAAGGATAGCGGGGGCTTGAAGGGCATAGAGCCTGCGATCCCATGGTGCGGAAGGATGAAGGGTAAGGAAAGGCTTTTTAAGGCTATGGAGGAGGGACTTTCGAAGGACTTCCCAGTAGTAATACCCTATACGCATATATTCCTTCGCGATCACTGGGAAGAAGTAACCGAAAAGCCCTGGTGGATTACAGTTTCATGGGACATCCCTGCCCTCGTAGAAGTTCAAGCCTCCCTTATGGACCATCTTAATATCGATTGGGTGGAGTGTCAGCTCTGTCCCTCAAAGCAGTGGAGGGATTCTCATACAATCGAAGTAGAGGCAGAAGGGAATCGTGTTTTCCTAAAGAATCGTCTCATGGGCTCAAGGGAGGAGATTTGGAGACCTAGGGTTGGGGGAGAAAAGGCAACGTGGGTCGATCGAATCCTTGTAAGGTCAAAGGAGGACGTAGATCATCAAATAAGGATGCGAAGGTACGATGAACTCATCGATGAGGGCATTTTCGACTATGCCATAAGCCTCGTCGAAACCTTTGGTTCCGAGAAGTTTATTGTCGCCTCCATTCCGGCTCCCCTCTGGGCTGCCTATCACTATATGGGGATTAAAGGAACCCTTATCAACATCCTTAGGAACCCTAACCTTATCGAATATCTGGTCGAAAGGATTACTATCCATTGGCTGGAAATCCTCAGAGCCTATGCCCAAGTTGGGATTGATGGAGTCTGGATAGAGGATTGCCTCTGCTCAGCTGATGAGATTTCCCTCCCCCATTTCGAGAGGTTCGCCCTACCCTATGTGAAAAGGCTGATCTCTGAGATCCGAAGCCTTGGAATGAAGTCGATATACTACTTCTGCGGAGATGTTAGGGATCGTTTAGAGAGAATCGTTGAGGTGAGGCCCGATGCCATTTCCTTAGAGGAAAGTAAGAAGGGCTTTCAGACCGATATCCTATGGGTGGATGAGATCGTCAGAGGAAGGGCTTGCATCTTCGGAAACCTAGATGCCATAAACCTCCTTCCTAGGGCATCGAAGGAGGAGCTGGAGGCGGAGCTTAAGCGCCAAATCGATGTTGGAAGGAAGTATGGAAGGTTTGTGATATCCTTGGGAAGCCCCGTAACACCGGAAACTTCCGTTAGGCGCGTGAGGGAATACGTGGAAATTGCGAGGGGATTGTCCCTGAGGGCGAAAGGATAGTCACTAGAGAGGCCTTTATTAGGCTTTTCTAGCAATTCCTATTCGAGGGTTGTTGAATGGTCTATTCGAAGCTTCAGCCCTTATCTCCTGAATTGGAAGCGATTAAGAGTAGGTTCAAGGGAGTTTTCGCCTTTCTCATAACCCCCTTCGATAAAAAGGACTGGATGAGGCTGGATGAAGAGGGGCTTCGGAAAAACGTTCGATTCCTATTAGAGAATGGCGTGCAGAATCTCGTTCCTTGTGGTGGTACAGGTGAGCTCTTCTCCCTTACACCTGAGGAGCATAAGCGCGTTGTTGAAATCGTAGCCATGGAAGCCGCCGATAAGGCTATTGTGGCTCCTGGCATCCCTGGAAACACAAAGCTAGCCATAGAACTAGCCCGCCATGCCCAGGAGGTCGGATGCCAGGCCATCCTAGCATTTCCGCCTGCAGGGTCGGAGGAGGGAATTTTCCTCCATTACCGTTCCCTAGCCGAATCCGTGAAATTGGGTCTTTGGGTTTACAATACAATCGGTTGGAAACCTGAGTTCACGGCCAGGTTAGCAAGCTTGGAAAGGGTTATCGCCATAAAGGATGAGACGGGGGATCTCAAAAGCTTCATAAGGACGAAGAGGCTTGTGGGGGAAAGGCTCCGCCTCATATGCGGGGTCGATCATGTTACGAGGGACACTCACCTATGGTTCATGGAAGGTATGGATGGTTACACTTGCGGTCTCATTAACTTCGTTCCTAGGCTTGAGCTCGGCGTTTATGAGGCTTCATTAAAAAAAGATTGGGAAACCATGCACGAGATTCAGCGAAGGCTTGAGCCCCTCCAGAGGCTCAGGGGGGAAGCCGGAAGCATTTCCATGGTGAAGGAAGCCAATGAGATGCTCGGCCTGGCTGGAGGATCCCATAGACCTCCTCAACTTCCCTTAACGGAGGCCCAAAGGGAGAGGCTCAGAAAGCTCTTGGAAGGCCTGGGGCTAAGGCCTTCCTCCCTTGAACCATAGAAACGAATGGATAAAGGTTCAGGAACCATGACCACCGAAGCATGGAGTGTTTAAAGCCTAGAAGAAGGCTTAAGAACGGAAGCCTTCTTCTGATGAGGCTTTAGACGAATGAAATGGAATGGATGGAAAGGATCGAGAGAAAAGAGGATCGAGCAAAGCGAATAAGCTCGGTAGAAAGGGAAAGGATTTGCTAACTTTCCTAAAGCCTAATAGCCCTTTATGATCGAGTAGAGCTCCTTAATGGTAAGAATCCATCTCAGGTAGCTGTTCATCGCTGCCCTCAAAGCCGTCGAATCCAAGGCGGAAAACTCGAGGATAAGAGTCCTTCCTTCGAAACGCATCTTAACCTTCGACCTAGAGGATACGGGTCTTAAAGTTTCGGGCTTTAGGGCTTTTAAGGCTCCATTTAAACAATCTTCGGCTTCCAAATCTATCTGTATGATTGCTTCAGCTTCCCCCAATGGTCGGATTACCTTACCATGAAAGGAATTTCAACCTAACCCTAAAATCGAAAAGAAAGGACTTAAAGCCTTGGCTTGCAAAGGATTTCCTTGACCCTCAGGTCAAAAAAGCGCTGGGTATTGACTGGCTGCACGACGATGGCTGTATCACAACCTCGTCCGGAGCCCGCCACTGCGATAATCTCCTCATCCGTCCTTATGAGCCCCGCATCAGCAGCCATGAGGGTTATCTCACAGGAAACCTTCATTCCTTCCCCGAAGATCCTGAGGACATTGGCTATAAGCTCATCGACCTGAATGGTGTTAAACCTAGCCCTTACAGCCCTTCCTATACCTCCGAAGACATGGGTAGCCGTGAGGATAAGGCCTCCGCTCTGGAGGATTTTCTCCCGGTTCTCTGGCTTCATCTCCTGAATGTTGGGGGCTCGAAGGCCGAAGGCATGGGTTACCACGACGACTTTCAAACCCTTGAGAAGCTGCACAGCCTTTACTCCCGTTTCACCCGTCGTGGAGGCAATAACCACGGTCTTTATTCCGAGCCTTTCCGATGCCTCTTTAACTATTTGTAGGACTTCCTCCGTGTTTGCAGGACCAGGCTCCTGGAAATAGACGATCTTTTCGATTTTGGAGGCTTTGGGATCCATCGAAACCATCCATCTTAGCTATTCTAAGGATCCCATATTTAGGCTTATCCTTCGAAACGATAAGAGTAGGAAGAACAGAGATGAAATAATAGAGAGAAGATTGAAGAGGGGGTTTCCTTAGCCTTTTTAAGCTCTTCTCTTGGCCTCGGCCCAATCCTCCCGGACGACTAGGCGCAGATCCTTGGGTGTCGCTGATGGAATCGGCAGATCCTTCATGGTGAAGAGTCCCGGAGGGGCATTAAGAACCTTTGGTATCGAATTCACGATAACGCCCACCGTACCGAGGTCTCCATGGACGCCGCCTAAGATCTTCATCTCAACGTTCTGAACACCCTTTATGAAAACTCCATCATACTCCTCCTCGGCTCCTGCATAGGAGATGAATTCTAGGGTTATTGCCTCCTCGTCATCCTTGTATCCCTTGGCAATGCTCTTCAGCCCCGCCACTTGCCCTGGCTTGACGACTACATAGGGCGTAGGGACTTCCTTCTGGGCTATGATAGGTTCTGGGGGAAACTCCCTTATGTCGGTGAGATGCCAACCAAGGGCTGATGCTATCATGGCTATGGACTCTACAAGACCTACATGCCCTGTAATCCTCTTTTCCTCTATGCGCCTCTGAAACTCCTCTGGGCTCAGCCCTGTCCCGATCTTCGCCTGATAAGGTATCCTTCGCTTGGATGAATCCATCATCCGGACAACCCTTATGCTCTGGACCTCTTGGCATAAGCCCGTCATGGTGATAGGAAGCGTATCCATGAGATAGCCAGGGTTAATTCCCGTGCCTAAGATCGTTACGCAACTCTTCTTCGCAAGTTCGTTAAGCTCCTTAGAAAGCTCCGGATATTTATAGTACGGGAAAGCAAGTTCTTCACAAGTCGATACGACATTCAGCCCCGATTCCACGCAAGCCTTTAGCTGGGGATATGTAATCCTCAAATACGAAGCTGTTGCATGGATTGCTAAGTCAGCCTCTATCCTAGAAAGCACCCTTTCTGGCTCCATCACTTCTATCCCAAGCCTTCGGTCAAGCCCAATGGCTTCCCCTAGATCTTTCCCCAAGGGTTTTCCAATGTCCACGGCTCCAACAATCTCGATGCCCTCCTTTTCCAGAAGAGCCCTGGCTATGAGACTTCCCATAGCTCCAATTCCATACAGAACGATACGGATTTCCCTCACTAAGATCACCCTCCCGTTCTTTTGATCGATTCTTACCTTAGGCATTAAAAAGGCTTCTCAAGATAACAAATCATAATCTCTATAATGAAGCCCATGAAGCCCTTTATGGCACTATAGTATGCTATCCATCGCTGAGGAGGTAATGGAAAAGGGGTAAGGTTGCAACGCCGATAGGCTCCCCAAAGGCTTAAGGTTACAGCTCCCTTTATGAAGGGAAAAACTTTTAAATAGGGTCTTCTAGTATTTCGAAACTTAACCGAAAAATAAACTATAGGGAAGGGGGAAAGAGCCTTAGTGGGGTATTACTTTATCCAATGATTGGCCTGAGAGAGTATACTTTTTCGACACGACCCTTAGAGATGGAGAGCAAACACCTGGTGTGAGCCTAACCCCCGATAGGAAGTTAAGGATAGCTGAGCGTCTAGATGCTTTAGGCGTGGATGTCATCGAGGCAGGCTTTGCAGCATCGTCGGAGGGAGAGTTTGAAGCCGTTAGGCTCATAGCCTCCCAAGGCTTAAGGGCGGAAGTTTCTAGCTTCGCTAGGGGAGTCAAGACAGACATTGATGCCGTTTTGCGGAGCGGAGCAAAAGGTGTTCACCTCGTCATACCGACTTCAGACATCCATATCCAGAGAAAGCTTAGGAAGACAAGGGAAGAAGTCCTTAGAATAACGGAAGAGTGCGTAACCTATGCCAAGGAACATGGACTGATCGTGGAGCTTTCCGCGGAGGACGCAACAAGGTCTGATATGGAATTCCTTAAACTTATGTTCTCAAAGGGCGTTTCAGCCGGAGCCGATAGGATTTGTCCCTGCGATACCGTGGGGATCCTAACCCCCGATAGGTCCTTTAGGCTTTTCTCAGAGCTAAGGAAGGAATTTCAGGTTCCTATAAGCGCCCATTGTCACGATGATTTCGGTCTTGCTGTGGCAAATTCCTTAGCAGCCTTAGCCGCGGGGGCGAGGCAGGTCCATGTAACCGTCAATGGCATTGGCGAAAGGGCGGGAAATGCCGCCTTGGAAGAGGTTGCCATGGCTCTTAAAGCCCTGTATCGCACGAAGATAGACCTCAAGACGGAGCTTCTCTACGATACGAGCCGCCTCGTTTCTAGGCTTACGGGAATCGCCCTTCAGCCCAACAAGGCTATCGTTGGGGACAATGCCTTCACCCATGAATCTGGCATCCATACCCATGCCATTCTCATAGACCCGAGTACCTATGAGCCCCTATCTCCAGAGATGGTTGGGGCAAGGAGGCGCCTTATTCCCGGAAAGCATGCAGGCACCCATGGCATCGCTGCAGTCCTCAGGGAAATGGGAATAAATGCTACCCCTGATCAGGTTAAGGAGATCTTCAAGCAGGTTAAGGAACTGGGCGATAAAGGTAAGCGGGTCACGGATGTGGACCTCCAAGCCATTGCCGAGGCCGTTATAGGTTTGCCGAAGATCAGGCCTATCCAGCTGAAGGAGCTAACGGTCGTTACGGGGAACATGGTGACTCCTATGGCTACGGTCAGGCTCATCTTCAATGGAAAAGAACTCACGGAGGCCGCCACAGGAACAGGTCCTGTGGATGCTGCCATTAATGCCATAAGGAAAGCCATTACAGCCGTAGAGCCCATTGTTTTGGAGCAGTATAGCGTAAAGGCGATAACAGGAGGGACGGATGCCGTCGTGGAGGTTGAGGTGAGGCTTCGAAAGGAAGATAGGGTGGTGACGGCCATCGGGGTTCGTAGCGATATTGTCATGGCGAGTGTTGAAGCCATGATCAGCGGAATGAACGTTCTAACAACGGACTACAATATGCATAGGGGGCATAAGGGTTGACGAAGCGTATGGTAGCAAATGCCAATAGGAATGCCGAAGGTATTGAGGTCTCTAGGATGATGGGTTCTAAGGCCCTCCTAGAGGCTCTAAAAAGGGAGGGGGTCAAGGTTATCTTTGGCATACCCGGGGGAGCCATCATGCCCGTGTATGATGCCCTCCTAGACTTTGACATACGTCATATCCTAGCCAGGCATGAGCAATGTGCGGGGCATATGGCAGACGGTTACGCAAGGGCCAGCGGTTCCGTAGGGGTTTGCATGGCAACCTCTGGTCCCGGAGCAACGAACCTTGTGACTGCCATAGCTACGGCATACATGGATTCCTCCCCCATCGTTGCCATCACAGGCCAGGTTACAAGGAACATGATAGGAAAGGATGGCTTCCAAGAGGCAGACATCGTAGGCATAACGACTCCTATAACCAAGTACAACTACCAGGTGATGGCTGCCAAGGATATACCAAGGATTGTCAAGGAGGCCTTCTACATAGCCTCCACTGGTCGACCCGGCCCTGTCCTGATAGATTTGCCCAGGGATGTCCAGACGGAGGAGGATGAGATTCCCTTCCCGAAGAGTGTGAAATTAAGGGGCTACAATCCAAGTGTCGAGCCCCATCCCCTTCAGGTCAAAAGGGCTGCTGAGTTACTCGTCCAGGCGGAAAGGCCCATGATCCTCGCAGGAGGGGGAATTCATATATCCCGTGCCTATGAAGAACTCCTTGCCTTAGCGGAACTCCTCAATGCCCCTGTTGCGACGACTCTTATGGGGAAGGGATGCTTTCCAGAAAACCATCCCCTAAGCCTGGGCGGTGTGGGAATGCATGGGACTAAGGAGGCTAATCTACTCATCCTCGAAGCTGATGTCCTCTTAGCCGTTGGGACAAGGTTCAGCGACAGAACGACTGGGCGCCTTACGGAATTCTGCCCCGATGCAAAGATCATCCATGTGGACATAGATGCCGCTGAGATAAGGAAGAATGCCAAGGTCGATGTTCCCATCGTAGCGGATGCCAAGAAAGCCATGAAGGCTATCCGGGATCAGATCCTTCAGATGGCATCGAGGCGTGAGCCTAGCCTATGGCTAAAAAGGGTAAGGGAGCTGAAGGATCAGATGAACGCTGAGACCAGCCTTGAAGGTGATTCATTAAGGCCAAAGTCTATCATAAAGACCCTTAGAAGACTGCTTCCTGAGGATGCTATAGTGACGACGGAGGTTGGCCAGAACCAAATGTGGGCCTTTCTGCACTTTCAGGTCATAAAGCCAAGGACCTACATTACGAGTGGAGGCCTCGGAACCATGGGTTTCGGCTTTCCCGCAGCCCTTGGTGCCAAGGTTGCAAGGCCAGACGTTCCCGTGGTAGACATCGCTGGGGATGGAAGTTTCATCATGACGGAGCAGGACCTAGCAACTTCTGTCATGGAAGACATACCAGTCACCGTTCTAATCCTTAACAACTCCGTTCTAGGTATGGTGGCCCAGTGGCAAAGGCTCTTCTACAATAGACGCTATTCCCACGTAAACTTGGGAGGAATCCCGGACTTTGTGAAGCTTGCCGAGGCCTATGGTGCCAGAGGCGAAAGGGCCAAGTCGCTTTCAGATCTTGAGGAGGCCATCACCAAAGCCATCAGATCCGATGTGACCACTGTTATAGACGTTCCTATCTCGCCTGAGGAAAATGTATTCCCCATGGTTCCGGCTGGAAAGGCCCTCAAGGAGATGATTTGGGAATGATAGAATCGATAGAAGAGAAGGAAAAGGGAAAAAGAGGAGGAAGAAGCCTCCATGACTGAGTCGGAACAACTCCATATTATAGCCGCAATAGTGGAGCATAAGCCAGGGGTCCTCTACAGGGTTTCCAACATGTTCCGTAGGAGGGGTTTCAACATCGAAAGTATTACTGTCGGACCTACAGAGGAAGACGGACTAGCAAGAATGACAATAACCGTCAAGGGAGACGAATATCTCGTAGAACAGGTCGTGAAGCAGCTTCGGAAGCTCATAGATGTTGTTAAGGTCAGTAGGCTCCTCTCTGGCGAGACGGTCCTGAGAGAAATGGCTTTGATCAAGATTCGCACGGTTGATGCCAAAGCCAGGACCGATGTTGTGAACTATGTAGAAATCTTCAGGGGGCGCATCGTAGACGTAGCCCATGAATCCATGACGGCTGAGATCACGGGGACTCCTGATAAGATCGATGCCTTCATAGAGTTGATGAGACCCTTTGGGATCCTCGAGGATGCCAGAACGGGGATCACAGCTCTTTCTAGGGGCTTAAGATCCGTTAGGGTAGAGGCTTGATTTAATCTTCAAAATCTAACCCTGAACAACATAACGTTGCGAAATATTATCTTTTGAGTTTTTTAATAGGAAAGAAGTAAAGTAATAGATGAGAAGCTAACGGAGTCGTTGGAAAAATGTGTCGCAAAACAATCAAGCTAAAGAAGTATAGCCTAGATTATAAATTGCCAGATCTTGCCATAAAAAAAATTCTCACAGAGTTTCTAAATAAAATTCCAAAGATTATAAGATTGAGAGCTTAGCTAGTTTCAGAATGGTTCAGTCAGGCGTGGTATCGTATGAGATACAGCTCCCTCGGAAAAACTGGCATGAGGGTTTCTGTCCTAGCATGTGGAACCAACATGCTTGGAAGCCTGCTCCAGGACCAAGCAAACGCCATATTGAACTATGCCCTTGATAAGGGGATCAACTTTATCGTTACAAGCGCCGCCTACAGGGTAGTCGAAACTATGATTACCGAGGCCGTTGGTCATAGGAGGGACGAATTTTACTTGGCAACGACCACGGACCATCGCAGCGCGAAGTGGGCTAAGGCTGACATCGAGAACAGCCTTAAGATCTTCAAGACCGATTTCATCGATGTTTATCAGATCGGCGAGATCACCCTTCAGCGGGCTCTGGATCTAGCCTTGGATCCAAGAGGAGCCGTGGAGAGAGCCGTCCTATGCGATGGCTGTGGAGAATGCGAAAGAACTTGTCCATATAAGCTTTCCATCATACCCATTATCAAGAGGGCTGTCCAAAGTATCGATTGGCTTCCAGCCTATCGCCCCCTCCTTAAGAAAACCGACTACGAGCATGAGCAATAGATAAGTTGAAAAGAAAGCCCAAGTCGTCATAAAGGCAACAGTAGGGATCTGGCTATACGCTCTAGTTTTTCATTTTATAAAGTTATGAAGCAAAGAATATTAAGCCTTTATAATCCTAAGATGCGTTCGAGAAAAATTTATGCTAGAAAGTTCAGATAACCTTATAAGTTCTAAAAGATGATGGAAAGGCTCCATATATGAAGATATGAAAGCCCTTGGAAAATTCTAACAAATCTATGAATCATGGAAATATTATAGAAAAACATAAGGAGTGCGAGTTAATTGGATATTATCAGATAAGGTGATTTTTCCAAGGCCAAGTTCACAAGTTCCCATCTATTGAGAAAATCTTAAGGACTTCGTGGAATGGCTAAAAATCGATATTGTATGCGTTCAGGCTTTGGCAAGTGAAAAGAAAAATTCGTAAGAAATAAATAGAAAAAGAAAGTCTATTTAGCCCTTATGATCGAAGCATGGAAAAGGCTAAACATCAATTTTTCCTTTCTTTGAAATAAATAGAAATTTAAGGGAAATCCATCAACGAAATTAGCAAGAAGGCTTCAAAAGACTTCAAAATCCATTGTCTGGCTGAATGACTTGAGGTAGATGAGTTAGGGAAAGATGGGATGCGAGGGACTTATAGATTAGGGCTAAATTTAAGTTATCGCATGGAATCATTAGGAGGAAGATCGGGGGATAAAGTTATGGCGAGGCTTTGGTACGATAAGGATGTAAGTCTCGAGCCCCTTCAAAAAGAAATCATAGCCGTGATCGGATACGGAATCCAAGGATCGGCTCAGGCAAAGAATCTGAAAGATTCTGGGCTTAGCGTAATCGTAGGCCTTCGGAGGGGAGGGGAGAGTTGGAATCGGGCAGAGGCAGATGGCTTCAAGGTTTATGAGATTCCGGAGGCAACTTCCAAGGCGGATATCATCCACATCCTCATCCCTGACATGGTACAGGCTGAGGTTTATAGAACCCAGATCCTCCCATGGCTGAAGAGGGGCAAGGCTCTGGGCTTCAGCCATGGTGCCGCCATTCACTGGGGTTGGATAAGGCCTCCAAAGGACGTGGACGTGATCATGGTCGCTCCTAAGGGTCCAGGCCAGAGGGTTAGGGAGCTTTTCCTCCAAGGCTTCGGGGTCCCATCCCTTGTGGCCGTATATCAAGACGCAACAGGCAGGGCTTGGGACAGGATTTTAGCTTTGGGGAAGGGCATAGGATCGGCTAGGGCCATGCTCATCGAAACGACCTTCAAAGAAGAGGTCGAAACGGACTGGTTCGGAGAGCAGGTGGATCTCTGTGGAGGAGTCCAAGCCATGATCATGAATGCCTTCGAGGTCCTTGTCGAGGCGGGCTATCAGCCCGAGGTTGCCTACTTTGAAACCCTTCACGAGCTAAAGCTCATTACAGATCTTATCCAGCGCTACGGCATCGCAGGAATGTACAGACGCGTAAGTGAGACTGCCCGCTATGGAGGACTGACGAGGGGGTACAAGGTCATGGGAAGGGAAGTTAAAGAACGCATGAAGGCCGTCCTAGGGGAAATCCAATCAGGCCGCTTTGCTGAGGAATGGGCGAAGGCTTGGGAGAAGGAAGGACAAAGGGCCTTCGAAAAATACCTTAAAGAAATCGATGGACATCCCATCGAAGTCATCGGTAGAAGGCTTAGGGAGCGCATGTGGCCTGGCGAAACTGCCGTTTGAGGAGCCCAGGCCACAGCCACATCCTTCCTTTCTTTTCCTTTTTCTTTTCCTTTCCATCCCTTAAACCTATTCCTTCAACGGAAATAGCACGGGCTCTCCGGTCTTAGAAGACTTGTAAATTGCCAAAACGACCTCGAGGGATTTTCTGCCCTCTTCCCCTGATATATAGGGCTCCCTGTCTTCGATGATCGACAAAGCGAAGTCCTTTAGGAGCCTAGCATGGTTCAATGGTGGGACGGCTTCAGGTCTCGCCCAAGCGGCCATTCCCTCCGCTCCAACAAACTCCCTTCGCTCCTCACGGCTCCCCTCACCTTTTACGCTCCATACTGCCAGCCTATCGCCCTCTATGACAACGGTACCATCGAGGCCATGGATCTCAAGACGGGTAGGAAAGCCAGGATAGAAGGAGGTTCCAGCTTCGATCACTCCCAGGGCACCGTTCCTGAAGCGAAGAACAGCGGCCGCTAGGTCCTCTACCTCGATCCTATGGGCTACAGTTTCGATCCTGCCCCAGAGAAGCTCTGGAGCCCCCATATACCATCGTAGAAGATCGATTGTATGGATGGCTTGGTTGATTAGGGCTCCCCCTCCCTCCGTAACCCATCTCCCCCTCCAAGGACTTCTCTCATAATATTCTTGGCCTCTGAACCACTTGACGATGGCATCACCAAAGATGAGACGCCCAAGCTTCTCTTCATCGATGGCCTTCTTCAGGCGCTGGGAGGTGTCGTCGAAGCGGAACTCCAAGGCTACTCCTAGCCTCAGATGAGCCCTCCTAGCCGAGGCGATCATATCATCAGCTTCCTTAAGGCTTATTGCCATGGGCTTCTCCACCAAAACATGCTTCCCAGCATCTAGCGCCTCTAAGGTCATGGAAGCATGAAGATGGTGGGGAGTGGCGATAATGATGGCGTCCAGGTCCTTTCGCCTGAGCAGATCCTTATAGTCTGTATACCAAGACTCTATTCCAAAGCTCTTGGCAAAGGATCTTACTCTTTCCTCATTCCTGGCTGCGACAGCCTTGAGCTCAAGGATTCCCTCATCCTTCAGAAGGGAGGCACCCTTTGCATGGAATTCGGCCCCAACCCCGTAGCCAACTAATCCTATGGATATAGGCTTCAAAGCTGACACCCAAGAATTCGAAGAAGAGATGGGCATTTATAGGTTATCCTTACCCCTCATAGCCTATAATTTGCTGAAACAAGAGTTACAGGGATAATTAATAGACGTTCCCTCACAGAACAGTCCTCCTCAAAGGATTGGGCTTGGAAGGACTGGAGGTGACTGGAGGCGTATATCATATCGGCATGATATAGATTGTCAAATACTCAATTTGCTAATGTTATGAATCTACTCATTGTGCCCCTTTCTTCGTTCCGATACCCTAGCAACCTTAAAGAGGTGCAAAAGCCTAAATCCTTGTGTTATGTCCAAAGGCTTCCGGGCTTTGACTCGCACCTCCACTTCTACTCCCGCTTCCACCCCTTCCCCTTTTTCTACCTCCTCTTCTCCTTCCTCTTCCCCTTCTCCTTCTCCTTCTAATGCCTCCATCCCCTCCCCACATTTTAAGGATGCCCTCACACTCGCTATAGAAGCTCTAAGCCTCGTCGAGCTGGAAGATCTCAGCCCTAGGGCAGCCCTCCGTAGGGCGGCCGAACAGCTTGGCATAGGAGACTATGGAACCCAAAGGGCTGCTCACAGGTTGGTCTTTGAGACTCTCAAAAGGCTCAATTTCATAGATTTCATGGTTCAAAACGCCTTGGATCCTGAAGTCTTCGCTAACCTTCCCTTGGGTGTGAAGGCTTTCCTTAGGATATACGTCCATGAGGTCGTGATATGTGGCAGAGGAATAAGGGGGGCTCTGGGCTATGTGAGGGCGGCCAGGGACATCCTCGGCTGGAGAACCCTAAACCCAGTTGAGGAAGCCTTCGCCCGCCTTCTGAGTATAAATCCAGAAGCTCTCATCCTCTCCTCCAAGGAACCCAAAAGAACTGCCCTTAGGACATTCCATCCCCCTTGGTTTGTGGAATATTGCGAAAGGGTCTTCGGAAGGATAGAAGCCTTGAGGCTTCTGGAATACAGGGAGGCACCTCTTACCTTCGTAAGGCTTAACACACTACGAGGCTCGGAGCCTAGCATACTAGAAGCCCTGGAAAAGGACGGGATCAGGCTCAGGGTCTTCGAAGGAATCCGCCACCTTTACGTCCTGACTGAAGAGCCCAAGCTTCCCCTTACTAGGACGAAAGCCTATGGAGAGGGCCTCTTCGAAGAGCAGGACCTCCTAAGTGCCTATGCCGTGGAGGCTAGTGGGTTGAGGGAAGGCTTCACGGTTATTGAAATAGGCTCTAGAAGGCGCAACCCCGGAGCCATGGCAAGCCATATTGCACAGCTAATGAATAACACAGGCCTCGTCGTATCCTTAAGGGCTTCTGGGCGCGAAGCCGGAATCTGGAAACTTACCGTAGATAGGATGGGTGTCAAAAACGCCGAGCTCATCCTTGCTGACCCTAAGCCCTTTCTTCCCTTGGACTTAAAAGCCGACTTGGTCTTCTTGGAACCGCCTTCCACGGAAAGCGGAGCCTTCCATCAGGATCCATCCCTTAAGTGGAAGACGAAGCCTACCGACATCCTACGCCTAGCTAAGCATCAAGCCAACCTCCTCGAAATAGCCTTGGGCTATGTAAAGCCTGGAGGAAGCCTTATCTACCTGACCCCAAGCCTTACCATCGAGGAGAATGAGATGCAGATAGAAAGGCTCCTAAGGCTTCACAGCGAGTTTGAAGTTGTCCCTTTGAAGCCCAGTCTAGGTCAGCCAGCTTTGAGGGGGCTGAAGAACTGCAGAAGGCTCTTCTTACATCGCCATGGTTGCGGAAGTGGCTTCATCGCTAAGCTTAGAAGGCTTTAGAGCCTTTAGAACTTGCGTAGAAAAGCCTGATGGAAAGGCTTTAAGGCATCCCATCCTTTCCTTTCCTTTCCTTTCCTCCCCTCTCCTTCTTTCCTCTTTTTTTATTTTTTATTCCTACCCTTCTCCTTCGCCTAACCCTGACTATTACAATAGGATAGTGGGGGATTCTGCGAAGCATTTCCCATGTTACTTGGGTCAGGCTTTTGGCTTTGAGCCTCCTCGCCATTTCCCAGACGTCCCTTCCAGCTCCATGGCCCCTCAACCTCTCGGCAAGAAGGCATATTTCCAAGAGCTCGTCTAAGGGAAGGGAAGAGCCTTCCGTAGGCAAGGCTATGGCCACGGGTGTAGGTCGAGCCTTCAACCTCAGGGAGGCCCCCATCAAATAGGCGAAAAATCCACCTAGGGGCTTTATACCCTTTATCGGGTTTCTTGCTGTGGTGAAGTAAAGGTTCCTCCAAACGAAGGTTCGATCCGTGTCGGATATGATGACCGTAATGCGCTTGCCGATTTCCCGAAGGATCCTTTTCCTTAAGTTTTCTGCTATCTCCTGGGCATTTCTGAGGGGAAGGGCCGCATAGGCATAAGGTAGGTTTACCACATCTATCCCCCCTTCTGAAGCATGGCGGAGGGAATGGAGAAAGCCCCCGTGCCTCAGGATCGCCTCTTTATGATGAGCCCCCTCTTGGAGGGGATATGCCCTTAGCCTTAAGATTGTTCGGGGCTTTAGATGGCATAGGTAACCGAGGAAATAGCCCCATCCAATCCGCATCCAAAACCTAGCTAGAAACCTAGCCATAAGGCTCGGCTTGTATTCGCTTTCATCGATAATATTGCCAAGGGCTACGGAAAGAGCCTTTTGAGAGAGCACTATGAAATCCCCATCCTTCAGCCAGGGACGGACAGCCTCGAGAATGAGGCTTTCATAATCGCTTCCAGGGAGCCATAGGGGCGTCTGGAGGGCTTTGGCGGAAAGCCCTGCAAGCTTCAAGGATCTTTCTTTCCCCTGCATTCAGGAATAACGCCTTTAATTTGCATCGCTTCCATCCTTGGCTAATCTAGACTAGGCGGAAGTAGTTTCCTAGAAGCCATGAAGGCTTTCCATTAAGCCTGGGCCTACTTCATTCAAATCCTAGGAACCTAGGCTTCCCCCTTCTTCTGGCTTTCGCCTTCGTACTCGATGACCCAAGTAGCCCCCCTGGAGCGGGTTAGATCCTCGATACGACGCCTCACTTGGCCGATGGAGGTCTCCAGCCCCCTAATTCTCTTCTCAACCTCCTCCAGCTCATTCTCCAGAGGCCCAATACGATTGGTGAGGTTGAGCATGGACCTTTCGAGGCGCCCGGCCTCTATATAATCCCTCGTGCTGTAGAACTTACTCCTAACCTCTTCGAGGGAACGCTTGAGTTCTGACAAGGCGGAGTTCAGCTCAGCCTTTCGCCGTTGAGCCTCCTTGAGGGCCTCCTCGAGCTTCCTTTCCTCTTCTTTCAGTTCTTCTATGGAAGACATGGCATTGTAACCTCCATTAAAAAGATAGAAGACATCTCTTCTTTTTATTTTTAACCTTCTTCCTAGGGGAGCTGTAACCTTAAGCCTTAGGGGAGCCCTATCTTCTTCGATGAACTATGATAGCAAAATGCTTCGAAAGAGATAGGACTCCCCTAGCCATCGTAGCCTATGCCCTTTACTTATACTTATCGGGACTAAGCCTTAGGAAGGATTCGAGGGCAATAAGCTTCTTCTATCCAAGGAGC